>ERZ724513.1144-NODE-1144-length-13424-cov-8.376019_pt1 | contig 13424 bp, 14 predicted proteins | sample MGYA00376046_ERZ724513 | MGnify/ENA primary metagenome ERZ724513 (study PRJEB28724, sample SAMN07190883) | activated sludge metagenome | isolation source: activated sludge of sewage treatment plant in Hong Hong | place: Hong Kong | collected 2016-03-17 ... | reverse complement strand
CTCTCCAGCGCGCTTGACGTGGAGACGGAGGGCTTGCTCTGGGAGCGCCTGGTCGATGAGACCGGCGAGGCGCGGCCGACCTGTCTGGTCGTCAGCCACCGCCGCCCGGCCCTGCGCCGCGCCGACAACATCCTCGTCCTCGACGGCGGGCGCGTCGTGGCCCAGGGGACGCTGGACGAACTGCTGGAGACCTCGGCCGAGATGCGGCGCATCTGGCATGGGGAGATCATGTAGGGGCAGACCTGTGTGTCTGCCCCTTCTCAGGCTGTGGTCGTTCATATTGACCCCGGTTCATCCATCGTGTCTATTCATTGTAGACACATCGCGGAGGTTGGCCGATGTTGACCAAGGTTCAGAAATGGGGCAACAGCATGGCCCTGCGCATCCCCAAGGCGTTTGCCGACGAGATGCAGATAACGACAGAAACAGCCGTAGAACTGACTATCAGGTTATCCGCAAGCTCGCCGCATTGGTTGGGTTCCGAACAGCCGCTTAGCTGCCCATCAACCGCGCCAGCCGCTCCTCCGCGTCCTCCCGCGCGCGAATGGCGATGGGCGCGGCCAGGCGGCGGCGTAGCTTGGTCTCATCCCACTCGCTATCGTAGTGGTCGCGGAACATCTCCAGCACGGTAATCGTCCGCCCGGCGGACGGTTCCAGCCGCACCGCCTCGCCGGCCGCCGCCGGCCCGGGGCGGATGACGCGGCAGTAGACGCCCGGCCGCTCGGCGGCGCGGAAGCGCTTCACGAACTTCGGGTCGCCCATGCGCGCCGCCAGCGTGGCGCAGGGGATGCGCGGCATGGTCACTTCCAGCACGACCTCGGCCAAATGCAGCCGGTCGCCGACGGCCAGTTCGCCGCTGGCCAGCCCGGCGATGGTCAGGTTCTCGCCGAACGTGCCCGGGGCCAGCGGCCGGCCAAGCTCGGCCGCCCACCAATCGTAGTCGTCTGTGCCATAAACGTAGACGGCCTGATCGACCCCGCCGTGGTGTTTCGTGTCGGCGATGAAGTCGCCGGCCAGGCCCAGAGACGTTACCATCACCGGCCGATTGGCCGGGTTCTTATAGATGCCGGTGATGCCCGACGCCTTGGCGTTGGCGATGGGCGTGCGTTGGCCGATGTTGACGCTCAGAATGTGCATGATGTGTCTCCCAAATGAAAGACGCGGTTTAGTCGCCCCAGGCCAGCAAGCGCCGCGGCGTCACCCGGATGAGGCGGCTATAGGCCGCCAGCATCCCCTCCGGGGTGTAGCCCAGGTCGGCGATGGCGGCGGCGTACTTATCGATATAGGCAGCGGCGACTGCCGGCGCGTCGGCCACGGCGGCGATCTGCGCCTCGCCCTCGATGATGGCGACGTCGCCGCCTTCGTCCAGCGCTTCCAGGGCGACGGTGACGGCCGGGTTGGCAGCCAGATTGCGCAGCTTCTGGGCGTCGGGCTGGCTGTAGATGCTGATGCTCTCGCCGTCCCACAGGAACCAGACGGGGACGAGGTGCGGGCGGCCGTTGGGCCGCACAGTGCCCAGCCACAAGATGGCCTCGGCCCGCAGGCGGGCATCGACGTGGGCGTGTTTGGGTTGGTTCAGGTCAAGAAACATGGTCTCCCTCTATGGTTGTTTCGGCGCTCGACAGGGCCAGGGCGGCTAGCTCGCCCGGCGCGAAATTGCTTTTGAACAGCCGCAGCGCCTCGCGGCGCGTGGCTTCGCCGGCGGCGGCGTCCAGTACCGTGTTGCCGAACGAGGCCAGGTCTTGCAACACCCAGGCGCAGCGGTAGTAGGTCAGCGCCGCCGCGTTGGGGGCTACGGGGCCATAGCCGCGGACGAAGAGCGCCGTCTCGCGCGGGCCGGCCTGCCCGGCGGCAATGCCGCCGAAGACGAACATCAGGTCGCGCTCAGGCGGGGCCAGGGCCGCGCCGTCCCAGTCGATGAGCCAGAGGCGGCCGTCGTCGCCCACCAGCACGTTGGCCAGATGGGCGTCGGCGTGGCAGAGGACACGCGGCAGGTCGGCCCGGCGCAACTGCTCGCCCAGCGCCGTGACCCGCCGCCACAGCGCGTCGATGGTCGCCTCGTGTTGCCGCCAGCAGGCAGCCAGGTCGGCCGCCAGCGGGTCGTGGACGTGGCTGCCCACGTGGGCGTGGGCGGCCAGGGCGGGCATGAACTCGATGTAGTCGGGCACAAACCGCTCGACGACGAGTTGCGCGGCCAGCGACGGCGGGACGGGCAGGGCGTGGACGCGGCGCAGCAGCGCGCCGAAGGCCAGCCATTGCGCGTCGCTCAGGCCCGTGTCCCAGGCGTCGTGGCCGGCGACGAAGGGTTGCAGCGTCACCGTGAAGTCGCCCAGAGCAGCCCAGAGCGCGCCGTCGGTCGTGGGCCGCGGGGCCAGGACGCCGTCGATGCCTGCGTCGCCGGCGGCGCGTGGGGCCAGCAGGCCGGGCAGCGCCGCCGGGCCACGGCGCACCTTCAGGAAGAACGTCTCGTCCGCCCCCAGCCGATAGGCCCAGGCGTTGGTGTCATAGCCCAGGGGCAGGAAAGTGATGGCCACGGCCGGCAGCCCAAAGCGCTCACGGGCGCAGGCCAGCAGGGTGTCATCGGAGAGAGGCGAGCGATCAAGCATGGTATTCGCGACGGCTAGTCCAACAGCCCCACCTGGCTAAACTCCGGCAGCCCGCCCCAGTAGAGGCCCCAGGCGAGGAAGAAGACCAGCGAGAGGGCATAGGCGAAGACGAAGAAGCGGGCGATGGGCCGCTGGCCCAACTCCCGCCGCTGCAACAACCCGAAGACGACGACGGCCACGGCGAAGCTGATACCCAGCCCGTTCGTGCCCGCCTCGACGATACTCAGGAAGTAGTTGAAGCCGTGGATGGCCGCGGCGGCCAGCACCAGGCCATCCCCCTGGCGCGGCCCGGCGAGGGGGTTGCGCCACTGGCGATAGATGATCAGCGCCGCCAGGCCGAGGATGCCCAGCAGCCAGATGGTGTGGCTGAGGTCTTCGTCGATGAAGTGGGTCAGCGCGGGCGCGTCGCCGGTCAGCCCTTCGTTCAGGTGGCCGATGGCGTTGGCGGCCAGGTGGGTCGAGTGGCCCATGACCCACAGCCCGGCCAGCACCAGGAAGACGAGCGTCTCGCGGTCGGCAATGCGCCGGTCGGGCGCGACCTGGAAGAGCAGCCAGTAGACGGGGATGAGCACCAGCGGCGTCAGCAGGTCGAGGATGTTGCCGACGCGCAAGAGTGGATAGGGGCCAAAGGGCCGGTTCAGATAGGCGGGGGCGATGAGAAAGAAGGCGAACAGGACGGCGAAAACGAGGGTCAAACGGGCGGCGCGGTACATGGAGGATAGTATAGCATAAGGACGCGGCGGGATGGGCCTCACTGTGCTTTTTGGCCGCGCGCGCCGTTGCCTTAAGCCGGCCCGTAATTCACACTGCCTAGAATGGGATGACGAACGAGAGGCATGGGGCGGGCGCATTGCTTTACCCACACCCACCGCCGAACCAAGGAGAGCATCGATGATCGCCAAGGATGTCAATGACCGGACGGCCGTGGGACCCCTGGCCCGCGCGAGCCAGCCCGTAGGCCGGGCCGCCGTGGAGCGCCGGCCGAGCCTGCTGTGGGTTCAGACCGAAGACCTGACCCAAATCCTCGACTCGGCCACCTGGCTGAAGACGGCCGACGAGCTGCGGGCGCTCGGCTGGGACGTGTTCCTGGTGCAGCCCGGCCCGGCCGACAGCGAACCCGTCCTGCGCGATGGCCTGCTCTATGTGCCCAAGCCGGCGACCTACTTCCTCGGTCAGAGGGCTTTTCATCGCAACGTCCTCAAGTGGCTCGACGCCCACGGCGGCGTCGATGTCGTCATGTTCCATCCGCTGTCGGTGCTCTGGCTGTCGTCGGCGCGGCGGGAGCGGGGGGGCAAGCGCCCGCTGCTGCTGATGGACATTCGCACGCTGTTCATGCGCGCCGCCGCGCCCCGCCTGCGCGACCGCTTCCGCGCCTTCTACTATGAGCACATCAACGGTTTGGCCCAGCGCTGGCTGGATGGCTATCTGGCCATCACGCCGCACATGGCCACCGCGTCGGGCATCAGCCAGGAGCGGCTGCTGGGCGTCTGGCCGTCGGGCGTCGATGCCGACATCTTCGCGCCGGCGGCGGCGGCGCGGCAATGGCCCGCGCCGGGCGAGCCGATCCGGCTGGTCTACATCGGTTCGCTGCACGTCGAGCGCAACCTGCTGGGCCTCAGCCGGGCCGTCGTCGAGGCCAACCGCGCCGGGATGAACTTCCAACTGCTGATGGTCGGCCGCGGCAGCCAGCAGGAAGAGTTGGCCGCGTTCGCCCGCCAGTCCGGCGGCGCGGTCGAAGTCCGGCCGGCCGTGCCCCACAGCGAGGTCTGGAAGGTGCTGGCCGAGACCCACGTCGGCGTGCTGCCCTTCCCGGACGAACTCAAGTTCCGCGTCAGCAGCCCGATCAAGCTGTTCGAATATCTGGCCGCGGGCATGCCCATCCTGGCGACGCGCGTTGTCTGCCACACCGACATCGTCGGCAACGATCCCTACGCTTTCCTGGCGGCGTCGGGCGAGCAGGACGCGCTGGTGGCGGCACTGCGGGAGCTGTGGGCGGCGCGCGCGCGGCTGCCGGAGCTGGGCCGGCAGGCGATGGCTACCACGCCCCAATGGACGTGGCAGGCATCGGCGGCTAAACTGGATGTGGCTCTCCGCCGGGCGCTGGCCCAGCGCGCGGCGGCCACGCGATAACGCTTATGGACAGCGGTTACTTCCTCTTCTCGCTTGATACGGAGCTGGCCTGGGGCCACTACGACTACGACGATCTGCGGGCCAAGTTGTTCTCGCCCGACGGTTCGCGCGAGCGGCGCAAGATCGAGCGCATTCTGGCCATCTTCAACGAATTTGAGATCGTCGGCACGTGGGCCATCGTCGGGCACTTGTGGTATGAGCGCTGCGTCGAGTGTGAGGTCTGCCCCGTGCTGGAGTGGCGCGGCCGCTACGCCAGCGCCGACCAGATCATCGGCACGGCCCACCCCCTGTGGTATGGGCCGGACGTCGTCGAGCGCATCGCTGCCTCGCCGACGCCGCAGGAAATTGCCTTCCACGGCTACACCCACACGCCCTTCAGCGAGGCGACGATGAGCGCGGCGCAGGCGCAACTGGAGATCAGCGAGGGTGTGCGGCTGGCGGCGGCGCGCGGCGTCCAGTTGCGGGCGATGGTCTTCCCGCGCAACCGCATCGGCCATCTGGGCCTGTTCAAGCAGGCCGGCTTCACCACCTTCCGTGGGGCCGAAGTCTGGCCCCGCCCCTATCGCGCCCCCCTGTTGGGCAAGTTCCTGCGCCGCTATAACTACTACGTCTCCATTCTCACCACGCCGCAGGTCTTCGAGCCGAGCATTGATGCGTCTGGCCTTGTCGATCTGCCCGCGTCGCGCTGGCTGTTCGGGCTGGACGCGCGTACCGATGCCGCGCTGGACAACCGCGGCTGGGGTCACATCCGCACCAACAGTATGATCCGCGGCATTCGGCGGGCGGCGGCCGAAAAGAAGGTCATCCACCTCTGGGCGCACCCCTACGAGTTCGCCACCGAGCACGCCTTCGACAAGCTGCGCCGGCTGGCCGAGGCCGTGGCCGAGGAGCGCGCCGCCGGCCGGATGCGCTCTGTCGGCATGACTGAACTGGCGCGGCTGGCGTCTGGATCGACCCCGGACGCCGCAACCGCTCACTCCGTTGCCCCTGCTCTTGGAAAGGGTTAAGGAAGGGCGTCGCGCGGAAGGCCCTTTCCCTCAGCGGCGCGGCCGCGGATAGGCTAAAAACCGGGGATGTCGGCCACGCGCCAGAGGCCCAGGTGCTTATCGGCGTAGGTGGGGTCGGGGCAGCGTTCGTCGATTAAGCGCAGCGGTTCGGGGAAGTTGTAGGGGGGCAAAAGCAGGTTGATCGGCCGCCACGAGCCGGTAGGGATGTCCTGATTCCTGTCGCGATCGGTGAAGGTGGTGGTCAGTAGATACGTCGTGTCCGAGGCGCGAATATTGGCCAGCGCGCGCCGGATGTGGGCGTTGGAGAGATGGACCAGGCAATCGCGGCAGAGGAGCATGTCGGCCGCGGGCAGCGGGCTTTCCAACAGGTCGATGTACAGGAAGCGCCGCCGCTCGTTGCCATAGCGCGCCTGATTGCCGGCCACCAGGTCGGGCACGATGTCGCCGCCCGTGTAATCGACAGCCAGATCAACGAGCCGCATCCAATAGAAGTCGCCGCAGGGTACGTCGAGCAGTGAGCGGCACGCCAGTTCGTCGAGCAGCGCCGGCAGAACGCGCCGGATCTCCTCCGTCTGGGCCAGGTTCGACCCCGCGCCGGACACAGACTCCGAATCATCCCACTTATTGACGTTGTAGAACTGCGTGAACACTTCCTTGGGCGACCCCGCCAGGCGGGGGTGATAGCGCAGGCGCTGCCAGGCGCGGGCCAGGGCGGGAACGCGCCGCCTAAGCTCTACTTTGAAGTGGTTCAAGGTAATCCAGGCTCCTTTTCCGAGTTTATGATACCATGAACTATCCCTGTTGAGGTAATGCGATCATGAGTCGACCATTGGCCCTACAACTTTATTCCCTGCGCGAGGCGCTGGCCCACGACTTCGAGGCGACCGTCCGCGCCGTGGCCACCATCGGCTATGCCGGCGTCGAGACGGCCGGCTTCCCCGAGGGCGTGTCGGCCGCGGCGGCCAAGGCCCTGTTCGATGAACTGGGCCTGACCGTCTGTTCGGCCCACGCGCCGCTGCCGCTGGGCGACGCCGCGGCCACGACGCTGGCGCAACTCCACGCTCTGGAGTGCGAGCGGCTGATCTGCGCCTGGCTGCCGCCGGAGACCTACGCCACGCTGGACAGCACCTACCGCGCCATCGACAAGCTCAACGAGGCCGCGGCCGTCTGCGCCGGACAAGGCCTGCGGCTGGGCGTCCACAACCACTGGTTCGAGTTCGAGCCGTTGGCCGACACGGGCCGGCGGCCGTATGACATCTGGCTGGAGCGGCTCGATCCGCACATCTTCTTCGAGTTGGACGCCTACTGGGCCAAGGTCGGCGGCGTCGAGCCGCTGGAGGCGCTGCGCCGGCTGGGGCCGCGGGTGGAGTTGCTGCACGTCAAGGACGGCCCGGCCGACGGCACGCAGTCGCCCATGACCGCCGTGGGCACGGGCGCGCTGGACTACACGACCATCATCCCCGCGGCCACGGCGGCCAAGTGGCTCATCGTCGAGATAGATCGCTGCGCCACGGACATGCTCACCGCCGTCGAGGCCAGCCAGCGCTATCTGGTCGGCAAGGGATTGGGACATGGCCACGCCTGAGATCACCCGCGTTGGCATCATCGGCTGCGGCAACATCAGCAGCGCCTACATCAACGGCTGTCGCGCGTTCGACTTCCTGCGTCTGGCCGGCGTGGCCGACCTGCGGCCGGAAGTGGCCCAGGCCAAGGCCACCGAGCACGACCTGGCCTGCGCCGGCTCGGTCGAGGAGCTGCTGGCCGACCCCGACATCGACATCGTCATCAACCTGACCGTGCCCAACGTCCACGCCGCGGTCAGCCTGGCCATTCTGGCGGCGGACAAGCACGTCTACAGCGAGAAGCCGCTGGCCGTGGAACGCGCCGACGGCCGGGCCGTGCTGGACGCGGCCGCGGCGCGGGGGCTGCGCGTTGGCTGCGCGCCCGATACCTTCCTCGGCGGCGGCCTGCAAACCTGCCGCCGGCTGATCGACGAAGGGGCCATCGGCGAGCCGGTGGCGGCCACGGCCTTCTTTCTGGGCCACGGGCCGGAGAGCTGGCACCCCAACCCCGGCTTCTTCTACCGCGCCGGCGCGGGGCCGCTGTTCGACATGGCCCCTTACTACCTGACGGCGCTCGTCCACCTGCTCGGCCCGGTGGCCAGCGTGGCCGCCCTGGCGCGCATCTCCTTTGCCGAGCGCGTGGCCACCAGCGCGGCGCGGCAAGGCGAGCGGCTGCCGGTGGAAGTGCCGACCCACGTGGCCGGGACGCTGGCCATGAGCGCCGGCCCGCTGGCGACGATGATCACCAGCTTCGACGTCTGGGGCCATTCGCTGCCGCGCATCGAGATCTACGGCTCGGAAGGGTCGCTGAGCGTGCCCGACCCCAACACCTTTGGCGGGCCGGTGCGACTGCTGCGGCCGGGCGGCGAGTGGGCGGACGTGCCGCTGAGCCACAGCGACGCGGTGCGTCGCGGCGTGGGTGTGGCCGACATGGCCCTGGCGATTGCCGAGGGGCGGCCCCACCGCGCCGCGGGCGAGATGGCCTACCACGTGCTCGACGTGATGCACAGCTTCTACGACTCGTCGGCCGAGGGGCGGACGGTGGCCGTGGCCAGCACGTGCGCCCAGCCGGCGGCCATGCCCTCCGGCGCGCCAGAGGGCTTCACCGGCCTGGTCGGCGTCTAGCGGGCGGGTGGCTCGCTCAGCCCCAACCGGGCGTGGTGGGCGGCCAGCGTCGCCGGCTGGGGCCGCGCCGGCGACGGCGGCTCCAACCAGCCCTGCAAGTGGGTCAGGGCGATGTCGGCCAGGGCGGCGACGTGATCGGGGCGGTCGTTGAGGGCGGGAATGTAGCGCAGTTCGCCGCCGCCCGCCTCGCGGAAGATTTCCGCGCCCTCGCGGCCGATCTCGTCGATGGTCTCCAGACAATCGGCCGAGAAGCCGGGGCAGACGGCATCGACGCGCGCCAGTCCTTCGCGCCCCCAGGCGGCCAGCGTTTCGTCCGTGGCCGGCGTCAGCCACTCCGACGGCCCGAAGCGGGATTGGAAGGTGGCCAGCCACTCGCCGTCGGCCAGGCCCAGCGCCTCGGCCAGCAGGCGGGCTGTCTTCTGGCACTCGCCGTAGTAGGGGTCGCCATTGAGGAAGTAGTCGCGTGGGATGCCGTGGAACGACATCAGCAGCCGGTCAGGGCGGCCGCCGGCCGCCCACGCCTCGCGGATAGAAGCGGCCAGCGCGGCGAGATAGCCGGGGTGATCGTGGTAGTGGTTGACGGTGCGCAACTCCGGCAGCCAGCGCCACGTTCGCAACTCCGCGAAGACATCATCAAGGGCGGCGGCCGTGGTCGTGCCGGAGTATTGCGGGTAGAGGGGCAGCACCAGCACGCGCCGGGTGTTGGCCGCGTCCAGCGCGCGCAGGGCGGCGGCGATGGACGGCCGGCCGTAGCTGACGCCGCAGGCCACGCGCACGGGCACGGGCAGGGCGGCCGACAGCGCCGTCTGTAGCGCCGCTGTCTGTCGCCGCAGGATGGTCAGCAGTGGGGAACCTTCGTCCGTCCAGACGCGCTTATACAACTCGGCCGACCGGCGCGGCCGGACGTTGAGGATGACGCCATGCAGCAGCGGCTGCCACAGCCAGCGCGGATACTCAATGATGCGCGAGTCGCCGAGAAACTCGGCCAGATAGCGGCGCAGAGCGGAAGGTGTTGGTTCGTCCGGCGAGCCGACGTTGGTCAGCAACACGCCAACGGCCGGCGGCGCGTCGTGGTCAAAAGAGGAGCTACCTCGATAGGTCATGATTCATTGCCTCAAACGTCCGGCAGAAGTTGTCAAATACTAACTAAAGTTATGCGCTTGTCAAAGAAAGAACAAGGGGGGCTAGGGGATAGGGGCTAGGGGCTAGGGATTAGGAGGCGGTGGACGGTGGTCGGCGGTCGGCGGTCGGCTGTCGGCAGTCGGCAGTCGGCGGTCGGCGGTCGGCGGTCGGCAGTCGGCGGTCTGTTGTCTGTGGTCTGCTGTCGGCCAGAGAAGCTACAATAGCGCCCATGATTCCCGTTGATCCCCGCGGCTGCGCGGGCAAGATCATCGACGTTCACGGCCAAAAAGGCGTGGTCTGGCTGAGGGCGCTGCCGGCGCTGGTGGCCGAGGTGGCCGAGCGCTGGACGCTGACCGTCCGGCCGCCCTTCGCGGAGCTGTCCTACAACTACGTCGCCCCGGTCGTTGGGCCGGGCGGCGAGGCGTGGGTGCTGAAGGCGGGCGTGCCCAACCGGGAACTGAACGACGAGGCCGCGGCGCTGCGCCTGTTCGACGGCCGCGGCATCGCCCACCTCATCGACGCCGACACGGAGCGCGGCGTGCTGCTGCTGGAGCGCGTCCTGCCCGGCGAGCCGCTCAAAAGCGTGGCCGACGACGACACACGGGTGCGCACCGTCGCCGGCCTCATCGGCGAACTGCCCCGGCCGTTGCCCGCCGACCGGTCGCCGGCGGCCGCCCAGCCATTCCGCACCATCGTCCATCTCGCCCGCGGCCTCGACCGGCTGCGGCAAACGTTCGACGGCGGCTATGGCCCCTTCCCGGCGCGGCGTGTGGAACGGGCGGCGGCGTTGTTCGCCGAACTGGCCGGTGGCCGACCGCGGCTCATCCACGGCGACATGAACCCCGGCAACGTCCTGCGGGCGGCGCGCGCGCCCTGGCTGGCCATCGACCCCAAGGGCTACGCCGGCGACCCGCTCTTCGACGTGGCCACGTTCCTCAACGACCCGCCGGCCGGGCTGGCCCCCGCCGACCTGCGCCGCTTGCAGGCGCGGCGCGTGGCGCTCTTTGCCGAAATGCTGGCGCAGCCACGGGCGGCCGTCCTCGCCTGGGCTGAGGCCCACGCCGTGCTCTCCGGCTGGTGGAGCTATGAGGATCACGGCCGCGGTTGGGAAGGGGTGTTGGCGCTGGCGGCGCTCTATGAGGCGTTGGGCTAGGGCGTGTATGCAAATTAGTGAAACAGCCTGTTCGACCAGGTCGCCCAAGCCCAAAGGCGACCGGGCTACTCAACGACGCCGGCCGAGGCCGGCTCAGATAGGGGCTAGTGATTAGGGAAGAGCGTTCTTCCCCTAGTCCCTAGCCCCTAATCCCTATCCCCTATCACGGGCCGCCGTCCGCGAACGGGCATGCGTGGCCGCGTCGCGCAGCCGCCACTCCCGGACGCGGAAGCCCGACGCCGCCAGGTGGCTAAAAACCGCGCCGCCGGCGGGGTCAATCGTTAGCATATCGCGCGCCGGGTCGAACGGGATGATCGTCGCCGTCCCTTCCAGTCGCGCAGTGAACATCTCGCCCCGGCCGCGCCCGTCGCCCGGCAGATAGATCGGCCCGGCGAATATCTCATGGCGCTGCTCGCCGGCCGCCCCCGGCCCCATCCGCGCCGCCAGGGCTGTCGTCGCGCCCGGCGCGACGCGCAGATGGGCCGGCGCGCGCTCGCCCAGCTCGATGGCAGCGTGGCTGTAGGGCGTGCGGAACAGCCGGCGCTCGGCCCAGCCCAGCAGCCGGGACGAGTTGAAGGCCTGGACGAGGAAGGCCCCGTCCCCCTCGACGACCTGCACGGCGACAGTCCATTCGCGGAAGGGCAACCCGTTGAACTTCGCGCTCATCGCCGTGACGAGCAGCGCGGCGCGGCCCTCGGCCTCGGCCGGCCGCAAGCCCTCCGGCCATAATTGTTCGCGCCAGTAGGCCAGATCGGCCGTACCCGCCAGGATGACCTCGCGTACGGGGGCGATGACCGCCGCCCAGGGCGCGGCGCTCGCCGCCGCGCTCACTCGTCCTCCTGCCAGGTCAGGATCGTGCCGCCCTGGCCCAACAGGACGCTGCCGGGGAAGACGCGCAGCCGCCACGGTTCCAGGCGCAGAGCGGCGAAGGTGTCGGCCGCCGGGTCGCCCCAGCCGGGCACGGTGCGCGGCTCATAGCCGACGGGCGCGGGGCCTTGCGCGAACAAGTCCCAGACCATTTGCCGCGTCTCCAGGTCGAGGCACAACGCGGCCCGGCACTCGGCGACACAGGTGTCGTGCGACGGCTCCCAGTAGTTGACGGACAGATAGGGGTGGGCGGCCAGATGCGCTCGCTTGACCGCCGTCGGTCGCGTGGCGATCCAGCCGCGCAGGCGCGTCCCGTCCCACTGCCAGATGGGGTGGAGGATGCGCGTGCGCGGCCGGCCGTGGGAATCGACGGAGGCGACGCCGGCCCAGACAATACGGTGGGCCATCTCGATAAAGGCGGGGGCAACCTGGGCAAGCTCAGTCATGGTCTCTCCTGGGGCCGGTCGCGTGGGCGCACGGCCCGTAGCACAGCCTGTTAGGCTGTGGCCGGCGACGACAGCCTGACAGGCTGTACTACTGCCGTGGGGTTGTCAGGCGATGCCCAAAAGGATAGCATGGGCGCAGGCAAGATAGCAAAAGGGAGGCGACGCGACGCATGAGCGATTCCAACAGCGGCCACGACCTCAGCGATCGCGACCGGCAAGCGGTGGGCGGGATCGTCTATCAGACGACGACGGACGGCATCGACTGGACGCAACTGAAGGCCGATCTGCACGCCGACAACTTCGACAACGGCCGCACGCCCGACGAACTGCGCCGCTCGTCCGAAAACAGCGCCGTCAACGTCTTCGCCCGGCTGGACGGCCGCGTCATCGGCACGGCCCGCGCCCTGTCCGACGGCGTCGGCAACGCCTACGTCGTGGACGTGTGGACGCACAGCAACTACCGCCGCCGCGGCGTCGCCAGCCAGATGATGACGCTGCTGGCCGAGCGCCTGCCGGGGCAGCATATCTACCTGTTCACCGACTCGGCCGAGGACTTCTATCGCCAATTGGGCTACCGGCGGCAGGGAGTGGGGCTGAGTATGGTGTCGGGGCAATGGCTGAACCGTTTCTGAACGAGAGCGATTCGGCATCGCGGCGACCTGGTCGAGGCATCACTGTCAACCTGGTGGTGGGGATGGTCGCTGGTGCTGTCGCGGCTGCTATTGGCGCGGCAACCGGTATCGTTGTTTGGGGAATAGCAACGGGTTTCTTCATCCAGTCTGCCCCATACGAAGATCCAAGTTTCAACTTGTTCCTCGGCGTATTGTGTTTTGGCGGCATCGCCGCCCTGTTTGGCGGCATCATGGGGGTTTTCGCCGGTCTTCTGCTCGCCATAGCCGATGTTGTGTCAAGAAAGCGCCTCCGCAAGGCCACCTTCCCCATCTGGGCCTGGTTTCCGATTGGCGCTGTTCTTGGGGCTTCGAGTGTGATGCTAATAACGGGGTTTTCGTTCCGAAATACAGCCCTTGGCTACCTGGTTTTGTTCGGCGCGGGATGCGGGTTTGTCGCCGGGCCGATTTTTGGCCGGCTCTTTCGTGAGCCGACGCGGGGCGAACTGGAAGTAGCGCAATAGAAGAATGGCGCGTTGATGATGCCGACCAGGACTTCCTGATCAGCGTCATCAACAGGCCGTTACTTCATCCAGCGGTGGCGTAAGCAATCGCCCCATCCGGCCCTATCGCCTGCCCGCGCCCCCAGGCGGCATCGAAAGCTGACTCCCTCAGCGCCTCGCGCAGATGGCGGCGGGTACGCTCCACCTCGACACGGTCGGCCGGCCACCAGGCCGCGCCGGACGTGGTGATCTGCGCGTCGGCCGCGGCCAGCAGCGGCGCGGCCCAGGCGGCGTC
>ERZ724513.1141-NODE-1141-length-13452-cov-8.979025_pt1 | contig 13452 bp, 13 predicted proteins | sample MGYA00376046_ERZ724513 | MGnify/ENA primary metagenome ERZ724513 (study PRJEB28724, sample SAMN07190883) | activated sludge metagenome | isolation source: activated sludge of sewage treatment plant in Hong Hong | place: Hong Kong | collected 2016-03-17 ... | reverse complement strand
CCTCGCCGCGCACCACGTGGGTGATGCCCATCAGGTGGTCGTCCACCACCACGGCCAGGTGGTAGGTCGGAAATCCGTCGGCTTTGAGAATCACCTGATCGTCGGGCCGCGGCGCGCTCACCTGGCCGCGAATCACGTCGGTGAAGGTCAGCGGCGCGTCGTCGGGAATCAGCATGCGCACCACCGGCGTGGGGCTGAACCCGGGCAGCTCGGCCCGCTCGTCGCGGGTGAGGCCGTGGCACAGCCGGTCGTAGCCGGTGACGGACGCCTTGGACGCCTGCTGCTCGGCCCGCAGTTCAGCCAGCCGCTCGGGCGAACACCAGCAGTAGTAGGCGTGGCCCGACTCGATCAACTGCTCGACGAACGGACGATACGTGTCGAGCCGCTCCGACTGCCGGTACGGCGCATACGGCCCGCCGACGTCCGGGCCCTCGTCCCAGGGCAGGCCGAGCCAAGCCAGGGTGTCGAAGATCTGCTGTTCCGAATCGGCCACGTAGCGGGCCCGGTCGGTGTCTTCGATGCGCAGCACGAACGAACCGCCGGTGGCCTGCGCGTAAGCCTTGTTGAACAGGGACATGTAGGCGGTGCCGACGTGCGGGTCGCCGGTGGGCGACGGCGCGACACGAAGCCGGGCAGGGGTCTGATTCATAGCCGGTTCAGCCTAGTCGATGCTCACCGGCGCGAGCCTAAGGGCCTGGCCGCAGCCGCACAGACGCAACGGCGAGGGTGATGTCGATGCCCGCGATGATCAGCATCAGCACGGCAGCCGCGATGAGCCGGTAGCTCTGCGGAGCGTCACCCAGAATCAGCACCGCGCCCGAGATCGTTGCGCCAAGCACCGGCACGAATCTGAGGTAGCCCGGCAGCAGCACCTGCCAGAGCTTGGCCGCCCGGTTGCCGCCGCGCACGAACCAGCCGTCGGCGAGCGACCAGGCATTGGCCAGCACCAGCGCACAAGCTGTGGGGATCAGCGAGAACCAACCACCGCTGGGGCCCGCTTCGAAAAGCAGGATCACCGCCCACGCACCGCTCACCAGGCTGAACGCCCCGATCATGATGGTGTAGTGCAGTGCGAAGAAGCGGGTCTTCGGGCTGCGCCGCGTCATGGTGTTCAGCCTGATCAGCGTGCTGATCACCGACAGGGTCATCCACAGGGCGGCGTAGGCCAGCAGATCCTGCAGCTGCACCCAGCCCCGGTACAGGGGCCACAGCGGCAGCAGCGAACCAGCCACCACCAGCATCAACTGAATCGAGGTGCCGACTCGAGCCGGCAACCGGGCGGCGAACGACGCAAGCAGATTGATGCCGAGCACCCGCGCAAGTTCGTTCACCAGAGCCATGCTGCCCGACCCCGGGGCCGGTGTCGGGTGAGTCCACAGGTCAGGTCAAGAAACGCCGAAAGGGGCGACACTGTGGGTGTCGCCCCCTCGGGGTGTGCTTGCGTCGCCGGCGCGTCAGCGGTTGAAGAGCTTCTCGGGCACCGAACTCATGCAGATCAGTGCGGTGGTCAGCATGATCGTCGCCAGGCCGCCCCCGACGATTCCGAACGCGTTCTGGGTGGCCACACCGGCCACCAGAATCGCCACGGCGATCGCGGTGAGAACGCCGACGGTGGTGCGCACGAGCACGGTCATGGCGTGATCGTCGAGCACCTCGGCGCGTACGTCGGCCAGACCGTAGCGGGCGTCGGCGTCGGACTGGCGATTGTCGATCTGCAGAGCAGACATGAGAACTGGGTACTTCTTCCTGTTGAGGTTGTCCGTCCCCCCTGTGGAGACCTCTCTATATTAGTCCTCCTGACTATATTGAGCCGGGTCTCTCACCCTGTGGACGCCCCGCCGCACCGCTGGTTCGTCTCGCGGCGACGGCGCGGCCCGTGAGTTGCGGAGGCGTTGATAGGTTTGCGCTCATGACCGCCGAGCCCGCCGCCAACGACTTCATTCGCGACATCGTTCGGCGCGACAACGAGCAGGGCACTTTCGGCGGACGTGTGCAGACCCGGTTTCCGCCCGAGCCCAACGGGTACCTGCACATCGGCCACGCGAAGGCGATCGTGGTCGACTTCGGCATCGCCGACGACTTCGGCGGCCTGTGCAATCTGCGCCTCGACGACACCAACCCCGACACTGAAGAGACCGAGTACGTCGACTCGATCGTCGACGACATCGCCTGGCTCGGCTACGCGCCGGCGTCCGTGCTTTACGCGTCCGACTACTTCGAGCAGCTGTATGAGTGGGCAGAGCTGCTCGTCAAGGCGGGCAAGGCCTACGTGGACGACTCACCGGGCGACGTGATCTCGGCGCAGCGCGGCGGCTTCGGCAAGCCCGGCGTCGAGAGCGAATACCGCAATCGCAGCGTTGAGGCGAACCTCGACCTGTTGCGCCGCATGCGGGCCGGTGAGTTCGCCGACGGCAGCCGGGTGCTGCGCGCCAAGATCGACATGCAGCACGAGAACATGCAGCTGCGCGACCCGGTGATGTACCGCATCAGGCACGCCGACCATCACCGCACCGGCGACACCTGGGACATCTACCCCACCTACGACTGGGCGCACGGCCAGTCCGACGCGATCGAAGGCGTCACCCACTCGGTGTGCACGCTCGAGTTCGACACCCATCGCGCGCTTTACGACTGGTACCTGGAGCAGTTGCCACTGCCGCAGGACCAGCCCAAGCAGATCGAGTTCGCCCGGCTCGAGTTCACCCACACCGTCACCAGCAAACGCCGGCTGAAGACCCTGGTCGACACCGGCCTGGTCGACGGCTGGGACGACCCCCGCATGCCCACCCTGCGGGCGCTGCGGCGGCGCGGCTACCCGGCCTCGGCGATCAGGGCGTTCTGCCGCGACATCGGCACCACGCGCACCAACAGCCGCCAGGCGATCGAGGCGTTGGAGAGCTTCGTGCGCCGCGACCTCAACGCCACCGCTCAGCGTCGCATGGCGGTGCTGCACCCGCTGAAGCTGGTGCTCACCAACTGGCCCGAGGGTCAGGTCGAGCACTTCGAGGTGGCCAACAACCCCGAGAACGCGGGTGACGGCGTGCGCAGCGTCGCCTTCAGCGGCGAGTTGTGGATCGAAGCCGACGACTTCGCCGAGGTACCCCCGCCCAAATTCTTCCGCCTGTCCCCCGGCCGCGAGGTGCGGTTGCGCGGCGCCTACCTGATCACCGCCACCGACGTGGTCAAGGACGCCGACGGCAATGTGGTGCAGGTGAACGCAACCTACGACCCGGCCTCACGGGGCGGCAACGCCCCCGACGGCCGCAAGGTGAAGTCGACCATGCACTGGGTCTCGGCCGCCCACGCCGTGCCCGGCCGGGCCGCTCTGTACGACCGGCTGTTCTCGGCCGAGGTGCCCGGCGAGCGCACCGGTGAGCCCCTGGACGACCTCAACCCCGACTCGCGTGAGCTGCTCGACGCTCAGTTCGAGGCGGCACTGGCCGACACACCGCCGGGCGAGGTGGTGCAGTTCGAACGGCTCGGCTACTTCGCTCACGACCCGCGCGAGCCGATGCTGTTTCACCGCACGGTGGGCCTGCGCGACGAATGGGCGGCCATTCAGAAGCGTCAGGGTTAGGAACGGCCCGCGCGAAGACGCTGAATGGAGAGCCCGGCCAGCGACAGGCACATGCCGATCACCAGCCAGGCCAGCCAGCCTGATACGCCGTCGGTCGCCGACGTCGCCGACCAGTGTCGGGCCAGGTGAAATGCACCGACGATGGCCCCCACCCAGAGGCTGACGACCGCCAGGGCGCTCCAACGTGCCCGCTGCGCCCACGACAGCCCGCGTGGGTCATCAGCCTGCGCACCCGTCGCCTCGGCGAGTTCTGGCGGCACGGCACCCACAACAGTTGCCGGCTCGGCAGGGGCTCCGCCCGGTCGGGCCGGGTCGGGCAGCAGCCCGTCCGGCGAGGTCCAGGTCGCGAAGATGGGATCGAACCGCTGGGGTCGGGGCTCGGAGTGGCCATCGTTCATGCCGCCAGCATCGCACCGGACCGGTTGTCGACCAAGCTTCGACCAACGCTGCGCCCCGACCAGCGGGTGTCGCCCATCGGCCGAGGGTGCCAGCCAATAGGCTCGTGAGCCATGAAAGACCGACTGACCCCCCTGACCATTCCGTCGCGCAAGGGACGGCTCGCGATCGTCACCGGGGCCAGCAGCGGTATCGGACGTGCCACCGCCCGCGCCCTGGGCCTGGCCGGTGCAGATGTGGTGCTGGCGGTTCGCAACCCAGACAAGGGCGAACAGGTCGCCGAGCAGTTGCGCGCCGAGCACCCTGAGGGCACGCATACGGTCGCCCGACTCGACACCGCCGACCTCGAATCGGTGCGCACCTTCGCCGACGCCTACGTCGGCCGGCGCATCGACATGCTGGTGCTGAACGCGGGCATCGGTGGCACTCGCAGGCGCGAGGTCACCCCGCAGAATCACGAGTTGGTCATGGCCACCAACTACTTCGGGCATTTCGTGCTCACCGCCCTGCTGGCCGACTCGCTGCGCGCCGCCAGTCGCGCCCGAGTGGTCACCCTGGGTTCGATCGCGGCCCGCGCCGGACGGCTACGCTTCGACGACCTCGATCTCGAGCGTCGCTGGTCGCGGGCGCAGGCCTACGCCAACAGCAAGCTGGCGATGATCATGTTCGCTCGCGAACTGCAGCGCCACAGCACCGCCGGCGACTGGGGCCTCAACGCCCACGCGGCTCATCCGGGCTGGGCGGTCACCGGCATGATGCCCGGCGGCGCCCGGGGGGTGCCGCAGTTACTCGGCGGCGCGACCCGCGTGATGCAGTCGGCGGGCGACGGCGCCCAGCCGGTGGTGTTCTGTGCAGCGAGCCGTCAGGCCGCCGCCGGTGGGTACTACGGCCCGATCGGTATGTTCGGCGTGGCCGGCCCGGTGGGCCGGGCGCCCCTGCCCCGACAGGCTCGCTCGGCGGCAGCCCTGACCGCGCTGTGGCAGGCAACGGAAAAGGTCACCGGGGTGGAGTTCCCCCGATGACCTTTCTCGGGTTGCCCGCTCAGGGCGGGCTCGGGTCAGGCTGCTGCAGCCTCGTCGGCACTCGCCTGCGCCGGGGCGTCCGTGGCCTTGGCCGGCGCCAGTGACATGAACGCCCAGCCCAGCAGGGCGAACATGATACCCAGGCCGATCACCAGCAGCGCGACGCCGTAGGCGACCACCGAGGTGAACAGCGACGCCCTCAAGAACGAGGCGTTCATGAGCGTGGTGCGGGTGGCGGTCAGCTTCTCGACCGTGGCGTTGTCACCGGCGTTGCGGGCCTCGGTGATCATGGCGCCCAGTTCGGCGTAGGTCTTGCCCTGGCTCGCGGTGAGCGCGTGGTGATTGATGATCTGGGCCTGGGCGTAGGCGCTGATCGGGTCCTGCACCTTGGCACCGGGAACCAGCGGAGAATCGGCGGGCACGGTGATGTTCTCGGCCGCCAGCTGGCTGGTGACGGTGGCCCAGGTGACGACGCCGCCCACGACGGCGACGATTCCAAAGATGATGCTGATGATTCCGACCAGTTTCGCTGCGCCGGCTGACTTGGACATGGGATGCACTCCTTGGGTCTTTGCTGCACGTATAGGTCTGGTTGTGGTGATCGATTCGGTCACCACACACGATGATCCAACATCCCTGACCTGTCATTCATCGACAAGTGGTTGATGCATCATCTACGACAGATTGTAGTACACGGTGCCGATAAAAGCACCAGGACCCCCGCCCGAAAGCGGAGGTCCTGGTGAAACTACTGCGGTGCGTTGCTCAGATCACTTGATGATCTTCGTCACGCGGCCGGCGCCCACGGTGCGGCCGCCTTCGCGAATGGCGAACTTGAGACCGTCCTCCATGGCGATCGGCTTGTTCAGGTGCACGGTCATGTCGGTGTTGTCACCGGGCATCACCATGTCGGTGCCCTCGGGCAGCTGAACGACGCCGGTCACGTCGGTGGTGCGGAAGTAGAACTGCGGGCTGTAGTTGGAGAAGAACGGCTTGTGGCGGCCACCCTCCTCCTTGGTCAGCACGTAGACGTTGGCCTCGAAGTCGGTGTGCGGGGTGGTCGAACCCGGCTTGATCACGACCATGCCGCGCTCGACGTCGTCCTTCTTCGTGCCACGCAGCAGCAGGCCGACGTTCTCGCCCGCGCGACCCTCGTCGAGGATCTTGCGGAACATCTCCACACCGGTGATGGTGGTCGACTGCTTCTTGTCGGCGATGCCGATGATGTCGACGGTCTCGCCGGTCTTGACGATGCCGCGCTCGATCCGGCCGGTCACCACGGTGCCACGACCGGTGATCGTGAACACGTCCTCGATCGGCATCAGGAACGGCTTGTCGGTCTCGCGCTCGGGCTGCGGAATGTACTCGTCCACCGCGTTCATGAGCTCGAGGATCGACTCGCTCCACTTGGCGTCACCCTGCATGGCCGGGAAGGCGGCCACGCGCACGACGGGAGCGTTGTCGCCGTCGAACTCCTGGGCGTCCAGCAGCTCGCGGACCTCCATCTCGACGAGCTCGATGAGCTCTTCGTCGTCGACCATGTCGCACTTGTTCAGCGCGACGACGATCGCCGGCACGCCGACCTGACGAGCGAGCAGCACGTGCTCACGGGTCTGCGGCATCGGGCCGTCGGTGGCGGCCACGACCAGGATCGCACCGTCCATCTGAGCAGCGCCGGTGATCATGTTCTTCACGTAGTCGGCGTGCCCGGGGCAGTCGACGTGCGCGTAGTGACGAGCCTCGGTCTGGTACTCGACGTGCGCGATCGAAATCGTGATGCCGCGCTGGCGCTCTTCGGGCGCCTTGTCGATCTGATCGAATGCCGAAACGGCGTTCAACTCCGGGTACTTGTCGTGCAGCACCTTGGTGATCGCCGCGGTCAGAGTGGTCTTGCCGTGGTCGATGTGCCCGATGGTGCCGATGTTGCAGTGCGGCTTGGTCCGCTCGAACTTGGCCTTTGCCACTGAGGCTCCTTCATGATGTCGCCACGCGCGGTTCGCGCGGCGTCTGTGGTTGGGGTTTTATGATCCCTGGTCACGGTCGGCCCCACATGGGGCACGAACCTTACCAAGTCTTGTCTACGGTCGCGGCGGAGTCAAACTCAGGCTCCGCCGCGACCCTTCGCGATGATCTCTTCGGCGACGCTCTTCGGGGTCTCGCCGTACTGGCTGAACTCCATCGAGTACGACGCCTGGCCCGAGGTCTTCGAACGCAGGTCGCCGACATAGCCGAACATCTCGCTCAGCGGCACCAGCGCGCGCACGACCTGGTTGCCGTGCACCTCCTCCATGCCCTGCACGTGGCCACGACGGCTGTTGATGTCGCCGATCACCGTGCCGAGGTAGTCCTCGGGAGTGGTCACCTCGACGGCCATCAGCGGCTCGAGCAGGGCCGGGTCGGCCTTGCGCGCAGCCTCTTTGAAGACCATCGAACCGGCGATCTTGAACGCCAGTTCCGAGGAGTCGACGTCGTGGTAGGCGCCGTCGACCAGGGTGACCTTGATGTCTTCGATCGGGTAACCGGCGAGCGGGCCGAAGGCCATCGCCTCCTGCACGCCCTTGTCGACCGCGGGAATGTATTCCTTGGGGATGCGGCCGCCGGTCACGGCGTTGTCGAAGGCGTAGCCCGAACCCGACTCCATCGGCTCCAGGTTGATGATCACCTTGGCGTACTGACCCGAGCCACCCGACTGCTTCTTGTGGGTGTACTCGATCTTCTCAACCGGACGACGCAGCGTCTCGCGGTAGGCCACCTGCGGCTTGCCGATGTTGGCCTCGACCCGGAACTCGCGCTTCATGCGGTCGATCAGGATCTCGAGGTGCAGCTCGCCCATGCCGGCGATGATGGTCTGGCCGGTCTCTTCGTCGGTGTGCACCCGGAAGGTCGGATCTTCCTCGGCCAGCCGCTGAATGGCGGTCGACAGCCGCTCCTGGTCGGACTTCGACTTGGGCTCGATGGCCTGCTCGATGACCGGGTTGGGGAAGTCCATGGACTCCAGCACGACCGGGTTCTGCGGATCGCACAGGGTGTCGCCGGTGGTGGTGTCCTTCAAGCCCATCACCGCGCAGATCATGCCCGCGCCGATCGACTCGATCTCTTCACGCTTGTTGGCGTGCATCTGGTAGATCTTGCCGATGCGCTCTTTGCGGCCCTTGGTGCTGTTCAGCACCTGGGTTCCGGCCTTGAGCACACCGGAGTAGACCCGAACGAAGGTCAGCTTGCCCAGGTGCGGGTCGGCGGCGATCTTGAACGCCAGCACGCTCAGCGGGTCGTCGTTGCTCGGGTGCCGTTCGATCACGGTCTCTTCGTCGCCGGGCTTGAAGCCGTCGATGGCGGGAATGTCGAGGGGGCTCGGCAGGTAGTCGACCACGGCGTCCAGCATCGGCTGCACGCCCTTGTTCTTGAACGAGGTGCCGCAGATCACCGCGGTGATCTTGTTGGCCAGCACGGCGCGACGGATGGCGGCCTTGATGTCGGCCGCGGTGATCGCGTCCTCGTCTTCGAGGTACAGCTCGGCGAAGTCGTCGTCGTGGTCGGCGAGCACGTTGATGAGTTCTTCGCGCGCCTCGGCGGCGGCGTCGGCCATGTCGGCCGGAATCTCTTCGACCTCGTAGTCTTCACCGATCGCGGTCTCGCCGCGCCAGGTCAGGGCCCGCATGCCGACCAGGTCGACCACGCCCAGGAAGTTGGCCTCGGCGCCGATCGGCAGCTGCAGCACCGCCGTGGTGGCGTTGAGCCGCTCCTTGATCGTCTTGACGCAGTAGTCGAAGGACGCACCGGTGCGGTCGAGCTTGTTGACGTAGCAGATCCGCGGCACGCCGTACTTGGTGGCCTGACGCCACACGGTCTGACTCTGCGGCTCGACGCCGGCCACACCGTCGAACACCGCCACGGCACCGTCGAGCACGCGCAGTGAACGCTCCACCTCGACGGTGAAGTCGACGTGCCCGGGGGTGTCGATGATGTTGATCTGGTGGTCTTTCCAGAAACAGGTGGTCGCGGCCGAGGTGATGGTGATGCCGCGCTCCTGCTCCTGCTCCATCCAGTCCATGGTGGCGGCGCCGTCGTGCACCTCACCGATCTTGTAGTTGATGCCGGTGTAGAACAGGATGCGCTCGGTGGTGGTGGTCTTGCCCGCGTCGATGTGGGCCATGATGCCGATGTTGCGCACCTTGGCCAGGTCGATGTTCACGTTGATAGCCACGGTAGGGGCTCCTCGAAAGTCTGTGTTGCAGTTGTGGGCGGGCAGGCGTGAAGCTCTCCCCGGGGATCGCCCGGGTGGAGAGTCTCAGATCACCAGCGGTAGTGGGCGAAGGCGCGGTTGGCCTCGGCCATCTTGTGGGTGTCTTCGCGGCGCTTCACCGAGGCACCCAGGCCGTTCGAGGCGTCCAGCAGCTCGTTCATCAGACGATCGGTCATGGTCTTCTCGCGACGAGCGCGCGAGAAGCTGACCAGCCAGCGCATGGCGAGCGTGGTGGCGCGGGCCGGCTTGACCTCGACCGGCACCTGGTAGGTGGCGCCGCCGACCCGGCGGCTCTTCACCTCGAGCGCCGGACGAATGTTGTCGAGCGCCTTCTTCAGCGTCTGCACGGGGTCGACGCCGGTCTTGGCCCGGGTGCCCTCCAGCGCGCCGTAGACGATGCTCTGAGCGGTGGTCTTCTTGCCGTCCAGCAGGATCTTGCTGACCAGCTGGGAAACCAGCGGCGAACCGTAGACCGGGTCGACGACGACCGGGCGCTTCGGGGCGGGACCCTTGCGAGGCATTACTTCTCCTTCTTCGCGCCGTAGCGGCTGCGAGCCTGCTTGCGGTTCTTGACACCCTGGGTGTCGAGCGAGCCGCGAATGATCTTGTAGCGCACGCCCGGCAGGTCTTTCACACGACCGCCGCGCACCAGCACCATGGAGTGTTCCTGCAGATTGTGACCGACACCGGGAATGTACGCGGTGACCTCGACACCCGAGCTGAGCCGCACGCGAGCGACCTTGCGCAGCGCCGAGTTCGGCTTCTTGGGGGTGGTGGTGTACACACGCGTGCACACGCCGCGGCGCTGCGGGGAACCCTTGAGCGCGGGCGTCTTGTTCTTGCTGACCTTGTCAGTGCGGCCCTTGCGGACCAGCTGCTGAATAGTGGGCACCGGCTGGTATCACTTTCCGTCGTGTTGAGAGGCACGTTCGTGCGAACGCTGTTTCGCTTCTTGGGTGTCGCTCCGACGCAGACGCAAACGTAGGGTCGGGCACACATGATGGTTCGGTCGCCCGAACACAACCACCAAGATTACCGTTTGGCGGCCTCGATCGCAAAAGCGCCGGGTTCGGTCGGCCGGCCGGTGAACGTGGGGACGGCTCCGAGTTGCGTTCACACCGTCCCCGTGGTCACCGTCCCCACCGGCACGTAGCCTGGGCCGGTGAGCCGCACGCCGCTGTCGACGCTTCTGTCGTGGGCGCTGGTCGCCTTCACCATCGAGGCCGACAACGAGTTCGAGTCCGCGGTTCCACACGTGGCGTCTCAGGATCTGCGGGACGGCAGGCCTGGACGCGGGCCCTGGCTCGTGGGTACTCGAAGCCGCCGTTGACGCGATCGGCGCCGCCCTGCCCGACAACGCGGCAGGCGGCGGCCGACTGAGCCTCGAGGTTGGGCCGGCGACCGAGCCGCCCGGACGGCCCCGCGACCTGGCCGCGCTGCTGGCCAAGGCGCTCGTCCACCGCACCCTTGCCTACGAGGCGACGAACCCGCTGGCGCTGTCGTACGCGGCCAACCCGGTGCGGGCCCTGGGTGCCGGGCCGGTCGCCGTCCGCGACCTACCGAGGCTCACCGGGGTCGGCAAGGAGACGCTGGCCGTGATGACCACGTGGCTCACCAAGCAGGGCTTGGCGCAGGTCACCGGCGCGGGCACGGGGAGGACCGTCGTCCTGACCACCGACGGCCGGGCGGCCTACGAGCAGTACGTGCGCGCACCGGAGGTCGAGGATGACGCACTTCGACGGGCACTGGAACCGATCACCGACGCGCTCGACCTGACCGCTCCCCCCGACTGCTGGCGGGCCAGGCTGCCCCGCCCGGACACGCTTCCGCACCACCCGGTCATCTCGCACCGCGGCGGCTACCCCGACGGCAGCTGAGGGCGCCCCGTCTCACCTTCACCCGGAATGCGCGGCCGGACCCATCTGGTACAGGGCGTCCAGGTCGAGCGACGGGTCGTCGAGGGCGTTGATCATCTTGACCCGCTCGGCGTGCCGTCCACCGGCTGGCTCGGCACCCAGGAACGCCTCGACGATCATGCGGGCCTCCCCCGGGCCCACCACTCGGGCCCCCACCGACACGATGTTGGACGCGTTGTGCTCACGCGACAACCTGGCGGTGTACGGCTCGGAGCACACCACCGCGCGTGCCCCCGGCACCTTGTTGGCCGCCATCGAGATGCCGACCCCGGTGCCGCAGGCCAGCAGGCCCAGGTCGTACTCCCCCGAGGCCACCTTGTGCCCCACCACGGCCCCGGCGTAGGGGTAGTCGACGCTCTCGCCCTCGGCCGGCCCCAGGTCGTCCACCTCGTGGCCCATGGCGCGGGCCTGCTCGATCATCTCCTGGCGAATGGCCACCGCGGCGTGGTCGCTGTGCGCAACGATCTTCATGCCCCCACCCTAGGCCGAGCGATGGATCCGGTCACCCGTCCAGGTCGTCCACGTGCTGGTCGAGAGACCTCTCCACTCCGCATTTCACGCTCATTGCTCGCGGTTGTCGGCACCAACTCAGCCGGGCGAGCAGCTCGTCAGAAGCTCAGCTTGCGCGCATAGAACTCCCGCCACCGCCCGTCGGCGTCCGCGATCCGCCAAGCCCGCAACGGCTCACGGGGAACGTCACCGAGCAGTGCATCAAGAACGGCGACGCTCTCGTCCAGCACGGCTTGCTCGAACGTCTTGGACTCGAAGTCGTCGTCCTCACCCTCCGGCCACGCGCAAAAGTTGCCGTCGACCCTGATCACCGGCCGCTCATCCTCACCGCCGACCAACAGCTCCACACTGGCCGCGCCAGGCGTGGGTGCGAAGACGACCTGGAGCACATGTGCCGGCAACTCCTCGGTCGGCTTCAGCCAGTGGCGAGCGGTGGCCGGTTGCTCTCGGTGGCCCGACAATGCCTGCAGCAATCGGTCCGTCCAAGACTCCACCCGTTCCACGTGCTCGGGGTGAGGGATGGTAGCGGCGTGGCCGGGCAGCTCTTCGGGCAGTTTCTCTTCCAATGAGCGCCCCGCCCGGGGAGACCGCGCGAGCCGATGGAAGTCGACGTGACATCAGAGCCCCACCGCGTACTGGTACGCAGTGTCAGGGCCAAGTCGTGGCGGTCGATCACGTCTTTCCACCGCCCGGCACCTTCAGCGGGCAGCCAGAATCCCCTGCTGGTGAAGAAGGCGATGCTGTACCAGAGGGCCACCAGCACGCCGAGGCCGACCAGCACGGCTAGCACCGTGATCAGTCCGCGTAGCCAGTCCCACCAACCCCATGCGTGCCCGCGGCGACCACCCAGAGTGGCGCTGCGACGAGCCAGCCACGACTCACCAGCACCCGGGTCACGGCCGCCACTATAGGCGGCGGCTCATGATTCGGCGATCTCGAGATCGCTCACCGCTTTCACCCTCGCCGCACGATTTCGCCCTGCAACACGAGAGCGTGCGGCCAGGCCGAAAGTAGGCAGCGATCTCGAGATCGCCCACGTCCTGGGCCGGCGCACCTCGGGAACCGTCGCGGGCGTCTCAAGGTGGCGGACGCGCTGGAGGCACAGCGCCGAGCGGAGGATTGACCGTACCCAGGTGCCCGCCGGCCCACCGACAAAGCCGAAACGGGCGGCTCCCGAAGGAGTCGCCCGCCTCGTCAATCAGTTCAGCGCAGGTCGCCGATGTCGAACTCGTCCAACGACACCGCCATGCCCGAACCGGCCATGTCGTAGTCGTACGGGTCGTAGCTGAACTCGTACGCGGCGGCGCGGGCCTCCGCGGTGGGCTCGACCCGAATGTTGCGGTACCGCTCCAGGCCGGTGCCGGCCGGGATCAGCTTGCCCAGGATCACGTTCTCCTTCAGGCCCACCAGGCTGTCGGACTTGGCGTGGATCGCCGCGTCGGTGAGCACCTTGGTGGTCTCTTGGAACGAGGCCGCAGACAACCACGACTCGGTCGCCAGCGACGCCTTCGTGATGCCCATCAGCACCGGACGGCCCTGGGCCGGCATGCGACCCTCGGTGACCATCTGGCGGTTCTGGGTCTCGAAGGTGTTCCGGTCGACCAGCTCACCGGGCAGCATCGAGGTGTCACCCGACTCGATCACCGTGATTCGGCGCAGCATCTGCCGAATGATGATCTCGATGTGCTTGTCGTGAATCGGCGCACCCTGGGTGGCGTACACGGCCTGCACCTCTTCGACCAGGTGCTCCTGCACCTTGCGCAGGCCGCTCACCCGCAGCACGTCCTG
>ERZ724513.1140-NODE-1140-length-13460-cov-13.383066_pt1 | contig 13460 bp, 11 predicted proteins | sample MGYA00376046_ERZ724513 | MGnify/ENA primary metagenome ERZ724513 (study PRJEB28724, sample SAMN07190883) | activated sludge metagenome | isolation source: activated sludge of sewage treatment plant in Hong Hong | place: Hong Kong | collected 2016-03-17 ... | reverse complement strand
GACCGACTCGAGCGTCCGGACGCGCGAGTCGACCCAGGCCGTCCGCACCGGGACCCCGGGCAGCCGCTCCCCCAGCGCCGATTCCAGCGCGGACGCCACGGCCGCGGCCCCCGGATGCGGCGACCCGTGCAGCGCGACGACCAGCCCCGGCGCCATCAGATCACCCAGTTCAGGGGGTCCGGGTCGGCCGCGACCTCGGCGGGCGAGCGGACCATCCCCGCCGCCAGGCTCTCCCCGGTCTGGGGCTCGATCAACAGGAACGAACCGTTCTGCCGGGACTCCGCATAGGGCTCGGCGGCGACCGGCGCGGCCAGCCTGATCTCGACCCGGCCGATGTCGTTGAGCGCCAGCTCGTGGGTGGGCACGGGTGTCAGCGTGTCGAGGTCGAGGCGTCCGTGGATGTCGCGGACGACGCCCTGCACCGTTCGCGTCCCGTGCTTGACGAGCACCCGGGCGCCGATCCGGAGCGGCCGCTGGCCCAGCCAGGCGACCGTGCCGTCGAGATCCTGGGACGCCTCCGGCGCGGGCCTGGACGCCAGCAGCTCGCCGCGTCCGACGTCGAGTTGGTCGGCCAGGCGCAGCGTCACCGACTGGGGGGCGAACGCCTCCGCCAACTCCCCGTCGAAGGTGTCGATGCCGACGACGGTCGTGGTGCGCCCGGACGGCAGCGCCGTCACGGTGTCGCCCACCCGGACGCGTCCCGACTCGATGCGTCCGGCGTAGCCGCGGTAGTCGCGGAACGCCGCGGACGCCGCCGCCTGCGGCCGGATCGTCAACTGCACGGGGAACCGGAACGGCTGCTCGCCCACCAGGTCCTCGGGCTCGAGGGTCTCCAGGAGTTCCAGCAGCGACGGGCCGCCGTACCAGGGCGTCCGCTCGGAGCGATCCACGATGTTGTCGCCGACAAGGGCCGACACGGGGATCGTGGTGACGTCGGCCACCCCCAGCCCCGCCGCCACCTCGGCTACCTGCGCCGCGACCGACGCGTACGCGTCCTCGGCGTAGTCGACCAGGTCGATCTTGTTGACCGCGACGATGACGTGCGGCACCCGCAGCAGGCGCCCCACCGACAGGTGCCTGCGGGTCTGCTCCCCGACGCCGTGGCGCACGTCCACCAGCAGCACGAGCACGTCGGCGGTGGACGATCCCGTCACCGTGTTGCGCGTGTACTGCACGTGGCCGGGGCAGTCGGCGAGGATGAACGTGCGGCGCGGCGTCGCGAAGTAGCGGTAGGCGACGTCGATCGTGATCCCCTGCTCCCGCTCGGCGCGAAGACCGTCGGTGAGCAGGGCCAGGTCGACGTGGCCCAGGCCCTTGTCCTCGCTGACGCGCCGGACGGCGTCCAACTGGTCGGCGAGCACCGCCTTGGAGTCGTAGAGGAGGCGTCCGACGAGGGTGGACTTGCCGTCGTCCACGGACCCCGCGGTCGCGAGCCGGAGCAGGGTGGTGCTCATCAGAAGTAGCCCTCCTTCTTGCGGTCTTCCATGGCGGCCTCGGTGAGGCGGTCGTCGGCGCGGGTGGCGCCGCGCTCGGTGATGCGGGTGACGGCCACCTCGGCGATGACGTCGGCGACGGTCGCGGCGTCCGACTCGACGGCGCCGGTGCAGCTGATGTCGCCGACGGTCCGGTACCGGACGCGGCGGGTCTCGACCACGTCGCCCGCCCGCGGCTGCGTGATCTCGGACGCCGCCAGCCACATCCCGTCGCGGCGGAACACCGCGCGGTCGTGGGCGTAGTAGAGGCTCGGCAACTCGATGCCCTCGGCCTCGATGTAGTGCCACACATCGAGCTCGGTCCAGTTCGAGAGCGGGAACACCCGCACATGCTCCCCCGGACGATGCCGCGGGTTGTACAGGCTCCACAGCTCCGGGCGCTGGTTGCGCGGGTCCCACTGGCCGAACTCGTCGCGCAGGCTCACCACCCGTTCCTTGGCGCGGGCCTTCTCCTCGTCGCGGCGTCCCCCGCCGAAGACGGCGTCGAACCGGCCCTCGGCGATGGCGTCCAGCAGCGGCTGGGTCTGCAGCGGGTTACGGGTGCCGTCGGCGCGCTCGAGGAGGCGTCCGTCGTCGAGGTAGTCCTGGACGCGCGCGACGATCAGCTTGGCGCCCAGCCGCGCGACGGTCGCGTCGCGGTAGTCGAGCACCTCGGCGAAGTTGTGGCCGGTGTCGACATGCAGCAGCGGGAACGGGATCGGGCCCGGCCAGAACGCCTTGCGGGCCAGGTGCAGCATCACGACGGAGTCCTTGCCGCCGGAGAACAGCAGGACCGGACGCTCCAGCTCGGCGACGACCTCCCGGAAGATGTGGATCGCCTCCGACTCCAGGGTCGCGAGCTGGTCGAGGCGGTACGGCGCGGCGTCCCGGGTCACGTCGGTTCCTTCCAGTAGGGCCGTCATTCAGGCGTCCTTCGAGGTGGGTGCGACGTGCAGGCCGCACTCGGTCTTGGCCAGGCCGGCCCAGCGGCCAGCGCGTGGGTCTTCGCCGGGAGCGACGCGGCGCGTGCAGGGGGCGCAGCCGATCGACGGGTAGCCGTCGGCCAGCAGCAGGTTGATCGGCACCGCGTTGGCCTGGGCGTAGTCGGCGAGCTCGTCGAACGTCCACGCGGCGATGGGGTTCAGCTTCACCATCTGATGAATCTCGTCGAACTCCACCAGGGGGGTGCCCGCCCGCAGCGGGGAGTCCTCGCGCCGCAGGCCGGTCACCCAGGCCTCGTAGGACGCCAACTCGCGGTTGATCGGCTCGACCTTCCGCAGCGCGCAGCACAGCGAGGGGTCGCGTTCGTAGAGCCGGACGCCGTACTCCCCGTCCTGCTCGGTGACGGTCTGGCGCGGCAGCACGTCGATGACGTGCGCGTCGACGGTGGCGGCGAGCGCGTCCCGGGTGCCGATGGTCTCGGCGAAGTGGTAGCCGGTCTGCAGGAAGAGCACGTCGACTCCCGGGGACGCCTGCGCCGCCGCGTGCGCCACGACCGTGTCGCCGGCCATCGAGCAGGCGACGACGAGGCTGCGTCCGAAGGCCTCGGACGCCCACGCCAGCACCTCCTGGGCGGACGCGCCGGCGAGGCGCGCGGAGGCGTCCGCTGCCAGCGACCGCAGTTCGTCGGCCGAGCGGCCGCGTCCGGGACCGTGCGGCGCCAGGTCTGCGGAGCCGTGGGGGGTCGTCATCGCAGGGCCTCCTCGTCGGCGCGCCGGACCCACTCGGAGAACGTCTCGCCCTCGGTCCTGGCCGCCGCGAAGCCCCGCACGACCCGCTCCACGTAGTCGGGCAGGTCGGTCGCGAGCACCTTGAGCCCCCGGACGGTGCGGCCGAGCCCGGCCTCGTCGCGATCCTCGGACGCCAGCCCGCCGCCCAGGTGCACCTGGTAGGCAAACTCGTCGGAGCCGTCCGCGCGCTTGGCGACCTGGCCCTTGAGCCCGATGTCGGCCACCTGGATGCGGGCGCACGAGTTGGGGCAGCCGTTGACGTGCAGCGAGATCGGCGTGTCGAACGTCACGCCGGCCAGCCGCGCCTCGAGCTCGCCGATGACCTCGCGGGCCGTGTCCTTGGTGTTGACGAACGCGAGCTTGCAGTACTCGATCCCGGTGCACGCCATCGTGTGCCGCCGGAAGGGCGACGGGGACGCCGTCAGCCCGAGCGGCTCGGCGGCGGCGAGGAGGGCGTCCACCGCGCCGGGGACGACGTCGAGCACGACGAGCTTCTGGTGCGGCGTCAGCCGGACGCGGCCCGAACCGGCCGCCTCGGCGGCGTCCCCTCGCTTCCGCACGGCCAGCCCGAAGCCCACGTTGTCGTGCACCGTGAGGTGCTTGAACGCCGCGTAGTGCTGGAACACCATGCCGATGCCGCGCTTCTGCGGGACGGCGTGGGTGACGTCGACGCCGTCGATGACGACCGACCCCGTATCCAGGGTCTCCAGCCCGGCCACGGCGCGAAGCAGCGTCGACTTGCCGGAGCCGGAGGGACCGAGCAACGCCGTCAGCGAGCCCGCGGGGATGTCGAGGGTGACGTCGTCGAGCGCGTGGAAGGCGCCGAAGGTCTTGGTGGCGTGGGAGACGGTGATCACGCGGTCCTCCGGGAGCGATCGAGCAGCAGGGTGGCCGCGAGGGTGACCAGGGACAACCCCATGAGAAGCGTCGCCGCGGTGTAGGCGCCGTAGGCGTTCGCCGCGTCGGCGTACCGGGCGTGGACGAGCAAGGTGAGCGTCTGCGACACCCCGGGCAGGTTGGACGACACCAGCAGCACTGCTCCGTACTCGCCCAGCCCGCGCGACACCGTGAGCAGCGTGCCGTAGAGCAGGCCCCACCGGAGGGAGGGCAGCGTGATGCGCCAGAACGTCTGCCACGGCGAGGCGCCCAGGGTGGCGGCCGCCTGCTCCGCCTCGGTGCCCAGCTCGCGGAGCACCGGCTCCACCTCGCGCACCACGAACGGGACGGTCACGAACGCGGTTGCCAGCGCCATGGCCGGAAGCGCGAACACCACCCGCACCCCGGCGCCGGCCAGGAAGCCGAACCACCCACCGGCGCCCCATAGCGCGATCAGCGAGACGCCCACGACCACGGGCGACACCGCGAACGGCAGGTCGAGCAGGGCCTGGAGCACCACCTTGCCGCGGAAGCGTCCGCGCACCAGGAGGAGCGCGGTGACCGTGCCCAGCACCACATTGAGGGGCACCACGATGGCCAACAGCAGCAGGGTCAGATTGAGGGCCGCGATCGCGGCCGGGGTCGAGACGGACGCCGCGAACGTGGCGAGGCCGGGCTCGAGCGCGCGATACAGGATGGTTCCGACCGGCAGCACCACGAGCACGCCGAGGTACGCCAGCGCGGCGGTCCGCAGGGCCAGCCGGGCGGTGAGCGACAGCCTCATCCGGACGCCTCCGTCCGGGCGTCGCGGGCCAGCAGGCGCAGCGCGACGAGAACAGAGACCGAGACGGCTAGCAGCGTCACCGAGACCGCCGCCGCCCCGGCCGGGTCGCCGACCTCGATGCGCTGGGCGATGTACTGGCTGGTCACCTGGGTGCGTCCGGGGAGGTTTCCGCCGATCAGCGCGACCGACCCGAACTCACCGACAGCCCGGGCGAACGCCAGCGCCGTGCCACTGATCACCGCCGGCCGGATCGCCGGCCACACGATCAGGCGCCAGGTCGTCGCGTTGGACGCTCCGAGGGACGCCGCCGCCTGCTCCGCCTCCTGGTCGAGTTCGACCAGCACCGGCTGCACCGAGCGGACGACGAACGGCAGCGTCACGAACGCGAGCGCGACCAGCACGCCGACCGGCGTCCCGGCCAGCCGGATGCCCACCGGGCTGGCCGGCCCGTACAGGGCGAGCAGGACGATGGACGCCACGATCGTCGGCAGGGCGAACGGAAGGTCAATGACGGCGTCCACGATGCGGCGTCCGGGGAAGGAGTCGCGGGCCAGCACCCAGGCGATCAGCGTCCCGGCGACCGCGTTCAGCGCGGCGACGGCGAAGGAGAGCAGCAAGGTCGTCCGGAGGGCGGTCAGCGCGCTGGACGCCGTGACGGCCCGGACGAACCCCGCCGGCCCCTCCCCCAGCGACAGCGCCGCCAAGGCTGCCAGCGGCAGTGCGACCAGCACGCTCAACCAGACCACCACGACGCCCAACGCCAGACCCGGACGCCGCCTGCCGCCGATGACCCTGGGCCGCCGCTCGAGCGTGGCCGTCACGACGTGGCCTTCGTGTACAGCTGCGTGATCGCGCCCGTGGACTTGTCGAACAGTTCCGTCGTCACGGTCGGCCACCCACCGAGGTCGGCGACCGTCCACAGCTTGGCGGGCGCCTTGAACTCAGGGTGGGCGGCGAGCACCGACGTATCCGCGGGCCGGTAGCCCGCCGCCGCGACGGCTTCCTGGCCGGTGGGCGAGGACACGAAGGAGACGAAGGCGGAGGCGGCGTCCCTCTTCGCGCTCGAGGAGACCACCGCGACGGCGTTCTCGATCTTGAAGGTCTGCGAGGGCACGACGTACTCGACGGCGTCCCCGGCCTTGATCGCCGCGATGGCCTCGTTCTCGTAGCTGAGCAGGACGTCGCCGGTGCCCTGGCGGAAGGACTCGGAGGCGTCCGCGGCCGATGCCGGCTGGGTGTGCACGTGCTCGGTGACGAGTTTCTTGAGGAAGTCGAGGCCGGCGGCGCGGTCCTGACCGCCGGAACTGGCGACGGCGTACGGCGCCAGCAGGTTCCACTGGGCGGAGCCGGAGCTGAGCGGGTTCGGGGTGACGACCGACACCCCGGGCCGCAGCAGGTCGGAGAAGTCCTTGACGCCCAACGGGTTGCCCTTGCGGACGACGAGCACGACGACCGACCCGAAGGGCGAGCCCGCGTGGGGCCCCGACTTCCAGTCGGACGCCACCAGCCGCGCGGCGACCAGGCGGGTCACGTCGGGTTCCAGGGAGAAGGCCACCACGTCGGCCGGGGCGCCGGCGGCCACCTTGCGCGACTGGTCGCCCGAGGGCCCGTACGACGCCGTCAGCGTCGTCCCGCTGCCGGCCGGGCTGGCGGCGTACGCCTTGCCCAGGGCGTCGAACGCGGGTTTGGCTACGGAGAACGCGTACACGTTCAGCGAGCGCGAGGCCGCGGTGGCCGCGTCCGCCGGTGTACCGACCTGGTCGCTGGCGCCGCCCGAGCAGCCGGCGAGGAGCATCGTCAGCGCGGCCGCGACGGCGACCGGGACGCGGAGCGGGCGGGGGCTGGTGCGGTGGAACATCGGAGGTCCTTCGGTGCCGTGCTGGACTCGGTGGGGTTGGAGGGCCAGCGACACCTGGATCGGCTCGTTAAGAAAGGAAGCCGGGCGACGATGGCCCGGCGAGCAACGTGTGCGGGCGCGTCAGAACGCGCAACACACGGCAGAACGGACGCGCCCGAGGTCCACGTGGGCCCGGCCCACGAGTCGAGGGTTCTGCGCGCTGCTCATGACGAGGAGGCTAAGCGATGGGGAGGCCGGATCGCCAAATCCGCCTCCCGCGCCCGACCGGCCCGCGCGACGCGTCCCCCCTAGCCGGACGGCGGGTGGGCGGAGGCGAAATTCCGGTCGATTCCGTCTCGCATCCTGGACATCGCCTCATCACGACAGGCCGTCTCAATACCCGAGACGGCGGAACATCGACTCATCGACCCCGCCAGCTCCTGCCGACAAGGCCGAACGCGCGCCGGCACGCCCCGCCGGCCGGCGAATCACCACCTGTGCGCCCACCGGGGCGACGTAGGGTTCCCTCGTGACCGGACGACTGAACCGCATCCTCGTGGGCCGAGCCCACGTGGATTTCGGGCGCGTCCTGTCCGCCATGTGTCGCGCGTTCTGACGCGCCCGCACATCCATCCGGGCCTGACCTCGTGGCCCGCCCCCGAAGCGCCGTCGTCTGTCAGGCCCTCATCCGAAGGCTCCACGTGACGAAACTCAAAACCCTCGACCGGGTGGTGATCCGGTTCGCCGGCGACTCCGGCGACGGAATGCAACTCACCGGCGACCGGTTCACCTCCGACACGGTGTTCGTCGGCAACGACTTCGCGACGCTGCCCCACTTCCCTGCCGAGATCCGCGCCCCCCAGGGCACGGTCGCCGGGGTCTCCAGCTTCCAGCTGCACTTCGCCGGCTCCGACATCACGACCCCGGGCGACCAGCCGGACGTCCTCGTCGCCATGAACCCAGCCGCCCTGCGGGCGAATCTGCACGACCTGCGCCGCGGCGGCATCCTCATCGCGGACGCCGCCGAGTTCACGCCCCGCAACCTCGCCCGCGTCGGGTACGCCGCCGACCCGCTGACCGACGGAAGCCTCGAGGACTACGACGTTCACGCCCTCGACCTGACGGGCCTCGCGGTCGGGTCAGTCGACGGCCTCGGCTTGACTCGCAAGGAGGCGTCCCGGACCAAGAACATGCTCGCGCTGGGCCTGGTCAGCTGGCTGTTCTCGCGCGCGCCGGAGCGCACGCTCGACTTCCTGGGCGCCAAGTTCGCCAAGCGCCCCCTGCTGCGGGACGCCAACGCCGCGGCCTTCCGCGCGGGGTACGCCCTCGGCGAGACCCTGGAGGGGATGGCCGTCCGCTACGAGGTGCCGCCCGCGGCTGCCAAGCCCGGCACCTACCGCCAGATCAACGGAAACAAGGCGCTCGCGCTGGGTCTCCTCGCCGCGGCCGCGCGCGCCGACCTCGACCTGTTCGTGGGCGCCTACCCGATCACGCCCGCCACCGACATCCTGGCCGAGCTCGCGAACGCCAAGGAGCACGGCGTCCTCACCTTCCAGGCCGAGGACGAGATCGCGGCCATCGGGGCCGCGCTCGGGGCGTCCTATGCCGGCAAACTGGGCGTGACCAGCACGTCCGGGCCGGGCATGAGCCTGAAGGCCGAGATGATCGGGCTGGCCGTCATGCTCGAGTTGCCCCTGGTCATCGTCGACGTCCAGCGCGCCGGACCCTCCACGGGCATGCCCACCCGCACGGAGCAGTCCGACCTCAACCTGGCCCTGTACGGCCGCCACGGCGAGGCCCCGCTGCCGGTGGTGGCGGCGAAGTCGCCGGGCGACTGCTTCGCCGCCGCCTACGAGGCCGCGCGCATCGCCGTCGAGCACCGGGCGCCCGTGATCTTGCTGTCGGATGCCTACCTCGCGAACGGCGCCGAGCCTTGGCTGGTGCCCGACCTGGAGTCGCTGCCCCCGATCGAGCCGACGTTCGCGACGGCGTCCCACCTGGCCGACGGGGTGTTCTCGCCCTACGCCAGGGACGCCCGGGGCGTCCGGCCGTGGGCGATCCCTGGGACGCCGGGGTTGGAGCATCGGATCGGGGGCCTGGAGAAGGCCGACGTCACCGGCGCGGTCAGCTACGACCCCGACAATCACGCCCGCATGGTCGTGCTCCGGCAGGAGAAGGTGGACGCCGTGAACGTCCCGGATCTGGTCGTGGCCGACCCGACCGGCGACGCGGACGTGCTCGTGGTCGGCTGGGGCTCGACCTGGGGGCCCATCGACGCCGCCGCGCGCCGCGTCCGCGGGGCGGGGGGACGCATCGCGACCGCCCACCTCAGGAACCTCAGCCCGCTGCCCGCCAACACCGGCGCTGTGCTGCGGGCCTACCGGCGCGTGGTCGTCCCCGAGATGAACAACGGCCAACTGGTGGCGATCCTGCGGAACCGCTATCTCGTGGACGCGCGCCCCTGGTCGTGGCTCCGCGGCCAGCCCATCTCGCCGCGGATTCTCGCCGCCCACCTGTTGACCATCGCCCAGGCCGAGGAGGCTCGATGAACCGCATCCCCCATCCCGTCGGCGACGCCGACGTCCTCGCCGAGGGCGGTGGCACGCCGACGCCAGCCGGACTGCGCGGCGTCCCGATCGCACTGAACCCGCTGTCGCGGAAGGATTTCGCGTCCGACCAGGAGGTGCGCTGGTGCCCCGGCTGCGGCGACTACGCGATCCTGGCGACGATGCAGGGCGTCCTGGCCGACCTCTCCATCGCCCGCGAGAACACCGTGATCGTCTCGGGCATCGGCTGCTCGTCGCGGTTCCCCTACTACATGGATGTCTACGGCATCCACTCACTGCACGGTCGGGCGCCGACGCTGGCGACGGGGATCGCCCTGTCGCGTCCGGACCTGTCCGTGTGGGTCGTGACCGGCGACGGCGACGCGCTGTCGATCGGCGGCAACCACCTGATCCACGCGCTGCGCCGCAACGTGAACGTCAACATCCTGCTGTTCAACAACCGGATCTACGGGCTCACCAAGGGCCAGCCTTCGCCCACGTCGGAGCGGGGCAAGGTGACCAAGACCACTCCGCTGGGCTCGGTGGACACCCCCTTCGACCCGATCGCCCTGGCGCTCGGAGCCGGGGCCACCTACGTGGCACGCGCCCTTGACTCCGACCGCGCCGGGCTGTCGGAGGCCCTGCGCGGGGCGGCCGAGCACCGCGGGGCGTCTCTGGTCGAGATCTACCAGAACTGCCCCATCTTCAACGACGGCTCCTACGAGGCGGTGAAGGGCGACGGGTTCGTGCGGCTGCGTCCGGGCGACGAGGTGCCGGCCACGGTTCCGCCGAACCTGCTCGGCGTGTTCAGGTCGGTGGACGCCCCGGCGTTCGACGACGAGGCGCGCGCCCAAGTGCGGCGTCCGCCTCGCTCTGAGCGGTTGGGACGCCTGCAGGCGCACCTCCTCGGCCACGACGTCTGGACGGTGGCCTGACTCCACGCCGCCGGACAGGCTCGACCCGGCTGGGCGCAATCTCAGTCGATTCCCTCGAGGCTGGGATCGCTCCCCTGAGTGGGCTGCACCGGTGATCCTCGCCGTCGGTGGCCTCGCCGATCGCGGTGTTCGGCGAGCCCGCCGGGCGGACAATGGTCTCGGCGACGGGGATTCCGTGCGGGGCCGTGATGGAAGGGTGGACGAGGGTGACACCTGGTCTGACCGTGGCTCGGGCGGCGAGCATGACGGTCGAAGAGGTGCTGGCCGAGCTGGGTGTGTCGCTCAACGGGTTGACCTCCGCGGAGGCGTCCGCCAGAGAGGACCGGTTCGGCCCGAACGCGGTGCGGACGCATCACGTCCGCGCCTGGGTCGTGCTGGCCCGGCAATTCCGCAGTGCGCTGTTGCTCCTGCTCGCCGGGACGGCCATCGTGTCCGCCCTGCTGGGCAGCCACACGGACGCCCTCATCATCGGCGTCATCCTGTTGGCCAGCGTGGGGCTCGGGTTCGTCAACGAGTATCGGGCCGAGCGGACGGCTGAGGCGCTGCGCTCGGCCGTCCGCCACACGGCCACCGCGGTCAGGGACGGCCACGAGGCGCCGGTGGACGTCACGCTGCTCGTGCCCGGGGACGTGGTCCGGCTGCCCCTGGGCGCAATCGTGCCGGCGGACATCCGACTGGTGACGGCGCACGAACTCGCCTGCGACGAGAGCGCGCTCACGGGCGAGTCCGTGCCGGTCGACAAGGACGTAACTCCCGTGGCCACGGGGGCGGCCCTGGCCGACTTGACGTCGTGCGCCCTGATGGGGACGGTCGTGCACGCGGGCATGGCAACAGGGGTCGTCGTGGCAACGGGACCTGCGACCGAGTTCGGCCGGCTCGCTCTCGACCTCGGGGAACGCGACGTCGAGACTGCGTTCCAGACCGGACTTCGCCAGTTCTCGGTCCTCCTCCTGCGGGTGGCGCTCGTCCTGACCGTCCTGATCTTCGTGACGAACCTGGCCCTGGAGCGGCCGCTGCTGGACGCGGCCATGTTCTCCCTCGCGATCGCCGTCGGGATCACTCCCCAGTTGCTGCCCGCGGTGGTGAGCACCTCGCTGGCGGCCGGCTCTCGCCGGCTCGCGCGACAGAAGGTGTTGGTCAAACGGCTGGTGTGCATCGAGGACCTCGGCGACATGGACACGCTCGTCACGGACAAGACGGGCACCCTCACCGAGGGGCGCATCCGTTTCCTCGAGGCGGTGGCACCCGACGGACGTCCCGACCCGGACGCCGTCACCTGGGGACTGCTGGCCACCGGGGACGGAGCGCGACCGGACACCACCCAGGGCGCCGCCGAGGTGCTGGACCAGGCTCTGCGCGGGTCCCGCACCGCGCCCGGCCCCGAGACCCTGTACACCGTCCTCGACGTGTTGCCCTTCGACCACGAGCGACGCCTCACCACCACCCTGGTCCGCGCCCCGGACGGCCAGCACCTCCTCGCCGTCAAGGGAGCACCGGAGTCGGTCCTGGCGCGCTGCACCGACGTGCCGCCTGCGGCCGCCGATACCCTCGAGCGGCTCGCCCGATCAGGAAGCCGCGTCATCGCCGTGGCAACCCGAGTTCTGGACGGCCGTCCTGACGGGCGGCAGAACACCGTGTCGACGTCCGATGAGACCTGCTTATCGCTGCGCGGCTATCTGGTCTTCCTGGACGCCCCCAAGCCGGACGCCACCGCCTCGCTGGAACGCCTGCGTACGCTCAACGTCGCGGTCAAGGTCGCCACCGGCGACCACCCACTCGTCGCCGAACGGGTCTGCGCCGACCTCGGCGTGCAATCGGGCGGCACCCTCGTCGGCCCCGACATCGACGCGATGAGCGACGACGATCTCGCCGCCGCCGCGGACCGTTGCGGGATCTTCGCCCGCGTCACGCCGGAACAGAAAGCCCGGATCGTCCGGTTGCTGCGCCAGCACGGCCGCGCCGTCGGCTTCCTGGGCGACGGCGTCAACGACGCCCTGGCCCTTCACGCCGCCGACGTCGGGATCTCGGTCGACACCGCCGTCGACGTCGCGAAGGACGCCGCCGACATCGTCCTGCTCGAGAAGAACCTGGCCGTCCTGGCCGATGGCGTCGCCGGTGGACGCCGCATCTTCGCCAACACCATCAAGTACGTGCTGATGGGGACGTCCAGCAACTTCGGCAACATGTTCAGCGCGGCCGCCGCTTCCTCGGTCCTGCCGTTCCTGCCCATGCTGCCCAGCCAGATCCTGCTCAACAACCTGCTCTACGACGCCGGGCAGCTCAGCATCCCCACCGACAACGTGGACGATGAACAACTCCACGCGCCGTCACACTGGGACATCCGGCAAATCAGGCGCTTCATGCTCTTCTTCGGTCCCCTGAGTTCCCTGTTCGACTTCATGACCTACGCCGTCATGCTGGGCATCTTCCAGGCAGGGCCAGATCTGTTCCGCTCCGGCTGGTTCGTCGAATCACTGGCCACCCAGACCCTCGTCATCTTTGCGATCAGGACCCGGCGCGTGCCCTTCTTCACCAGCCACCCGAGCCTGCCCTTGGCACTCTCCGCGGTCGGGGTCGTGGTCACGGGCGTCGTGCTGCCCGGACTGCCGGCAGCGGCCGCCCTCGGATTCGCCCCGCTCCCGCCCGGCTTCTTCCTGGCACTCCTCGCCATGGTGGCCGCCTATCTGGTGCTGGTGGAATTCGGAAAGGTGGTGTTCTTCCGGAACGAGCAGATCGGCGAAACAGCCCGGAAACCGCGAACCCGGGTCGATCGCGTGCACCGACGAGCCGCGAAGTTCAGCCACCCGGGAGCCCTCCCCTCACGGCAGCCATAGCGTTGTTCCACAGAAGCTGCACGAGGTCGCCGGGGAAGCGGGCCGTGGCCGCCCCAGAGCGATCTGCCCGATGACCAATCCCCAGGAGGAGCGGCCCGGATGGCAACCGCAGGTGCTTGCCCGGCGGGACCTGGGGCGGTTCACTGGGAGGGGGTGATCGTGATGCCATACGCAGATGATGGGGGCAGACGCTTCAAGCCTGGAGCGGCCGAGAATGCGGAACTGACGAAGAAGAAGGTCGCGGACGCCGGCCAGAAGGTCGAGGTCGAGCAGCATGCAGCGACCGTGGCGAAACAGCGGGAGGCTGAGAGCATCGAGTCCGCGGAACGCGAACGCAACTGAAGTCGGCCCCAGGGGCGCGCTTCGACGGCGCCCCAGGTGCCGGGCGAGTTGGACTCCTGCTCATGTCCCGCGTTCGCCAAGCGGGAGGTCCGCGCCTACCACAA
>ERZ724513.1136-NODE-1136-length-13474-cov-6.073329_pt1 | contig 13474 bp, 8 predicted proteins | sample MGYA00376046_ERZ724513 | MGnify/ENA primary metagenome ERZ724513 (study PRJEB28724, sample SAMN07190883) | activated sludge metagenome | isolation source: activated sludge of sewage treatment plant in Hong Hong | place: Hong Kong | collected 2016-03-17 ... | reverse complement strand
AGGGGCTCACCGACGAGGGCGTCCACAGCCTCGACCCGATCACCGGCACTGGCAGCTTCATGGTCCGCCACATCCAGCTCGGCCTCATCGAGCCGCACGACCTGGCCCGCAAGTACGCCGAGGAGCTTCACGCCAACGAGATCCTGCTGCTGGCCTACTACATCGCCGCCGTCAACATCGAGACCACCTACTACGACGTGATGACGTCTGTCGCCGCACCGGGCGGCGGCAAGCGGGCGGCCCAGCCGGGCCACGAGTACGTCGAGTTCCCCGGCCTGGTCCTCACCGACACCTTCCAGTCCTGGGAGGACGACGACACCCCCGATCTCGACGTCTTCCCCGAGAACAACGAGCGGCTGGAGAGACTCAAGCAGACGCCGGTCACCGTCATCGTCGGCAACCCGCCTTACTCGACCGGACAAGACACTGGAAATGACGACAACGCCAACGAGAAGTACCCGGGACTAGATGGCCAGATCGAAGCTACCTATGCGGCCGCTTCGACTGCTGTCTCGATGCGAACCCTCTACGACTCCTACATCCGTGCGATCAAGTGGGCGACCCTCCGTATTCAGGATCGGGGCGTCATCGCCTACGTCACCAACGGTGGGTGGCTCGACTCAAATAGTTCAGACGGCATGCGCAAGACACTCGCTGAGGAGTTCTCGGCGATCTACGTCCTCAACCTTCGCGGCAACCAGCGAACAGCTGGCGAACAGTCACGCAAGGAAGGGGGCAAAGTCTTTGGTGCTGGCAGTCGTGCAACTGTCGCCGTCACCCTGCTCGTTCGGAACCCCGAGAAGCCTGGTAAGGCCACCATCCACTACACCGACATCGGCGATTACCTCACGCGAGAGGAGAAGCTCGCGAGAGTCTCAAAGTCAGCGGACGTATGTGGACTTGACCCTGTTGTTCACATCAACCCGAATAGTCACGGAGACTGGCTCCACCAACGCCGTGATGACTTCGAGACCTTCATTTGGATCGGTGACAAGTCGGGCGGGGCTGCACTGTTCGAGACATTCAGCCTCGGTCTCGCTACTGGACGCGACGCTTGGGTTGTCAACTCCAGCCGTTCGATTGTCGTCGAGAACACGGCACGGATGGTCGACGCCTACAACAGCGAACTTGAGCGGGTGATCGCGGACCCAAAGCACGACGTAGACAGAAGTCCGACCAGGATCAGTTGGAATCGCAACCTCGAGCAGGACTTCGCCAAGCGCCGGCGCCTCGACGTGTCGTCCGTGGCTCCTTCTGACGGCATGTACCGCCCCTTCTTCCGACAGCGCGTGATGTTTGACCGTTCGATCAACGCGATGGTGTATCGGCTGCCCTACTTCTTTGCTGGGCCTCACCAACTGGGCTTTGCGCTGAGTTCGCCGGGGTCCGCAGCCCCGTTCGCGGCCCTCATGACGCGACACATCCCAGATTTGGTCTTGCCAGGTGCTGGCAACCCGAGCCAATTTTTCGCCCGCTGGCGGTATGAACCCGCAGCCGACGACGGGGCGCTGGACCTCGGAGCCGACGGTGAGGTCACCGACGGCTACCGCCGCGTCGACAACATCACCGACGAGGCGCTCAAGCGGTTTGCGGCGGTCTATAGAGAGATCACAAAGGACGACATCTTCTTGTACGTCTACGGGCTGCTGCACAGCCCCGAGTACCGGGAGACCTACGCGGCCGATCTGAAGAAGATGCTGCCGCGGATCCCGCTCGTCGAGGACCCGTGGCCGTTCGTCGAGGCCGGTCGCAGACTGTCCGAGCTGCACCTGGGCTATGAGTCGGTGACGCCGTACCCCCTCGACGGCCTCGACGTGGAGCCGCCGGCGGGGGAGGACCCCTACGACTTCTACCGCGTGCAGAAGATGGCCTTCGCCAAGGTCCGCGACCCCGAGACCAAGAAGCTCGTCGCCGACAAGACGAGCGTCGTCTACAGCTCACGGATCACGCTGACGGGCATCCCTGAGGCGGCCTACCGCTACCAGCTAGGCTCCCGGTCCGCGGTCGAGTGGATCCTCGACCGCTACCAGGTCAAGACCGACAAGGCCTCCGGCATCGTCAACGACCCCAACGACTGGAGCCGAGAAGTCTCGGACCCCCGTTACATCATCGACCTGCTCGCCCGGATCGTGACGGTCAGTCTCGAGACGATGGCGATCGTCGACGCACTGCCCCCGCTAGCCATCCGAGAGGATCAGAACCCGTCATGACCGGCAGCAAGGACCTCGATCTGACTGCGTCGGGTGACGCGCACGAGGTGCTGCTGTTCGAGGACGAGTTCGGCATCTTGGTTCAAGGGACACCGGCGGCGACACAGGCGGTGATCAGCCGACTGCTCGACCAGGTCGAGGCGCCTGAGCGGAGCACGGCCCGGGTGCCGCTCGCCGACCTCGCTGCCGTCGGGGCCTCGGGTGCGGCTCTGGCCGCGTCGTCAGGGGAGTACCTCCGTCTCTCGGCGGAGAGCCTGGCCAAGGTCCGCGAGTTCGGGCCGCAGTTCGACAGCGCCGGTGCCATGCGCGGCTACGTGCGCGATCACGGTCGCTTCGCCGGGCAGCTGTCGTTCGAGCCGGTGTCACTCGCGGCGGAGCAGGCGCTGGCACTTCAGACCGCCGCTGTCTCGCTCGCTCTTCGATCGGCGATCGCGAACGTGCAGAAGGCCGTCGAGCGGGTCGAGGACAAGGTCGGCGACATTCAGCAGCACCTCGACAGCCGACTCCGGGGCGACGTCGTCGGGACCTATCGCCACCTGGAGGCGGTGACGGAGGCGACCACGTCGCGGGGTCGGCTCCTCGATGCCGACTGGCAGGGTGTCGCCGGGGTGCGCAACCAGATCTACCGGGATCTTGAGACGCTGCGTGCCAACGTGACCCGCCTCGCGAGCGGGACGTGGACCGAGGGAAGCGTGCCAAAGCGTGCGTCGAAGCTCAGGGACTTCCAGAACCAGCCCGGCAGCCTGGTTGACATGCTGCGTCTGATCCTGGTGGCCGAGCAATCCCTCCACCTCTACGAGTACCTCCGGCTCCACCAGGTCCGCCGCGGTGACCCGGAGTTCGTGGAGTCTGCGGTCGCCGAGGCTCGCGCATCCCTGGCCCGCCAGCAGCAACTCGATGCGGAACTGGTCGAGAGGGTCCTGGCCGTGATCGAACGCGTACGTAAGGTCGATCCCCTCGAGATCCATCACGTCTGGAGCAAGGGTGACCTCGATGATCACGCACGGTTGCTCCACGAGGCAGCCGCCGAATTCGCCGAGGCGAGCCGGCTGAGGCGCCTGCCGGAGCTCGACGAGATGCGGGTGTCGACCTTCGCTGACGCGCGCGCGGTCGTGAAGGGACATGTCGTGAGCGCGGGAGCGGCGGCGCGCGAGCTGGGTTCGGCAGCCGCAAGCGGAGGGAGCGAGATCCTCCGGCGCAGTGGTCAGCGAATCATCGAGCCGGTGAGGGCGCGGGGGCGTCGGCAGTCAGACGTTGCACCACCGTCGTCGGTCGCCGAGGATCGTGAGGACACCAACCACGACAAGTCATGATGACGGTACCGTCATGCCTGCGCAGCTGAGCCCGACCGAGCACTCGACCTCGCTCGCGCGGCTGATCGAGTACCAGTTCCTCGCCGAGCTGCTGCAGGAGGCGTGGTTCGGCCGCAACATGCTGATCGACGTCATGTATTCGTCCGTCGACGCCTTCGGCTACGACCTGGTCCTCGAGAGCGGCGACGTCATCCGGCACGTCCAGCTCAAAACCCGTGCAGCCAAGGGAAGAACGTCTGACTACGCGCTCCAGCTGAGCCTCGGAGAACGTCCCGCGGGATGCGTCGTCTGGTTCGGCTACCGACGCCGGCCGGACACCAACCGACTCGATCTTGAGTACCGCTTCTTCGGTGGCTCGCCTCATGAGAGGCTTCCCGATCTTGGTGAGGTGTCCGTCCACCACAGCCGACGCAACAAGGACGGTGACCTTGTGGTCCGGCCCGGCCTTCGAAAGGTGAAGCTCACGGCCTTCCAGAAGCTCGACGGCATTCCCGCCCTCCTGGATCAGCTCTTCGGCCCAGCGGACTGAGGGCGCGGACGAGCCGTCTGTCAGTCGGGTGGGCTCAGGTCGATCAGCAGGTCTGCCATGGCGGCTGCGTCGTCGCCGAGGTATCGGAGAAGGTCCTCCTGCCTGGGCTGGCCGAGCACGAGCCGGTAAGCGCCAACGGTTCTCATGAGCCGCCGGTACGCGTGTGCCTCCCGGCTCAGGGGGAGGGCGGGCACGTAGCGTTCGATCTGGTAGCCGTCGGCCTTGGGGTAGACCCAGTAGGGGTAGATCATCGTCTGGCCCGCTGGTCGGTCGGCGAGCGCGAGGTCGAACATGGCTCCCCATGGATCGTCCGCTCGCGCCACGTCGGGGTGGCTGCCGTAGTCGAGCGCGATGTTGCGACGTACAGCGTGCCCCTTGTAGCGGTGCACTCGCCCTTCGCGCTGCTCGAGGTCAACCGGGTTGCTGGGCAGGTTCCAGTGGACGACCGCGTGGCTGTAGGGATGAAAGTCCAGACCTTCCTGGCCGACCGAGGTGGAGGACAGGACGAAGGGCCAGAAGGGCGAGTTGAACGCCTGCCGGACCTGCCCCTCGCGCGCGAGTGACTGGTCCTCGGTCACGCCCCGGCCGAACCGGACCGCGAAGTGGTTGCGGATGCTGAAGGGCTCCATGATCAGTTCTCCGCGGCTGACCCGCAGATCGGTCGCTCGGTTGACGCTCGCCCGCATGCCCATGGCGTCGCTCATCTCGCCGGCGATCGCCGCGGCCTTCTCCGCATCACTCTTCTGAGCGACCCCCAGCGCCTCGTTGAGCACGTGCGCGTATTCGTCGAGTACCGAGGTCAGGCACCCGTCGACGCAGTGGGCGAGCACGTCCTTCCAGTAGGCCGATCCGTCGTCGGCCGAGCCGCGGATCAGAGCCATCATCTCCGGCTGGTTGAGGAGGTTGCGGAGCGCCCAGGAGATCGAGGAGGCATGGTTGCGGACGTCGAAGTCGCGCATGTCTTCCAGACCGACAGTGACCCTGCTCAGTGCCCGCAGTGCGCACACGCCGAGACCACCGAGCGCCATCTGGGTGAGGACTTCGACGAGGTCCTCGGGCCGGCGGCCTAGCGCTTCTGCGTCTACCTCAGCGGCCCGGGCCAGATGCTCGTCGAAGACGGTGCCGGTGTCGTCGGAACCCCACTCGTCGCCGTACTGCAGGTCAACGGCATCGCCGATGGGCAGGTCCAGCCGCTGCTGGTCGAAGAGGACCGGAGCGGCCCAGTACCAGGAATCATCCACCGGGCCAGTGAGCGGCCCCTCGGGCAGATCAGCAAGAAGCTCCTCGACCTCCTTGCGCACCTCCCTGACGAGCGTGGCTCGATCGAGCGGCGCCACCTCGCCGAGGCGCCTCGCGACGTACAGCGGGTCGCCGGCCATCGCCAGCGCGGCGCAGGGGTAGAGGAGCGCGAGCACCGGCATGCCGGTCAACCGACCCTCGGTCCTCGAGAAGGCGAGGAGGCCGCGCTGCCGCGCCGCGTCGTACCTGCGAGCATCCGATCCGGCGCGCTCGCGCAGCCGACGTTCGGCCTCGTAGCTGAGCACCGATGAGATCGCCTTCGGCACGACGTTCCACGCCGAGAACACCAGACGCTTGGTGAAGTGACGCAAGGAGTCCTCGGCGTACGGACCGGCCAGCTCGTAGTAGGGCAGGGACGGCGGGATCCACGCCATGCGCCATGCGCCGTTGTCCAGCACGTCGGCGGCGAGTGCACGCATCTTGGCGTTGCCCGGGTCGATGGCTTCGTAGCCGTGGATCTGTCGCTTGCTCAGCAGGTTCGTGGCGTCCTTGACCGCCGATCGGACTTCGTCGCTGTGCGGACCAGCGCTCTCGAGCTCCTTCTTGACGACATAGCCGTCCATCAACTCCAGCACGTAGGGCGAGCTGCGCCAGTACTCCATCATGTCGGGCTGGCCGAGCGCTGCGGCAATCCGCGTCAGGACGCGGTAGTCATGGAGGTCGCGCTCCGCCAGTGCCAGCCCCGGAAGCGTGCCTTCGGCCAGCATGCCGTCACGGTCCGGCGTGGCTGCCAGGCGCTCGGTCCGGACGATGACGCGGCCCAGCTCCGACTGGACAGTGGTGCGCGCCTGGCGGGCAAGGTCTCGATCACCGGTCATCAGCCCGCGGCGGAGGTCAGCAAGCCCCCGTTGGACGGTGTCAGCCCGATCCGGACCTGCGAGAAAATCAACGGTCTGGAGGAAGTTCTTGTAGTGATCCTCGGCCTCAGTGTCGTCGGGCAGGGTGAACATCTTGAACGGCGTGGCGGAAAGGAGCAGAAGCCGTGCGTCGCCGTGATCGAACAGGGCCCGGGCGAGCTCTGCGCCTGGCGTGTTGTCGTGCATCAGCGAGGTGAACCGCTGGAACTCGTCCAGGATGATCACGTCTGGTTCCAGCGCAGCGACGGCTGCCCGTGCGAGCTGCTGACGCATTCGGCCGATGAGGCTGTACCTCCAGCTGCTCAGAGGAGCCTCGGGCCACCAGTCCTCCCGCTTGTGCTTGAACTCGTCCCCACAGGCAAGAAGCTCTTCGAGCAGCGTGGCGTGGCCACGGCTACCGGGGGTCGCCTTCAGCTCCATGGCGAGCGCCTCAGACATCGCTCGCGGTGTTGTCGTCCGGTCGAACGCCTTGACCTGGCGACGAAAGTTCGAGAGCCGTGTCGCCCCCCTGAAGAACTTCAGCCAGTAATCCGACTGCAGCTGAGGCAGCTGAGTGCGCAGCATCCAGTAGAGGAGCACCCGCTCCTCGGCCTTGCCGCCGCTGTCGCCGACGTTGAACGAGGTTCCCGGGCTGAAGGAGACGAAGTTCAGCTTGTTGCCCTCGAGCTGGTCGATGCGGCGCCCCAGAAGGGTCAGCCGATCCGCAAAGTCGTGCCCCGTCTCATCCCCGACCCGCAGTCGAGCCAGGTTCTGTCGGGCGATCTGCGCGTTGGAGCAGATGTACACGACGTCGATCCGTGGCACGTCGTCCCATAGCCGGTCAATCGCCTTGGCGATGACACCTCGAGCCACCAGGGTCTTGCCGAGCCCGACCTCGTCTGCGACCAAGAAGCGCCGTACCGGGTCCGCGCCCCAGAGCCGGTCGTCGACGTAATCCACCGTGCGTCGTTGGAAGTCCTTCAGCCCGCTCAGCTCACGTTCCAGGTCTGGGCGCTGCGTCTGCCGCTTCATCGGCCCCCCCGTGCCAAGGAGACCACTCGCCAGAGATCGTCGAAGTCTGGTCCCAGGTCGGGCAGTCGACCTTCATCGTCACGTAGGTCTTCGAGCAGTCGCTCGACCCGCTCCAGAGAGCCGTCGTCACGTGCGTAGGCGCGGACCAGGGGCTCGACGAGGATCAGGTCATCGGTCCAACCTCGGCTGCCGCCACGGTCCACGCCGGGCCCGTCATGGGTGGCCTCCAGAATGGTGCTGGCGACGTCATCGAGTCCAGGATCCCTCAACAGCAATGCGAGGTAGCGCAGGACGTCCTCGATCTTGCTGAGCAGCTCTCGCAGCACGGATCTCGCCCGGTCCTCGGGCGCCCCGACGAGGGTGGTGCTCAGGGCGCTGCAGCGTTCGACAGTCACGCCGTCGCGCTCGAGCTTGGTGCGGACCGCGAGGAACGGGGTCAGGTCTGAGAGTCCGAGTCCGGACCAGATCCGTGAGTCACCCAGGGCTCGCTCGAATGCGGGCTTCACGGTGATCGGTCGCACCCGCGAGTCACCGACGGGGATAGGCGGATCGGTCCACCGAAGGCTCAGCTCGTAGCCGTCGTTGATCGCCTCGACATGGAACTCGGGTTGACTGGCAGCAAGAGCGGCGTGGAACTCCTCGATCTCCCGTTCGAGCTCGTACTCGAGGTCCTGCGGTTGCCCTTCGATGGCTGCGTACGGCTGCAGCAGTCGCATCAATCCGGTCGCGCTGTCATCGTCGCGAAGGATCGCGGCTGCGCCGCACTGCGCCGCTGGTCCGCTCAACAGGACACCGAACTCGATGTTTCCGCCGAAAGCCGCTGACGTGGCGTTCGCCGAGCCGGTGAGGAGGGTCCCGGTCGGGCCCACATCCCAGGCGAGCACCTTCGCGTGCAGGCCGGACTTGATCTCGATTGACGAGCCGTCGCCGGCAACCTCAGTTTCGTCAGCCGAGTCGCCGTCGCCCGCGTCAGGCGGCGCGTCCGCGTGGGGTTGGAGGACCAGCTGCTGGTGACCTGCGAGAGCGACCGCCCCCACCCGGTCCAGAGCCTCGGGACGCGACACGATCGTTGTCTGGCTGGGAAGTCGACGAACGGTCGATACGTCGAGGAACGGCGAGATGACCACGGCGCGGTCCGCCTCTGCCGGCATCGGCCAGCTGGCTCCACCAGGGGTGCCGAGAGGCTGGAGGATGCCGTTGGTGAATGGCCGGGGGACTGCGAACGCCGTGCCGCGCAACGTCTGGACGACGTCGCGGATTAGGTCGACGCGACCTTGCGGCACGGGCCGCGCACTCATCTCGAGCAGAGCTTCGAGGAACTGTGCTGCTGGCGCAGCGGGCATCTGGTGGTCAGCCATTGCGTCTTCGTCTGTCACGAGCACCGTGTCCCAGGAGCGATCTCCCGTCATGTTGCGGCTCAGGCAGGCCAAGCGGTGGGTGAACGCCCCGTCGGTGTTGACAAACCTGAGCACCCAGATCTTGGGGTGAAAGGTTCGACCTGTCGGCGGTGTGACTTCGACGATCGACTGCTCCGCGAACACGATCAGCTTGCGGTAGGTGCTGGGGACATGGATGCCGCCGGCCTGACAGAAGACCGTGGTGCGGTCCGCGTACCGGCGGATGGCTTCGAGCAGTTCGTGCGGCGCCGCCTTCTCGATCCCTTCATCAGCGTGGTCGTACGCGGCCATCGACAGGGGGGCGAGCAGCAGGTTTGTGAGGTCGAGGGTGTAGGTCGTCGCCACGGCCGCATCGATGCGCCAGCCCGTCGGGGGACGTAGAGCGTCGGTCAGCAGGTGTCTCGTGTCCGGGTTCAGCACAGTCAGTCGTCCAATCCGCGGGCGATGTCGTTCAGGTGCCCTCGCGCCACTTCCCAGCGATAGCTCAAGGCACCTGTCCCTGCGCCGGGGCTCCAGGTACTTCGCGCTTCGGGATAGGTGATTCGTGCGCGGCCGCGCTTCAGCATCAGCTCTCGCTGCGTCACCAGCGCCTGAGCCTCCGGGCTGAAGTGCTTGCGCTGCTCGGCGAGCTGCCACCAGTCATCGAGGAAGAGCTTGGTGGCGGGACGGATCCTCGGGTTGAGGGTGTAGAGCCGGGACCACAACGACTGCCGGTCCCAGTGCTCGAACACACGAGACTCCTCGACGGTGGCTGCCCAGTCTCGGAGCGTGTCGTGATACCGCTCACGGACCTCATCGTTGCCTGTGAGCTCCGCGAGGATCACGTTGTAGAGGATCGCCGGTCCGGTGGCGGTCAGGTGCACCCGCTCCGCCTCGTCGACCAGCTCGGCGAGAGCGGGCGGGAACGAGTCGCGGGCCTCGTGCTCCCAGATCCAGTCGGCGGACGACGCCGGCTGGTTGAGCGCGAGCCAAGCCAGAAGCGTGCCACGTTGCGACTCCACGATCCGGCCTCGCAGGAACTCGGCCTCGTCGGCGTCGAGGGCGAAGGTCGTCGCGTCGAGCAGATCAGGCGGTGTGGGCGGCAACGTCACCATGCCGAGGCGCTCGGCTCCGAGGTCATCGATGTCTGGGTCATCGCCTCGACGTGCGTGCTGGATCGCATTGCGGAAGTAGCCCGCCAGGGATGTGCGCCACCGCCGTACCCCGAGATGTTCCAGACTCGCCCAGTAAAGAGCGCTCGGCATGGTCTTCAACATGCTCTTGGCGTCTCGCCCGATCACGCCCTGATTCTCGCCTCCAGCAAGGAGTGCGCCGATCAGTTTGGTCTCCCGACTCCTGAGCTCTTGGAGAGAGCGCTCGACGGGCCACCGGTGCCGAGCCACATCGTCGACGAGCCACGGGATGAAGAGGAAGTACTTGACCCGGGTATGCAGCGTGGAGGTGCCAGGGAACAGTGCGTTGGAGAACGTGTCCCTCACGCTGCCGATGCCTAGCTCGTCAACAGTTGAGGTGTCTTCGAACAGCTTGACGACCTCGAGCATGGCGCTGCGCTGTGAGTCGTCGCCATCCAGCCAGCCGAAGTAGCTCATGCGAGCCCACCTTGGTGGTGGTTGAGCAGGTTCTCGACTGTGTCGAGCGCCTCGGGGAGGAGCGCGCCCGGTTCAACCTTGGTCATCGTGCCACTGGTCAACATGATCATGGCGACTCTGCCGCCGACGGGCGGTAGCAGGTGGAGGTCCAGCTTGACGCTCGTTTCGTCCTCCTCGACGACCGCCATGCGTTCGGCGAACAGCCGCGCGGCCCACCGTGCATCCTGGGTGATCATCATGCGGACGGTCGTCGTCTGACGCTGCTTCGACAGTAGAGCGGCCGTGTGGCTTGGCGGCAGGAACCCCTCGGCGAGGACCTCCAGCGAGCGAATGTTCGAGAGCAGGAACGTGCGGAGGTTGCCCTCGGGTCCGACCGGGCCCGCGTCGACCTCCCAGCCGCGTCGGGTCTGGACGAGACGGAGCGGCTCGATCACGCGTTCGCCCACGCCCTCGCTCCACGCGCGGGAGTAGACGATCTTCACCTTGAGCTGCTGCTCCTGGGCGGTCTGGAGGTCCCGAAGGTGACGGTTCCAGTCGCCTGCGTGCGGGACCGCGGACGGTTCGCCGTACATGGTCGCGGCGATCACCGCGATCGCCTCCGCGAGGTCAGTGTCGTGGGGCTCGACGTCGATGAGTGCCATGCCGGCCGTGTAGAGAACGGAGAGGTCGCCGGCGCTCAGGTGCTCCGCGCCGAGGCCGGTGGAGGTGTCGGGGACGATGCGGACGACGGTGCTGCCCGAGGTTTCAGTGAGGTCGTCAGTGCCGTCACGGTCGGGCTGGACGAACTCGATGGCCGGCCGGTGGAAGATGTCGAACGACCACCCCCAGGACTCGAGGTCGAGGTAGGAGACGAGGTCCTGCCGCATGGTGTCGATGTCGACGTCGAACTGGGCGGCAAGCGTGCGAAGTGGCAGACCCTGGGGGTAGGCCGCAAGAACGTTGATCACCTCGGGCAGACGCGCGATGCGCTGGAGGAACTTGGGGCCGGTCACTCGAGACCCGCCATCTCCCGCAGGGTGCTGACGAGGTCGTCGTAGACCGCGCCGCCGTCCGGGATGGTCACCCGGGTGCCGAGCACGTAGATGCGGGACCGGAACGCCGCCCGGTGGGTGACCGTGTAGCGGAGGTCGACGACACCGTCGTGCTCGCGCTGCGACTCTGGTTGCATCAGCCACCGGACGACGTCGGGCACGTACTCGGGCCTCGTGCGAACAGTCACCGGGGTGGGCTCGTCGACTGCCCAGAGCAGCGGATGGAGCGGGATCCGCCGTACCTCGGGCACCGCTCCGGCGGTCCCCGGCTTGTCCAGGTGGACATGGGTCATGTCGGCGACGATGAAGTGCTTCAGGATGTCCGACCCGTCCTCGAACCCGCTGAGATACCACTGGTAGTTCTGGAACCGGACGGCGCCGGGGTGCACGACGCGAGGCGTCCCCTTGTACGTGAAGTGCAGTCGACTGGCCAGGTGCACGGACTGGTGGCACAGGGAGAGCTCCTTGCTCTCCTCCCTGGGAATGACGTTCACGCCAATCGCCTCGGGGATCGAGTCGGGCTTGACCCCGAGGCGCTTCGCGAGGTCGGAGCGCTTCGCGAGGATCACGGCACGCTGCAACGCCGCGAGCTGCCGATCGGTGAGCTTGACGCGCAGACGGTTGTCACCCGGCACCAACCGGTACCGGCCTGACAGCCCAGTGCCTGAGACGGTGTCGATCTGCCACCCCTGCTTCTTGAGGTTCTTGAGGTCGACGCCGAGCAGGTCGGTCTTGTTCTCGCCGCCGTAGTCGGCGACGTCGATCAGCTCCTGGGCCGTCGAGCCGACGACCCCGGCGTTGTCGAGCACGGCGAGGATGCGGACGAGGCGCTCCATCGCCTTGACCGGATCGCGACCGGGGGTGGGCATGGCGGCTCCTCGAGAGACGACTAGCGGTGCGCCCATCGTGCCCTCCACGAACGAGTCGCGCGGACGTTTCGCAACGGTCCGCTCAGCAGTCGTCGCAGGTGCCGTTGAGTGCCATTGTCAGGTGGTGCACCGGGCAGAGGTCGCCGTACGGCCGGTCTTCGGTGTGACCGCCGCGTGAGCTGTCGACGTACGACGGCAGGTTCACGCGCCGGTCGCCGACCCAGTAGTGGTGCTTGCCGAAGCTGGCGACGATGACGCCGTCGCGCCCCAGCGCACCGTAGGTCAGGCTGTGGACGACGAAGACCTCGTCGTGGTCGACGAACCGCAACGCGGTCAGGATGGCGTCGTGCGCCTCGACGGGGACCCGGATGCGCCGCATCGCGTCGTCGAGGTCGTCGAAGTACTCGCGGCCGTGGCCCTCGAGCTGCGCCTGCGACCAGTTGCAGACCGGGTGCGCGAGTCGCTCCGCGGCCGTGGCGGGGTGGACGTCGAAGCCGGTGAGGTGGGGGCAGTGCGGGAGGTGGACCCGGGTGCCGGTGGGAGTGCGGAAGTAGACCGGCGACGCGGCCGTAAACGGGTGGTGCTCGGGGATTCGTTCGCTCATGGGGGGAGGTTCTCGCAGGGGTCCGAATCAATCCTTCGAATTCACGTCGTCGAGGCGCCAGAGTGCGGCCCAGAACCCCGCGTTCGGGGCCGCAGCCGGCAGGACGTCGCAGACGTCTTCCAGGGCCCGCCTCAGCGGGACGCCGCGAAGCATCGAGTAGGCGATGCCGACCGTTGGTGTGCGGGAGTGGCTGGCGACGCAGTGCACCAGCACCGTTCGGCCCGCGTCGCGGTACGCCGCGACCGCACGTGCGGCATCGGTGAGGACGAAGTCGAGGTTGGGGTTCTCCCACGGGTCCGGGTCGTCCATGATTCGGAACCCGAGGTGCTCGACGCGGCCGGGCACCTGGCGGCGACCGGTCAGGCAGAGGCTGACCACGACGTCCACGTCGGTCGGGAGATCATCAAGTGCCGTGGCGGACGCCAGCCAGACGCCGTCGTCGTGCGGGTGGCGGGCGAGCGCGGGCATGCCGTACTGCAGCGCCGTGTAGTCGATGTGGTCGACCAGCGGCCAGCCGTACTTGCCGGGCTGGCCGTGGCGCGCCGAGAGGAACGCGAGTTCCTCCAGCTCCCGGCCTCTGATGTCCGGCCACCCGTGGAGGAGGCGACGCCAGTGGGCCGGGACGGCGCTCATGCCCCAGCGGGCCCCGAGGAGCGCTCCCGCGATAGCGGCGACGGTGTCGGTGTCGCCCCCGATCCGGACGGCGGTCGTGAGTGTGTCCTGTAGGTGGGTGCACGGCTCACTCGCGGGGACTGGCGTGTGGGT
>ERZ724513.1135-NODE-1135-length-13475-cov-5.170864_pt1 | contig 13475 bp, 12 predicted proteins | sample MGYA00376046_ERZ724513 | MGnify/ENA primary metagenome ERZ724513 (study PRJEB28724, sample SAMN07190883) | activated sludge metagenome | isolation source: activated sludge of sewage treatment plant in Hong Hong | place: Hong Kong | collected 2016-03-17 ... | reverse complement strand
CTAATTCTCTTTGTGTTGTCGCATTTTCTGACGGCGAACCGGTTTCCACTTCGCCGGAAAATGCTCTAGCTTTTCGGACCGGCGGTAAACCGTTATCGTCTCGGCGTGCTCCGAGGACGCGGCCGCCTCGAAAATCGGCCACGATCGAAGATTTCGCCAGTTCCAGAATGCATTCCACATGACCGAACACAGCCCAACGACGCGGTTTCTCGAAGCGCTTTCGCGCATCGTTTACGGGGCGATCGCGACCGTGCTTCTCCTGCTCGCGCTGGTGCTCGCCGGCGACGCGGTTTTCCAGTTCTATCAGGCGGCGATTGTCGGCGGCGAGGTCACTGAAGCCGCCCTCAGCGGCATCGGCTATCTGGTGGTGGCTGTCGCGACATTCGAAATTGCGCGATACCTGACGGAAGAGGAAGTGGTGCGCGGCCGCGAAATCCAGCTCGCGTCGGAAGCAAGGCGCAGTCTCACGCGGCTCGTCTCCACCGTTGCGGTCGCGATTTTCCTCGAGGCGCTCGTCATCGTCTTCCACGTCGGCAAGGAGAACGTGCCGCAACTCATCTATCCGACGTTTCTGCTGCTCGCCGCGATCGTGATCGTCGTCGGGCTCGGCGTTTATCAGCGTCTGAGCGCGAGCGTGGAAGAGCAGGTCGAGGGAAGAGACCTCGCGGCGAGCAGCGATCGGCCCACGCCTGATTAGCAAGGGCACGCGTCGCGCAGGTCGGGCGCGCGGCCGGTGACGGACGTTTCAGGGTGCAGCGCGGGACCGTGGGCGCGGCATCGGCCGCAGGAAATCAAGGTCGTATGCAGGGCATGGGAGCATTCTCGATGACGCCGGTTATCCGCAGGGCGCTGGCATGCATGACAGTCGTGGCGCTCGCCGCCGGCCTGATGTCGTCGGGGGCGCAGGCCAAGGACAAGCTCCTCGATGAAGTGGTGGAGTTCACCGGGGCGCTGCTGTTTCTGCAGTCCAAGGTTCCGGGGCTGATTATCGGCGCGGTGCGAAACGGCGAGGTATCGGTCGCCGGGTTCGGACAGGTGAGCGATCAGGAGAAGCGGAAGCCGGATGGCATGACGCTGCTGCGGATCGGTTCGATCACCAAAGTCTTCACCGGCGCGGTGCTCGCGAGCCTCGCCGCCGACAGCGCAGTGAAATTCACCGATCCATTGCAGAAGCATCTCGATTGGGGCGTCGACATCCCGGCGAAAGACGGCAAGCATATCCGGCTGATCGATCTCGTCACCCACACCAGCGGGCTTCCGCGCGAGATCGAGCGCGCCCCGTCGCCGCCCGACAATCCTTTCCAGACGATCACCAAGGAGGCGATGATCGCCAACCTCCGCGGTGACCCGCTGTTGTTTGCGCCGGGCACCGGTGCGCTGTACTCCAATTTCGCCTTCGATCTTTTGGCGCAGGCCCTCGGCAATGCGGCGCGGAAGCCCTATGCCGATCTGCTGAGCGAACGGATTCTGAAGCCGCTGGAGCTGAGATCGACGGCGTTCACCCACGATCCGCAGCAAAAGAATCTGATGCAGGGCCATGACTTCGACGGCAAACAGCTTCCGGACGCGCCGACCTCTCCGATGATCGTCGGGTCGGGCGGGCTCTTTTCCACGGCCGACGACATGCTGCGATGGATCGCCTGGCATCTCGACCGCTTCGCGACGGCCGACGCCGAGATGCGCCTTCTCGATCATGCCGCCTATGTCTATCGCGACGGGCTCAGTCCGGTTTTCGGGCTGGATGAATCCGGCCGGATGGATGCGATGGGCCTGGGGTGGATCGTCATGATGCCGAAGGACGGGCGGCCGCTCATTCTGCAGAAGGCGGGCGGCCTGCAAGGCGTTTTCAGCTACGTCGCGTTCGCGCCCGCGCATGGCATCGGTGTTTTCGTCGCCATCAATCAATTCAATCTGGGCGCGGCGCTCAACATGGCGGCGGTGATGAACGGCCTGATCGGCGATCTGGCGCCGCGCTGATCGCCTTGCCCGGTCGCACGTTCCGCGTCCGGCCGGCCTTCCGTCGCCGTGAGACGCACGTCGCCCAGGAATTACGCCGGGCGGCGACAATTCCGCGTTGAACATTAGAACCACGACAACGGCTGCTGCGACTAAGGCCGGACAGTGCGAAGTCCAGTTCTGGCGGGGTAGCACAGCCATGATCGATCAGGACATAGGCGCTCCGGCCGCGGCGCCGGTGCATCGGGGAAAAGCCTGGGCGCGAACGCTCGTGGCGGCTCTTGCGGTTGCCGTTCAGCCGCACGTATTTGCCGCTGCCGCCGAGCAGGGATTGAAGCCGGGGGATTCCTTCAAGGAATGCGCGGAAAATTGCCCGGAGATGGTGGTCATCCCCGCGGGGCAGTTCGTCATGGGGTCTTCCGCCGACGAGAAGGGGCGCTTTCGCAATGAGGGACCCCAGCACACGGTCATGATCCCCAGGCCATTCGCCGTTGCAAAATTCGAGGTGACCTTCGACGAGTGGGATGCCTGCGTCGCCGACGGCGATTGTCCGCGCGTGTCCGACGACAACGGCTGGGGACGCGAGCGCCGGCCCGTGGTCAATGTCACCTGGCACGACGCCCGGCGTTATGCGGCCTGGCTTTCCAAGGTGACCGGCAAGCCCTATCGCCTGTTGTCCGAGGCGGAGTGGGAATACGCGGCGCGCGCCGGGAGCAACACGCCTTATTCGTGGGGCGACGAGATCGGCACGGGCAACGCCAACTGCCGCGCCTGCGGCAGCGAATGGGACGCCAAGCAGACGGCCCCGGTCGGTTCGTTCGCCGCGAACCGGTTTGGCCTTCACGACATGGCCGGCAATGTCTGGGAGTGGGTCGAGGATTGTTTGCACACCAATTTTCAGGGAGCGCCGGCGGACGGCTCGGCCTGGATTGATGACAACACCTGTGATCGCCACGTCATCCGCGGCGGCTCCTGGCACTACGTGCCGGAAGGGCTTCGCTCCGCCAGCCGCCTTCGAGGCACTGCAACTTTTCGGTTCAACGATTTGGGCTTTCGTGTCGCAAGGACGCTTGCGCCTTGAATACGCGTCGAGTGGATTTTTACGAACCGGAAATGTTTCGGAAGTACGACCACTCGGACAAGTGCAGCGAGTTTCCGTCCTGTCGGGAAGGAATTCGCACAAGCTGCGGCAACGAGGCCCGATTTGATTCCTGCAATGAAAACGGCTGCGAGCGGCGCGCAACCATCGCCAGCGATTTTTGTCCGGTGTTGCCCGCAGATTACAGCCACCGCGCCGACTCAGGTTTATAAAGTCGGGACTCAACGGGTGGCGGGAGTCCCTTGATGAGTCTGCAAAAGATCTCGCCCTGGCGCCGGATTCTGGCTGCCGGGTTGCTTGCAACGCTGACAGTTGCGACATTTGGTTGGGACACGGCGGACGCCAAGTCTCAGCGTAACGCCCGGCGCGATACCCATCGCGCAGCGACGCACAAGCGTCCTCGCGCCATTCATGGCCCGAACTACAGCCCGCCCTATGCCGCGATCGTCGTGGACGACAATTCCGGCCAGGTGCTGCATGCCGAGAATGCGGACGCTCCGCGCCATCCGGCGTCGCTCACCAAGATCATGACGCTTTATCTGCTGTTCGAGCAGCTCGAAGCGGGCAGGCTCAGGCTCGACTCGGAACTGCCGATCTCGGCGACCGCGGCTCAGCAGCCGCCGACGAAACTCAGCCTCAGGACCGGCAAGACGCTGACGGTCGAAGATGCGATCAAAGGCCTCGTGACCAAATCGGCGAACGACGCCGCGGTGGTGGTCGGCGAAGCGATTGCCGGCAGCGAAGCCGATTTCGCTAAACTCATGACCCAGAAGGCGCGCGCGCTGGGCATGATCAGCACGACCTACATCAATGCTTCCGGATTGCCCGCTGATGAGCAAATAACCACGGCGCGCGATCAGGCGTTGCTCGGTCGCGCCATCCAGGTTCGCTTCCCCGGCTACTATCGCTATTTTTCGACGCCGAGCTTCCGCTTTCGCGGCACCGAGATGCGCAATCACAACGCGCTGCTTGGACAGGTCGAGGGCGTCGACGGCATCAAGACCGGCTACACCGAAGCGTCCGGCTATAATCTGGTGGCGTCGGTTCGCCGGGCCGACCGGCACATCATCGCCGTCGTATTGGGCGGAAAGTCGAATGCGAAGCGCGACGCCCGCATGCGTCAGCTGATCGAGCAGTTCATTCCGGTGGCGACGACGCAGAAGACGGCGCCGACGATCGTCGAAACGGCCGGACGCAACGCCGCCTATATCGACACGATGTGGCCGACCAGCCTATTCGGGCCGTTGAACATCCATCCCTAGCATTTTCAGGCGAAGCATATCCCCGGATCAAGTCCGTGGCCTGCATTGCCGGAAATTCCTGGGCGGGCTCGCGCGCGCCGCGGGGTTCCTCTCCTCGGTGCGGCGAACAGGATGCGCGGCCGATCGACGGCCCGCGGTTCTTTGCGCGCGAGCGGCAGCCGGGGATGTCCACCGCCGTCGTGTGATGCGTGACGACGCTCGGGATCAGGATCATGCCGGGCGGCAGCTTTACTTTCGCACGCCGGCGATTCGTGCAGGCAAGCGTCCATCGGTCGCCACGATCGAACAGGCGCCAGCCGCCGCAAGCTCTCCAATGTCTCACGATTTGGTAAAAGTGGCGCGGCGCGCGTTGCTATTCCGCGTGCATGCGCGGCTCCATGACGCGTCTATGTTGCAGAGCGACCGGAAGCGCGCAAATATCGCCGCCTAGCTACGGTCGATTTGAAAAAACCAACACATTCGGGGAGGCGGCAATGCGGATTATGAGCGCCATCGCGGCGGTCCTGTTGGCGATGATGTGCCTGGGATCATCGCCAGGCGCAGCCCAGGACGCCGTCAAGATCGGCCTCATCGTCCCGCTGACGGGACCATTTACCTCGACCGGCAAGCAGTTGGTCGCCGGCGCGCGCCTCTACATGCAGCTCCACGGCGACCAGGCGGCCGGCAAGAAGATTCAACTCATCATCAAGGACGACGCCGGCAGCGCCGACCTTACCAAGCGCATCGCGCAGGAACTCGTGATCCACGATAAGGTTGCCGTCCTGGCCGGATTTGGACTGACCCCTGGAGCGCTTGCGACCGCACCAGTCGCAACCGAAGCAAAGGTGCCGGAAATCGTCATGATGGCGGCGACGTCGATCATCACCGAGCGCTCGCCCTACGTCGTGCGGACGAGCTTTTCCGTTCCCCAGACGGTGGAACCGCTCGCCGCCTGGGCGGCGCGGAACGGGATCAAGAACGTGGTGACGGTGGTTTCGGATTATGCGCCCGGGATCGACGTCGAAACCGCGTTCAAGCGGCGCTTCGAAGCAGACGGCGGCAAGGTCATCGAATCGATCCGCGTGCCGCTCGCCAATCCCGACTTCGCGCCATTTTTGCAGCGCGTCTCCGAAGCAAAACCCGACGCTATCCTGGGATTCGTCCCGGCCGGAGTCGGCCCCATATTCATGCGGCAATTCGTCGAACGCGGGCTGGACAAGTCGGGCATCAAGTTCATCGCCGAGGGCAGCCTGACCGAGGACGACATCATCAACCAGATCGGCGATGCCGCCCTCGGCATCATCACGTCGCATCACTACTCGGCGGCGCATGACAGCCCGGAAAACAACGCCTTCGTCGCCGAATTCAAGAAGGCCAACGGCGGCATGCGTCCGAACTTGATGGCGGCGCAGGCCTACGACGCGATGCACCTGATCTATGCGGCGCTGGAAAAGACCAAGGGCGCGACCGACGGCGATGCGCTCGTTGCCGCGATGAAAGGCATGAGCTGGATCAGTCCGCGCGGCCCGGTGACCGTCGACCCCGAAACACGGGAGATGATCCAGAACATCTATATTCGCAGGGTCGAGCGAAAGGACGGCGAACTATATAATCTCGAGTTCGAGACCGTTCCGGACTTCAAAGATCCGTCGAAGGTGAAGAAGTAGCTCGGCGTCCGCCGCCGCGCCTGGATCACGCCTTGGCGTGATCGCGCAGTGTGGCGATCAAATCAGGCTGCAACAGCGCGGCGATATTCTCGATCGTAAAATCCGCGGGCGGATATTGCGCGACGACGCCCTGATCCTTTGCATAGTGTCCCTGTCGCACGAACACCGTCGTCAGCCGATCGGGCCAGGTCTTCTTCATCGCGGCGAGCACGCGGATCTTGTCGTCAATCATCACATAACGAGCCGCCGGGTATTTCTCCGCGATGTCGTCGAGCATGGTCTCTTTGTGGATGTAGATCAGCACGCGGCCGTCGACCGCCTTCCATATCCCCGAACGCCGCACCTTGCGCGGCTGGAACACCGCATCGCCGTCGCTGACAATGATCGTAGGGGCGACGCTCTGCAGCCGTGCGATGACCTCGATGGCGTGCGGATACAAACAGTCGACGAAATTGTAGTCGATCAGGAACGAGGAGACGTCGAGTACGCGTTGGTCGCAAACTCGGCCGAGGCGATAGCGCTGCAAAGCGCCAAAGTAATCGGCATAGCTGAGTTCGGTCCGGACCGCCTCGAATGTGTCCCAGAAGTCATTGCCGGCGTTGGGTCCGAATATGCCGTCGAAATGGCGCTTGATGTCCCGTTCGATGCGGTCGTTGTCGAGCAGGGTGTTATCGACGTCCACCAGGAATGCGACGGGGCTGCGGTTGCTCATCATGTCCTCTATCCGCGCTCCATCCACACGACGCCCGATCCTTCGTCCGGCGCGCGACTAGAACATATTCCGTTCCCGAGGGATCGGATCGCGCCCTGGCATCATTGAGTGATCGCATTTTCTGCGGGGAACCGGTTCCCACCCCCGGATCAAGTCCGAGGGCATGCTTCGCCGAAAAATGCTCCAACCGACAACGAATCCCGCATGAGATACGGCCCGCGAGCGGCAAATAGTACGATGGCCGGACGCAGGACGGGAGCCTACCGTCGCACACATTTGAGGCAATCGTCTCTCCGGAGTGCGAATGTTCCGACGCTGGATTTTGCCTGAAGGCGTCAATCGAAACCGGTCGTCGCAGAAAAGCCCGGTAAAGTATACCGACGAGTGAGTGTACATCAGCGAAAGCATGCGATTCGATCAAGGGTGTGATGTCCCGGCGTCGGCCGATCCCTTGTCCGGAGTCGCCAATGACCCAAGCCCTGAAAATCCGCGAGCTTCGCGTCCGCGCCGTCCGGATTCCGATGGCCGAGCCGCACCGGACTGCGAGCGGCGTCATCACCGAGTCGCCTCTCGTGCTGACGGACGTGGTGACGGACCAGGACATCATCGGGCACAGTTACGTCTTCTGCTATTCCGCGCTGGCCCTCCAGCCAACGGCGCTGCTTGTCAAAGGCTTGGAGCCGCTGATCGCCGGTCGCCCGGTCGCGCCGCTCGAGATCGAACAGCTCCTGGCGCAGCGGTTCCGGCTGCTCGGCCCGCAGGGCTTGACCGGCATTGCAATGGCCGCGATCGACATGGCGCTGTGGGACGCGCTCGCGCGCGCTCATGGGCTGCCCTTGGCGCGCCTGCTTGGCGGCGCGCTCAAGCCCATACCGGCCTACGGTGCGACCGGTTACGACGGCGTCGACGGGTCAGCGCGCGTCGCCGCCCGGTGGGCAGAGCGGGGCTTCAGGGGCGTCAAGGCGAAGATCGGCTATCCCGACGCGCAAGACGACGTGGCGGTGGTGCGCGCGATGCGCCGGGCGGTCGGCGGCACGGTGTCGTTGATGGTCGACTATAACCAGTCGCTCACGCCCACCGACGCCATCGAGCGCCTCCATCGTCTCGATGGGGAAGGCCTGACCTGGATCGAGGAGCCGACGCTTGCCGATGATTACGCGGGGCACGCCCGCATTGCCCGGGAGGTCCGCACGCCGATCCAATGCGGCGAAAACTGGTGGGGACCACGCGACATGCGCAAGGCGATCGACGCCGGCGCGAGCGATTACATGATGCCCGACGTCATGAAGATCGGCGGGGTCACCGGCTGGCTCCGGGCCGCTGCGCTTGGCGAAGCGCATGGCATTCGACTCTCGAACCATCTCTTCATCGAAATAAGCACGCACCTGCTGTGCGTCACGCCGACCGCCCATTGGCTGGAATATGCCGAGTGGTTCAATCCGATCATCGAACAACCGCTGCGCATCGTCGATGGCTGCGCGGTGCCCGACGAGCGGCCGGGCTGCGGAATCGAATGGTACGAGCCGGCAGTCGCCCAGTATCTGGTGGAATAACGCCGATCGCGGAACGATGCCCGGTTTGGTCGACCAAGCACCGCGGGCTGACGCCCACGGCGCTTTGTCGAAGCCGCGTGCGCTCCTATCGGCCGGCCTCCGCGGGGAAGGCTTTGCCGCCCATGACGGTCCCCAGCACCTTGATGTCGCGCAACGCGTCGGGCGAGGCGACATCGAGCGGATTGCGGTCGAGCACGGTGAAGTCGGCGAGCTTGCCGGATACGATCGAGCCCTTCTTGTCGTCCTGCCCGAGCAGGTAAGCCGCTCCCAGCGTCACCGCGTGCAGCGCCTGCGGAACGGTAATGCGCTCGTCCTCGCCGAGGACCCGTCCCGACATGGTTTTTCGCGCGCTCGCCGTCCACATCGCGAACAGCGGATTGACCGGCGTCACCGAGGCGTCCGAATGCATGCTGAAGGGAATCCCCATGCGCTGCGCGCTACCCGCGGGGTCCATGCGCCGCGCCCGATCGGGCCCGAGGAATGTCGAATAGTGGAGGTCGCCCCAATAGTAGATGTGGTTGGTGAACAGGTTGGTGGCGACGCCGAGTTGCTTCATTTGTTCGAGCTGCTCTTGCGTGACGAGTTGGTTGTGCTCGATCCGGTGCCGGGTCGCAAACTGCGGGGATTGCCGCTGCGCCTCCGCCAGCGCTTTCAGCGCCATGTCGGTGGCTCCGTCGGCGTTTGCATGGATAACCGCCTGGAAGCCGCGTTTGTGCACCTCGAGCACCCACTTGTTCAGGTCTTCCTGCGAGATGTTGGCGAGGCCATTGGCGAAAGTCTTGTAGTAGTAGGGCCACAGAAACAGTCCGGTGTAGCCTTGGAGCGATCCGTCGGCGACGAACTTGACGCCGCCGAAGCTCAGGCGGTCGGTATCGGACTTGTGCATTTCGGTCAGGTAATCGAGGCCGCCCTTCGCCGCGATTTCAGCGCTTTCGAAAATCTGGATCAGCGGGTTCATGACGATCCGGATCGGATAGTTGGGATCGGCGGCGACCGTCTGATAGGCTTTGTAGCCGCCCGGAATGGTGCCGAAGGAAAGGTCGGCGAACGTCGTCACCCCGGTGCGATGCGCGAGCTTGGCGGCGTCCCACGTCGCCTTCAGCAGGGTCTTGGCGTCGAGCGGCGGGAGCTTCGCGACAAAGGTGAGCGCTGCCTTGATTTCCTCGATTTCGCCGGTCGGCTTGCCGTCCTTCTTGACGATCCCGACGACGTCGGTGTCGTCCTTGATGCCGGCGATCTCGAACGCTTTGCTGTTCCCGTAATAGATGTGCATCGAGAGGTTCTCGATGAAGAACGGATGGCCTTTTGAAATCGGATCGAGGTCGGCGCGGGTCAGCGGCGAGTTGTTGTAGAACTCGGGCTGGTAGCCCCAGGCGATCAACCAGCGTCCGTCAGCCGGCATTTTTTCCGCGGCCTCGCGCAGGCGGTCGAGCACCGCCTGTTTTGTCTCCAATCCCTTGACCGGCGTGCCGTCGGGAGCGGTCCGGTCGAAGCGGCCGATATAGACGCCTTGCCAGAGCACGCCGGTGATCTGCGGATGCATGTGCGCTTCGATGAAGCCGGGCACGATCACCGCATTTTCGAATCGCCGGTCGATCTCCACTTCCTGGTTGGTGACCCAACCGCGAACTTCGTCCAGCGTGCCGACGCCGAGGATTTTTCCATTCATCACCGCCACCGCCTGCGCGGTCGGCGTGCCGGAATCGAGCGTGACGATCGTCTTGGCCGTATAGATCGTGATCTTCTGCGGAGATGGTTCCGCGGGCGCCGCGGGGCTCGTGGGGACGAGCGAGTCGACGCCGTGCGGTTCGCGGGCAAGCTCGTTGTGCGCGGCCGCCACGAGCGGCGCCGCCGCGAACGCTGTGGCAAGGAGAATTCTAGCGATCATCTGCATGGTTGCCTCGTGATCCCGGCAGTTCGGAGGGCTCTAACCATCAGGAATGTCGCGTGTTTCCTTGCCGCCCGCAAGGCAGGTGCCGCGATCGTGTGCGGGCGTGATGAGTTGTCCCGGACCCCGCAATAATTACCGATTGCAGGCAAACGCGCGGCGATTCTGTCAGGGTGCGTGGAGCGCCCATGCCAGCGATCGCGATCGTGCGGAACTGCGTTGGTTGGAGACTGCGTTGGTTGGGGACTGCGTTGGTTGGGGACTGCGTTGGTTGGAGACTGTGTTGGTAGCGGCCGCGGCGAGGGGAAATTGCCAAACGCCCGATCACTCCTTTACAGAGCTAGAGCATTTTCAGGCGAAGTGGACTCCGGTTCGCCGTCAGAAAATGCGACAACACAAAGAGAAATTGAGCAAAGCCCGATTCTATCAAAACGGGATTTGCTCTGGCGGGCAAGCAGCGCAACCGACATGGAGGAACTGGCGGTGGGAAGCTCGAACGAGACCGAGGCGAAAACCGCGGACGGGGCGCAGCCTGCGCGCGATGCGCCGCCAAAGCTTGCCTACTGGCATGTCTGGACCGACGACGACGGCCTGACGCATCAGACCCGCTGCGAACTCTCGGCATTCCACCTGCATCGCATGGCCGCCGACGCGGGGCCGCAGTGGAACGACCTGCTCGTCACCTCCGACGCGACCGTGATCATCGCCAACATGCCGGTCGGCTGGATCGGCGAGTGGCACGAGAATCCAAAACCGCAATGGATCGCCCCGCTATCGGGCCGCTGGTTCGTCGAGACCACCGATGGCGTACGCGTGGAGATGGGGCCGGGCGATCTCTCGTTCGGGGGTGACCAGAACGCGAAGCCCGACGCCAAGGGCCGCGTCGGGCACCTCTCGGGCACGGTCGGCGATGCGCCGGCCGTGGTGATGATCGTTCAACTCGACGACGAGAAGTGGATCGCCGCCCGTCCGGGCGCGTTCAAGTGAACGCCGCAAGCGCGCGGTTGCGGAAACCAGGACCGGAAGGAGCGAGGCTTTATGGACGGCTTGGAGATCATCGATAAGCGCTTCGTCCGCTTCGTCATGCCGAACGCTCCCTTGGAGACGCTCGGCGACGGATTTCGCTGGCTCGAGGGCCCGGTGTGGTTCGGCGACATGGAATGCCTGTTCTTCAGCGACATTCCCAACAGCCGGATCATGCGCTGGACCGAGCGCGGCGGCGTCGAGGTCTTCCGTCAGCCCGCCAGCTTTCCCAACGGCCAGACGCGGGACCGCGAAGGCCGCCTGATCACCTGTTCGCATCATGACCGCTGCGTCTATCGCACCGAACTCGACGGCACCGTGACGGTGCTCGCCGATCGTTTCGACGGCAAGCGCCTGAACTCGCCCAACGACGTCGTGGTGAAGTCCGATGGGACGGTCTGGTTCTCCGATCCTCCCTACGGCATCCAGAGCGACTATGAGGGCGGCAAGCAGCAGCAGGAACTGCCGCCCCGGGTCTATCGGCTGGACCCGCGCACCGGCGTGCTCTCGATCGTGTCCGACGAGTTCGACGGGCCGAACGGGCTATGCTTTTCGCCGGACGAACGGCGCATCTACATCGTCAACACCGGCATTTTGTTCGCGGACAATCCGGTGCGGCATATCCGCGTGTTCGACCTCGACGAGAAGAACGGCGGCCTGAAGAACGGCCGCGTGTTTCACGCGGTGAGCCCGGGCAATGCCGACGGCATCCGCTGCGACGAGGATGGCAACGTGTGGAGCAGCGCCGGCGACGGCGTGCACTGCATCGATCCGTCGGGCGCGCTGCTCGGGAAAATCAAGGTGCCCTGTACGGTCTCCAACATCACCTTCGGCGGGCGCAATCGCTGCCGTCTGTTCATCTGCGCCTCGCAGACGCTGTACGCGATCTATACGAACCAGCGCGGAGCGCAGCGGCCCTGAGCGGACGCGCCGACAACCGTCGTGCGGCCAACGTCGTGCGGCCGCCCGCGCGCGGCCGGCAGCGCGGTGAAATCCGTCCGGGTTGAAACGTCTTAAGCGCCGCGGCCAAGCGGCCCGCTGGCTATGGCTTCACCGGCAGAACGTGGATCGCCTTGATCACCAGTTCGACGGTGTCGCCGATCTTGAGATCGAGGTCCTCGGCGGATTCGGTCGTCAGCACCGACGCCATCGTTGCGGGCTCGGTGACGTCGAACTTCACCAGCGACATCACGTGGCCTTTCTTGATCGACGTGACCTTGGCGACGATCTTGTTGCGCGCTCCATATTTCATGGCGGCTCCCTGGGCGCCGATAGCGACGGTGGGTCGGCGCCATAGCGGTGTCGGCGAATTGTGCCACGGGCTACTTCACCACGCCATTGTCTTGGCGTCGGGCCGGAACAGCACGTCGTTGACCGACTTGATCGAGGCGACCTCGGCGCCCTCGATCAGATCGCCCTCCTTGATCCCGATGGCTTTCATGCAAACCGGACAGACCAGCACCTTGCCGCCGGCTGCGCTGAACTCGCGATACATGTCATGCACCGTGCGTCCGAACTGCTCAGAGCGGACATCCGCCTTGCTCTTGCTGAATAAGGAGGTGGCTTGAACATTGACGAAAATCACGACCGGCTTGTGTCCCTGCTTCAGGGCGAAGTTGGTGGCGAAGAACGCCGCCATGGACGCTTTCCATGGGTCATCATTGGTCAAGTTGATAAAGAGAGGCGCGTTTTCCTGAGCCTGTGCTGAGACAGGGGCAAACAGCGCGGTCACGGCAATGAGGAGGGGTCCAAACGCGAGCGCAATGCCTCGCAGGCGGAGCGAGATCATGGAGAGTCTCCTTTAAAGCGCGCGCACGGCGCAGCGGAAAGGGACTCTCGAACGCTGCGAGCTCGCATGCGGAGAGTATGCCCGCCTGAAAATATTGCGCGCGTATTAATGAAGGTCAAGCAGCCGAACCGCGTGAGGGTTGTTGTGACGTCGCGCGCGATGCGCGAGCCAAAGCGTGGAGTGAACGCGGCTGCAATTGCGACCCGGGCTCGTCCAATATTTCGATGCGCTGCTTGCAACGTTCGTCTTTCTGTTCGGATTTCAGGGCGAGCAGATTTTGCACAGGCCATTGGTTATCGTGATTCTGGCCGTGCCCGATCACGATCGAGGTTTATCTCATGCGGCGCCGCCTGTTTCCTCAATCGGCTTGCCTCCCCCGCAAGTCCCAATATTAACTGCGTTTTCGGTCGCCATTTCGCCGGCCGCAATCGGACATTCCAGGGTCAAAATCTTGCGCTCCAAGAAGGACGTTGGGCGCCCGGGGCAGGGGCGTTATGCGTGATTCAGGAGAAGTTGCCGTGCCGGAAAAGGCGACCGAGTTCGAGTA
>ERZ724513.1134-NODE-1134-length-13482-cov-13.452000_pt1 | contig 13482 bp, 14 predicted proteins | sample MGYA00376046_ERZ724513 | MGnify/ENA primary metagenome ERZ724513 (study PRJEB28724, sample SAMN07190883) | activated sludge metagenome | isolation source: activated sludge of sewage treatment plant in Hong Hong | place: Hong Kong | collected 2016-03-17 ... | reverse complement strand
ATGCAACGCTTCCCGCTGGCCGGCTACAACGTCCACCGCGTCGGGTTCGGCGCCATGCAGCTGCCGGGACCGGGCGTGTTCGGACCGCCCCGGGATCGCGACCAGGCGCTGGCGGTGCTGCGCCGGGCGGTCGACTCGGGCGTCGACCACATCGACACCGCGCAGTACTACGGCCCCGACGTGGCCAACGAGCTGATCCGCGCGGCCCTGCACCCCTACCCGGAGAACCTGGCGCTGGTGAGCAAGGTGGGTGCCAGACGCGACGACCAGGGCGGCTGGCTACCCGACGCCGAACCACACCGGCTGCGCGCCGGCATCGAGGACAACCTGCGCAGCCTCGGGGTCGAGCGGCTGGCCGCGGTGAACCTGCGCGTCCTGGGCGAGGACGAGCCCGACCAGCTGTTCACCGACCAGCTCGGGGCGATGATCGCCGCCCGCGACGAGGGGCTCATCGGCGGCATCGGGCTCAGCAACGTCAGCTACGAGCAGCTGCTGCACGCCCTGGAGATCACCGAGATCGCCTGTGTGCAAAACCCGTTCAACCTTCTCGACCGCTCCTCGCAGCCGGTGCTGGACGAGTGCATCACCCACGACATCCCGTTCGTGCCGTTCTTCCCGCTCGGCTCGGCCTTCCACGAAGTCAATCCGGTGCTCACCCACCACCTCGTCGGGGAGACCGCGCACCGGCTCGGCTACACCCCGGCCCAGATCGCGTTGGCGTGGACGTTGAACGTCGCCGACAACATCCTGCTGATCCCCGGCACCTCGTCGCTGGCGCACCTCGAGGAGAACCTGGCCGTCGCCGACATCGAACTCGACGACGAGACCCAGCGCGAGCTGACCGTGGTGGCCTGACTACTTCAGTTCGGTCGACGACAGCCCGAGCAACCGGCGGGCCACCACCAGCTGCTGGATCTGCTGGGTGCCCTCGAAGATGTCCAGGATCTTCGAGTCACGCGCCCACTTCTCCAGCAGCGTCTGCTCGGAATAGCCGGTGGTACCGGCCATCTCGACGGCCTTGAGCGTGATGTCGCTGGCCACCCGGGCGGCCTTGGCCTTCCCCATCGAGGCTTCTTTGGAGTTCGGGATGCCGTTGTCGGCCTGCCACGCCGAGCGCACGGTCAGCAGGTAGCCGGCCTCCCAATCGGCCTCCAGGCGTAGGAACTCCGCGGCCGGCGCGCTCTGCGCGTGCGCGGGCTTGTCGTAGGAGATCTCCACCCCGGCCTCGGTGAGGATCGTCCGCAACTCCTCCAGGGCGGCGCGGGCGACGCCGACGGCCATCGCCGCGACGATCGGGCGGGTGTTGTCGAAGGTCTCCATCACCCCGGCGAAACCCTTCTCCACCTCGATGTCCGGGCTGCCGAGCAGATTTTCCTTCGGGATGCGGACGTTGTCGAAGCGGATCGCCGCGGTGTCGGAGGCCTTGATGCCGAGCTTGTGTTCGAGCCGCTCGACGGTGACGCCCGGATGCTCACGCGGGACGATGAACGACTTGATCGCCGCCCGGCCCTTCGACTTGTCCAGCGTCGCCCACACCACGATGTGGGTGGCCCGCGATCCGGCGGTGACGTAGATCTTCTCGCCGTTGATCACGTACTCGTCGCCGTCGAGCACCGCCGTGGTCGACACCGCCGCCGAGTCGGAGCCGAACGACGGCTCGGTGATCGCCATCGCCGCCCAGACGTTTCTGCCCAGCCGCTCGAGCTGCTCGTCGGTGGCCACCCCGGAGATCGCGGCATTGCCCAGCCCCTGGCGCGGAACCGACAGCAGCAGCGCGATGTCACCCCAGGCGATCTCCAGCGCGTTGAGCAACGCGGACATGTTGCCGCCGTTGATGTTTCCCTTCGGGCCCTGGTCGCTGTCGCGGAACGCCTCGGTGCCGGCGAACGAGATGGTGTTGGCCTCCGAGATGCCCTCGAACAGCGTGGCCAGGGTGTCGAGCTCGACGGGGTAGGCATGCTCGGCCAGGTCGTACTTGCGCGAGATCGGGCGCAGCATCTCCGCGGCGCCCTGGTGGGCCTTCTCGATGACGGCTTCCAGCTTGCGCGGCATTTCCAGATTGATTGCCATCAAAGGACTTTCGTTCGCAGGGATTTCAGAGGACCAGGACGCCCTCGGCGACGCCGATGGCCCGCAGATCGCGGTACCAGCGTTCTACCGGGTGCTCCTTGGTGTAGCCGTGGCCGCCGAGCAGCTGGACGCCGTCCAGCCCGATCTGCATGCCCTTGTCGGTGCCGAGCTTCTTGGCCAGCGCGGCCTCCCGCGCGAACGGCAGGCCGTGTTCGGCGCGGGCCGCGCCGCGCCAGGTGATCAGCCGCAGGCCGTCGAGCTCGATGGCGATGTTGGCGCACATGAACGCCACGGCCTGGCGGCGGGCGACGGGCTCGCCGAAGGCTTCCCGTTCCTTGACGTAGGGGATCACGTAGTCCAGCACGGCGTGCGAAGTGCCGACCGCCAGCGCGGCCCAGCCGAGCCGGGACAGCGCGATCGCCTCGGAGTAGTCCGCGTCGGATGCCTCGTCCTCGCCGAGTCGCGCCGACAACGGCACCGACACCTTGTCCAACTCAACCTGCCCGAGCGCCGCCGCCCGGATGCCCATGCTCGGGTCGGCCTTGACGGTGAGGCCCGCGGTGTCGGCCTCGACGATGAACAACGCCGGCCTGCCGTTGAGTTGTGCTGCGACGATGAACAATTCGGCGTCCGCAGCCGCGGGAACCAGCGACTTGACCCCGTCGAGGCGGTAGCCGCTCGGCGTGCGCACCGCGGTGGTCCGCAGTGCGGTCGGGTCGAACAGTGCGTGCGGTTCGACGATCGCGACACACGCCTGCGGCACATTCTGGCCGGCGAACTCGGCGAGATAGGTGGCCTGCTGGTCGGCGCTGCCCCAGTGGGTGAGCGCCGAGGCGACCCCGCCGGGGGCCAGGATCGGCAGCGCCAGTCCCATGTCGCCGTAGGCCAGCGCCTCGGCCACCAAAGCGTTGGTGACCGTCGAGCGGTGCTCGGCGATGCCGTCGAAGTCCTCCGGCACGTTGATCGCGGTGATGCCGAGTTCGGCGGCCTTGGCGATCAGGTCCGCCGGGTAGGTCGCCGCCGCGTCGGCGTCCCGCGCCGCCGGGCGCAGGATCTCCTCGGCGAACTCGCTGACCGTCTCGACGATCATCTTCTGGTCGTCATCGGGGGTGAGGTCGAAGTAGTCGGCGCCGCCTGCGGCCAGCCGGGTCGGCGGCTTGCCGACCCCCTGGACCTTCTTGAACTGGCGGGTGGAGGCGCCCGCGGCGGAGAACACCTGCTTGACCCCGTACTTGAGGCCCCGGTTGAGCGGGTCGCGGAGGTGGTAGCGGTCCAGGAACTCCTGGCCGACCAGCGGGGTCAGCATGGCCAGGCCGATGTCGGTGATGGACCGCTTGTGGCGGTACTGGCCCACCGCGCTGTCGCGGGCCCGCGCGCTGTGCGGCCTGGGCGGACGGGTCTCGGGCATGACGGCAGCCTCATCGATGGGTGGGCGGTGCTGATCGAATGCGTTCCCGGCCTATCTTACTCTGGAGTAAGGTACGTCGGTCCGGTTAGCCGCGTCACACGGCGAGTCGGGCGAGCACCTCGTCGTGCAGCAGACCATTGGTCGCCACCGCCGTACCGCCGTGCGGCCCGGGTGAGCCGTCCAGACCGGTGAACTTCCCGCCTGCCTCCCGGATCAGGATGTCCAGCGGGGCCAGATCCCAGAGCTTCACCTCGGGTTCGGCGGCGATGTCTACGGCGCCCTCGGCCACCAGGCAGTACGAGAAGAAGTCGCCGTAGCCCCGCACCCGCCACACCGCGTCGGTGAGGCCGATGAAGGCGTCGCGGCGTCCGAGGTCGGCCCATCCGGACAGGCTGGAGAACGACAGGCTGGCCGAGCTCAGTTCGGCCACCGCGGACACCGACAGTCTGCGCGGCGCGGCGCCGCCGACGGCGGCGAAGGCACCCAGGCCGGCGGCGGCCCACCATCGGCGGTTGAGCGCCGGCGCGCTGACGACGCCGACCACCGGCACTCCGTCCTCGAGCAGTGCGATCAGGCTGGCCCACACCGGGACCCCGCGGACGAAGTTCTTGGTGCCGTCGATGGGGTCGATCACCCACTGCCGGCCGCTGAATGCCGCCGCCCCGCCGTACTCCTCACCGAGGACCTGGTCGTCGGGGCGCTCGCGGGCCAGGACGGCGCGCAGGTCGGCCTCGACGGCTTCGTCGGCGTCGGTGACCGGCGTCAGGTCCGGCTTGGTGTCGATCCGCAGATCCAGGGCGCCGAACCGGTCGAGCGTGATCGCGTCGGCGCGCTGCGCGAGTTCCAGCGCCACCTCGAGGTCTGCCCGCATCCGCTCGCCGCCCATGGCTGCAGTCCTACCATGTCGGCATGTGGGAATTCGCGGTGCTGTTGCTGATCATCGGCGCGCTGGTGCTCGTGGTGGGGCCGCGCTTCATGCGCCGCGGCCCGCGCGGTGAGGCGCTGCAGGGCACCCTGCTCGTCACCGGGGTCAGCCCGCGCCCCGATGCCACCGGGCAGCAGTTCGTCACGATCAGCGGGGTCATCAACGGGCCCACGGTCGACGAGCACGTGGTCTATCAGCGCATGGCCGTCGACGTCGACAGCTGGCCCACGATGGGGCAGCTGATTCCCGTCGTCTACTCGCCGAAGAACCCGGACAACTGGAACTTCGCCCCACCGGAACCGACCGGCCCGCCTGCAATCTGAGTGTGCGGTTTCATCCGCGACACGCCGCGGGCGGCGTATCGGATTGCACACTCGGCGATAGACCCTGCCGACCGCTCAGCCGTGCCCGATCCGCAGCAGTTCGGCCACGCTGGCCAGCTTCACCCGCGGCCGCCCGTGCGGCTCGCCCGCCGAGCGCTCGTGGGCGTCGATCAGCTGCCAGTGGTCGTCGGTGACCAGCGCGGGCTGGCGCTCCAACAGCCACCGCACCAGCTCGTCGGCGTACTCCGCTGAGACCTCGCGCAGCGAGGCCCCGGCCAGGTCGGCGACCAGGGTGTCGACGGTGTCCTGCGAGTCCTTCTTGTTGGTCCCGATCACCCCGGACGGACCGCGCTTGATCCAGCCCGCGACGTAGGTGCGCGGGGTGTCAGCCACCCGGCCCTCCGAGTGCGGGATGACGCCCGCGCCCTCGTCGAACGGCAGGCCCGGGATCCGCACCCCGCGATAGCCGACCGCGCGCACCACGAGCTGGGCGGGCAGTTCCTCGCGCTCGCCGGTGTCGCGGGCCACCACCCGGCCGCTGTCGTCGGTCACCAGCTCGTTCGCCCCGAACACGATCGACTCCACCCGCTCCTGCCCGCGGATCTCGATCGGCGAGGTGCGGAACCGGAACACGATGCGTCGCTGGCCGGGCGGATGCTCGCGGGCGGCGTAGTCGCGCAGCACCTTCATGTTGGCCGCGGCGAGCCGGCCCGCGGCCTCGGCGTCCTCGTCGGTGATGTCGGCCAGATCGGCGGGGTCCACCACGACGTCCACACCCTCGAGCTCGCCGAGTTCGCGAAGCTCCAGCGTGGTGAAGGTGGACTGCAGCGGGCCGCGGCGGCCGATGATGACCACCTCCTCGACGCCGCGGGCGTGCAGCATCTCCAGCGCGTGGTCGGCGATGTCGGTGTTGGCCAGCACGTCGGGATCGGTCACCAGAATCCGCGCCACGTCCAGGGCGACGTTGCCGACGCCCACCACGACCGCGCGGCCGCTGGAGATGTCGGGCGCCATCTCCTCGAAATGCGGGTGCGCGTTGTACCAGCCGACGAAGTCGACCGCCGCCACGCTGCCCGGCAGTTCCTCCCCGGGGATGTTCAGCGCCCGGTCCGACTGCGCGCCGACGGCGTAGACGACGGCGTCGTAGCGCGAGGCCAGTTCGTCGGCCTGCACGTGCCGGCCCACGGCGATGTTGCCGAAGAACCGGAACCGCGGATCCAGGGAGGTCTTCTCGAACGCCTTGCTGATCGACTTGATCTTCGGGTGGTCCGGCGCCACGCCGGAGCGCACCAGGCCCCATGGGGTGGGCAGCATCTCCAGCATGTCGACCCGGATGTCGGGGCCCCCGCCGGCCACCGACCCGTCGGCGAACTTCAGCAGCGAGGCCGCCGCGTAATACCCGGAGGGACCTGCACCGACGATCGCAACAAAGTACGGACGCATTCCCCAGCTTTCTGTCGGGCTCCAGGCCGCGTGGCTACAGAACTGATGGTAAACGCGTCTGCCCCGCCGGCACGCGAGCTTGCGCCGGTAACGTGAGCACCCGTGGACCTCGATCGACAGTCAGATATCGCCGCCCTCGACACCACCCTGACCACGGTGGAGCGGGTGCTCGACATCGACGGTCTGCGCGCCAAGATCCAGAAGCTCGAGCACGAGGCCGCCGATCCCAAGCTCTGGGACGACCAGAGCCACGCCCAGCGCGTCACCAGCGAGCTCTCCCACGCCCAGGGCGAGTTGCGCCGCGTCGAGGGCCTGCGCCAGCGCCTCGACGACCTGCCGGTGCTCTACGAGCTGGCCGATGAGGAAGGCGGCGCCGAAGCCCTGGCCGAGGCCGACGCCGAACTGAAATCCCTGCAGGCCGACGTCGAGGCCATGGAGGTCCGCACCCTGCTCTCCGGCGAGTACGACGAGCGTGAGGCGCTGGTGACGATCCGCTCCGGGGCCGGTGGGGTGGACGCCGCCGACTGGGCCGAGATGCTGATGCGGATGTACATCCGCTGGGCCGAGCAGCACAAGTACCCGGTCGAGGTGTTCGACACCTCCTACGCCGAAGAGGCGGGCATCAAGAGCGCGACGTTCGCGGTGCACGCGCCGTTCGCCTACGGCAACCTCTCGGTGGAGCAGGGCACCCACCGGCTGGTGCGGATCAGCCCGTTCGACAACCAGAACCGCCGCCAGACCTCCTTCGCCGAAGTCGAGGTCCTGCCGGTCACCGAGACCACCGACCACATCGAGATTCCCGAGACCGACGTGCGGGTGGACGTCTACCGCTCCAGCGGTCCGGGCGGTCAGTCGGTCAACACCACCGACTCGGCGGTTCGACTCACCCACATCCCGACCGGTATTGTCGTGACCTGCCAGAACGAGAAGTCGCAGCTGCAGAACAAGGTCTCCGCGATGCGCGTGCTCCAGGCCAAGCTCCTGGAACGCAAGCGCCAGGAGGAACGCGCCGAGATGGATGCCCTCAAGGGTGACGGCGGCAGTTCCTGGGGCAACCAGATGCGCTCCTACGTTCTGCACCCCTACCAAATGGTCAAGGATCTGCGAACCGACTACGAGGTCGGCAATCCTGCGGCGGTACTGGATGGGGACATCGACGGGTTCCTCGAGGCGGGAATCCGGTGGCGCAATCGACGTGATGACGACGAATAGTTTTCTCGCCAGCCCATGGGCCGGCCGATGGCACGACTTCTGGCACGGCGACATCGGCGAATGGATCCTGACCCGCGGCCTGCGCATCGCGCTGCTGCTGATCGGCGGTCTGCTGGCGGCCCGGTTCATCAACTGGTCGGCGCAGCGGATCAGCCGCCGCATCGACGCCGACTTCCGGCAGAGCGACGCCCTCGTCCGCAGCGAGAGCGCCAAGCACCGGCAGGCCGTCGCGTCGGTGATCTCCTACGTGGCGATCGCGCTGCTGGCGGTGATGGTGGCCGTCGAGGTCACCGACATCCTGGCGATCCCGGTCAGCTCGCTGGTCGCTCCGGCTGCCGTGTTGGGCGCGGCGCTGGGCTTCGGCGCCCAGCGCATCGTGCAGGACCTGCTGAGTGGGTTCTTCATCATCACCGAGAAGCAGTATGGCTTCGGTGACCTGGTGCAGCTGACGCTGGGCTCGTCGAACGACGCGATGGGCACCGTCGAGGACGTCACCCTGCGGGTCACCAAACTGCGCACCGCCGAGGGCGAGATGTACACCATCCCGAACGGCCAGATCATGAAGTCGCTGAACCTGTCCAAGGACTGGGCCCGCGCCGTGATCGACATCCCGGTGCCCACCACCGCCGACCTGAACAAGGTCAATGACGTGCTGCACACCGTGTGCGACCTGGCGATGGACGATTCCGAGCTCAAGGAACTGCTGCTGGACAAGCCGCAGCTGATGGGTGTGGAGAGCATCGAACTGGAGACGGTCAACCTGCGTATGGTCGCCCGCACGCTGCCCGGCAAGCAGTTCGAGGCGGGCCGGCGGCTGCGCCTGCTGGTCGTCGCCGCGCTGCTGCGGGCCGGCATCGTCACCCCGGCCGACAACCCGCCGATGGTCGAGGCGATCGTGCACCCGGCCACCGCCGGCGGGGCCGAGGAGGAGACCCAGGGGCCGGTGCAGAAATGAAGCTGACCGCCAAAGAGGGCCGCGGCTGGCCCAACTACATCCTGTGGGGCCGGGTCCGCACGTCCACCGCCGCGCTGATCGTGGCGTTCATCGGCATCTGGTGGCTCTACGCGACCTACCAGCCCGCGCCCCCGCCGCCGCCGGAACCGACCACCCAGGTGGTGCCGCCGGGCTTCATCCCCGACCCGTCCTACACCTGGGTGCCGCGCACCCAGGTGCAACCGCGCACCACCACGACTACGCCGACGACCACCGAGACCACGCCGGAGACGACGACCACCTCGCCCGGGGAATCGCCGACCTCGCCGACCTCACCCACCTCGCCGGCGTCACCGACCCCGTCCACCACGACCACTCCGGCGCCGCCCGGACTGCCGCCGTCGCCGGGCGCGCCGAGCCCGTCCCCGCAACCGTCGCCGGCCCCCGGCCAGGGCCCGATGTCGACGCCCGCGGCTCCGACGCAGTAGCGGCCACCGGGGCCCGGCTACACTGGCGTGCCGTGATGATCACCCTTGACCATGTCAGTAAGCAGTACAAGTCGGCGGCGCGACCAGCCCTCGACAATGTCAGCGTCAAGATCGACAAGGGTGAGTTCGTCTTCCTGATCGGCCCGTCCGGTTCGGGCAAGTCGACGTTCATGCGGCTGCTGCTCGCCGAGGACACCCCGACCTCGGGTGACATCCGGGTGTCGAAGTTCCACGTCAACAAGCTGTCCGGCCGGCACATCCCCAAGCTTCGGCAGGTGATCGGCTGCGTGTTCCAGGACTTCCGGCTGCTGCAGCAGAAGACCGTCTTCGAGAACGTGGCGTTCGCCCTCGAGGTGATCGGCAAGAAGCCCGACACCATCAACCGGGTGGTGCCCGAGGTCCTGGAGATGGTCGGCCTGTCCGGCAAGTCCAGCCGGCTGCCCGCCGAGTTGTCCGGCGGTGAGCAGCAGCGCGTCGCGATCGCCCGCGCGTTCGTCAACCGGCCGCTGGTGCTGCTGGCCGACGAGCCCACCGGCAACCTCGACCCGGAGACCAGTAAGGACATCATGGACCTGCTCGAGCGGATCAACCGCACGGGCACCACGGTGTTGATGGCCACCCACGACCACCACATCGTCGACTCCATGCGGCAGCGCGTGGTGGAGCTGTCCCTGGGCCGGCTCGTGCGCGACGAAGCGCGTGGCGTCTACGGAATGGATCGTTAAGTGCGTTTCGGCTTCCTGCTCAACGAGGTCTTCACCGGGCTTCGCCGCAACGTCACCATGACGGTGGCGATGATCCTCACCACCGCGATCTCGATCGGCCTGTTCGGCGGCGGTCTGCTGGTGATCCAGCTGGCCAACCACTCCCGTGCGATCTACCTCGACCGGGTCGAGAGCCAGGTGTTCCTCACCAACGACGTGTCGGCCAACGACGCGACGTGCGACGGTGACGTCTGCAAGGCGCTGCGGGAGAAGATCGAGGGGCGCAAGGACGTGAAGTCGGTGCGCTTCCTCAACCGCGACGACGCCTACAACGACGCCATCAAGAAGTTCCCCCAGTACAAGGACGTCGCGAGTAAGGACTCGTTCCCCGCGTCGTTCATCGTCAAGCTGAACAATCCCGAGCAGCACAAGGATTTCGACGCCGCGATGGTGGGCCAGCCCGGGGTGCTCAACGTGCTCAACCAGAAGGAGCTGATCGACCGGCTCTTCGCGGTGCTCGACGCGCTGTCCAATGCCGCGTTCGCGGTGGCGGTGGTGCAGGCGGTCGGCGCAATCCTGTTGATCGCGAACATGGTTCAGGTCGCCGCCTACACCCGGCGCACCGAGATCGGCATCATGCGGATGGTGGGCGCCACCCGCTGGTACACCCAGCTGCCGTTCCTGTTGGAGGCGGTGCTGGCCGCGACCATCGGTGTGGTGATCGCGATCATCGGCCTGATCATCGTGCGGGCGCTGTTCCTGGAGAACGCTCTTAACCAGTTCTACCAAGCGAACCTGATCGCGCGGATCGACTACGCCGACATCCTCTACATCTCACCGATCATGTTCTTCGTCGGCGTCGCCATGGCCGCGGTCACCGGTTACGTCACGTTGCGCCTGTACGTGCGGAGATAGCGTGGCGAAGAAGGCTGGGTCGAAGAAGGCCGACGGCAGCGGGCCCGGCAAGAAGATCGTCGCCAGCAATCGCAAAGCGCGCCATACCTATTCGATCCTGGAGACCTTCGAGGCCGGGGTGGCGCTGGTGGGCACCGAGGTGAAGAGCCTGCGCGAGGGGCAGGCCTCGCTGGCCGACTCCTTCGCCACCGTCGACGACGGCGAGGTGTGGCTGCGCAACCTGCACATCCCGGAGTATCACCACGGCACCTGGACCAACCACGCGCCGCGGCGCAATCGCAAGCTGCTGTTGCACCGCCGCCAGATCGACACCCTGATCGGCAAGATCCGCGACGGCAACCTGACGCTGGTGCCGCTGTCGCTGTACTTCACCGACGGCAAGGTGAAGGTGGAGTTGGCGCTGGCCCGCGGTAAGCAGGCCCACGACAAGCGCCAGGACCTGGCCCGCCGGGACGCCCAGCGTGAGGTGGTCCGCGAACTGGGACGGCGCGCCAAGGGCATGTCCTGATCGGGGTCGTCTTCGCGCTCGCGTCGGCGTTGGCGTACGGGATCAGCGACTTCGTCGGCGGCATCGCCTCGCGGCGGGTGGCCGCCCTGCGGGTGGTGCTGGTGTCCTATCCGGTGGCGATGGTGCTGCTCGGCCTGCTGGCCGTCGGGGTCGGCGGCACGATCTCGCCGCCGGCGATCCTGTGGGGCGCGCTGTGCGGGGTCAGCCAGGCGTTCGGCGTGTGGTGGTTCTACGCCGCGCTGGGCGCGGGCCCGATCTCGGTGGTGTCACCACTGACCGCGGTGCTGGTGGCGGCGGTGCCGGTGGGAGCCGGGATGGCGCTGGGGGAGCGGCCCGGGACCGTCGCCACGGTCGGCACCCTGCTGGCGCTGGTGGCGATCGTCCTGGTCAGCCGGGAGGCTACCGACGAGGACGTGCGCCCGCACCGGTTCACCACCAAGGTCGCCTGGCTGACGGTGGGCTCCGGCCTGGCGTTCGGGCTGAACTTCGTGCTCATTCATCAGGCGCCGGTGGAGGCCCGGCTGTGGCCGTTGTTCTTCGCCCGGCTCACCGCGACCACGGTGGTGCTGCTGGTCGCGTTCTTCTCCCGCAATCTCGTTGTGCCGAAAGGGCTTCCGCTGCGGCTGGCGCTGGCCGCCGCGGTCCTCGACACGGCGGCCAATGTCGCGATGCTGCTGGCCCTGCAGGCCTCGATGCTGTCGCTGGCGGGTGTGCTGATGTCGCTCTACCCGGCCGCGACGGTGCTGCTGGCAATCGTCGTGCTGCGTGAGCGGGTGACCCGCTGGCAGGTGCTGGGCATGGTGCTGGCGCTGGCCGCCGTGGCCATGATCTCGGTCCACTAGCATCGTCGCGTGACCACCCTGCTCGACAAGAACGACGTCCTGACCGGGCTCTTCGCGTCCTGGGACGCGATCGGCCGACTGCTGGACGGATTGCCCGACGACGACTGGGACGCGCCGACGTCGCTGCCCGGTTGGCAGGTGCGCGACGTGCTGGCGCACATCGCCGGCACCGAGGCCATGCTGCTCGGCATGTCGCCCGCGGAGCCGGACGTCGACGTCAGCACGCTCGACCATGTGCACAACCCGATCGGGGCGCTCAACGAAAAGTGGGTGCGCCATCTGCGCGCCGAGTCCGCTCCGGCGGTGCTGGAGCGCTTCTACGAGTTGACCGGCCGACGGCGGGCCATGCTGACCAAGATGATCCCGGAGGCTTGGAACGCGCTGACCCAGACCCCTGCGGGACCGGACACCTACGGGCGGTTCATGCGCATCCGCGTCTTCGACTGCTGGATGCACGAGCAGGACATCCGCGACGCGCTGAACCGGCCGTCCACCGACGCCGAGCTCAGCGGCGACGACACCCGGGTGGCCCTCGACGAGATCGTCGCCAGCATGGGGTTCGTGATCGGCAAGAAGGGTGGCGCGCCCGACGGCGCCCGCATCCTGATCGAACTGAACGGGCCGGTCGCGCGCAGCATCCGGGTGTCGGTGCAGGGCCGCGCCGAGGTGGTCGAGGACTTCTGGGGTCCCGAGCCGACCACCACGATCAGCCTCGACGGCCTGCAGTTCACCCGGCTGTGCGGCGGACGCCCGATGACCCCGGCCCGGCCGCAGACCATCGACTATGACGGGGACGCCGCGGTCGGCGAGCGGATCGTCTCCAACCTCGCGTATGTGATCTAGCGGAACTGCTCGATCAGGTGGTAGCCCGCCGGGTCGTCGGGCAGCACCCCGGCGAATCCCTCGAGGAAGATGATGGCGACCACGTTGGCCGCCACCACCGCGATGAACAGCCAGATGACCAGCGTCGACACCGCCCGTCCCGGGGTCCCGGCCGCAGGCGCCGCGGGAATGCTCTTCGGCATCAGCATCAGCGCCACGCCCACATAGATCATCACGATCACGAAGGTGATCAGCGCCCAGGTGTAGAGGTGCAACCCCAGGACCGGCTCGCCGTAGCCCGGATCGCCGGGCTTGATGTGCAGTTCGATCTGGCGCACCGACACCGGGGCGCCGGTCAGCGCGCCGAGCAGGCCCATCCCGAGGCCCTGCGCGTAGCGCGACGCGGTCAGCGTCCCGCGGCGGGCCTGCATGATCACGAACAGCGCGCCCAGGGAGGACAGGATCATGCCGTAGCGCTGCAGCATGCACAGCGGGCAGGGGAACTCGCCCATGGCGAACTGGATGTAGAACGCGGCCAGCATCACCACGCAGTAGCCGAGGATCCAGGCGTGCAGGCCCCAATAGCTCAACGCAGCCCACAGGCCGCCGGCCGGCATCGACGAATCCGTGGTGGCAGCCGGTTCCGTTGTCGTCGTTACGGTTTCGGTCGTCATCAGAAGCTCAGATCCAGCACCGAGGTGACGTGGTACTTGAACAGTCCGAGCACCGCCACCGCACCGATGAACCACAGCCCGATGACCAATCCGCGCTTCGCCCCCCGCCAGATCAGCAGCGCGATGCTGAGCAGCAGGACCATGATGAGAATGTCCATCGCCGCAGGGTAGGGCCGTACCGATGGCTTTGTCCCGGTATCGACCGAAATCTGGT
>ERZ724513.1131-NODE-1131-length-13519-cov-11.732398_pt1 | contig 13519 bp, 8 predicted proteins | sample MGYA00376046_ERZ724513 | MGnify/ENA primary metagenome ERZ724513 (study PRJEB28724, sample SAMN07190883) | activated sludge metagenome | isolation source: activated sludge of sewage treatment plant in Hong Hong | place: Hong Kong | collected 2016-03-17 ... | reverse complement strand
AGCGATGTGCCGACCGGTGCACCGATCGTGAGCTGCGCGTCGTGGTCGGGGTGGCCGGGGCGCTGGTGCCGCTCGCGCTCATGCCCGCTGCCACCTGGGGGATCTCCGGGGCCCTGCGGCCCGCCGACTACCCGCAGGAGTGGGCCGACGCCCGCCAGGCGCTGGGCGCCGGCCACGGTGACCTGCTGGTGCTGCCGTTCACCAGCTATCGCGCGCCGGAGTGGAACCACGGTCACAAGGTGCTCGACCCGCTGCCGCGCTACCTGCGCCCGAACTACGTGGTCGACGACCGGCTCTTCGTGGACGGCCGAGCGGTGCCGGGAGAGGACCCGCGCGTTCCCGACGTGCTGGCGGCCCTCGCCCTGCCGACCCCGACCGCCCGGGCGCACGCCCTGGCCGACCTCGGGATCGGCGCGGTCGCCCGGGACCGCACCGTGCCGACCACCGCGACCTACGACGCCGAGGTCGCGGGCACCCCGGTGTTCACCTCCGCCGCCCTGGAGGTGGTCGAGATCGACGCCCCGCTCGACCAGCGGGAGGTACCCCGCGCCTGGTGGTGGGCGCTCGGCGTGGCCTGGGCGGCCTTCGCAGGTCTGGTCCTCCTGGGCTGCTGGAACGTGATCCACGTCATGTTGACGAGAATGACCACCGCAGTTGGGTCCGGGTGATACGTTCTGCCGCGAGAGGGAGGAACTCACGTGCAGGCATTTTTCTTGATCCTGGCGAGCATGCTCGTGGGCGGCAGCGTCGCGACCTTCACCGTGGTCGGCCTGGTGAACTCGCAGACCGCCCCGCCGGACCAGTCGCCGGCGAGCGTGAGCGACCCCACCCTCGACTACGGCACCACGAACTAGAGCCGAGCCTCGATCCGGGCTCGATCCGGGCTCGATGACGCCGGTCAGCTCTCCACGGCGTCCTGGTCGCTGACCAGCTCGCCGCGCAGTGCCGCCGCGACCACGTGTGCGAAGGCGGACTGGCTGTGCGCCCAGGTGTAGCCCGCGCTGTGCCGGCGCGCCCCCTCGGCGAGCACCCGGCGCCCGTCGGCGTCGCGCAGCAGTGCGCCGAGGGCAGCGGTCAGCTCGGCCGGGGTGTTGACCAGGACTCCCGACACGCCGTCCACGATCGACTCGCGGGTGCCGCCGGCGCTCGCGTAGGCGACGGTCGGGGTGCCGTGTGCTGCTGCCTCGCCGACGACCAGGCCCCAGCCCTCCTTCAGCGACGGCAGCGCCATCACCCACGACTCCTCGTAGATCTCCTGCTTCCGCGTCTCCGACACGTGTCCCTCGAAGACCACCGAACCGCGGGCGACCTGCTCGGCGGCGTACTGCCGCAGCTCGGCCTCCCACCAGCCGCTGCCGACCACCCGCAGCCGCAGGTCGGGGAACTCGCCGACCAGGGCGGCGACCGCGTCGATCGCGTGCTCGACCTGCTTGTGGGGCACCAGGCGCCCGACCACGCAGATCGACGGGTTGGGCGACTTGGCGGCGGCGACCTCCACCACGGGGTCCGACCCGTTGTGGACGACGGCGATCCGCGGCCCGGTGACGCCCAGCTCGCGCAGCTCGGCCCGGGTGGCCCGGGAGACCGCGACGTACTGCCAGTCGCGGTACAGGCGCGGTGCCAGACGGCTCTCGATCCACCAGCCGACCCGGCCGGTGAGGCCGGGGTAGACGACCGGCCACTGCTCCCGGTGCACGTGGTGGACCAGGACGACGATCGGCCGGCGGGTGACCAGCGGGGTGAAGAACGGCAGCCCGTTCTGCACGTCGACCACCGCGTCGACGGGCCCGAGCTGGCGCCGCAGCAGGGCCCACATGCCGAGCAGGTAGACCGACAGCTTGGAGCCGCGCCGCACGAAGCGGATGCCGTCGACGACCTCGTCCGGCGCAGCGCCGGCGTAGGCGACGCAGAAGATCGTCACCCGGCAGCCGCGCGCGACCAAACCGGCCGCCATCTTCTCCAGGTAGCGCTCGGCGCCCCCGCCCTCGGGGTTGCGGGTGTCGCGCCAGCTGAAGAACGCGACGTGCCGCCCCGCCAGCTCGGCGGCGTCGGCAGGGTCGGTCGTCGGCACGCCGCGAGGTTACCGGTTGGTTCGGATATGGTTCGCCGCATGCGTGGAGGGGCCGCTGGGGCGACGTCGTCGTGGACCCCGGGCCTTGGCCGATCGGTGCAGCTGTTCCGCGACTTCCGGGTGGAGCAGACCGATCCCCGCCGCTTCTACTCCGCGCTGGCGGCCGACTCGGTCGGGCAGCTGTCGGGCTACCTCGACCTCGCCGGCGCGACCGTCCTGGACGTCGGTGGTGGCCCCGGCTACTTCCGGGACGCCTTCCGGGCGGCCGGCGCGGAGTACTGGGCGCTCGACGCCGACGTGGGCGAGCTCGCCGGCCTGGGGGCCATCGCGCGCGGCACGGTCGTCGGCGACGGCATGAACCTGCCCTTCCGTGACGGTGCGGTCGACCTCTGCTACTCCTCGAACGTGCTGGAGCACGTCCCGCGTCCGTGGGACATGGCCGACGAGATGCTCCGCGTGACGCGCGCGGGCGGGATCGCGTTCATCTCCTACACCCTGTGGTGGGGTCCGTGGGGCGGTCACGAGACCTCCCCGTGGCACTACCTCGGCGGTCGGCTGGCCCGGCGCCGCTACCGGCGCACCCACGGCCACGAGCCCAAGAACAAGTTCGGCGAGTCGCTGTTCGCCGTGACCGTGCGCGACGGCGTCGCCTGGGCGCGGCGGCAGCGCGCGGGCGAGGTGCTCGCGGTGATCCCGCGCTACAACCCGCGGTGGAGCTACTGGATGACCCGGGTCCCCCTGCTGCGGGAGCTCGTCACCTGGAACCTCGTCATCGTGGTGCGCAAGGGATGACCGCTCCGACGAGTGCTGGCGAGCCCGCGCGCCGCGGCGTGGCCACCAGCGGGCTGCGGATGGCCGGTTACGCGGCGATCCTCACCGCGATGGCCTTCTCGCAGTCCGCCGGGAAGATGGTCGCCGACACCAAGTTCGACCTGCTGACCGGCCCCGGCAAGTTCCTGGCGTCCGGGCTGCGCCTGTGGGACCCCACCGCCGCCTTCGGCCAGATCCAGAACCAGGCGTACGGCTACGCGTGGCCGATGGGGCCGTTCTTCCTCCTCGGTGACGTCCTGCACCTGCCGCCGTGGGCGATCCAGCGGTCGTGGTGGGCGTTGCTGCTCTGCCTGGCCTTCTTCGGCGTCGTCCGGCTCGCGCAGCGGCTCGGGCTCGGCACCCCGTTCACCCAGGTGGTCGCGGGCTTCGCGTTCGTGCTCACCCCCCGCATCACGACGCTGCTCGGCGGCACCTCGATCGAGATCTGGCCGATGGCGCTGGCGCCCTGGGTGCTGCTGCCGTTGGTGCGGGGAAGCCGGGAGCGGTCGGTCCGCCGGGCCGCAGCGTGGTCGGCCCTCGTGGTCGCGTGCTGCGGGGGCGTCAACGCGGTCGCCGTCGCCGCCGTGCTGCCGTTGGGCGTGGTCTGGATCCTCACCCGGGCGCACGGTCGGCGGAAGTGGCCGCTGCTGGGGTGGTGGACCCTCTTCACGGTGATGGCGACCCTCTGGTGGAGTGCGCCCCTGCTCTTCGTCGGCCGCTACAGCGTGCCGTTCCTCGACTACATCGAGAACGCGACGATCACCACGGTTCCGACCGACCTGGCCCGCTCGCTGCTCGGCCAGTCCGACTGGGTCGCCTACTTCGCCGGGATCGACTACCCCGCCGGGCAGCAGCTGGTCACGACGCCGTTCCTGCTCCTCGACGCGGCGGTCGTCGCAGGCTTCGGCCTGGTCGGCATCGCGCTGCGCTCCAACCCCCATCAGCGGTTCCTGACCTGGGGGCTCCTGGTCGGTCTGGTCCTCGTCGGCTTCGGGTACGCCGACGACCTCGCCGGACTCTTCGCCGCGGACCGCAAGGCGTGGCTGGACGGCCCGCTGGCCGCGCTGCGGAACCTCCACAAGTTCGACGTCGTGCTCCGCGTCCCGCTCGTCCTCGGGCTCGCCCACGCACTCGCCGTCCTGGCCGCATCGGCACGGGACCGGGCCTCGACCTGGTCGGCGCGGGTGCTCCAGGTCGCCGCCGTCCTCGCCGTGGTCGCCCTGGCGCTGCCCTGGGCGCAGGACCGGCTCGCGCCGCGCGCGGGCCCGGTCACGGTCCCCGACTACTGGTACGAGGTCGCCGACTACCTCCACGACACCGACGACGGCACCGTGGCGCTCGAGGTGCCGGCAGCCACGTTCGGCGTCTACACCTGGGGCAACGTCCACGACGACGTCCTCCAGGGCCTGGCCGACTCCCCGTGGGCGGTCCGCAACGTCATCCCGCTCGCGCAGCCCGGCAACGTCGCCTTCCTCGACGCCGTCGGGCAGGTCATCGAGTCCGGCCACCCGAGCGAGACCCTGGCTCCCTTCCTCGCGGAGAACGGGGTCGGCCGGCTCGTCGTCCGCAACGACCTGAACCGGCTGCAGACCGGCGCGCCCGATCCCGCCTACGTCCGCAGCGTCCTCATCCACTCACCCGGCATCACCCTGGCGGAGTCGTTCGGCCCGACGGTGGGTGCTCCGTCCTACACCTACTCACCGGCCGGCCGGGTCCGGGTGGTCGAGGGCACGGGCATCTCGGCCGAGACCGGATCCGTCGACGTCTATGACGTCGACGGAGCGGCGCCGGGCACGCTCACGCCGGGTCCCCAGGTGCTCCTGGGCGATCCGGGCTCCGGCCTCGACCAGGGGATGGCGAGGCTCGGGCCGGGTCCCCGGGTGCTGGCCGAGGACGCCGGGGGCGACGAGCAGGGGGAGGTCCTCACCGACGGGAACAAGCGGCGCGAGGTCAACCTGTCCGCCGTCCGGAACAACCTCTCGTCGACCATGCCGGCCTCCCAGCCCTACCGGCTGCCCGGGCCCGAGCACACGCACCGCTTCCTCGAGCACCCCGAGCGGTGGCAGACCACCGAGAGCTGGGCACGCAACGTGGTGGCCGCGACGAGCAGCACCTCGCAGGCCTTCGCCGACGCCCAGCCTCCGCTGGAGGTCGGCACCCATCCCGGAGCGGCCCTCGACGGCGACCCGGCGACGCAGTGGAAGTCCGCCCGGCACCTCGACCCGACGGGGCAGTGGTGGCAGGAGACCTTCGCCGGTCCCACGTTCGTCGACCGCGTGAAGGTGACGATGGGCCGGAACTCGGCTCCGGTGCCCGCGTTGGAGATCTCCACCGACGACGGTTCCCGCACGGTCCCGGCCCCGGAGCCGGGCGACGCCCGGACCTACGCGGTGAGTGCGACCGGGGCGACGTTCCTGCGGATCACGGCCGCGGGTCGGGACCTGCGGCTGCCCGGCACCTTCGCGCTCGGGGAGGTGGAGGTGCCCGGGGTGGCCGCGCAGCGGTACCTCACCCTGCCGCTGCCCGACGACCGGTTCCCGCTCAACGCCGTCTCGACGACGCGGGACCCCGACCGTGCCGCCTGCGTGATGATCGGCGTGACCTACGCCTGCGACGAGTCGCTGGTGTCACCGGGCGAGGACGGCGACACCCTGGCCCGGCGGTTCGCGCCGGCGTACCAGTCCGTCTACAAGCTGTCGGCGACCGGTTCGTTGCGGCGCACCGTCGACGCCAGCCTGCTCCTGTCGTCCGGGATCTCCGTCACCAGCGACGCAGCGATCTGGGACGTGGCGAGCAGCCCGGTGGCCATGGGGGACGGGGACCTCGCGACCACCTGGATCGCCGACGGGCCGGACGACGTGGTCCGGCTCGAGCTCCCCGAGGCGCAGAAGCTGACCTCGCTCCGGATGCAGATCAACCTCGGCGCAGCGGCGGCGTTGCCCTCCCGGCTCCTGGTCCGGGCCGGTGACCGGCACACGATCGTCCAGGTCTCCGACGACGGGTTCGCGCGGCTGCCGGGCTGGCGCACGGACCGGCTCGACTTCGTGGTCCGCGACACCAAGACCGCGGTCCGGGCGCGAGGGGGGAACTTCGTCCGGCTGCCCGCGGGCATCTCCGAGCTCGAGCTCAACGGGGAACCACTGAACGACGACTCCGTCACGCCCCGGCTGTTCCCCTGCGGCACCGGACCCCAGATCACCGTGGCCGGCCAGCTGCGCGACACCTCGCTGAAGGCGAGCACCCGGGAGCTGATCCGGGGCGAGAACGTGCCGTTGCGGATCTGCGGCCAGCCCGAGGTCGTGCTCTCGCAGACCGCCACCTCGCTCCTGGGCCTGCCGAACCCGCTGTTCCGGTTCGACTCGGCGACGCTGACCCACCGGGGGCCGCCGACCGGTTCGACCGCGCTCGACGTCCGCCACGACGGGTCCGGCGCACCCCGGGCCGCCGACGTGCCCGCACGCGCGCGGGACGCGGTCCTCACGCTGCCCCAGAACATCAACGCCGGCTGGCGGGCGACCCTGGACGGCGAGCGGCTCGACCCGGTCCGCATGGACGGCTGGAAGCAGGGGTGGCGGGTGCCCCAGGGTGAGGCGGGCACCGTCCGCATGTCCTACGCGCCGGCCGTCCCGTTCGCGGTCCTCCTCGCCGTGGGGCTCGTGCTCGTCCTGGTGGTGCTGGCGGTCGCCGCGTGGCCGCGTCGTCGCCGGGCGCACGCGACGGAGGCGATCCAGCCGCCGCCCCTGGCCACCGGGAGGCCGGGGATCGTCGACGGCGTCCTCGTGCTCGCGGTCGGCGCGCTGCTCGCCGGGTGGTGGGGAGTCGCCGGCATCGCCGTCGCGATCGTCGTCGGCACCGTGTTCCGTCGGTTCCCCGGCTGGGCCTGGCTGGCGGGTGCCGCGCTGCTGGCCGGTTCGCTGGCCCTGGTCGCCGACCGGCTCACCCAGCAGCCGTGGGCCGTCGCGTGGAGCCAGGCCTGGCTGCTGGCCGCGGTCTGCCTGACGGTCGCCTCCCTCGCGTCGACCTGGGTGCGGCGTCAGAGGACCGTCGCGTGGTCCGGGCGTGCCTCGGCGTCCATGCGCACGAAGAACCGCACGTTCTTGAAGCGCATGATCGGCCGCTCGTAGAGGTAGTAGGAGATGGTCGCCAGCACGATGGTGATCCCGAGCGTGAGCAGGGCGATCGTCACGAAGCGACCGGTGAAGACCTCGATGTCCAGCGCGCGGAAGACGCCGTTGAGCACCAGCATGTGGATGGCGAAGATGCCGTAGGAGATCTCGCCCAACCAGAACAGCACGGGTCCGCTGAGCTGGGTCCTGATCCACCCCTCGCGCTCGGGGCCGAAGACCAGGGGGAGGAGGTAGAGACCGCCCGCGACGGCGTAGAGGACCACCTTCGGACCGGCCTCCCAGCTGCCGGGGGTGAGCAGGGTGCGGGGTCCGGCGAGCGGCGACGCCGCGATCGCGAAGACCGCGGTCGCCAGGATCCAGCAACCGACCAGGTCGTGCCCGAGGCGCTCGAGCGGGTGGTCGCGCGGGTGCACCACGAGGCTGGCCGACACGGCCGCGAAGCAGACGCCGACGAGGAACCAGGGCAGGTACCCGGGGAGCCACTGGGCGTAGTGACCCTCGTCGCCGGGGATCGGCGCCACGGCGGCCTGCCAGGCGACGCCGCCGACGAAGAAGATCGCCGAGCGGCCGATGACGCTGGGCAGGTGCAGCCGGTGGGTGCCCGTCCACGGCCGCCAGGTCAGGAACCAGCACAGGAACGGCAGCACGACGTAGAAGGCGACCTCGGTGCAGAGGCTCCACATCTGCGTCAGCGAGCTCGGCAGCAGCTCGGGCCGGTACAGCTGGGTGAAGGTCAGGTTGGCGAGCCAGTCCTGCCACCCCATGTCCTCGTTGGCCGGGTCCAGGGTGAGGGCGAGGACGACGACCACCCAGTAGAGCGGCAGGATGCGCAGCGCGCGCTTCCACAGGTAGTGCCGGGTCGACGGCGCCGGGCGGCCCAGCGCCGCCGTGAGGAACCAGGGCCGGCTCAGCAGGAATCCCGACAGCACGAAGAAGATCGTCACGCCGAAGTCGAGGCGGGCGAGGACGGCGCCCACCCAGCCGTGGTTGATCTGCCCGGTGTTGAAGGCGGAGTGAGTGAGGACGACCATGATCGCCCCGATCGCGCGGGCGGCGTTCAGGGTCGGGAACGAGCGGTCACGGAACGTCACTTCTTCTCCTCCAGCTCGCTCAGCGGGACCGCACGGCCCACCGTCACATCATCGGTGCACAGGCTGACCCCGTCAGCCAGACCCCCGATCGTGACCGAGTCGAACGAGCCGCCGCCGGCGAAGTACAGCGCGTGCACGCCGGCCCGCACCGTCGTGTCGTGGACGACGTCGCCCGCCGTGACCCGCACCGGACTGTCGCCGCTGCTCAGGTAGCCGATCCGGACCCACCAGCCGCCGAAGGCCACCGGGCCGTCCAGCGGGATGGTCACCGGCGACTGCTCGACCCGCCAGCCACAGCGACGGTGCGGGCCGTCCGTGCTCGCCCGGACGCTGTCGACCGCGAGGACGGACACGGTGCCGTCCTCGGCGACCATCCCGATCCGGTCGCTCGCGACGTCGGCGAAGTGCACCTGCGGGTAGGGCCGGAGCAGGTGGCTGAGCGTGTTGTCGGGATACCCGAGACCCCACATGACGCCGGGCGGCACCGTGTCGTCGGCGAGCGTGATCGGCGTCGAGGCGTCGTCGAGGGCGGGCAGGAGGTGCCCGAAGTACGCCTCCGCGGGGCCGCTGTCGCGCCAATGCAGGACGTACTGGGTCGACGACACCAGGCCGAGCGCGCTGACGACCACCACCGCCGCCGTGACCAGGCGGGGTCGGCCCAGGAACTCGCCGCGACGCCGCACCTCGACCTGCTCGGGCGCCCCGATGATCGGCATCGTCGCGAGCGCGAGAGCGACGGCGGTGACGGCCCCCATCTCGCCCTGGAACCGGAAGTCGAGGCTGATGAGGGCGCCGACGAACGACGCCCGGCCGGCGACGACCAGCAGCACGTCGCTGCCCAGGAAGAACACGACGAGCGACCAGGCCCGCAGCGACCGGGTCCGGCAGCGTCGGATCTCGTTGACGAGCAGGCCGGCCAGGACCAGGGAGACCAGGATGATCGGACCGCCGGGGGTCGGCAGCGCCCACTGGTCGAGCTTCCACCAGCGCAGCGGCCCACCGAAGACCGCGGGCAGGTAGACGTGGGTGACCATGTTCGACATCACCTCGGGCAGCGAGGGGCTGCCCACGCCGGCCGGGCTGAACGTGAGTGCGTACCGGACGTAGAGGGCCAGGTAGGCCAGCCCCAGGCCGACCAGCGCCAGCAGCGCGACGCGGTGGAGCCTCCAGATCGTCGCGAGCCGCTGTCGGACCCCGCCGGAGGTGAAGTAGCAGATCGTCACGAGTCCGAGCGCCCCCAGCACGAGCAGCGTCTTCTCGTAGAACGCGAGCCCGACCACCAGCCAGGCCAGCGTGCTGAGGAGGTGCCGCACCCGGTGGGTCCTCAGGTACGGCACGAAGCAGGCGATCGACCAGAAGAGCGCGGCCTGCATCGGCAGCTGGTTGACCCCGGCCGCCCACCAGATCGCCACCGGCGCCGAGATCGAGCCGAAGAGGTAGACGCACAAGGGGGGCAGGATGCCCGGGCGGACGCCGAACAGGCGGACCAGGAGGACCACGAGCCCCGCATCGGCGACGGCCTGCATCAGCAGGAGCAGGACCGTGGTGACCCGGAAGTCGTACGGCGCGAGCTCGCTGGCGAGCCACGACAGGTACATGCCGGCGGGCATCACGTGGCCGGCGTACTCCTCGAAGGCCACCGAGGGGGACAGGCCCTGGTTCCACATCCGGGACATGAAGTTGAAGTCGTCGTAGTGGTACCAGCTCGTCCAGGTCGCCCAGCCCCGGTAGGCCAGCTGCCCGACCACGAGCACGGCCACGGTCGCGAGGACGGCGCGTGAGCCCGGGCCGCTGTCACGGTCCAGGGACTGCCGGGAGGGCGCGCTCACGGCGGTCACCGCTCCGGCTCGGGGGAGCCGAGCGCCAGACCGGTCACGCACAGGCCGGTGTCGTCGGGGAAGGAGGTGATCCTGACCTCATCGAAGGTGCCCGCAGCCTGGAACCAGGCCGTGTGCCGTCCGGCCGGGACCTCGACGTCGTGCGCCTCGTCGCCGGCGACGAGCCGGAAGGGGGTGTCGACCGGGCTGTCGTAGTCGACCGCGATCCACCAGCCGTCGCCGATGACCGGGCCGTCGAGGGGGATGGTCACGATGCCCCCGTCCAACGGGTAGGGACAGTCGGGATCGGCGTGCTCGGGCACCTCCATGCGTCGCGCGACGTCCAGCCGCACCGGGGACAGGTCACCCGCGTCGTCGAAGACGTAGAGGTCGTCGACGGCGTTGCGGGGGAAGGCCAGGTGGTCCGCCCAGGGCTGGAACAGGTGGCTGTAGGTGTTCTCCGGGTAGCGGAACGACCACAGCAACGTCTGGGGGATCCCGGCATCGACGAGCGGGACCGGCTCGTCCGAGGAGGTCAGGGCACGCTCGACGCGGTCGAGGTAGGCCCGGGTGGGGTTGCGGTCCTGCCAGCGCTCGACGTACCGCACGCTCGACCAGGCGCTCAGCGCCACGACGACCACGCAGATCGCGCCGACCAGGCGGCGGTCCTCGTACCCCTCCGGCGCGTCGGGACGCACGGTGTTCTGCTCGGTGGCGCCGAGCAGGGGGAGGAAGGCGAGCCCGACGGCGAGCACGAGGACGACGGCGGCCTCGGTCTGGTAGCGGTACTCGCGCGCGATGTCGGGGCCGACGGTCCCCGCCCGTGCGGAGGCGAGCAGGGCGACGTTGGCGACGGTGGTCAGCACCACGGGCCCCCAGGCCCGCTTGCTGATGGTGCGACTGCGCCACGCGTAGAACACGAGCGCCCCGACGGCCGCCCAGGAGGCGACCATGAACGCGTCGGGGGGATCGGCGAGCGACCCGACCGTGAGCGACTGCCACGCGAGCGGACCGCCCACCATCGCCGGCAGCATCGCCACCGCCACCAGGTTCCAGGCGATCGGGCCCCAGGCGACGTCGGCCGTCTGGCCCGGCGAGAAGTCCAGACCGAAGGCCGCGTAGAGGGCCAGGTAGCCGGCCCCGAGCCCGGCGTAGACGACGACCGCGGTGCGGTAGCGGTCCCACAGGCCCCGCAGCCGCTGGGGCGTGCTCCCGGTGCTGAACCAGCCGAGGGCGACCAGCCCGTAGATCCCGACGACGAGGATCGTCTTCTCGTAGAAGAGCAGACCGAGCGCGACCCAGAGGACCGAGGCCACGAGCGGACGGGTCCGGCCGGTCCGCAGGTGGCCGAGGAACGAGGTGAGCCCGAACGCGAGGGCGATCTGGAGCGGCACCTGGTTGATGCCGGCCGCCCACCAGAGCCCGGCGGGGAGCGTGAAGACCCAGGCCAGGTAGCCCGCCAGCAGCACCAGCACGAACCGGTGGCGCCCGAACATCGACACCAGCAGCCGGAAGACGCCCACGCTGGCCACCGCTTGGAGCAGGAGCAGGGTGATCGCCCAGGGCGCCCAGTCGTAGACCCACCACCTGGTCAGGAGCCAGGCGAGCGCGAAGCCGCCGGGCATCAGGTGGCCGCCGTAGGACTCGGTCAGGTAGGCCACGCCGAAGGGCTGGTTCATGGCCCGCGACATGAACGCGAGGTCGTCGAAGTAGAACCACGACCCCCACAGCGCCCAGGCCCGGAACGCCACCTGGACCGCGATGAGCCCAGCCCCGGCGAGCAGGAAGCGGTCGGGTCGGCGGAGCACGCCGGGAGTGTCCCACAGGGGTCCGGGCAATTTTCGGTCACGGCTGTGACGGAAGTCGCATGTCTACCGGTCGGTAGTGCTAGCGTCCCCCCATCCACACCTGGGAGGGCTCGTCGTGAAGCGTAAGTGGTTCGGCATCGTGCTGCTCGGACTCGGTGCATTCCTGCTCGTCGTCGGAGTTCTCGGTGTGACCTGGGCGCCCGGCGTGGTCAAGAAGACCCCCTTGGACGTCAACCAGGTCACCCACCTCGACGGCACCGTCAAGAAGCTGAACGCCGAGACGGGGGAGCTCGAGGAGAACCCGGTCAAGGTCCAGAACATCACCCAGGTGGACTCGGACGCCTCCACGGACGACACCGCGGTGTGGGTCGGGACCACGTGCGTGGTGGCCGACATCGACAACGCCCCCGACTGCGTCGACGGCGACGACCCCCGGCTGATCAGCGCCAGCACCGACGTGTTCGCGACCGACCGCGTCTCCGCACTCGCGATCCCCGACTTCAAGGGCCTCCCGCCGGACGCCGTCCCGCACGAGGGCCTGGTCAACAAGTTCCCGTTCGACGCGGAGAAGACGACCTACCCCTACTGGGACGGCACGGCGGGCTACGCGGTCGACGCGACCTACGACCGCACCGAGACCCTCGAGGGCATCGAATGCTACGTCTACACCTTCTCGTTCGAGGACGTGCCGATCGAGATCGCCGAGGGCATCGACGGCACCTACGACAACTCCGTCGAGATCTGGGTCGAGCCCAAGACCGGCGCCATCCAGCAGCAGACCCAGGACCAGCAGCGCTACCTCGATGACGGCACCCAGGTGCTGGACCTCAAGATCGGCTTCACCGACGAGCAGATCGACCAGTTCGCCGAGGACGCCCGCACCAACATGCGGCTGCTGCAGGTCGTCACGTTCTGGATGCCGCTCATCGGGTTCGTCGCCGGCGCGCTCTGCATCATCGCCGGTGCCCTGCTGCTGATGTCGGCCCGGCGCCGGGGTCGCCCGGCCGGCGGCACGCCGGTCGAGCAGGAGAAGGCGGCCAGCGCCGTCTGACCGGGCGGGCTCAGGCCCGGAGGTCGGCGCCGAAGATGGCCGTGCCCGGCGTGAACCGGCCACGGACCGCGGACCAGCCGCCCCACACCCGGTCGTGGTCCTCGGGCCACTCCGGCTCCAGCAGGTCGGTGATCACGAACCCAGCACCGGCCAGGAGCGCGACCCAGTCGCCGAGGGTGCGGTGGTGCTCGACGTACGACACCGTGCCGCTGGCGTCGTCGACCTCGACGTAGGGGGTGCGGTCCCAGTAGGACTGGGTGGCGACCAGCCCGGCCTCGCCGGGGTCGTCGGGGAACATCCACCGGGTCGGGTGGGTGATGGAGAAGGCGAACCGCCCCCCGGGACGCAGCACCCGGGCGGTCTCGACCACCGCGTCGGCGATGTCGCTGACGAACTGCAACGCCCCGAACGACGAGAACACCACGTCAAAGCTGGCGTCCGCGAACGGCAGCGCGGTCGCGGTCCCGAGCACCGAGGGCACGGCGATCCCGGAGTCGAGGTCGATGCGGCGGGAGTGCTGCAGCTGTCGGAACGACAGGTCCAGGCCGTAGCCGCGACCGCCCTGCGCCCGCACCCAGCGCGAGCACTGTCCGGCGCCGGACCCGACCTCGAGGACGTCGCGGTCCGCCACGTCGCCGAGCACCCGGGCCCGCGCCTCGGTCAGGCCCTCCGGTCCCCAGACGAACCCGGCGTCGCCGAGGAACTCGCCGTGGGTGGCCTGGTACTCGTCGGCGTAGCGGTCCC
>ERZ724513.1129-NODE-1129-length-13522-cov-7.533007_pt1 | contig 13522 bp, 13 predicted proteins | sample MGYA00376046_ERZ724513 | MGnify/ENA primary metagenome ERZ724513 (study PRJEB28724, sample SAMN07190883) | activated sludge metagenome | isolation source: activated sludge of sewage treatment plant in Hong Hong | place: Hong Kong | collected 2016-03-17 ... | reverse complement strand
TGGTGCCGTACGCCATGTGGATCCTGATCACCTGGACGGTGCTGTACCTGGTCTTGCTCGGCATTCCGTGGGGGCCGGGCCCACCGGTGCACATGCCCTGAGCCGTTCATGTACCTGCCCGATCACCCGGTGAAGCAGGACGAGCAACGGCAACGCTTCGTCTCGACCGGCACGCTGCCCGATCAGCAGCGCATCACCGACCTGCTGCAGCGTGCGCACGAGCGGTTTCGCGGCGTCACGGACGGCTCGCTGTCGCAGGTGTACCCCGCGCTGGCCGAGGCCGATCCTGAGGCCTTCGGCATTGCGCTCACCGGGGTCAGCGGAGCGCAGTACATCAGCGGCGAGGCCGAAGCCGGCTTCACCCTGATGAGCCCACCGCGAGTTGAACCCTGCGACACAGAACGCATATAGTCCATATTGACTAATCAACATCGATCATTCGAGGTAGACCATGCATGCCGACCGTCTGACGCCCCTGGGCGTCATGCTGCTCGCGCTGCTGCACGAGGGCGACATGCACCCCTACGAGATGATCCGACTGCTGCGGCTGCGGCACGACGACCGGCTCGTACCGGTGACCAACGGCACGGTCTATCACACCGTCGGCCGGCTGCAGAAGCTGGGCCTGTTGGCCGAGCAGGGGGTCGATCGCGAGGGTAATCGGCCCGAGCGCACCACCTACCGCGTCACCGAAGCGGGCCGCAACATGGTGCCCGAGTGGGTGCGTGCCGAACTGCCGCGCATCGACCGTCCGGAGCAGTTCAGAGTGGCGCTGTCCGAGGCCCACAACCTGCCGCCCGACGAGGTGGTCGACCTGCTGCAACAACGGCTCGCGGCCATCACTGCGCAGCTCTCGGTGCTGCAGCACGGCCTCACCAAGGCCGAGGCTCGCGGGGTGCCCGACTTCTACCTGATCGAAACCCGCCGCGAAGCCGCCCTGCTCGCGGCCGACCACCAGTGGCTCACCGACATCATCGCCGCGATCGAACAGCGCTCGCTCGACTGGAACGTCCACGCCCTGGACGACACCAGCGACCGCTATCTCGCCCAACGAAAGGCAGCACGCCAATGACCCAGGCGCGTCCGACCAACCCGTGGCCCGGCCTGTGGGCCTTGATCATCGGGTTCTTCATGCTTCTGGTCGACACCACGATCGTCTCGGTGGCCAACCCCGCCATCAAGGCCGCCCTCGACCCGGCCACCACCAACCTCGACAACGTGGTGTGGGTGACCAGCGCCTACCTGCTCACGTTCTCGGTGCCGTTGCTCATCGCCGGACGACTCGGCGACGCGTTCGGCCCCAAGCGCGTCTACCTCACCGGGCTGGCCGTCTTCACCCTGGCCTCGCTGGGCTGCGGCCTGTCGACCACCCTGGGCATGCTGGTCGCGATGCGGGCCGTGCAGGGCCTCGGCGCGGCGCTGATGAGCCCGCAGTCGATGGCGCTGATCGCGCGCACGTTCGAACCCAGGAACCGCGGCGCCGCCATGGGCCTGTGGGGCGCCACCGCCGGTGTCGCGACCCTGGTCGGCCCGCTGGCCGGCGGCTTTCTGGTGGACGCCTTCGGCTGGCAGGCGATCTTCTACGTGAACCTGCCGGTGGGCGTGATCGGTTTCGTGCTGGCCGCGATGCTGGTGCCCCGGCTAGAGACACACCCGCACAAGTTCGACGTGGCCGGCATCGTGATCAGCGCCGTGGGCCTGTTCCTACTGGTGTTCGGGCTGCAAGAGGGCGAGAAGTACGACTGGGGCGTGATCTGGGGGCCCATCTCGGTGTGGTCGCTGATCATCGCCGGCGTGGTGGTGCTGGCGTTGTTCGTCTGGCAGCAGTCGCGCACCCGCGCCGAGGCGCTGGTGCCGCTGGAACTGTTCCGCGACCGCAACTTCTCGACCTCGAACGTGGCCATCGCCGCGATCGGCTGCTCGATCACCGCGATGTCGCTGCCGATGATGTTCTTCTTTCAGTTGGCCCGCGGCCTGACCCCCACGCAGGCGGCGCTGTTGACCGTACCCACCGCCGTACTGTCGGGCGTGCTGTCGCCCCTGGCCGGCATGCTTCTGGTGCGAGTCGATCCCCGGGTGCTGCTGGTGCCCAGCCTGCTGCTCGTGGGCGGCGGCCAGTTCTGGTACGCGGCCATGATGAACGGCACCACCGACGTGCTGATGTTCCTGTGGCCCGCGGCGCTGATCGGCCTCGGCAGCGCCGGTATGTGGGGGCCGTTGGCCACCACCGCAACCCTCGACCTGCCGCCGCGGCAGGCGGGCGCGGCGTCCGGCATCTACAACACCACCCGCACCATCGGCTCGGTGCTCGGCTCGGCCGGCATCGCGGCCCTGATGCAGGCCCGGCTCGAGGCCAACCTGGGCGGCGCGGCGTCCGGTTCGGCCAGCGGGTTGGGCACCGGCCAGTTGCCGGCCGCGATCGTCGAGCCGTTCTCGTCGGCCATGGGGCAGTCGATGCTGCTCTCGGTGGCTGCGATGGCGGTGGGCCTGGTGGTGGCGTTGTTCCTGCGCCGCAGCAAGGCGACGTCGTCCATGCCGCGACGTGCGGCAGAGCCCGAGCGACCCGGGGTCTGAGCAAGAATGGCGCACGCAACGTAGCCGCCTTTGTGACACCTAGCTGCCTGCACGCAGGCAGTTACGTGTCACAAGGGCAGTTACGTTGGCATTGAGGCCTTCACGACATGTCGAAGATGCTCCAGGTGGCCGCAGCGATGGGCAGTTCAGCCAGCCTCGGGAACGACACCAGCAGAATCACACCGCGGGTCACCAGCAGCGCAGTGCGCAGGGTGGGCGAACGGAACGAGCTGGTGACGCCGGCGAAGAACAGCGACACCGCCAGCAGCACCGTGGCCAGCGTGTACTGGTCGCCGACGTAGCGGGCCTGGTCACCGGCTCTGGAATCTGCCTCGGCCTGACTCTGTGCGGTGCGGTAAGGCTGCATCACCGGGGCGAGATAGGTCCTGTCTTCGAGCAGGTTCTGCGGCGACTGGCCGGCCTTGACCTGCGCCTCCCACTGATCGAGGTAGCTCAGAAAGCCCTTGCGCATCAGTGACGTGCGAAAGAACTGCTTGAGCTTCTCGTCGCCGTCGCGCACCGCCTGGGCGTAGCCGGTCACCGTGTTCGCGTCGTACGAGATCGTCTGGGTGGCGAGCCCGAACAGCCGGTTCGCCTCGGGGTGCTCCGTGGCGGCGAGAGCGCCCAGCCGCTCGCCCTCACCACTCCAGAGCTGCGACTGCAGGGCGCACCAGGCCATACCCACCGTCGCGATGCCGAGCAGCACCACCGCCAGCACTTCGAGGGCGCGGTCGGCCAACCGGCTCGGACGTCCGTCACTCACGAGCCGACCTGCCGTCGCTCTCCGACGATTCGGTCGCCGCTTCGGCCATGGGCGGGGCCGACAGGGGCACGGACACACCGACGCCGTCGCTTCGGAAGGCCAGGTCACGCCACATCTCGGCCTCGCGGTAGCGCAGGGCCGTCTCGCCCACCTCGGCCAACCGGCTGGTCAGTTCTGCGTCGTGCTGCACCCGCAACCGCTGCAGCGCGGCGTTGGCCTCTTCGCGGGCCAGCCCGAGCCGAGCCCGCAGCGTGGCCTGAACGGTCTCACCGGCCCTGCCCAGGTCGACCGCGCCCAACGAGAAGCCGGCCAACTCCATGCCGTCGGCGGCGAGCGTCTCTGCCAGCCGCTGCTTCAACTGCTGCTCCAGCTCCTGCCGCTGCCCAGGGTGGAGCGAATCGAGGGTGACGTCCGGTTGAGCCAGGGCAACCGCCAGCGCAGCCCCCACGTTGTCACGCACGGCCGACCAATAGCCCGTCGTGCCGAATCGATCGTGCACGAGCCGCAACTGGTCGCGCACCAGGCGAAACCGCACGGTGTACCCGACCTTGGCCTCGGCGCGGTCGCCCAGCATCACCTTCAGCGCCGGTCCGCCGGCCTCGGTCGGCTGTTCACCACCGGGTCAGAACTGGCTCGGTACGACAACTCGACCACCGGGTAGCAGACCACCTGGCGCTGACGCAGCGCGGTGACCCAGTGCAGGCCGGGCAGCAGCGACGTGTCCGTCGACCGTCCCCGCACCACGAGCAGCCCCAATTGACCCATCGGCACCCGCACCAGCGAGTTGCGTATCACCAACCACACCGCGGCAACGAGAGCCGCCACGACCAGCACACCGACCATCACCCAGGCGATCACAGTGCTCAGGCTCTGACAGCTTCACCTCGGACAGCCCCCGATCAACCACCTCGGTGCAGACTGGGTCTCGACAAGCTCGACCAGCGACCGGCGCGATGGACGGAGGCGGTGCATGAGTAACACCGAAACCCGGGCCGAGGTGCACGAGTGCCCCACCGACGTCGGCCATGACCCGCACGAGATTCAGCGCATCGAACCGAAGAACGTGCAGCTCGGCCCCGATGACGCGCTCAAGGTGCGCCGCACCCTGCCCTCACTACGCCGTTCGTTCGTCGGAGCCTGGTGCTTCGCCGACCATTACGGCCCGGAGCACGGCGTGTGCATGGACGTTCCACCGCACCCGCACACCGGGCTGCAGACGGTCAGTTGGCTGTTCGAGGGCGAGATCGAGCATCGTGATTCGGGCGGCGTGCACGCCATGGTGCGGCCCGGCGAGCTCAACCTGATGACGTCCGGCTACGGCATCGCGCACTCGGAGGTGTCGACGCCTGAGCGCGACCTGCTGCACGGCGTGCAACTGTGGGTGGCGCTGCCCGAGGCCGACCGCGACCTGATTCGCGAGTTTCAGCACCATGTGCCCGAGCCGGTCGACGCCGACGGCGTGCGGGTCAAGGTGCTCACGGGCACCCTGGCCGGCGCCGCATCGCCGGTGCACACCCAGACCCCGTTGCTGGGTGCCGAAGTGGTGATCGATCCGGGCGTCACGTGGGAGGTCGAGGTGGACGCGGGCCACGAGCACGGCGTGCTGGTCGATACCGGCGTGGTCGACTTCGACGACGTGCGGCTCGACCGCAGCGTGCTGGGCGTCCGTGACGCAGGGCTCGGCCACCTGCGGCTCACCAACCCCACCGACGCGCCCGCCCGGCTGATGCTGCTGGGTGGTGAACCGTTCGATGAGGGCATTGTGATGTGGTGGAACTTCATCGGCCGTAGCCACGAAGACATCGTGCGCATGCGGCAGGAGTGGAACGACGCACCCGACGACCGCTTCGGCAGGGTGGCCGGCTACCGCGGCCCCACCCAGCGGCTGGCCGCACCGCCGCTGCCCGCCGACCTGAAGCTCAAGCGCCGATTCCGCCGCGGAAGGCAGTGACGTCGACCAGTAGGATGCCGCCTTAGCAGTGAGTGAGGGGCGTGCCCGTGGTGCGACGAACGGCCGGAGTCGGGCGAGATGCGACACGTGACGACGTGGCGCGCCTGGCCGGAGTGAGCAGCGCGGTGGTCAGCTACGTGGTCAACGACGGCCCCCGCCCGGTCGCCGCCGCCACCAAGGCACGCGTGCTCGACGCCATCGACAAGCTCGGCTACCGACCCAACACCGCCGCCCGTTCACTGATCACCGGTAAGTCCGACCTGATCGGGCTGATCGTGCCCGACGTCGAGAACCAGTACTTCGCCACGCTGGCCAAGGCGGTCGAGAAGGCGGCGGCCAAGCGCGGTCTGCGGCTCGTGCTCGGCCAGGCCCAACCCGACCAACTGCCAGACCTCGTCGAATCCTTGGCCGGGCATCAGGTGGACGGCATCATCACCGCCACTCCGCTGCCGCCCGACCTGCTGGTGCGCACCGGACGGCTGACCGTGCCGCTGGTCAAGCTCAGCCTCGACCAGCCCATGGACGCCGTGCCCAGCCTCTCGCCCGACTTCTACGGCGGCGCGCAGCAGGCGGTGCGGCACCTGGCCGAGGTGCACGGCCACCGACGCATCGCGCTGCTGACCGGCGGCGAGCCGATGGACGTGCGCGAGCGCGGCTGGCACGACGCGCTGCTGCTGCTGGGCCTGGTGCCCGACTGCCGGGTGCAGACGTCGTGGACCACCGCCGGCGGCAGAGATGCCGCGCTGCCTCTGGTGGAGAGGTTTCCCGAAGCCACCGCCGTGTTCGCGGCGAGCGACCAACAGGCGGCCGGACTGATCGCGGGCCTGCACGCCTTGGGCCGACGGGTGCCCGACGACATCGCGATCGTCGGCTTCGACGGCGCCCTCGTCGGCGAGTTCACGGTGCCGCCGCTCACCACCGTTGGCGTGCCGTTTCAGCAGATGTCGTCGGACGCCGTCGACCAGTTGGACGGCGGCACCATCGACAAGCGCATCTACCCCACGGAGCTGATCGTGCGCGAGTCCTGCGGGTGCCGGGTCGGCACCGAGTGACGCTGTGAGATCCCGCCGTCCGCCGGGATGACGCAAGCTGACAGCGGGCTCGCCCCGGGATCTCCACACGCAACCCGGACACACAACGGGTGGCCTCCGGCGTCCGTTGGTCGAGCTCGTCGAGACCCGTCGTGGTCGAGTTGGGAGATCCCGGCGTCCGCCGGGATGACGTTCTGCCGTCAGTCGATGGCGGTGACCTCGTAGAGAATCACGTGGTCGGGGTCGACGGGGGCGTCGGTCAACCCGTTGCTCGCCAGTGCCGAGCCGGGCAGCACCACCCCGAGGTCGGGTCGGCTGGGCACGAACCGCGGCGGCTTGTGCGCCGTCAGATCTTCCAGCTCGTTCGACCAGTCGCGCTCGACGCCCCACCACGCCGGCGGACGAAGCCCAGACGGAGCCCGTCCGACCAGCACCGGGGCGACCCGGTAGCGCCGGGAAGCATCCAGACCCGGCAGCCGCAGCCGTCCGAGCAGCGCCACCTCTGAACGGTCGACAGACGCGAACGAGTACAGCGCCCGCGACTTGTCGGGGGCCACCACGCCGAAGGCGTTGAGCGAGGCGTCGGGAAAGTCCACCCGGTACAGGTCGCCGGCCAGCAGCAACGACCGATTGGCCTTGTAGAACGCCACCCACTCGGCCAACTCAGCCATGTCGGCCTCACTCGCCTGACGAATGTCCCACTCGATGCCCAGGTGGCCGAAGATGGCCGTCGCGGCCCGAAAGTTGAGCTCGTGGCTGCGTCCGGTGGTGTGCGAGATGCCCGAGGCGATGTGCGAGCCCAGCAGCTCCGGCGGCAGCAACTGCTGGGTCCAGCGCATCATCTGCTGACGGTCGTGCGGGTCGATGCAGTCTGAGACCCACACCCGGTCGGTGCGCTCGAGAATGCCCAGGTCGACGCGCGAGCCGCCCGACGAACACGACTCGATCTCGAGGCCCGGGTGCGCAGCCTTGAGATCGTCCATCAACCGGTAGGTGGCCAGGGTTTGGGCGTGCACCCCCGGCCGGCCGGACGGCTGCGTGCCCGCGTCGATCAGGTCGCGGTTGTGGTCCCACTTGATGTAGTCGATGCCGTACTCGGCGATCAGCGCCGACATGGCGTCGCGAATGTAGGCGTAACACTCGGCAATGCCCAGGTTGATCACCTGCTGGGTGCGCGACGGCACCGGCAACCGGTCGCCGGTGCTCATGATCCACTCGGGGTGGGCTCGGGCCACGTCTGAGTCGAGGTTGATCATCTCGGGCTCGAACCACAAGCCGAACTGCATGCCGAGCTCGCGCACCCGGTTCACCAGCGGGTGCAGGCCGTGGGGCCACATGTCCGCCGAGACCGTCCAATCGCCGAGCCCCGCCTTGTCGTTGCGCCGGGCGCCGAACCAGCCGTCGTCGAGCACGTAGCGCTCGACGCCCACCGCGGCCGCCTTCTCGGCAAGCTCGAGCAACGGCTCGAGGGTGTGGTCGAAGTACACCGCCTCCCACACGTTGATGGTGACCGGACGATCGGTGGCCGGGTGCTGCGGACGGGCGCGCAGGTAGCGGTGGAACCGGCGGGCGACCTCGTCCAACCCGTTGCCGTACGAGCCGTACAGCCAGGGCGACTCGTAGCTCGCACCAGGGGCGAGGGCCACCTCGCCGGGCAGCAGCAACTCGCCCCCACCCAGCACCTGCTCGCCGGTCGAGAGACGTTCGGCGTAGTGGGTGTGGTTGCCGCTCCAGCCGGTGTGCACCCCCCACAGCTCGCCGCTGCCGAAGTCGAAGCCGGGCACACCGGCGTGCAGCACGGTGGCGGCGTCGGGCCCGGTGCGGCCCTTGCGGCCCTCACGCAGGTGCACGCCCACGGTGAACGGCCCTCGTTGAGGGCTGCGCTCGCGGCCCCAGCGGCCACCGAAGTCGAACAGCTCGCGGGCCACCGGCGGCACCGGCAGTGCCATCACCAGATCACCCAACTGGTAGTCGTCCGAGCCGTCGTTGACCAGCCTCGCGCGGGTGCGCACCAGCCCGTCGGGGGTCAGCTCGACGGTGAGTGTGAGCCCCAGCCCGGCCACCGCGTCGGCACCCTGCCACACGACCACTCCGGCGCCCAACGACGTCAACCCCGCTTCGGTGACCGCGTCACCGTCCACGAACACCTCCGCGCCTGTGAACCGGGGCGACCAGTCGCGGCCGCCGCGTGACCCGCTGAGGCCCGGACGACCCACCCAGCCCGTGCGGTGCTCGGGCAGCATGGCGACCCGCACCGGCTCGTCGACGATGTTGGGCACGATCGGGTGTACCCCCGCGGCGATCATCGTGGCGGCGTCGGACGCGTTCAACTCACCCAGGTCGGCACCCCAATGCACCACGGCGGGCAGTTGGCCGGCGGTGCAGTCGAGTAGCAGCGCCACTCCCCCGGCGCGCAGCAGGATCATTGAATCGACGGCGTGGGGCATGCGTCACTCTCTTCTCGAAGGTCGAACTCAGGTGGGGTCGGGCAGCCGCAGCTCATGCGGCGAATCAGGTCGGTGGGTATCTCGACGTGCCGGCCGGCGCGGGGCACGTCGTCGGCCGCCAGCAGGTCGAAACAGGCCGCGGCCATCGCCGGCAGGTTCTGCCGGGCCACGGTGAGCGGCGGCCACGAGAACGCCGACTCGACCGTGCCGTCGAACGACGCGACCGAGATGTCGTCGGGTATGGCGCGGCCCCGCTCGTGCAGCGCCCGCAGTACACCGATGGCCTGCAGGTCGTTGCTGGCGAAGATGGCGTCCACCTCAGGCACGCTATCGAGCAGCCGCACCGTGGCGGCGTAGCCGCCGGCCCGGGTGAACGGCACCCGCACCACCGGGCCCGGCGACAGGTCGGCCTCGAGGTGCGCGCCCAGCCAGCCGCTCTCGCGCGGGTCGGGGTCACCGAAGCCCTCGGTGCCCATCACCAGTGCGACGCGGCGCCGGCCGTGCCCGATCAGGTGGGCCACTGCGTCACGGGCTCCGGTTCTGGCCCCCGAACCCACCGTGCGGCGGCCCACCAAGGGCGCCGGGTAGTTGACCATGACCGTGGGCACGTCGCCGGTGCGGGCGGCGATGCGCACGTCGGAATGGCTTCGCGACGTGGCCAGCAGCACGCCGTCGACCTGGCGGGCGATCAGGGTGTCGACGATGTCGGCCTCATCGAACCGGCCGTGCTGCGCGTCGCCGATCAGCAACTGCTTGCCGCGCGCGGCGGCCGCCTTGACCAGCTCGAAGGTGTACTCGGTGAAGAACGGATTGCGACTGTCGCCCAGCACCAGGCCGACCGTTTCGGTGGTGCCGGTGCGCAACGCCCGGGCGCTCGCGTTGGGGCGGTAGCCGAGCAGCTCCATCGCCTCGCGGACGCGGTCGGCGGTCGCGGCGGCGACCGGGCGCGGGCCGTCGTTGACCACGTAGCTGACCACCGCCGAACTCACGCCGGCCAGCCGGGCGACGTCGGCGCGCGTGACGGCGCGGTTGGGCCCCTGAGCCGAGCGGACGGCCTGCGCTCCGGTTTGCCTCATCACACCTCCTCGTCGACGGTCGAATCAGGAATCTACACCTATTGCATATCGATTGCGCCACCGAGCGACCAGTTTTCTGCCTCAGCAACGAGTTTTCATCTACGTCTTGCGCCGACAAATCTACTCGTGTAGCGTCTCGGCCAGTTGCAACCGAAGGTCGTCACAGGGGCGGCCTCATTCCCAACGAAGGGACGTGTGGTGACTACGACAGCAACCGCCAAGGCAGCTCGTCCGGCTCGCAAGCCGCGAGTCGCCCAGAGCCGTCCGCCAGGCTCCCGCCAAGAGATCTGGACCGCGCTGGTGTTCATCCTTCCGGCGCTCATCGGGTTCGTGGTGTTCTACCTGATTCCGACGATTCGAGGCTTCTACTTCTCGATGACGCAGTACAACCTGCTGAGCAACAACCCCAAGTGGGTGGGCTTCGCCAACTACCAGCAGATCGCCAAGGACCCGCTGTTCTACAACGCCCTGTGGGTGACCATCGAGTACGTCATTCTCAACATCACCCTGCAGACGCTGCTCGCGGTGCTGATCGCGGCGATGATGCAGCGCCTGACCCAATCGGTCGCGTTGCGGGGCGCGATGCTGCTGCCCTGGCTGATCTCGAACGTCATCGCGGCCCTGGTGTGGTTCTGGCTGCTCGACTACCAGATCGGCATCGTCAACCAGTTCATGAGCTCGATCGGCATGAACCGCACGGCGTTCTTCGCCGACGAGTTCTGGGCCATTCCCACCATCGCCTTCGTCAACGTGTGGCGGCACGTCGGCTACACCGCGCTGCTGGTCTTCGCCGGCATGCAGACCATTCCGAAGTACGTCTACGAGGCGGCAGCCATCGACGGCAGCACCGAGTGGCGCTCGTTCTGGCGCATCACGATGCCGCTGATCCGTCCGGTGCTGGCGATGGTGCTGGTGATCACGGTGACCGGTTCGTTCCAGGTCTTCGACACCGTGGCCGTCACCACCCGCGGTGGGCCTGTGAACGTCACCCGGGTGTTTCAGTTCTACATCTACCAAAAGGCGTTCGGCGAAGGGCAGTTCGGCTACGGCAGCGCCCTGTCGGTGATCCTCTTCCTCATTCTCGGCGTGCTGGCGGCCTTGCAGCTGCGGCTGCTGCGTTCCGGCGAATCAGATCTCGCATAAGGAGTCTGGCCATGACAACCATCGAAGCTGCCGCACGCGCCGACGCCGAGGCACGCAAACGGCGCATCACTCCCGGCCGCATCGGCGCCTGGGCGGTCATGATCGTGCTGTTGATCGTCACCATCTTCCCGTTCCTGTGGATGATCCGTACCGCGTTCTCGACCACGCGCTCACTGCCGTCCGAACCCAACTCTTTACTGCCGGTCGACTTCACCTGGGGCGCGTTCGAGCGGGTGCTGGGCCTCGGCACGGCCGAACAGGCCATCGCCGAGGGCGGTTCGGGCGCGTCGGTGAACTTCTGGCTGTACCTGCGCAACTCGTTCATCTACGCCGGCGCGGTGACCCTGGGGCAGGTCTTCTTCTGCTCGATGGCCGCCTACGCGTTCGCCCGGCTGCGCTGGCCCGGCCGCAACCTCGTGTTCGGCGTGTTTCTCGGCGCCCTGCTGGTGCCGCCGATCTTCACCAGCCTGCCCAACTTCATTCTGATCAAGAACCTGGGCCTGCTGAACACGCTGCCCGGCATGGTGCTGCCGGCGTTTCTGATGACCCCGTTCGCGATCTTCTTCTTGCGCCAGTTCTTTCTGGGCATCAACCGCGAGATCGAAGAGGCGGCGATGATCGACGGTGCCGGCCCGTGGCGCATCTTCTTCAGGATCATTCTGCCGATCAGCACCGCGCCCATCACCACGCTGGCGATTCTCACCTTCATCGCGACCTGGAACGACTACTTCTGGCCGCTGCTGGTGGGCAACACCGACCAGACCAAGGTGCTCACCGTCGCCCTGGGCGTGTTCCGCTCGCAGACCCCCGCCGGCTCACCCGACTGGGCCGGGCTGATGGCCGCCACCCTGCTCACCGCCCTGCCGGTGCTGATCCTGTTCTTCGCCTTTGCCCGCAAGATCATCGACTCGATCGGCTATTCGGGCTCGAAGTAGCCCCCGTCGTCCACTCACATCAACCAACACAGCAGTCCCGACGAAAGGTTCACCATGTCACGATTCACCCGCACCAAGGCCGGCGCCGCCCTCGCGGCCCTCGCAGCCTTGAGCCTCACCATGACCGCCTGCAGCGGCGGCTCGTCCGAGCCCAGCGGCAGCACCAGCGCCGCCGACGGTGGCGACGCCATCGACACCAGCAACGCCTCGGGCGAGGTGAACTACTGGCTGTGGGACAACAACCAGAAGCCGGCCTACCAGGCCTGCGCCGACGCGTTCCACACCGCGAACCCGAACATCACGATCAAGATCACCCAGTACGCGTGGGACGACTACTGGACCGGCATCACCAACGGCTTCGTCGCCGGCACCGCCCCCGACGTGTTCACCAACCACCTGAGCAAGTACCCCGAGTTCGTCACCCAGGGCCAGCTCGAGCCGCTGGACGCGACGCTGACCAAGGACGGCGTCAAGACCGACATCTACCAGAAGGGCCTCGCCGAGCTCTGGGTGGGCCAGGACGGCAAGCGGTACGGCCTGCCCAAGGACTTCGACACCGTGTCGATCTTCTACAACAAGAAGCTGACCTCGGCGGCCGGGGTGGCCGATGCCGACTTGGCGAACCTGACCTGGAACCCGACCGACGGCGGCACCTACGAGAAGATGATCGCCCACCTCACCATCGACAACAACGGCAAGCGCGGTGACGAGGCCGGCTTCGACAAGACCAAGGTCAAGGTGTACGGCCTCGGGCTCGACGGTGGCTCGGGCGGCGGCAACGGTCAGACCCAGTGGAGCATGTACACCGGCACCACCGGCTGGACCGTCACCGACAAGAACCCCTGGGGCACGCACTACAACTACGACAAGCCCGAGTTTCAGAACACCATGACCTGGATGCGGTCGCTGATCGAGAAGGGCTACATGCCCAGCGTCGAGGCCGTCACCGGTCAGAGCTCTGCCGACACCTACGGCGCCGGCAAGTACGCGATGATCACCAACGGCTCGTGGATGATCAACCAGATGAACAGCTACAAGGGCGTCGAAACCATGACCGCACCGACCCCCGTCGGCCCGTCCGGCAAGCGCTCGAGCATGTACAACGGCCTGGCCGACTCGGTCTGGACCGGCTCGAAGAACAAGCCGGCCGCGATCAAGTGGGTCGAGTACCTCGGCTCGGCCGCCTGCCAAGACATCGTCGGCAAGGCCGGTGTCGTGTTCCCCGCCGTTCCCAGCGGCACCGATGCGGCCGAGGCCGCCTTCAAGGCCAAGGGCATCGATGTCAGCTCGTTCACCGTGCAGGTGAAGGACGGCACGACCTTCCTGTTCCCGATCACCGACCACGCCTCGCAGATCACCAACATCATGCAGCCGGCGGTCGATGCGGTGTTCACCGGTAAGGCGAAGGCCGACAGCCTGACGGCTGCGAACGAGCAGGTCAACCAACTGTTCGTCGGCTGACCTCACCGGTCGAGCTTGTCGAGACCCCGCAGTGAGGTCTCGACAAGCTCGACCAACGTCATCCCGGCGACCCCGCACTCGACTTTCGTCATCCCGGCGAACGCCGGGACCTCCCACCGCAACCACAAGCACTGAAGGATG
>ERZ724513.1125-NODE-1125-length-13546-cov-8.068342_pt1 | contig 13546 bp, 12 predicted proteins | sample MGYA00376046_ERZ724513 | MGnify/ENA primary metagenome ERZ724513 (study PRJEB28724, sample SAMN07190883) | activated sludge metagenome | isolation source: activated sludge of sewage treatment plant in Hong Hong | place: Hong Kong | collected 2016-03-17 ... | reverse complement strand
CCAGCTTCAATAGCATCGACCCGATAGAGGGTACTGAAACGGCGGACGAAGGAACTCGGCGCGTCGGCGCTGGTCTGCTTCAATAGCATCGACCCGATAGAGGGTACTGAAACGGTGTACCTGGCGGTCGCCGGCAGCGAGGCGGCGCTGCTTCAATAGCATCGACCCGATAGAGGGTACTGAAACGGAGCAGCTCCACAGCGACCTCCCCGTCCAACAACGCTTCAATAGCATCGACCCGATAGAGGGTACTGAAACAGCCGCGCCGCAAAGTCGGCGATGGCCGGCGTCGCTGCTTCAATAGCATCGACCCGATAGAGGGTACTGAAACAGCCGCGCCGCAAAGTCGGCGATGGCCGTCGTCGTCGCTTCAATAGCATCGACCCGATAGAGGGTACTGAAACGCAGGTCGGCGACGCGGCGCGAGGCTTCCTGCGCCGCTTCAATAGCATCGACCCGATAGAGGGTACTGAAACAATGGTCGAGGGACATGGTCTTCCACGTGAAGCAGGGGCTTCAATAGCATCGACCCGATAGAGGGTACTGAAACAGCAGTTGTTGCGTCGCCGTCCGCCAGCCCGTCGCCGCTTCAATAGCATCGACCCGATAGAGGGTACTGAAACGCTCTGGCGGTCTATGGCATCTGGAACGATTGGGATGCTTCAATAGCATCGACCCGATAGAGGGTACTGAAACACAAGGCCACATGCGGCGGCGAGAACGGATACCACGCTTCAATAGCATCGACCCGATAGAGGGTACTGAAACGGCCTCTACCCGTCGCCGGTTCCACTCTGGGAATGCGCTTCAATAGCATCGACCCGATAGAGGGTACTGAAACTTTTTAGCTTATAGTTAGTGGCAGAGGTGAGATATGCTTCAATAGCATCGACCCGATAGAGGGTACTGAAACCGACACCGAGCCGCGCGCCCTGCCGCCCCAGTTCGCCGCTTCAATAGCATCGACCCGATAGAGGGTACTGAAACGCGCGTTGCGCATCTTGAACAGCGGCTTGGGATGCTCCGCTTCAATAGCATCGACCCGATAGAGGGTACTGAAACTCCTCTCCGGCCTGGCCGCCGCCACCTCACTCGAGCTTCAATAGCATCGCCCCGATAGAGGGTACTGAAACCGAAATCAAAACTGGGGAGGGGGAGAGGGGGTGGGGTGCTTCAATAGCATCGACCCGATAGAGGGTTCTGAAACCTGGAACGCGGTCATTCCTAATCCCTAATCCCTCATCCCTAATCCCCAATTCCCACCCCCCTCCCCCGCCAAATGCCATTGACAACCGCCCCAAATACGTTTACTATGTGCTTAATTGTTTAGTTGTTGAACAACTGACCAAGACGCTGCCGGAGAGCCACCCCAGGCCCCACGCTGAATGCCCGCCCCGGGGAATCGGCAGCAAAGATAGCGGCGCCCATTATGCAACACGCCATCCGCAAGCCGCTGGAACGTCCTAAGACCCTGGCCGCGCACGTCGTCCAATCCCTGCGCGAAGAGCTGCGGCGCGAGTACGTCGTCGGCGGGCAACTCCCCTCCGAACCTGACCTGGCCGCCCAATACGGCGTCAGCCGCGGCACCGTTCGCCACGCCCTGGCCGTGCTGGAGCGAGAAGGCGTCATCATCCGCCGGCAAGGCGCCGGCACCTACGTCCACTACATCTCCCGCGCCCACATCCGCGCCGAACACGCCCACGAATACACCGAGCTACTCCGCATCGCCGGGTTCGAGCCGAGCATCCGCTTTGAATCCTACGCCTACGAACCGCTCTCGGAAGAGCAGGCCGCCGCCCTAGACCTCGAACCGGGCGCGCCCGCCCTCACCGTGCGCAAAACGTTCCTGGCCAATGGCCAGCCGGCCATCTACTGCATCGACATCGTCCCCCAGGCCTTCATCATCGCCCCATTCGATGAAGCCGAATTGGCGCGCCCCTTCTTTGAATTCATGCGCAATCGCTGCCACCAGGAGTCCGTCCAGCATCTGGCCGAACTGATCCCAACCATCGCCGGGGCCGACATTGCCGCCCTGCTCCAGGTAGAACCGGGCACACCCATGCTCCGCGTCGAAGAGGTTAGCTACGACCCGCTTGGCGCGGCAATCGCTTTGCACTCGACTTACTACTGTGACCGGTTCATCCGTTTCTCGATTCTACGGACGCGCATGTGACCCATAAACCTGGCAACTTCAGACCGTGGATGATAGACGCCGGCCGCCGCCGGCCCATCCGCGGCTTCTGTTGCGAACGCGAGTGTTGTTGATCCATACAGAGAGGTAAGGAAAATGAAGAGAACACTGATGCACTGTTGGATAGTGGGGCTACTCCTGATAGCCCTGGCGGCCTGCGGCGGGGCGGCCACCCAGGAAACGACCGTGGAAGAACCGGCCGCTGCAGCGACCACGGCCGAAGAGCCGGCCGCCGGCGAGGCCTACCGCGTCGCCCTCATCCTGCCCGGACGCGCCGACGACGTGTCCTGGAACCAGGCCGCCTTCGAAGGCATGAACTGGGCCGCCGAACAACTGGGCAACGTCGAAGTGACCGTTGTCGAACAAGTCTACGACGTCGCCGACATCGAGCCGGCATTGATCGACTATGCCCAACAAGGCTATGACCTGGTCGTGGGCCACGGCTTCCAGTTCCAGGAACCGATCATCAAGGTAGCGGCCGACTTCCCCGACACCAGCTTCGCCCTGGGAACCGGCTTCAAGACGGCCCCCAACGTCGGCGTCTATGATGTCAAGCTCGAAGAAGGCGCCTACGTCATGGGCATCATCGCCGGCATGCTGACCGAGAGCAACATCATCGGCGTCGTCGGCGGCCTGGACGTATCGGAGATTCACCGCGGCCACGTCGCCTTCCAGATGGGCGCGGAATCCGTCAACCCCGACGTCACCGTACTGAACAGCTTCGTCGGCGACTTCAACGACCTGTCTGGGGCCAAGGAAGCAGCGCTCAACCAGATCAACGCCGGCGCCGACGTACTGTGGCAGAGCGGCGACGGCATCGGCATCGCCGTGCTGAACGCCTGCGCCGAGCAAGGCGTGATCTGCATGGGCAACAACGCCAACCAGAACGAGATCGAGCCGGACATCACCGTGGCCAGCAACGTCTACGCCTGGGGGCCGATGTTCGTCCAGATGATTCAGGAAGATCAGGCCGGCGCCTACGGCGACAAGCAATACTGGATCAACTTCGCCAACGAAGGCGAACAGACAATCGTCAACCCGCCCCTGGCCGGCCGGATCACCGCCGCCATCCAGGCCCGGATCGACGAAGCGCGGCAGGCATTCATCGCCGGCACGCTCGACCTGGGCGATCTCGACGCGATCACCATCGAGGCCCAACAGTAACGCGCGGCACGCCCCGCCCCAGGCGCTGAGGGGCATGGCGAATAGCGAAACCCAGAGGATGAGGCCGGCGCATGGCCTGATGGGCCAACCGCCTCATCCTCCCCCAGCGCCCAACGACCGAACGGCCGGAAGCAGCCGTTCCATCCAGCAGCTTGCGGGGAGAGCAAGATGAACGAACAACTGCCGGTGCGCCTCGTCGGCATCACCAAGCGCTTTCCGGGCGTAACGGCCAACGGCGCCGTTGACCTGGACCTTCGCGCCGGGGAAGTGCATGGCCTGCTCGGAGAGAACGGGGCCGGCAAGTCCACGTTGATGAACGTCCTCTTCGGACTATACGCGCCGGATGAGGGACAGATCGTCATCAACGGACAACCGGTGACCATCGACTCCCCGGCGCGAGCGATCGCCCTCGGCATCGGCATGGTTCACCAGCATTTCCGGCTGGTGCGCCCATTCACCGTCACCGAGAACATCATCCTGGGCATGCCCACCACCCCGGCCATGCTCGACCTGAAAGCAGCATCGCGGCGCGTGGCCCAGGTGGCCCAACAGTACGGCATCCGCGTTGACCCGGACGCGCGCATCGAAACGCTGTCCGTGGGCCAGCAGCAGCGCGTCGAGATTCTGAACAGCCTCTATCGCCAGGCAACAGTCCTGATCCTCGACGAGCCGACGGCCGTACTGACCCCGCAAGAGGCGGAGGAACTGGCGGTAACCCTGCGCGGCATGGCCGCGCAGGGCAAGACGGTCGTCTTCATCAGCCACAAGCTGGAAGAGGTTATGGGCGTCACCGACCGCGTCACCGTCTTGCGGCAAGGGCGCAAGGTCTTTGAAGCCATGACCGCGGCCACCTCCAAAAGCGAACTGGCCCGCGAGATGATCGGGCGCAAGCTGGAAGACCTGAAGCGCGAGCAGAGGACATTCGTGCTGAGCCTCGCCGGCGTGGGCGAAGACAGCCCCCCGGCGGCCGCCCACCAGCCGGACAAGAAGGGCGCCACGGCCGTCCTGCGCGTCCACGACCTTTGCGTCAACGACGACCGCGACCTGCCGGCCTGCCGCGGCATCAGCTTCGACATCGCCGCCGGCGAAACCGTGGGCGTTGCCGGCGTCGACGGCAATGGCCAGCGCGAACTGGTCGAAGTCATCGTCGGCCAGCGGCGGGCCACGTCGGGCACAATTACGTTTCAGGGCCAGGACGCGACGACATGGACCCCACGGCAAGTCATCGACCACAACATCGCCGTCATCACCGACGACCGGCACGGCGAGGGCCTGGTCCTCGGCTTCAATCTGGCGCGGAACGCCGTCCTCAAGTTGTTCCGCCGCCAACCCTTCGCGCGGCGGAGCATGCTACAGCCCGACGTCATCGATGACTTCACGCGCCGGCTCATCGACGACTATAGCATCAGCACACCGGGGACACAGGTCGCGGCCGGCAAACTCTCCGGCGGCAACCAGCAGAAGCTCATCCTGGCCCGCGAACTGAGCCAGTCCCCGGCGCTCATCATCGCCAACAAGCCGACACGGGGCCTCGACATCGGCGCCGCCGCCTATGTCCACCAGAAACTGACCGGCGAAAGAGACCGCGGGGCGGCCGTCCTGCTGATCAGCGCCGACCTGGATGAGCTATTCGCCCTCAGCGACCGCCTCATCGTCATGTATGGCGGCCAGCTCATGGGCGACATGCCCATTGGCGAGGCCACCCTGGAGAAGGTCGGGCTGATGATGGCCGGAACCGCGGCCGAAAACCTGGCCGCCCACCTGTCGCAACAACCGCCTGAGCAAACCCAACCCGCCGTGGAGTGGAATGAGGTGCGAAACGGATGACGGCAATACCCAAACCCACCAAGACAATCGACTGGCGCGGGCTCGCCGCCAGGATTTGGCCCGCCGCGCTGGCCGTAGGCCTGGCGCTCCTCTTTGGCGCGCTGCTCCTGCTGGCCAGCGGACGCAACCCGATTGAGGCCTACACGGCCCTCCTTCAGGGCGCATTCGGCTCCCCCGCCCGCCTGGCCGAGACCTTCGTCAAGATGACCCCGTTTCTCATTCTGGCCATCTCCGTGTCAGTCTCCTTTCGCTGCGGCTTCTGGAACATCGGCGCGGAGGGACAGCTCATTCTAGGGGCGATTGCCTCGTTCTCGGTGGCCCTGCTGCTCAAGTCGTGGCCGGCCGTGGTGGTTCTGCCGCTGTCCCTGCTGGCCAGCGTCGTCGGCGGTGCGCTCTGGAGTGGCATCGCCGGAGTGCTGAAGGCGCGCTTCAACGCCAACGAAGTCATCACGACCTCCATGCTCAACTTCATCGCCGTCTATCTGCTGGCCTACATAGTCAACGGCCCGCTCAAAGACCCGGAAGGCTTCAACTTCCCGCAGTCGTCCCTGATCGCCGAGGCGTTTCAACTGCCGCGCTTCCTGGCCGGCAGCCGGCTGAATATCGCCTTCCTGGTCGCCCTCGTCCTGGTCGTCGTCGCCCTGCTGTTCTGGCGCAGCACACTGGGGTTCCGGACCGAGATCGTCGGCGCCAGCCGCCGCGTGGCCACCCACGTTGGGCTAAACGTCAACCGGACTGTCATCCTCGTGGCCCTCATCACCGGCGGCGTCGCCGGCATCGCCGGTTGGGGCGAGATCTTCGGCATCCACTACCGCCTCATCGATGCCATCGCCGTCGGCATGGGATCGCTGGCCGTCGTCGTGGCCCTGCTGGGCGACCTTCACCCGCTGGGCATGGTCGTGTCGGCCTTCCTGTTTGCCGCCCTGGTTGTCGGCGGCAACGCCATGGAGCGCGGCGCCGGCGTCCCATTTGCCCTGGTCGACGTCATCCAGGGCAGCATCATCCTGCTCGTGCTGGCCCGGGCCTACATCTTTCGTGGCAGGCGCTCATGAACCTCGATCTCATCACTTCCACGTTCATCATCGGCGTCCTGGCCGCCTCGCTGCGCCTGGCGACGCCCATCCTGCTGGCGGCGTTGGGCGAGATGTTCGTCGAGCGCGCCGGCATCCTCAACCTGGGCATTGAGGGCACAATGCTGATCGGCGCCCTCAGCGGCTTCCTGGGGGCGTATTGGACGGGCAACCTGTGGGCCGGCGTCCTGGCGGGCATGCTGGCCGGCATCCTCTTCGGGCTGCTGATGGGCTTCATGAGCATCACCGTCAAGGCCAATCAGGTCGTGGCCGGCCTGGGCATCACCATCCTGGGCGGCGGCCTCTCCACGCTGTTGTTCCGGTTGGCCTTTGGGCTGCGGACGACGCCGCCAACGCTGGACATCTTCCCGACGCTGCCCATCCCCCTCCTCAGCCGGATACCGTGGATCGGCCCCATCCTGTTCGAGCACAACGTCCTGGTCTATCTGGCGCTGGCCCTCGTGCCCGTCGCCTCGCTGGTGCTCTACCGGACGCACTTCGGGTTGAAAGTGCGCGCCGTCGGCGAAAGCCCGGACGCGGCCGACACGCGCGGCATCCGCGTCGAGTTGATCCGCTATCTGTGCCTGATGATCGGCGGGGCGATGGCCGGCATTGGCGGCAGCTACCTGGTTCTGGGCAGCCTGGGCCTGTTCTGGACGCAGATGACCGCCGGGCGCGGCTTCATCGCCGTCGCCGTGGTCGTCTTCTCCAAGTGGGACCCGGCGCGCGCCCTCCTGGGCGCGTGGGTGTTTGGGCTGGCGTCGGCGGTGCAGATCAGCCTCCAGACCCTCAGTGTGCCCATTCCCTCGGAAATCCTGCTCATGCTGCCCTACATCATCACCGTCATCGTGCTCGTGGGCGTCTCGCGGCGGGCCGAGTTCCCCGGCGCGTTTGCCGTGCCCTACTATCGCGGTGGAAAAGAGTAGCGGCGGGGAGCCTCCGGCGGCCCCGGCAATCCATAGCGAAAGGACGTACACCATCATGGACCTGGTTATTCGCAATGCGCGTCTGGACAAGACCGGCGCTCCCGTTGAGGTGGGCATCGAGAACGGCATCATCACCGCCGTTGCCGCCGGTGGCCTGCCGGCTGCCGCGGCCGAGATCGACGCCGAAGGGGCGATGGTCTCGCCCGCGCTCGTCGAAACCCACTTTCACCTGGAAAACGCGCTCATCTGGGAAGGCGCGCTCAACCACAGCGGCACGCTTGAGGAAGCCATCGCGGTCTACGCGGCCATCAAGCACGACATGCCCATCGCCGACATCGTCGATCGCGCCTCCCTGGCCCTGCGCGCGGCCATTGGCCACGGCGTGCAGTGGTTCCGCAGCCACGTCGATATCGACCGCGTCGGCCAGCTGCGGCTGCTGGCGGGCAACGTCGCCGTCCGCGAGCGCTTCCGCGACGCCATTGACTTGCAGCTGATCGCCTTCCCGCAGATGGGCATGGCGCGCGATCCGGAAGTCATCGACCTCATGTGGCGGGCAATGGACGCCGGCGCGGACGTCGTCGGGGGCATGCCCCACGCCGAACGCGATATGGATGACGCCGCCCGCCACATCGAGATCGCCTTCGAGATCGCCCGCGCCCACGACGCCGACATCGACATGCACATCGACGAGACGGACGACCCGGCCTGGCACAGCCTTGAGCTGCTGGCCGAGCAGACCATCGCCAACGGCTGGCAGGGGCGCGTCACCGCCGGGCACTGCTGCGCCATGTCGGCCTGGGACGATGCGTTGGCCGAACGAGTCATCGCCAAGGTGGCCGAGGCGCGGCTGAACGTGATCACCATCGCGCCCATCAACCTGATGTTGCAGGGCCGGGCCGACAAGCACCCCAAGCGGCGCGGCATTGCCCGAGTCAAGGAACTGTTGGCCGCCGGCGTCAACGTCTCTTGCGGGCAGGATGATCTCCAGAACATGTTTTATTCCTACGGCAACATGGACCCGCTGGAGGTGGCGTTCATCGTCGCCCACGCGGCCCACATGAGCGCCCCGGCCGAAATCGAGGCCGTGTTCGACATGCCGCGCTACCACGCCGCCCGCAACTTCCGCATCGAGAACTACGGCGTGATGGTCGGCGCGCCGGCCAACCTGATCATCCTCGACGCGACTTCGGCCGTCGACGCGCTGCGCCGTCGGGGCGACCGGCGCTTCGTCATCCGCCACGGCCGCGTCCTCGCCCAGACGCGCTCGCACACGACCTGGCGCTTCTAGACAGGCAAGGTAGTCATGACCCCCTTTGACTTTCTATCTCCGCAGACGCTGGCCGAGGCCTGCCACGCGCTGGCGGCCGCCGGCCGCCGGCCCATCGCCGGCGGCACCGACGTTATTCCCCAGTGGCGCGCCGGGCGCTTTCAGGCCGAGACGCTGGTCGATCTCAGCCGCGTGCCCGGGCTGAGCGATGTCACCCTGCGCGACGGCGAGATCGCCATTGGCGCGCTGAGCACCTACACGGAGCTGCACGCATCGCCCGTGCTGCGCGCCCACGCCCCGCTCCTGGCCGAGGTCAGCGCCATGATCGGCGGCGCCCAGACACAGAACCGCGGCACAATCGGCGGCAACATCGCCAATGCGTCCCCGGCCGGCGACACGTTGCCGCCCCTGCTCGTCCTGGACGCGCAAGTTGACCTCATCAGCGCGGCGGGCGAACGGTCTCTGGCGCTGAGCGCGTTTCTGCGCGGCCCCGGCCAGACGGCCAGCGAGGCCCACGAGATCATCCGCCGGGTACGGTTCGCCCCCCTGCCCCGCGGCGCGCGGTCGCTGTTCCTCCGCCTGGGCAACCGGCAGGGCATGGTCATCTCGGTCGTCAGCGCCGCCTTTGTCCTGCAATTGGACGACCACGGGCGGGTCGAGGAAGCGCGCGTCGCCCTCGGCGCTGTGGCGCCCACGGCGATCCGCTGCGCCGAAGCCGAGGCCCTGTTGCGCGGCCGGCCGCTGGATGACGACCTGATCGCGCGGGCGGCCGACGCGGCCGTGGCCGCGGCCCGTCCGATCGATGACGTGCGCGCCTCGGCCGCCTACCGCCGTCATGGCGTCCGCGTCCTGGTGCGCCGCGGCCTGACCCAACTCTCAGCGCCGGGTGGAGGCGAACAATGAGCCAAGTGACAGTGACCCTCACGGTCAACGGGCAGACGCAAACCATAACGACCGACGCCCACAAGACCCTGCTCTACCTGCTGCGCGACGACCTGGGCCTCTATGGCACGAAGGACGGTTGCAGCGAGGGTGAGTGTGGCGCGTGTACCGTGCTGATGGACGGCCGGCCGGTCAACGCCTGTCTGGTGCTGGCCGGGCAGGCGCAGGGCCGCACGATCATCACCATCGAAGGGCTGGCCGGCGACGGCGAGCTGCACCCCCTGCAGCGCGCGTTCATTCGCTCGGGCGCGGTGCAGTGCGGTTTCTGCACTCCCGGCCTGGTGCTCTCCGCCGTGGCCCTGTTGGAACGGCAGCCAGACCCGACTGAGGCCCAAATTCGCCAGGCGCTGACCGGCAATCTGTGCCGCTGCACGGGCTATACCCAGATCATCGCCGCCATTCAGGCCGCGGCGCGGGAGGTGGATCATGCCTGAGTTGCAGGTTGTCGGTCAGACCGTGGAGCGTCTCGATAGCCGGGCCAAGGTGACCGGCGGCGCGGCCTATGCCGCCGATATCGCCGTGGACGGCATGCTGCACATGAAGATCGTCTTTGCCGGGCGGCCGCACGCCCTCATCCGCTCGCTCGACGCCACAGCGGCCCTGGCTCTGCCCGGTGTGGTGGACGTGATCACCGCCGCCGATGTGCCGGTGAACGTCCGCGGCCTGATCCGCCGCGACCAGCAGGTATTCTGCGACCGCCTCGTGCGCTGCGAGGGCGATCAGGTCTGCGCGGTGATCGCCGAGACGGCCGAAGCGGCCGAGGCCGCGGCGCGACTGGTGCGCATCGCCTATGAAGACCTGCCGGTTCTGTCGTCGGCTGAAGAAGCGCTCCGCCCAGGAGCGATCCAGCTTCACGCCGAGTGGCCGGGCAACGTCTGCCACCGCATCCACCTGCGGCAGGGCGACCCGGACGCCGCGCTGGCCGCGGCCGAAGTCGTGGTTTGTGGCGAGTTCCACACGCCGATGCAGGAACATGCCTACCTGGAGCCAGAGGCGGGGCTGGGCTACATCGACGAGGCCGGTCGGGTGACGGTGCGCACCTCCGGGCAGGCGACCCACGATGACCTGCGCCAGATCGCCGCGGCGCTGAACCTGCCGGAGGACGCGGTGCGCGTCGTCTATGGGGCCATCGGCGGTGCGTTCGGCGGCCGGGAGGACACCTCCGTTCAGGTCGCCCTGGCCGTGGCCGCCCACAAGTTGCGCCGGCCGGTCAAGACTGTCTGGAGCCGGGAGGAGTCTATCCGCGGCCACGGCAAGCGGCACGCGATCACCATCCGCCACACCTGGGGGGCCAGGCGCGACGGAACGTTGCAGGCGGCCAAGATCGAGATCATCTCCGACGCCGGCGCCTACAACTACACAAGCAGCGAAGTCCTGGCCAACTTCCTCTACTCGGCCGTCGGCGCCTACCGGTTTGAGCACGCGCAGATCGATGGCGTCGCGGCCTATACCAACAACGTCCCTGGGTGCGCCTTCCGCGGCTTTGGTTCGCCGCAGTCAACGTTCGCGGCGGAGATGATGATCGCCCGGCTGGGTGAGGCGGTCGGGCTAGACCCGATCACGATCCGGCTGCGCAATTGCGTGCGCACCGGCGACAAACTGATCACGGGATCGCCACTCGTCGGGCCGGTGAGCCTGGTCGAACTGATTGAGGCGTGCGCCGCGCGGGCCGGAGCCGTGCGCGAAGGGGACGGCTGGCGCTTGCCAACGCCGGAAAGCACGACGCCCACCAAGCGGCGCGGCTTTGGCATCGCCGTTGGGATGAAAAACTCCGGCTTTGGCTGGGGTATCCCCGAGGGCAGCTATGCCCGTGTCGTGTTGCACGGCGCGCGCCGCATTGAACGGGCCGAGGTCTACACCGCCGCGGCCGACGTCGGCCAGGGCGCTCATTCCGTTCTGGCGCAGATCGCCGCGGAGACGCTCGGCCTGCCGCTTGATCGGGTGCAGATGATCGTCTCTGACACGGCCACGGCCGGCGATGCCGGGCCGTGCTCGGCGTCGCGCATGACGATGTATGGCGGCAATGCCGTTCGCGCGGCGGCGGCCGAGGCGTTGGCCAAGTGGCAGAACGAAGACCGCCCGGCCAGTGGCGGCGGGCGCTGGGTGGCCCCGGCGACGACGGCGCTGCTGCCCGACCCGGACGCCAACCGCAACTTCGTCAGCTACGCCTATGGCGCGCAGGCGGCCGAGATCGAGGTGGATATCGATACCGGGGCGATCGAAGTGATCCGGATCGTCGCCGCGCATGACCCCGGCCGGGCCATCAACCCGCAGCAGGTGCTCGGCCAATTGCAGGGCGGTCTGGTGCAGGCGCTCGGCTGGACGCTGACCGAGAACTTCATCACCCACGACGGCCGCATCGAGACCGACCGCCTGAGCACCTATCTCGTTCCCACCATCCGCGACGTGACAACGCCGGTCGAGTATGTCCTGCTGGAGCGGCCCGACGACGTCGGCGTCTTCGGCGTGCGCGGCGTCGGAGAGATCAGCATGATCCTGCCCGCGCCGGCCATCGCCGCCGCGCTGCACGATGCCGTCGGCGTCTGGCACGATCGCCTGCCGCTGACGCCGGAGCGCGTGGCCGCGCGCTGGCCGGAGTACACGGGCTAAGGGGCGGCGCGCGATGGGGCCACGTATCGCCCGCGTTGTTCTCTGGCTGGCGCTGGCCGGCGCGCTGGCCGTGCCCGGCTGTCGGGCAGAACCGACGCTGGTGGGCCGCTGGCAAGACCGGTCGCCGGCGGCCTTGCTGTATGAATTCCGCGAAGACGGCAGCGTGTGGCTCATCCAGGAGGCGATCACGCTGCCCGTGTTCCGCTATGAAGTCGCGGCCGGGGATGTGCTGGTTCTCTATGACGGCATGGGCCGACAGAGGGCATTTCGCTACGCGCTCACGGAGAGTGAACTTACTCTGTCCCGGCTGGATCAGGCGGGAGTCATCTACGCCGAATATGATCGCCGGCCCTGACGGGAGGGACTTCCCCACCCCCCAGCGCCTCCGACATGGCCAAAGCACCGGTATTCACATAGCAACACGCGCCTTAACGCCCAGAAAATACCGAAATATCCTTATAACCCCGGCAACTTCTTTCCGGTCTGGCCGCCAAAAAAAGAGCCTCACGCCGCCCGTTCCTGGGGCAACTCCCACAGCATCTAAACCGGGCACGGTGACCGACGCAGACTGCCAACGCCTGATTGGCTTAGCCGAGCGAATGGCCGCGCGAAAACGACAACCCTGGCGGGACCATCGCTGGGTCTTCCCACGGCGGGCACATCTCTTACACCAAAAGTAATCGCACCCGGCAGACAGTTACCCGTTGACATGAGCGGGCCGGTTCGCTATAGTAACAATTGACTGGTGTGTGGAGTTGTGGGGACGGAAAGTGAGGCCGCCTTCGACTTACCGAAAGTCGAGGCGGCTTTTTGTTGTTGTCGCCCGTCCTGCTCCGGCCTGGCCGGAAGATTTCTAGTGACACACTGGATTCAGAGAGGTTGTTTGAAGGACGAGTTGGCAGAGCAGAATGACCTGAGTGTGGGGGATGGGCTGGTCGTCAGCCTTGCCTACAGGCTGCGGTTGGATGATGGCGAGCAGATCGACTCGGCCGACGGCGATGACCCCCTGGTCTATCTCCACGGCGCGCAAAACATCATCCCCGGCCTGGAGCAAGCCTTGACCGGTATGAAAGTTGGCGACGCGCGCAGCGTCACAGTCAGTCCGGGCAACGCCTATGGCGAGACAGACCCGGACGCTTTTGAGTTCGTGCCCTATGATGCTTTCCCCGGCGATTTGGAGCTGGAGGTGGGCATGGGCCTACGTATGGTTGAGAGCGGCACAGGCCGCCAGATGGAAGCCTACATCTCGGAGCTGCGCGACGACGGCGCGCTCCTCGATCTGAATCACCCTCTGGCCGGCGAGACGCTGCATTTCGATGTTGAGGTCGTTGGTTTACGCCGGGCGACGTCCGAGGAGCTGGCTCACGGTCACGCCCACAGTCACGGTCACACACACTAGTTCAATTTAGGGTCTGAAGGAAGATGAAAAAGCTGTACGTTGGTAATTTGCCGTTTGATACGGATGAAGAGCAGGTTCGCGAGTTGTTCTCCAGCTACGGAGAGGTGCGCTCGGTCGATATGATCAACGACCGCGACACCGGCCGCTTCC
>ERZ724513.1123-NODE-1123-length-13552-cov-7.813440_pt1 | contig 13552 bp, 12 predicted proteins | sample MGYA00376046_ERZ724513 | MGnify/ENA primary metagenome ERZ724513 (study PRJEB28724, sample SAMN07190883) | activated sludge metagenome | isolation source: activated sludge of sewage treatment plant in Hong Hong | place: Hong Kong | collected 2016-03-17 ... | reverse complement strand
AGCCGGGCCCCGACGACGCATCCGCGACCCGGGACCCCGACGAGGTGGTCTGGACCCTCCTGGCCGGCGGTTGAGCCGGGGACGTCTCGGGTAGGCTCGGCCCAGCAGATCAACCACGTGAGGATCCGGGAGGCATGGCCAAGCACGTCGGTCCTCCCGACTCTGAGGACACCACCCGCGCCGCCGTCGCGACGCTGGCCGTGGTCGCCGTCATCGCGGCGGTCATCGCGGCCCTCGCAGTCTTCCGCCCCGACGACGGCGCCGCGGACCCGGCCGACGCCGTGACCGACGTGATGCTCTCGACACCCGACCCGAGCCAGCCGGTGCGGGCCGGCGCGACGCTCCGCAAGGACGGCACGTCCGCGGGCAAGGTCACCGGCAAGCCGCAGCGCGTGAACGGCGCCGGGAAGGCCCTGCGCCGCAAGACCCAGCGGGCCCTGGAGGTCGAGCCCACGACGTTCCGGGTGAGCACCTTCAACGTCCTGGGCGCCTCCCACACCAAGCCTGGCGGCAACAAGCGCGGCTGGGCGCCGGCCTCGGTGCGCATGGCGTGGGCGACGTCGATCCTGCGCTCGTGGGACGTCGACGTGGTCGGGTTCCAGGAGTTCGAGTCGTCGCAGGTGAGCACGTTCCTGGCCCGCACCGCGGGCGCGTGGGACGTCTACCCGGGCAACGCCGGCGACCCACGCAACTCCATCGCCTGGCGCAAGGACACCTGGGAGCTGGTCTCGGCCGCGACCACGCCGATCCCGTACTTCCACGGCAGCACCGTGCAGATGCCCTACGTCCGGCTGCGCAACATCGCCTCCGGGCAGGACGTGGTCTTCATCAACGTGCACAACCCGGCGTCGACCGGCCGCTGGGGCAATAACGAGCGCTGGCGCGACGTCGCCACCGCCCGCGAGATCGCGCTGGTCAACTCCCTCCACGCCCAGGACCTGCCCGTCGTGCTCACCGGCGACTTCAACGAGCGCGACGAGGTCTTCTGCCGGGTCACCGGCTCGGGCGCGATGGTCGCGGCGGCCGGGGGGTCGACGGCCGGGGGCCGGTGCCTGCCGCCCGCCGGGATGGGCGTGGACTGGATCTTCGGGTCCGCGGTCATCGACTTCAGCGACTTCGTCCGCCAGGACTCGGGTCTGGTCAACCGGGCGACCGACCATCCGTTCGTGGTCTCCACCGCGACGATCCCGCCGTTGACGGACTCCCAGCCACCGGGCTGAGGCCCGCCGCGCCGAGGTCCGCCGCGGGGTTGCCACAGGCGGGACCGGTGTGACAATAGGTGCCCATGAGCACCCTGGGACCGCGACTGCTCGGGGCGGTCCTGCCGGCCGCGCTGCTGGTCACCCCCGCCTCGCAGGCGGCCGCACCCGCGGTCCCGGCGCGGGTCGGGCACTACGTGCCACCCGAGGGTCCCGGCTTCAACAACCCGATCGGCACCCCGGCCCAGCAGCGGCGGCTGCTGGAGCGCGTGATCCGGACGACCCAGAGCGCCCCGGCGGGCTCCACGATCCGGATGGCGGTCTTCTCCTTCGGCGACGGCCCGACCGCGGACGCGCTCATCGCCGCCTACCATCGCGGCGTCGACGTGAAGCTGGTCTTCGCCGGGGAGAACGTCTATCCCGCCATGGCCCGGCTGCGCGACGCCCTCGGCACCGACGTGTCGCGGCCGTCGTTCGTCGCGATCTGCCAGGACAGCTGCCGCGGTGAGCGCGGCCAGATGCACGCCAAGTACTTCTCCTTCACCCGGGCCGGCTCGGCGCGCTGGATCACCATGGTCGGGTCGGTCAACCTCACCGAGCACAACGCCCAGGACCAGTGGAACGACCTCTACACCCGGGTCGGCGACCGAGCCTACTTCCGGGCCTACGGCCACTGGTTCGGGCAGCTCAAGCGCGACGAGCCGGTCGCCCACCCCTATGTGCACAAGCAGACCGAGGCCGTCGACGTCCAGATGGCGCCAATCGACCTCGCCGAGGAGGACGACCCCATCCTCGACGCGCTGGACCGGGTGCGGTGCCGAGTCCCGCAGAGCGAGGTCGACCCCGACGGCAGGGACCCCGACCAGCAGGTCCGGACGGGCGTCTACATCAGCACCCACGCCTGGAACGAGGAGCGCGGCAAGGCCGTCGCCTGGAAGGTCGCCGCGCTCGAGGGCGACGGGTGCGACGTCCGGGTCTTCTACGGCACCGGCATGGGCGCGGCGGTGCGGTCGATCCTCGAGCACCACGGCGTCGCGATGCGATCGGGCCACCACGAGGGCATCCGCACCCACCAGAAGGTCATGGTCGTCTCGGGCGGGTACGACGGTGACCCGTCCACGGTGCGCGCCTGGACCGGCTCGCAGAACTGGAGCAGCCGGGCGCTGCACCGCGACGACCTGATCGTGCGCGTCGACGACCGGGACGAGGCGCACGTCTACGAGAAGCGCTTCTTGTGGATGTGGAAGCGGGGCTAGCCTGAATCCACCGATTTCCGCCTGCTACGCGCCACCATCCGGGCACGCTGGCTTCGTTACCGACGCTCGACGGACAACCAGTACGACGCTCGCGCCGGTGCCTTGCCATCGCACCCGTCTGGTGACGCTCGCGACGCCGCAACTCGGTGAATCCAGGCTGAGCCCGACCACCGGGTAGACCCTCGGTAGGATCGTCCGTCCGCAGCCTCCGCCAGCCCAGAACGTCCAGCCCAGGGAGCCAGCCGTCCGTGAGGAACCCCTTCGACCGCGCCGCCCGCGTGTCCGCAGTCTCGGTGACCTCCGACGGCATCGCGGCCAGCTCGCGCCGTGAGGTCGTCCTCGACGTCGCCTTCGACGGCCGTCGCATCTGGTCCTTCTGGCTGCACCGCGACGGGGCCAGGCAGCCCGGGCGGCCCGCGACCTGGCTGGTGCCGTGGCCCCGGAGCCTGCACCGGTTCCTGGACGGCCGGACCCGGCTCTCCCTCACCGTGCACGAGACGGGTGCGGTCGTGCACGACGAGGAGGTGTCGCTGGGCGCGGGCGCCGGCCGGATCGAGGTCGTCAACCGGGACGGTGCGCCGCTGAGCCTGGACAAGTCCCTGCGCCTGGTGCAGACCTTCGACAGCCGCAGCTCGGAGAACGTCCGGCCGCTGCTCGACGCGATCGACCACGTGCTGGCGGGGCTGGAGGCCGCCGGGATCCACGCCTTCCTGGCGTACGGCACCCTCCTCGGCGCCGTACGCGACGGCCGCCTGATCGGTCACGACAGCGACGCCGACCTCGGCTACGTCAGCGACCACGAGCACCCCGCCGACGCGATCCGCGAGTCCTTCCGGGTGCAGCGCGCGCTGGTCGCGGCCGGGTATCGCATCACTCGCTACTCCGCCCTCGCGTTCAAGGTCGACGTCGTCGAGAGCGACGGCCACGTCCGCGGCCTCGACGTGTTCGGTGGCTTCATGCGCGAGGGCTACCTGCACCTGATGGGGGAGATCCGGACCCCGTTCGAGCGTTCCTGGGTGACCCCGCTGGGCCGGGCCACGCTCGAGGGCCGCGAGTTCCCGGTCCCCGCCGACACCGACCGGTTCCTGGCCGCGACGTACGGCGAGGGCTGGCGGGTGCCGGACCCGGCGTTCCACTTCGAGACCCCGGCCTCGACGCACCGGCGCTTCGACGGCTGGTTCCGCGGCATCCGCAACGGCCGCCCGCTCTGGGACCGGCACTACTCGCGCCGCCGGGTGCCGGGCGAGGAGCCCTCCGACCTGGCCCGATTCGTCGCGGCGCGCGAGGACTCGACCATCCCGGTCGTGGACCTGGGGTGCGGCACCGGAACCGACGTGCTGTGGTTCGCGCGGGCCGGGACGCCCGCGACCGGCGTCGACTTCGCCCACCGGGCCTTCGACGCCGCCGACGAGCAGGCCCGCGCCGAGGGGCTGCCCGCGCGGTTCCTCACCTGCAACTTCCTCGAGGCGAGGTCCGCGATCGCCACCGGAGGGCTGCTCGGCCTCGACCGCGGCCCGCGGGTCGTGCTGGCCCGCCACCTCGCCGACAACGTCGACCGCCGCGGCCGGCGCAACGCCTGGCGGACGGCCCGGATGGTCCTGGGCGACGGTGGACGGCTCTACGTCGAGTTCCTCGCCCAGCGCGGCGACGGCCGCCTGGCCAGACGCGAGAAGGCCACGGTCCGCAGGCCCGCGATGGTGGCCCGCGAGCTGCGTGCGGCGGGTGCCAGAATCGTCGAGCGCGAGGTAGTACGAGTTCCGAACCGCGGCCGCACGAGCGGCCCGCCGACCAAGATCTGCCGGATGGTGGCCACATGGGAATGAAGGACGTGACGAGCGGCATCGCGGGTCGACTGCGTGCCCCCTCGACGCACGACCTGCGCAAGCGGGTGGCGACGCTCGAGGCCGAGGTGCAGGAGTGCCGCCAGCTCAACCTGCGACTGGCCGAGCTGACCGACCTCGTGACCGACCTGCTGGTGCCGTTGGCGCGGGGCGACGAGGCGGCGACGCGCGAGGTCCTCGCCAAGTACCAAGAGAGCATCTGAGCCCGGTGGCCGAGCGGGTCTTCCTCCACATCGGTCTGCCGAAGACGGGCACCACCTACCTCCAGGGCATCCTCTGGGAGAACCGCGACCGGGTCCTGCGCGACGGCGTGCTGCTGCCCGGCGACGGGCATCGCGAGCACCTCTGGGCGGCGCTGGACGCCCAGGGCCGGGGCCGGCTGGACCGGCGCAGCCCGAAGGCGAAGGGCGCCTGGAGCCGGCTGCGGGAGGAGCTGGCCCGCCACCCGGGGACCGGCCTGGTGACCCACGAGTTCTTCTGCGGGGCCTCCAAGGCGCAGGCGGAGAAGGTGGTCGCCGACCTGGCACCCGCCGAGGTCCACGTCGTCGTCACCGCCCGCCACACCGCCGGCATGCTGGCCGCGGGCTGGCAGGAGATGGTCAAGAACGGCGGCACCGAGCCGCTGGAGGAGATCCCGCACCGGCGGGGGGCCGGGTCGGAGTTCAGCTGGCGCACCTGGGACCTGCGCGGGGTGCTCAAGCGGTGGGGCGCGACGGTTCCGCCCGAGCGCGTGCACGTGCTGCCGATGCCGGGCAGGGACCAGCCGCCGGACCAGCACTGGCGCAACTTCGCGGGCGTCCTCGGGCTCACCTCGGACTACCCGCTCCCGGCCCGCGCGGCCAACCAGTCGCTCGGCGCCGTCCAGGTCGAGCTCCTGCGTCGCGTCAACGCCCACCTGTCGGCGTTCCACAGCCCCGGCGACCGGGGCCGGTGGATCCGCGGCTACCTGGCCGAGCGCCACCTGGTCGCCCAGGGCGGCGAGCGGTTCGGCCTGCCCGACGAGCTCGTCGCCGAGTGTCGTCGGCGCAGCGAGCGCGCGGTCCGCATGATCGGGCGCCGCGGCTTCCACGTCGTGGGCGACGTGGAGGCCCTGCTCGTGCCCGACGACCTGCCCACCCAGCGGTCGGTATCCTCGGTGTCGGACGCGGAGATCGTGGATGCGGCCGGCGACCTGGTCGCTGTTATGCTCGCCGACGTTCGTGAGTTGTCCGGGGGCGCGACTCGTCGTCGTGCTCGCCGAGCGAGGCCCGCGCCTACGGCCTGAGCAGTGTTGCTCCGGGGCGCGAGGCGCACGGCGTCACTCCCGGATCGGGGGAAGGAAACGGGTGTGAGTGTGAGGTCCAGGCTGCTCTCGGTGGTCGCCGCGGCCGCCATGGCGGCGTCGCTTCTCGGTGTCTCCTCGGGTACGCCCGCCTCGGCCGTCCAGGCGCAGCCGGTGGCGGCCAAGGCGACGGCGTCGAGCGGGCCGAAGCCGTGGCTGCCGTCGACCGGCGGCTGGTTCAACGATCCGTGGGGCCCGAAGGAGTCGAAGTTCCGCATCGAGCGGCAGATCGTCGCCGCGATCCAGCACGCGCGCAAGGGCTCCTTCATCCGGATCGCGGTCTACTCCTTCGACCGGACGAACGTGGCGAAGGCCCTGATCAACGCCTACCACCGCGGCGTGCACGTGCAGGTCCTGCACAACGACCACCAGTACACGACCGCGATGAAGATGCTCAAGCACTCGCTCGGCACCAACCGCGGCAAGTTGAGCTGGGACTACACCTGCAAGACCGGGTGCCGCAGCGAGCAGGGCGTGCTGCACGACAAGATCTACCTCTTCGAGCACACCGGCGGCGCCGAGAACGTGGTGATGACCGGCTCGGCGAACCTGACCGGCAACGCCGCGATCCACCAGTTCAACGACCTGCTCATCAAGGCCGAGGTGCCGAACCTCTACAACGTCTTCCTCCACCTCTTCTGGGAGCTGAAGAAGGACAAGACGGCCAAGCCGCTCTTCGAGCACACCGAGCTGCCCGACTACCAGCTCTGGGTCATGCCCCACCCGCACACGACGATCGAGAACGACCCGGTCATGAAGATCCTGCGCCAGGTCGAGTGTCGGGGCGCCAACGGGGGCACGGGCGTGGCGGGGCGCACCAAGATCCGGGTCTCGATGCACTCGTGGAACGGCAACCGCGGCAAGTACATCGCCACGCGCCTGCGCAACCTCTACGCGCAGGGCTGCGACGTGCGGGTCATGTGGTCGCTCGGCGGGTCGGGGATGAAGGCGGCCATCGGCGCGAGCACGCCGCGCGGCACCGTGCCGCGCCACTCCGACGGCTACAACACCGACTGCGACGAGCTGCACGAGGTCGACATGTACAGCCACCAGAAGTACATGACGATCTCGGGGCACTACGGCGACGACCGCAGCGCGTCGTACGTCTTCACCGGCTCCAGCAACTGGACGCCCCAGGGGATCAGCGGCGACGAGCTGATCCTGCGGGCCACCGGACCGCGCCTGGTCAGCCAGTGGAACAAGAACTTCCAGTTCATCTGGGACCACCGCTCGCGGCCGGTGGGCAGCAGCCCCGGGCCGAGCTTCAACCCGGCCCCGCCGGTGTGCTACCGAGCGCCGGCCGAGCGCCGGTCGACCACGGCGGACCTGCGCTACTCGGGCCGGTTCTGGGAGGGCGACTGACCGCGTGGCGGCACGCGTGGTCCTGCACGTCGGGACGATGAAGTCGGGCACGACGTTCCTCCAGAACGTCGTGCAGGACAACCGTGACGTGCTGCGCGAGCAGGGCGTCAGCTTCGTGGGCCGCAAGTGGCGCCAGCAGATCAAGGCCGCCCAGGACGCCATCGAGCACGGGGGCGACGGGCAGCCGCCGATCGCGCCCGACGGACCGTGGGCGCGCATCGTGCGGGAGATGCACGAGTGGGACGGCACCGCGCTGTTCTCGGTCGAGTTCTTCGGCGCGCGCAAGCAGAGCAAGATCGAGCAGGTCGTCTCCTCGCTCGGGGACGCGCCGCTCACGGTGGTGATCACCGCCCGCGACCTGGCCCGGCAGATCCCCAGCATGTGGCAGGAGTCGGTGCAGAACGGCGGCCGCGCCACCTGGGAGGACTACCTCCGCGCGGTCAGCCAGGAGCGCCGCGACGACCCGGTGGGCCAGGGGTTCTGGCGTCAGCAGGGTGTTGCGTCGTGGGCCAGGCGCTGGTCGGCCGCCGTCGGTGCGCAGAACGTCGTCGTCGTGACCGCGCCGCCGAAGGGCGCGCCGAGCACGCTGCTGTGGGAGCGGTACGCCGGGGTGGTCGGTGTCGACCCGGCCTCGTGCACCCTCGAGGTGCGGGCCAACCCCTCGCTCGGGCTCGCCTCGACGCTCGTGCTGCGCCGGCTCAACGAGGCGCTTGCCGAGGATCCCCTCTCGCGTCGTGACTACCACGAGCGGGTCAAGCGCGTGCTCGCCAAGAAGGGCATGGCGCACCACCGAGGCGAGGAGCCGGCCCTCGGGCTCGACGAGCCCTGGGTCTACGCCCGCTCGGAGAAGGAGATCGCCGACCTGCGCAGGGTCGGCTGCCGGGTCGTCGGCGACCTGGCCGAGCTGACGTCGTACCCCGTCGCGGGGGTGGGGCCGGGCGACGTCTCGGCCGAGCAGCAGCTGGAGGCGGCGGTCCGCGGCCTGGCGGTCGCGGTGCGCGATCTCACAGGGACGGCGAAGGCCAAGCGGCCGCGGAGGAAGTAAGTTACCGATCGGTTACCTGTACTCCCGATAGACCTGTACTCCCGATGGAAGGACGCTCGATGAGCCGCCTGTGCGAGACCGATGGCCTGACCGAGGACCAGACCGAGATCCTCAAGGCCGTGCGGACGTTCGTGGAGGAGAAGATCCTCCCGGTCGCGACCGAGCTGGAGCATGCGGACGAGTACCCGCAGGAGATCGTCGACGGCCTCAAGGAGCTGGGGATCTTCGGGCTGATGATCCCCGAGGAGTACGACGGTCTGGGCGAGTCGCTGCTGACCTACGCGCTGTGCGTGGAGGAGATCGCGCGGGGCTGGATGAGCGTGTCGGGGGTGATCAACACCCACTTCATCGTGGCCTACATGATCATGCAGCACGGCACGGAGGAGCAGAAGCGCAGGTACCTGCCGGCGATGGCGGCCGGCGAGGTGCGGGGGTCGTTCTCGATGTCCGAGCCCGGGCTAGGCTCGGACGTGGCGGCGATCAAGACCAAGGCCGTGCGCGATGGTGACGACTACGTCATCGACGGCCAGAAGATGTGGCTGACCAACGGCGGGTCCTCGAACCTGATCGCCCTGCTGGTGCGCACCGACGAGGGCGTGGACGAGGGCGCGTCGGTGTACAAGAAGATGTCGACGCTGCTGGTGGAGAAGCCGACCGGGTTCGGCGAGGTCGCGCCGGGGCTGACGATCCCGGGCAAGATCGACAAGATGGGCTACAAGGGCGTCGACACCACCGAGGCGGTCTTCGAGGGTCACCGGGTCCCGGCCGAGCAGGTCCTGGGCGGGGAGACCGGCAAGGGCTTCTACCAGATGATGGACGGCGTCGAGGTCGGCCGCGTCAACGTCGCGGCCCGCGCGTGCGGGATCGCGCTGCGGTCCTTCGAGCTCGCGATCGCCTACGCCCAGCAGCGCGAGACCTTCGGCAAGCCGATCGCCGACCACCAGGCGATCATGTTCCGCCTCGCGGAGATGGCGACCAAGGTCGAGGCCGCGCACGCGATGATGGTCCGCGCCGCCCGCCAGAAGGACAAGGGCGAGCGCAACGACGTCGAGGCCGGGATGGCCAAGATGCTCGCCGCGGAGTACTGCAACGAGGTCGTGCAGGACTCCTTCCGCATCCACGGCGGCTACGGCTACTCCAAGGAGTACGAGATCGAGCGGCTCTACCGCGAGGCCGCCTTCATGCTCATCGGCGAGGGCACCAGCGACATCCAGAAGATGATCATCGGTCGCGCGCTGCTCAAGGACTACAAGCTGCGGGGCTGACCCGCGGCAGCGAACGCGCTGCGGCGAATGAGTCCTGTGTGACAGGAGTGACGTTACAGTACTCCTGATCACCAGGAGGTTCCCCATGCCCTCGGACGCTCGCTCCCGCCAGCGCCTCACCGTCGTCGCCGCCCTGCTCCTCGGCATGGTGCTGGGCGCCGGCGCCCTCCGCCTGTCCGGCACCGGGGCCTCCGACGACGGTGCTCAGCTCGCCGAGGGGGACTCCGGCGTCCCCACCCAGTGGACGATCAGCTCGCTCAACGTGCTGGGCGCCGGGCACACCGCCCCCGGGGGCAAGAAGCACGGCTGGGCGTCCGGGCCGGTGCGGATGAAGTGGCTCACGGAGGTGATCACCGACGAGGGCGTCGACGTGATCGGGCTCCAGGAGTTCGAGCGCCCCCAGTACAACGTCTGGGAGAAGCAGATGGGCGCCACCTGGGACTCCTATCCCGGGACCGCGTGGGGTCCCCGACAGATGCGCAACACGGTCGCCTGGCGGACCGACCAGTGGTCCCTGGTCACCGCGAGCTGGATCAAGATCCCTTACTTCCACGGCCACATCCTGCGGATGCCGCTCGTCCGCCTGCAGAACGTCACGACTGGCCAGGAGATCTACGCGTCGTCCTTCCACAACCCCGCGAACGCCCGCGGCCCGGCCGCCCAGTGGCGCAAGCAGGCGACCGAGAACGAGATCGCGATGGTCAACCGCCTGCGTGACGACACGGGGCTCCCGGTCTACGTCCTCGGCGACATGAACGAGAAGGACATCTACTTCTGCCGGATGACCGCCGCGACCGACATGGTGGCGGCGAACGGTGGCTTCAACAACGGCTCGGGCGGCCTCGCCGGCTGCGGACCGACCCGGCCGACGTACATCGACTGGATCTTCGGCTCACCCGAGACCACCTTCACCGGGTACGTCGCCAACCGCGGACCCAAGATCCGCAAGTCGACCGACCACTCGATGATCATCGCGCAGGCCGAGCTCCCGCCCGCGTCGACGCCCGACTGCCCCACGCCGACGGGGACCCCGACGCCGACCGCGACGCCGACGTCGACACCGAAGCCGAGCAGCACCGGCACGCCGAGCCCGAACGTCCCGTCGCCGACCGGCTGACACCGGCGCGCGGGTGCCGGCTGCCGAAAGCGCTGGCCGTCCGGGGCTGGGCGTGCGACGGTGGAGGCATGACCGAGTCGCATGCGAACGACGACCTCAAGGCCAAGATGCGCGAGGCCCTGGACCGCAAGAACGACCGCGAGCAGGGCGTGCACCAGGACGGCCCGGTGCGCGAGAAGGCGCACGGGTCGGAGGTGTCCGGGTCCGCCTCCCCGAAGGTGCACCGACGCAAGGCCGGCGGTGGCGGTTCGTGACGGCTCCGACCCCGTGAGATAGGCCACGGTGCGTCCGGGGCGCCGGGCCGGGCAGAGTGGGCCCATGCAGTTCGGACGCAGCTACGAGGAGTTCGAGGTCGGCGCGACCTACCAGCACTGGCCCGGCAAGACGGTGACCGAGTACGACGACCACCTGTTCTGCCTGCTCACGATGAACCACCACCCGCTCCACCTCGACACGCACTACGCCGAGGAGACGACCCAGTTCGGCAAGAACGTCGTGGTCGGCAACTACGTCTACTCGATCCTGCTCGGCATGAGCGTCCCCGACATCTCCGGCAAGGCGATCGCCAACCTGGAGATCGAGTCGCTGCGCCACGTCGCGCCGACGTTCCACGGCGACACGCTGTACGGCGAGACCACCGTGCTCGACAAGTGGGAGTCGACCTCGAAGGACGACCGGGGCGTGGTCCACGTCGAGACCATCGGCTACAACCAGGACGGCAAGGTCGTGTGCATCTTCCGCCGCAAGGTGATGGTGCCCAAGCGCAACTACCTCGATGAGCGCGGCGGCGAGCAGCCGGGTCGGCCGGTGCCGCAGCCGGACAAGAACTGGAGCGGCCCCGAGCCGAGCTAGCGAGGCCCGGGAACAGCCGCGAAGGTTGAGGAGCGTCGGGTCAGGGCGGAGCGAAGCGACGCACTGACCGACGCGTCTCGAAACCCAGTCGGGTGCGCGTACGACCGCCGCGCGACGATGCCGATCAGGAAGTCGATGGCGGGGGTGCGCCGACCGAGACCGGCACGATCCGTGGCACGAAGGCCGGAGCCAGCGGGACGATGCCCAGGACCAGCACCATCGGCACGGCGAACCCGACGCGCAGCGAGTCCTGCCCGACCAGGCCGGTCATCACCGACCCGAGCAGCGCCCCGATGTAGTTGAACTGGTTGAACCGCGCGATCACGGCGTCGACCCGGGCCTGCCGCACGGCCGGGCTGAAGCCCTCGCCGCCGGCGATCCTCGCGGCGGCGGAGAAGCTGAGCGGAGCGACCACGGCGACGCCGGCGCCGAGGATGGAGAAGCCCAGCACGGCGACCTGCCAGGTGGGGGAGAACACCACCACGGCGAGCGCGGCGGCGCCGACCACGGCGCCGATCCGCAGCACCGGGACCGGCCCGAACCGCGCGACCACCCAGTCGCCGGCCAGGCGCATCGCCCCGCTGGCCAGCAGGTAGCAGAGCGCTGCGAGGGCGACGTAGCGGTTCGGGGTGTCGAAGGTGTGGTCGAGGAAGAGCGGTCCCCACGTCTGGACGGCCGTGTCGATCATGTAGAAGAGCACCATCGCGAGCCCGACGAGCAGGATCGGCCGCCACGGCACGGCCACCTTGGCGGCGAGCTCGGTCGGGCCGTGGTCGCGGGGGAGGAACGGGCCGAACGCGACCAGCAGGGGGAGCACGCCCAGGGCCGCGCCCGCTTCAAGGGGCAGGTCGGCGGTCGCCAGCGTGATCGCGGCGCCGACGACGCCGCCGAGCGTCCAGGCCCCGTGGAACGAGGGCAGGATCGGCCGACCGTAGCGGTGCTCCAGGGCGACCGCCTGCATGTTGGAGCAGGCGTCGACCATGCCCAGCCCGAAGCCGTAGACCGCGAGGCCACCGATGAAGAACGCGGCAGCCTGCGCCGTGCACAGGACGGGCACCCCCACCGCCACGATCACCAGGCCGGTGCGCAGCAGCAGGGCGCTGTCGAGGCGCTTGGCCAGGGCCTCGGCGGCCACCGAGCCGGCGCCGGCCAGGAGGATCATCATCAGCAGCAGCAGCGAGAGCTGCACGTCGCTGATCGCCCAGCGGTCCTGGAACTCCGGCAGCCGGGTCGTGAGGCTGAGCAGGACCAGCCCCTGGACGAGGAAGGCGGCCGCGGCCGCGATCCGGGGCCGGCTCAGCTCGGGGGGCGCCTTCTCCATGGGCGGCATCGTGGCACGCTCGCGCGCCCGTTGGCGCAAAACGCGTGCCGGTACCCGGCTCGTGCGCGACGATGCCCCGAGCAGTCGTCGGCGGGAGGTCGGACCATGGCACGCACCGGTCAACAGCTGCGCCAGCGGACCGCGAAGGCGATGAGCCAGCCTCGGCAGCCGGGTGCCGCCGTACCCGCGTCCCGGGCGGCGGCCACGCCGGGCTCCGGGCTCGGCGACCGTCTGCGCTACCGCTTCGACAACAGCATGTCCCGGGGCACCCCGGCCCTGATCGCCTGGCTCACGGTCGTCACGCTCCTGCTGATCGTGCTGTTCTCGCTCGTCGTCACGGTGTTCGGCCTCAGCCGCAGCCAGCAGGGCGACTTCGGCAGCTCGATGTTCGGCAATCTGCTGCACGCGCTCGACCCGGGCACGATCGGCGGCGACCAGGGCAGCTGGACCTTCCGGCTGACGATGCTCGCCCTGACGATCGCCGGCCTGTTCATCGTCAGCGCCCTGATCGGCGTGATCGCCGCGGGCATCGACACCAAGCTCGCCGACCTGCGCCGCGGCCGCTCGATCGTCCTCGAGCGGGACCACACCGTGATCCTGGGTTGGTCGGAGTCGATCTTCACGATCGTCCGTGAGCTGACGATCGCCAACGAGAGCCGCCGCAAGCCGGTCGTCGTCGTGCTCGCCGACCGCGACAAGGTCGAGATGGAGGACGACCTGCGCGCGAAGGTCGGGGACTTCCGCGGCACCCGGGTCGTGTGCCGCTCGGGGTCGCCGATGGACATCGACGACCTGCGCCTGAGCAGCCACCTGACCGCGCGGTCGGTGATCCTCCTCGCGCCGGAGGACTCCGAGGATCCCGACAGCGAGGTCATCAAGACCCTCCTCGCGCTGACCCATTCCGGCCCCGACGGCCCGCGGATCGTCGCGGAGATCCGCAACCCCACCAACCTGGAGGCCGCCCGGCTCGTCG
>ERZ724513.1119-NODE-1119-length-13566-cov-5.632966_pt1 | contig 13566 bp, 19 predicted proteins | sample MGYA00376046_ERZ724513 | MGnify/ENA primary metagenome ERZ724513 (study PRJEB28724, sample SAMN07190883) | activated sludge metagenome | isolation source: activated sludge of sewage treatment plant in Hong Hong | place: Hong Kong | collected 2016-03-17 ... | reverse complement strand
TACTGGCGGACCCGCGATATTGAGTACGGGATTTGTTCCGCCGGTTGGCCTTCAGTGCCCCTTGGCGGCTTGGGCCCTCCTGTCGCGACGGCGGGCCGGAGGGTGCAGGCTTGGGGCATGCGTTCGATGACCGGAGTGGAGCGAGCTGTCCTCGATCGGATGCTGTCGGTGGAGTTCGTCGGTGTGGATGTTCTCCGGTCACAAGCGGAGCAGATCGTGTCGGTCGCACCGGGATGCGTGTGCGGCTGTCCGACGATCGAGCTGGTGGTGAACCGAGACGGGGTTCCGACTGCGACGGGTTGGTCGCGGATCCCTGCTGAGCTCCAGGAGATGGAGCGGAGTGACGGGATTCCGCGGTCGGTGTTGTGCTTCGTGGATCGGGAGGGTTACCTCTCGAACCTGGAGTGCGTGTACTACGACGAGCCCCAAGGGGAATGGCCGCTGCTGCAGGGGTGTGCTGTGCTCTTGCGCGATGGTGATGGCTACGTGACTGCCGTCGTGCTGCCGGGTGGGGCTCGCGTGGATGCGCGGGCGCCGTTGGGGGCGTGGGTTTCGTTCGAGGCGGCGGACGGAGGGTTCATCGCGACGACTTTCGACGGGTATCGCGAGGAGTACGCGGCGGATGGCGCGTTGCGTGCCAGCGTCTTCGTGAAGTAGGCCGCGGGTTCAGAGACGTGCGCGGGTGGCTGTGTATTGGGACCAGTCTCGGGCGGCGAGGGCTGCCCATCTGATCGCGGCGTTGGGTGTGATGCCGGCGATCTCGGCGAGGACGGGTGCGGGGATCTGACTTGCGAGTGCGAATAGGGCGGCGCTGCGGGATTGGCGGGGGTGGATGCCGCGGCTGACGAGTTCGTGGCGGACTTGTTCGGTGGCCATGTGGGTGCCGGGGTTGCGGCCGGGGAACAGCCAGGTGGTGCCGCCGGCGGTGTAGGTGGCGAGCCCGTGGCTGGCCTTCTGTTCGGTGACGAGTGTGCTCAGGCCGGTTGGTAGTTCGACCGGGATGGTGTCGAACGTGACCAGGACCCGGCCGTCGGGCTGCTCGTCGATCTGTTGGTGCGTCATGCGCAGGATCTCGTTGAGGGGCCAGGAGAACAGCAGCATGAATAGGCCGGCGACCCGGCTGTAGTGGTTGATGGTGTGGTCGTGCAGGAGCCGGTCGACGCTGTCCCAGCGGTGGTCGTCGCTCATGGTGACTGCTGGTTCGGCCCGGTCATGGCTGGCCAGCTGGAGCCCGGGGTTGGTGCCTGTGGCGTTGAGCCAGCGGACGAACGGGGCGGCGGTGCGCGGGGCGACCGGTTGCTCGGTCAGGAACAGCTCGAGTTGGGCTTGGTTCAGGTCGGTGAGGGTGGCGTCCTGGTTGGTGGCCCAGTCGGCGAGTCGGGTGGCGAGCAGGATGTTGGCGCGGGCGTTGTTGATCAGGCTCGCGGTCAGGGTGCCCCGGTCGGCGTGGCGGCGCAGGCGCCGTAGGACGTGCCAGTGGGCGTAGCGGTTGATGATCTCGGCGTGGTGGGGTGGCTGGTCGGCGACGAGTGGGCCGAGCCAGGCCACGATGCGTTCGATCCCGATCGGCGCCGGCGGGAGTACCCCGGTCGAGGTGAACAGGGTGCGGATGTAGTCGTAGCGCCGGCCTTGGGGCAGATCGTGGCGGAAGGTGTTGTGGTGCAGGGGGAGCTCGCCGGTGGCGAAGCGGTGGAGAACGTCGGCGGCGACGGATCCGGGTTTGATCAGCCATCGGATGGTGGCTCGGGGTTGTCGGCCCGCTCTCAGCGTGTCGTAGATCGGTCGGAGTTCGGCGTTGATGGTGCCGGTGGCCGGGTCGGTGAGGATGTCGGTGAGGTGTTCGGTGAGCCAGCAGCGGGCGCATTGGCGGAAGTTGAAGGGGTGGTCTTCTCGGCCGCAGTGTTTGCAGGCGAAGATCGATGGTTGCCCGGCGCAGCCGGCACAGATCACCTGCCCGTCGGTTTGGGGCCAGGCCAGCGGCCGGACCTGGTGGCAGCTGGGGCACTTGGTGGGGTGGTAGTGGCGGCGCTGCCGGCATCCCCAACAGAGCCGGGGGAACTTCTTGCCGGCAACTTGGGGCCGGCCGCAGTCTTGGCAGGGATAGTTCCTCAAGAGGTGTCGCCGGGGCGCCGCAGGCTGGTACGAACCGGCTGGATGCCGCCGAGGCGTGGTCCGCGGTCGGCGAGGCCTGGGTTGTTGTCGGTGCCGGTGCGGGCATCGGTGGTGGGCTCCACGGTCGGGGTGAGGAGGTCGTCGGGGTCGCAGGCGAGGGCGTCGCACAGGGCGGCGAGGATGTCGATGTTGATCCGTTGCGGGGTGCGGGTGACGAGCCGGTAGACGTGTTCGCGGGACACGTGGATGCCGCGTTCGGCGAGCAGTGGAAGCAGGTCGCTGGTTTGGAACAGGCCCCGGTCGGCCATGACCTGGCGCAGGTTCCACTGCATGGTGACGGTACGGCTCACGGCTGGTCTCCTTGCGGTTCGTTGGGGTGATAGACCCGGTCCAGGGCCTTCTTCAGGGCCCGGTTCTTGAAGTCGTTGGACACCGAGGTGTAGATCGCGGTGGTCGAGGCCCAGGCGTGCCCGACCTGTTCGGTGACGAACCGTTCCGGGTAGCCGAACTCGATCAGATGGGTGACGTAGGAGTGCCGCAGGCAGTGCAACGTCAGGCTGGGCGCCAGACCGAGCGCGTCCCGGGCGGCGGCGAACCGCTGATCGATATGACGGCTCGAGACCCGGGTGATGCGTTCGGTCGGCCACAAGGCCGGGTGGTCCGCGGCCTGGAACAAGGGCCTGGCCCGCTCAACCCAGTGCCGCATTCCCTCGACCGCCCAGTCGAACTCGGGCACCGTGAGCACGGTGCGGCGCCTCGGCAGGCTGCCCTTGCTGGCCTTGCCGAACCGTACATGGATCGAGCCGTAGCCGCCCCACTGGGGCATGTGCGGGTTCGGCCGCAGATCGGCGAGGTCGAGCCGGGCCAGCTCGTTGCGACGCAGCCCGTAGGCGTAGGCGGTCTTGATCATGACGGCGTCCCGCAACGCGTTCAAGGAACCCTTCCGGCCGGCATCGGTGATCCGTCCGACCCGGTCGTCGAGATGGTCGAACAGCGCCTGCAGCTCGTCGACGGTGAGCGGGCGTCGTTGCGGCCGCCCCTCGTATTCGTTGAGGTGCGCGACGGTGTTCCACTCATGGCACACCTGGGTGGGGACCTGGCCGAACCGGTCGCGGCATTGACGCACCCACTCGTAGCGAGAGTCGGTCAAGTAGTCGCAGAACATCCGCAGCGACAGGTGGTAGCCACGGATCGTGGAATGCGCCAGCCGGCCGTCCCCGGAGGTCAGCGACACCGTGAAGTCCTCCACGTCGGAGGCGTTCCACTCCCACGGGAACCCCTCGGCGAACTCGGCGAACCGGCGCACCAGCCGCTCACGCTGAGTGATCGTGGCCTCGCCAAGAAGCCGCGAGCGCTGCTGGCGTTCCCAGCCCTTCAGCATCGCCTCGAACACCGCCTGCGGCTCGTTCAGATGGACGACACCCTCGACCAGAACAAGCCGCGCCGACCCCGGAATGCCGCCCACCAGCCCGCCACCCTCCGTTACCCCAAACGCATCAATGTTGCGCTAAACGTAACAGAGCGACGGCGAGCCGCACGCCACTTCGGCGAACGCCGACGAGCCGCGGACGAACAATGCTCGATCCGCCCAGCGGGCACCGCCCCAGTGTTGCCGGAAGTGCAACAAATCTCGCTCCAACCGACAATGCACATGGTGTGTGTCTCGATGGGTGTTCGTTCCATCCACCGATAGCGCGCCGTGGCAACGGGGTGGTTCCGGCCTCAGGGTCGGCCGTCGCCCATACGGGCGTTTCCGGCAGATGAGTGGAGCTTCGGTGGCTGACGCCAGAGCGTGGAGCGAAGGCTCGAGCTGCAAGCGGTGGCGCACATCCTCCACCACCAAGCCCGTCTTGGCCCAGTCGTGGTGGCGCCGTCGGCGTCGCAGGCTTCAACCCGAACTGCCGCGTGATCACCAATTGCGGCTCTCCTGCGGTTAGGGTCCATCCCCAACGGGCCCGGCGTGCAACGTACGTGCAACATGATCCGGTTCGAGAGCCGATGTGTGTCTGCTCCTGTGCCTCTGGGATCACTCGCCGGGCCGCGCATTTGTGCTTGTCAGAAGGACAGATCACGACCAGCGTGGTTGGCGACCCCAGCAAGATTCGAACTTGCGACACAAGGTTTAGGAAGGCCGTCGCAACAGCGCCTTGGCTAGGTCTTATTGCACGCCGAGCAGCCATCGTGCAACATGCGTGCAACATGTCGATCGGGGCGAAAGAGGGTTTAGCCTGCTCGCTCGGGGTCGAGCTCGTCGGCCCAGCTGGCGAAGTTGGCGACGATCTGGCCGCGCTGGTCGGCGTCCACACCGTAGCGGGCGAACTCCCGCTCATGATGCCGGCTGGCCTCCCGGAACCGGTCAGCGAGGGCTCGTCGGTCCAGGGGTGTCGCCTCGAACTGGTCAACGAGGGCCAACACGTCGTCTCGGCTGAACTCGCCCGACTCGACCACGGTGTCGATGTCGATGTAGTCGCGGGCCTCGCCGCGCGACCAGAGCGCCGACATCTTCGACCCCACCGCGTCGCGGGCGTCCAGGACGGGACCGATGTCGAGCGTGGCGGGCGGGAAGGCTCTGAAGTCGAGGCCCAGCTGGATGCTGCTGGCCTCGCCGGTGACCGGGTCCGTGACGTCGAACTCGGCAAAGGTGGCTCGGAGACGTCCGTCCTCGACCCGGAGACCGGCCGCCACGTATGCCTCGCGAAGCCGATCGACGGCTGTGGCGAACTGCTCGGGGTCGGAGCGGTTGGTGAAGAGGTCGACATCCTCCGACGGCCGGTCGCCCATGCCGTTCGCGGAGATGGCGTAGCCGCCGGCCAGGACGAACCCGAACTCGCCGATCGCTGCCAGGCCGATCTCGGCGAGCCGGCGGTGGAAGGGCAGCATTCAGGACGCCCTGGGTCGTGACACCTCAGCCAGCTCGGGGAACTTGGCTTCCCAGATCGCCCGGCACCGCGCAGGGAGGTTCAACTCGGCCCACAGGCCGACCAGCAACACCCGGTTCAGGATCTCCGTCTGCTCGGTGGACAGCCCGTCGCGGACCACGGCGCTGTACAAACTCCAGCGCTGGTTGGGGTCAGCCAGGTCATAAACCGGGTCGGGGCTGGTGTCAATGCGCGGTCGCACTTGGACGGTCCCAGCGGTCGGACCGTGCAACTCGTCCAAGGAGTTGGGCGTGTCGTATGGGATCGTCTGCTCGAACCGGAATCCGCGCTGAACTGTGGCACTCATCTGGTCGAGCCTCCTTCCCGGTGCGCCGTTGTCGATGACAAGGCTACCGAGCGACGCCGACGCAGCGCAGGAGGGTTCGCTGAGATGGCCTCGCCCCACAACCGCGAAGCATGCGTTTCGGCCGCCCGCGTGGGTGATTCACGGGAGCAGCGTCAAGTAGTCGGTGTGGCGTGGTCGCACGTTGGGGAAGTGCCTTTGGTCGAGCGTGGCGATCTCGGTGATGGCGAGGCGTTCGGCGAGTGCGATCACGGACGCGTCCGTGGTGCCGAGCGGGAAGTCCCGGTAGGTGTTCACCAGTTCGATGACTCGCGGGATGTCCTCGGCGATGAGGTCGACGAGGACGAGGTCTTCGTCCGCAATCGACTGCAGGAACATCAGCTCTTGATCGGTTCCGCCGAGCTTCTGGATGCTGTAGGCGACTTCTGCGACGACCGTCTGCGGGACGAGAAGGCGTTCGGAGTTCAGGTGGAGGGTGGCGAACAGGTCGACGCAGCGACGGTGATCGCGGTCGTCGGTGATGGCGGCGGCGATGAGCGGACCGGAGTCCACCAGGATCATTCGCGGAAGTCCTGACCGAACCCGGACTCGGCCAGCAACTCATCAACGTGGGAGGCGTTGTCATTTCGGCCGTTCGCGGCCTTCTCGATGCTGCCGAAGAACGCCGGCGGCCAGGATCGGCCACTCTTTGGGCTCGGCGTGCTGAGAGCCCGCGCAGTGGTGAGCAGTGTGCCCACCTTTTCGTCTGGGAGCCCATCGATGAGGTGGATGAGTTCCTCTCGCGCCTCGCTCATGTGCCGAGTCTAGTTCTTGGCAGGACGGCAGCGCTGAACGTCAGCGAGTGCCCCAGAGACGAGGCTCTGACTGCTACGAGGGTGACCGATCGGTTCTCGGCCGAACAGGGGATCACGACGTCCACCACGTCGAGTTCGGCACTGGGGTGAACAGCTGCTCCAGGGCGGCCGCGGGGATTCTGATCAGGCGTCGTCCGGCGTGGACGGCGGGCAGGGCGCCGGAGCGGATGCGCCGCCGCAGGGTCATGACGCTGACGTGGTAGCGGTCGGCGGCCTCCTGCAGCGTGAGGTACTCGACGGGCTGGCGGGTGATGCGCTCGGCTGTCATCTCGTTCTCCTGTCTCTTGCGCGTCAGATGCTGATGCCTCGGTCGCGGTCGTGGCTGTGGTGATAGCTGGGTTCGTCTTCGGGTCGGCGCGTGGCTGGGCGTGCCTCGGTGATCGGTGGCCAGCCGCGGGGCACGCGCGTGTGTTTGCTCTGGTGGCGTTCGAGGCGGAAGGCGAGCGCGCCGCACATTGTGTGTCTGTCCCGGAGTGTGTGTTCGGTTCTACGCGTCGTGAGCTGCGGATTGGGGCGGATCGGCGGTGTCGCTGGCGTTTGAGAGCTGAGGTGGTCGTCAGGGATGCCTTGATTGGCTGTGCTCGCGTTGGGCGAGGAAGCCCGCTGGTCAACCTCGGCGCGATTCCCCGCGTTCTCACCAAATCCGACGGCGGCTCGGTGCGGATGATCTTGGTGGCGACCTCATGCGACAGGAGGCTGCAGAGCGTCCACAGTTCCTTGCCTGGGCGGGAGTCCTGCAGCAGTGCAGAGAGTCGAAATCGAGGGTCGTCCAGGTCGCCAGTCCGATGCTTGGTCAAAGGTCGAGCGAGCCAATGAGCGCGCGGACGCGGCGTTCCAGGTCATCGCGGATGAGGCGGACGGTGTCCAGGCCCTGGCCGGCGGGGTCGTCGAGGTCCCAGCTTTCGTACCGCTTGCCAGGGAAGATGGGGCAGGCGTCGCCGCAGCCCATGGTGATGACGACGTCGGCCGCGCGGACGGTCTCGTCGGTCCATGGTTTGGGGAACTCGTGCGAGATGTCGATGCCGCGTTCGGCCATGGCCTGGATGGCGACGGGGTTGACCTGGGTGCCTGGCTCTGAGCCGCCAGACCAGGTGACGGCGGTGTCGCCGGTAAGGGCCTGGAAGAAGCCGAGTGCCATCTGGGAGCGGCCGGCGTTGTGAGTGCACAGGAACAGCACAACCGGCTTGCCGTCGGAGTGGAGTCCCTCTATACGGGCTAAGGCGTAGAGACGTTGACGGGCGAACCGATCGGCGAGCAGGGGCAGGAACCTGGTGACCGTCGCGCGATCGGCGAACTGGTCGAACGAGCTGGCCAGGAAGCGTTCGATGGTTTGGGTGCCGTACAGGCCGGTGAACTCGTCGGCGAGTCGTGCCGCGGCCTGCTTGAGCGCCAACTTTCGTCGGCGCGAAGGCTTTCCCAGGATCGTTCCGAAACGGGGTGAGTGGTCATGCCGGGTCTCCTTCGAGGCTGGCCGCGAGAAGGTCGACGCGGCTGGTGAGGTCGTAGTAGGCAGTCTCGAACGCGGCCAAGCTGTCGGCGGGGGCCGGGTCGCGGATCGACCAGTGCAGCGGTCGGTTGTGAAGTTCTTCGTAAGCGCGGTCACACACGGCGATCAGGAGTTCGTCTCCAGTGAGAACGTCCTCGGCCAGTTTGGGGGCGGCACGAGTCAGGTCGAGGCCGTGCCTGCGGCCGACGGTGACTGCGCGCGGGTGCACCTGATCAGCGGGGCGGGTGCCGGCGGAGACGACCGGTATGTCGCTGACGGTGCGCCAGTACGACTCGGCAAGCTGTGACCGGGCCGAGTTGTGGGAGCAGACGAACGCGACCCGGTGCGGCCGCGGCAGGCCGCCGGCGGCTCCCATGAGCTGGTTGCAGGCCTGCGTGCGCTGGACGTAGACGCGCCGAGCGTCTCCCTCGGAACGGCGACGGACAATCAGCCCGGCTTGTTCGAGGATGTGCAGGTGGTGGGTCATCAGGTTGGTCGGAATCCCGAGCCGTGAGCCGAGTTCACTGGGGGCCAGGTCGGCCAAGGCAAGCAGGTCGATGATGGCCAAGCGCGACTCCTCGCCCAGTGCGGCGAAGGCGCGGGCCCGGTCCATCAGCTCCATCTCGATCCCTCCACACTTGTTGCCTCAACACTAACTGAGCTATTTTGGAAGTCAAGCCTCGCTTCTGGGGCTTCCTTCAGCCAAGGAGTCGCCAAGAATGAGCAATCCAACGGTCCTGTTCGTGTGCATCCACAATGCTGGACGCTCACAGATGGCCGCCGGCTACCTGCGTCACCTGGGAGCGGGACGGGTCGAGGTGCTCTCGGCCGGGTCGGCGCCAGCGGGCTCGATCAACCCGGTTGCAGTGCAGGCAATGGCCGAGGAGGGCATCGACATCGCCGCCGAGCAACCAAAGATCCTCACTACCGACGCGGTGAAGACCTCCGACGTCGTGATCACGATGGGCTGCGGCGACACCTGCCCGTTCTATCCCGGCAAGCGCTACGAGGATTGGGTTCTTGACGACCCAGCCGGCCAGGGCATCGAGGCCGTCCGCCCCATCCGCGACGAGATCCGCCGTCGAGTGGAGAATCTGGTGGAAGAGCTTCTGCCGCCGCATGAGCGAGCGCTGACGCGCGCTTGAAAGCCCGGCCCGCGCCCCTCCGGTGCTGGCGATGTTCGGGCTGGAGCTCAAGCACAAGATCATGCCGCTGTGGCTGTGGCTGAACGGGGTGACTGCGATCTCGGGGCCGTCGCCTTTGCTCTTGAGAAGATGGTCGATTGGCGCACCGCTTTCCCGTTGCTGGCCGTGACCACGATCGCGGCGCCGCTAGGGGGTCCGACCAGGCTTCCTGCTGATGCCGAGTCTGGTACTTCTGGGCTACGCAGCGCGTACCGCCGCCGCCACGAACAGCGCCATCGTGACCCTGCCGTCCTTTTCGGCCTTCCTCACCCACACCTCCCCGAGGCACGCTTCGATTGGACGCTGCTGGCCCTGACCACGACCACTTCGATCGCCGGCGCCCAATGGGGCGCCCTGTTCATGGCCAGACGGGTCAAGAGCCTCACCCTCACCCGAGTCTTCGCCGCCGCGCTCGTCCTGCTCGCGCTGCAACGAATCTTCGCCCTGCTCGGGTGAGTTGACAGCTGTCATCCAGGCGGGAATGATTCAAACATGGTTGTTTCAAGATCAGCTGAACAGCTAGCGTCCTCGGCTGGCCTGCTCTCCGCCGTGGCCGACCCGATCAGGCTCCAGCTGATGGAGCGGCTCGCCGTGACCAAGGCGTGCGTGTGCGAACTCCAGGCTGAGGTCCCGATCGCGGCGAACCTGTTGAGCTATCACCTGAAGGTGCTGCGCGAGGCGGGCCTGATCGAGGGCACCAAGCGTGGCCGCTGGATCGACTACGAACTGACGCCAGGCGCATTGGACCGTCTCCGCGACGCGCTCCCTGGGGCCGCCCTTCCCGAGCGGCCCCTGGTGGTCGTGCGGTGAGCACTACGACCCAGCACGACACCCGCAGGCAGGCAGCCCGCCGGTGGCTGCTCCTGACTGCCGCTGCCGCTGCCTGGGCCGGGCTTTACGCGGTGAACGAGGTCTTCTGGACCTGGCTGTACAGGGACGCGCTGGCGCTCGACATCACCACCGGCTGGCCGTCGATGCTGCACTTCTTCTGCTACGACACCGTGAAGATCACTCTGCTGCTGACCGGGATCATCTTCGTGGTCACCGTACTGCGCAGCTTCATGAGCGTCGAACGCACCCGGGCCCTTCTAGGCGGCAAACGTGAAGGGGTGGGCAACGTGCTGGCCGCCTCGCTCGGGGTAGTAACCCCGTTCTGCTCGTGCAGCGCCGTGCCGGCGTTCATCGGTTTCGTCGCGTCCGGCATTCCCTTGGGGGTGACGATGAGCTTCCTGATCGCCAGCCCGCTGGTCAACGAGGTCGCGATCGCCCTGCTGCTCGGCCTGTTCGGCATCGGCCCCACCCTGCTGTACGTCGGCGCGGGGCTGGTGGTCGCAATCGTGGCCGGCATGGTGATCGGGCGACTCCGGCTGGAGGATCAGGTCGAGGCCTTCGTTTACGAAACCCGGCTCCGCGGCGAGGTCATCGATTCCACCGCCGGTCTGACCTGGGCCGACAGGCTCGCGATGGGACGCGAGGAAGCGGCCTCGATCCTGCGCAAGATCTGGCCGTACCTGCTAGTCGGCATCGGGCTCGGCGCGGTCATCCACGGCTGGGCACCGGCGGACTTCTTCGCCCGTTACGCCGGTCCGGACAATCCATTCGCTGTGCTGGTCGCCGTGGCGATCGGCGTGCCGCTGTACTCAAATGCCGCCGGGATCCTGCCGCTCGTCGACGCGCTGTACGCCAAGGGCATGCCGATGGGCACCCTGCTCGCCTTCATGATGGCCACCGTCGCGCTCAGCCTGCCCGAGATGATCCTGCTCCGCCGCGTCCTAAAGCCCCGCCTGATCGCCACCTTCGCCGCCGTTACCGCCCTCGGCATCGTCACCGTCGGCTACCTCTTCAACGCCCTCCTCTGAAAGGACAACACATGCACGTCAAAATCCTCGGTTCCGGCTGCGCCAACTGCGTCAACCTCGAGAAGGCCACCCGGCAGGCCGTCAACGATCTCGGCCTGGAGGCCACCTTCGAGAAGGTCACCGACTACGCCGACATCGCCGCCTACGGGATCATGCGCACCCCGGGCCTGGTGGTGGACGAGCAGGTCCTGCTGGCCGGACGCGTCCCCACCGCCCGCCAGGTCAAGGACTTGCTCGCCGCCCGCTGATCAGGCCGGCTTGACCGCCCGCACGATCGCGCCGTGCATCTGCGGGGCCACCTCGTGGGTGAACCGCACCTCGATGCCGGTGAACCCGGCAGCGGTGAGCCCGTCGACGTACTCCTGGCGGGACAGGGCGCCGGCGACGCAGCCGACGTGGCTGCCCCGCTCCTCGCGCTCGGCAACGCAGAGCTGGTCCTCGGCGACAACATCGGACACACCAACCCGACCGCCCGGGGCGAGGACGCGGAACATCTCCGCCAACACGGCCGACTTGTCCACGGACAGGTTGATCACGCAGTTGGAGATCACCACATCCACCGCGCCGTCCGGCAGCGGAACCTGCTCGATACGTCCCTTCAGGAACTTCACGTTGGTCGCACCGGCCTTCGCCGCATTCGCTCGTGCCAGCTCGAGCATCTCGTCGGTCATGTCGACTCCGTAGGCGAAGCCCGATGGCCCGACCCGTCTTGCGGACAGCAGTACGTCCAGGCCGCCACCCGAGCCGAGGTCGAGCACCCGGTCGCCTGGGTTGAGGTCCGCGACCGCGGTCGGGCTCCCACACCCCAGGCTCGCCGTCACCGCCTCCGTGGGTACCTCGTCAGCCTGCTCGGTGTCGTACAGCGCGGATCCGAACACGTCGCCGCAGTCATCCCCGCCGCAGCAGCCACTGCCGGCGCCGTCGAGGTCGTCCAGGATATCGAGCGTCCGTCGCCCGGTGCCCATAGCTGCGCGGGCAGCGGCCGCGTACCGGTTCCGGACCTGCTCCACCACCACATCGTTGTCGGTCATCGCTGCACTCACTTCCTTGGTCCGATGATCAGGAGTTGCTTGGCCGGGGCCGGGTCGAGGAGCTGCTGGATCGCTTGCAGCGCGTCGGAACTGACCCAGTACCAGGTCTGGCGGCCGTCGCGCTCCCGCTCCACGAACCCCGCCTCGAACAGCGCGCCCAAGTGGTGGGTCACGGTCGGCTGGGTTAGCCTCACCTGCGCGGCCAGCACGCCGGTCGTCGCGCGGCCGCCCTCCGTCGACTTGATCAGGCTCAACAGCCGCAGCCGGGCAGGATCGGCCAACACCTTCAGCGCGGTCGCGAGAGCGAGCGCGTCATCGGCCCCCAGCGGGGCCTGGAGTAGCGGTGAGCAGCACAGGCCGCTGACGAGGTTGAGCCGGCGCGGCACCTCTTGAGAACTCATAGACCTAAATCTATCATATCGACTACCATCAACCAATCGGCTACTTGAGCCATGAGCGCGCGTCTCGGTCATCCGATCGCGAGTCTCGAGAGCGCCGTCGCGAGTTGCTCGTCGCGCCCCTTGGCCGCGTGTTGGTAGATCATTGCGGCGTCAGCTGTGGTGTGGCCGAGGCGGGCTTGAAGCTCGGCCGTGGTCGCGCCGACCTGAGCGGCGAGGGTGGCGCCCGTGTGGCGGAGATCGTGAAAGCGAAGCTCGGCCCGCCCGGCGGCCTTACGGGCGGTGTTCCAATACCGATAGAGCACTGACTCGTGCAAATGGCGCCCCATGTCGCTGCGGAACAACAGGCTGTCGCGTCCCGGCTTGGTGAACTCATCCAAGTGGTGCCGAAGCGCATCGTGTAGGTGCGGTGGGACGGCCACGTCTCGGATGCCGGCCTCGGTCTTCGGGGGTCCGACGATGGTCGCGCCGGGCACGAACGACACGGCGCGGCGGACCTTGATCACGCCGTGGGCGAGGTCCACGTCTTTTCGTCGGAGTTCGGCCAGTTCGCCGTAACGCAAGGCGCACCAGGTTGCCAGTAGCACCATGAGCCGGAACCGCTCGGGCATCGCCTCGACGATGACCGCCAGCTCCTCCAATGAGGCCGGTTCGATGCCGTGCTTGCGTCGCGCCACCCCGGCGCCGCGGATGCTGACCGGGCTGGTGTCGATGAGTTCCTCGTCGACAGCGGCGTTCATGATCGTCCGCAGCACGGCGTACGCCTTGGCCTTCGGCCGGTCCTTCACACCGCGCAGCAGGTTGTTGTGCCAGTTGCGGACGTCGGCCTTCGTGATCCGGGGGACTGGCAGGTCACCCAGGTGCGGCGTGATGTAGAGCCGCAGCGCACGTTCGTAGTCGAGCACAGTGCTTGGCCGCAGCGGTTCCCCCTTGACGCGGCGCTCGGCCAGCCAACGCCTCCCGTACTCCTCCAGCGTTTCGGTGTTTGCGTCACGGAGGGCCAGAGCACGCCGGTGCGCTGGCGGCTGCCAATCACCCGATTCGAGCAAGCGCCGCTCGTCGGCGAGCCATGCCTCGGCGTCACTCTTGAGGGTGAACGTCAACGGCGCCACATGCCGCTGCAGGTCTGCCCCGGTGTAGCTGGCCTGGTAGCGCTTGGAGGGCAGCCGCCTGATGTAGCCGAAGCCTCGTCTGCCCATGGTCGCCTCCTGGGCGTTCCGCACGTCCTCCCGCTATCGCGCGACGTGCGGTCCACGTGCGATAAGTCCCGCTACGAGTGCTCATTCGTGTCCCCGAGAGAACACTTCAGTGCGTCTGGGAGGCTGCGCGTTTCTGCTTGTCAGAAGCATATCTCACGCTTACGACGTCTGGCGACCCCAGCAAGATTCGAACTTGCGACACAAGGTTTAGGAAACCTCTG
>ERZ724513.1116-NODE-1116-length-13572-cov-10.964119_pt1 | contig 13572 bp, 6 predicted proteins | sample MGYA00376046_ERZ724513 | MGnify/ENA primary metagenome ERZ724513 (study PRJEB28724, sample SAMN07190883) | activated sludge metagenome | isolation source: activated sludge of sewage treatment plant in Hong Hong | place: Hong Kong | collected 2016-03-17 ... | reverse complement strand
TAAGCGACTCTGCTGGGTAACATTGATGCTGGTTGTGCTGAAGTTGACGCCACTAGCTGAGAACCGTCCATCACCCACCCTCTCCCTATTAGACCCTGTACCGGCGTAGTAGTCCGATTTGCCCTCTATATGAGAACGACCGGTTGTTGAACTACTGCCCTGGCTATCCTGTGTTTCGCCCGCCACAATGGCGGTCGCTCGTTGGACTTGATCAGTGCGGTGACATAGGGGACATTCGATTGCGGACATAAGTGCCTCCTTAGAACTGCGGAATTAATCGACTACTTATTTACAGATACGGTAAGCGCCAACAAAGTTACCTCTCGACGTAATGGAACCTATTGTCAGCTAGCTCTTTTAGGCCTCTACTTCTGGACGCGAATTGTCCCGCTAAGATAGCCTTTGTGAACCTCTCGGCCGTCGACGAGGATCGTGCCCGTTCCGGGTGAGACATCAAAGCTAATACGCCCTCTTGAATCCGTCAGTCCACGGGAGTGCGTCATGCCCCAGGAAATATGCACTTCGCAGGTGCGGCCATTGGCATTGGTGACTTCTACGGTAATCATAGTTTTCTCCTTATGTGATCCAATACGATGTTTTGAAGAAGCTGCATGTCGAGAGGCGACTCTGGTTGGCGCTATTCCTGCTCACAAAGCAATAGCAGTCCCAAAGGCCCATGCTTTTGAGCATTGGCTGGAACGCGCTGTCGCTAGTTGCGGCTAATATTGGGATCAAAGATGGCAATGGCTAACTGACTGCTCAACCTCGCGCAGAGACCCTCAACGTGAGCCGCGGCTTGCCGATTTAGCAACTGCTTTGCGGCGACTGGAATGCCGATACGTTCACCCTACGCTTGCTGGCTTACAGAGCACATTACAAACTGATGAGGGCCACATGCATAGCGCTCCAAGCGCGCGAACTACCTGGCGGGCAACATCGCCGCACTGCGCTACGAGTAAAGGTAGAAGAGCTCACGCAAAGGCGCGAAGGGGCAAAGGCGCAAAGAAGAAACGGCCGATACCCAAGCTTCTTCTTGGCGTCCTTTGCTTCCTTTGCGCCTTTGCGTGAGCTCTTACCCTGCTGCTAGATGCTGTCTGCCTGGCTCAGGGCGCACAGGATGGCCTGAGTCCGGGCGATGTCCGCGTCGTAGGTCAGTGTCTTGCCCTGCTCTCAGGCGGCGAACGCTGTGTCGCTGCTGAGACAGGGAGCATACCTGCTGGCATACTCCCTGCCTCAGCAAGGTCACTCAGGCCAACGCTTAGGGCAACGGCGGGTTGGCGTTGCGCGCCAGTTCCAGGGCCATCGGCCGGAACCATTGACCGGCGGCTGGGTCGATGACGCCCCATTCGGGATCGACGGTCTGGCCGCCCGGGCCGAGACCGCGCGTACACTCGCCGTCAGACTCGCCGGGAATTTTGATCCACAGGTAAGCGTCGAGCATGGGGTTGCCGGTGTCGGCTGTCGGCCGCAGCCCCACGCCGCGCCCGGGCGGGTTGCACCACACCTGCGGGTCGGGGTAGCTGACTGCCGGCGTCCACGGGCCTTGCCCGTTGCGGCTCGTGTCGATGACGAAGCCGTGTAGCCCCTCTTCGCCGGGGTAGGCCCAGGTCTGGCTCTCCACGTTGTCGATGTACCACTGGTCGGTCAGATGCCAGGTGGAGAAGTCGTTGGGATCGGCCGGGTAGTACTGGCTGGCGCACCAGTCGAAGTGCCCGTTGCCCCAGGAGGCCGGGTCGGTGGCGAACCAGATGCATTTGCTGACCCACGCGCCGTACTTTTGCAGGCGTTCGGTCTGGACGTAATTGGAGACGTTCAGGAAGAAGCCATCGGCGCGCAAGACGCCGGCTTGAACCAGGCGATGGGCCGTGTCGCCCGCGCCCAGCCAGGCGCTGTGCGTGCCGTCGAGGTAGACATAGGTGTTCGGCCGCGCCTTCAGGGCATCGACGGCGTAGTTGAGCATGGCGAAGCGGTCATTGGCGGCGGTGGCCTCGTCGGCGTCGGCCGGCTGGCACCATTCGTAGCTACCCGCCTGGCTGGGCAGGCCGCGGAACTGCTTGTACCACGGGATGATGCCCAACCCATCCGGCTCCAGGATGACGATCGCCTTCAGGTTGCCGATGCCGGCGGCGAAGTTGTCGATCCAGGCCTTGTATTGGCTGACTGTCGTGGCCCCGCCGGCCGAGAACTGGGCGCAGTCGCGGAACGGGATGTTATAAGCCACCAGGATGGGGACTCTGCCCTGGCCGTTGGCCTGCCTGACGGTGCGTCTGACTTCTTCCTGCACGCGCGTCGGGCGAGGCTCCGTGAACCAGACCGCTTGCGGTGTGCTGGTCATGGCTCGCAGCAGTCGGGCGTCGGCTCTCTGGCCATTGTTGTGGAGCCAATTGATGTGCGCCCGCGCCCCGGCGCTGGCTCTGGGGGTGAAGAACTGCGTGCCGGGGTCGAGATGGCCGGCTGGCGTTTCCGCGACCGCCGGGCCGGGCGCGGCGGCCAGAAGCACGGCAAACAGAGCGACGAGAACGACGAGGAATCCGAGTTTTCTTTTGTCCATTTCCTGCTCCTTATGGCAACTTTTCTATGACCCGCCACGGCAACAACGGTATCTCATCCATCCACACCCCCGTCGCGTCGTGGAAGGCGGCGACGATGGCCGGGGCCAGGGGCATGAAGGGCATCTCGGCCATGCCGCGCGCGCCCCACGGGCCGAGCGGGTCGGGTACTTCGACGAGCACCGAGTCAACTTTCTCCGGGATGTCCTTGATGCCGGGGATGAGGTACTGGCTGAAGAACGGATTGATGATCCGGCCGTCGCGCACTTGCAGGTTCTCCATCAGCGCATAGCCGAACGCCTGCACCACCGCGCCCTCGATCTGCCCCTCGACGTTGGTGCGGTTGATGACCTTGCCCACGTCGTCGGCGCAGACGACGCGCTCGACGTGGATGTAGCCCGTCTCGATATCGACGGCTAAGTCAACCACTTCGGCCACGTAGCCATAGGTGAAGTTGGGCATCGAATAGCCGGTCTCCGGGTCATAGGGCTGGGTGGGCGGCGGCCGGTAGGTGGCGTGGGCGATGGCCGGGCGGTCTTCGTCCGTCCACTTGGCCAGCGCCTCCTCGGCCGCCTTGCGGATGGAGTTGCCGGCCATGAAGGTCATGCGCGAGGCGGACACGGAGCCGGAGTCGGCGCTCGTGGCCGTGTCGGACATATCCAGCTCGACCAGCTCGACGGGCACGCCCACGGCCGCGGCCGCCATCTGCTTGAAGGCGGTATGGGAACCCTGGCCGACCTCGGCCCCGGCATGGCGCAGGACGACGCGCTCGATCTCCCGGTGGCCGTGGAGTTCGATGATCGCTTCGCACTTCTCCGGCGCGCCGAAGGAAAAGCCGACGTTCTTGAAGGAGCAAGCGATGCCGCGCCCGCGGCGGATTGCCCCCGGCTGCGTGGGCAGCGACTGGAAGGCCGACCGCTGCGCGTAGACATCGACCATCGGCCGACCCATGTCGCGGCTCGTGCCCCAGCCGGCCGCCTGCGCCGCGGCCTCGATGACCTGGGCGATGCTGACGCCGGGCGGGATAGGCGTCTGTGTGGTCAGCAGGCTGCCCTCGCGCAAGACGTTCTTGAGGCGCAGTTCGACCGGGTCCATGCCCAACGCCTCGGCCAGCTTGTTCATCTGGCACTCGGCGGCGAACGCGCCCTGTGGCCCGCCGAAGCCGCGGAACGCGCCACCAGGCACGTTGTTGGTCGTCACGGCGTAGCTGTCGATGTGGGCGTTGGGGATCTCGTAGGGGCCGGCGACCATCAGGTTGGCGTTGCCGAGTACTTTGGGGCTAGTGTAGGTGTAAGCGCCGCTGTCGAGGATGAGTTCGGCTTCCACGGCCGTCAGGCGGCCGTCCTTCGTCGCCCCCCACTTCGTCTTCACCCAGGCGGGATGGCGCTTGTGGTGGCCGATGATGCTCTCCTCGCGCGACCAGATGACCCGCACCGGCCGGTCGATGCCCCGCTCGTGCAGGCGCATGGCCGCCAGGCCGAGGACGATCTGTAACGACATGTCCTCCCGCCCGCCAAAGGCCCCGCCGATGGCCGGGTACTTGACACGCACCCGGTCAATGGGCAGGTTGAGCGAGTGGGCGATTTGCAGCTGGTCTTCGTGCGCCCACTGGCCGGCGATCTCGACCGTCACCCGGCCCTGGTCGTCCATAGTGCCGACGCCGGCCTCGGGTTGCAGGAAGGCGTGCTCCTGATAGGGCAGGCGGTAGTTGCCCTCGATGATCACGTCGGCCGCCGCCCAGCCCGCGTCCATGTCCCCCTTGCGAATCTTGTAGTGCTTGAGGATGTTGCTGCCGTGCCAGGGGTGCAGCACAAGCTCATCCTTCATGGCCTCATGCACGTCGGTGACGATGGGCAGCGGCTCCCACTCGATGCGGATCAGCGCGGCGGCGCGGGCGGCGTCGGACTCCGTCTCGGCGACGACGAGGGCCACGTGGTCGCCCTCCCACAAGCTGATGTCGGCGTAGGGCTGGCCGCTGTTCAGGCCGACGAAGACGGGCTGGTCGGGCGTGCCCAGGCCGTAACCGTTGACGGGCACGTCCTTGGCCGTGAAGACGGCGACGACGCCGGGCGCGGCCTCGGCGGCGCTGATGTCCATCGACAGCATGCGGGCATGGGGCTGGCCGCTGAAGAGGACGCGGCCGAAGAGCAGGTTCGGCGGCGTGATGTCGCCGGGGTAGAGGGCCTCGCCGGTTACTTTACCGCGAGCATCGACGCGCTCGGTGACGCGGGCACGGAGGATAGTGTCATCGGTCATAGCTTTCCCCGGCCGCCTGATGAACGGCCTCAATGATCTTGTAATACCCGGTGCAACGACACAGATTGCCGGCGAAGGCCTGGCCGATCTGGATGGCGTCGGGCGCGGGCTTCTCGTCGAGTAGCTTGGCCCCGGACATGAGGAAGCCGGGGATGCAGTAGCCGCACTGCACCGCGCCGGTCTGAATAAAGGCTTGCTGGATGGGATGCAGCCCCTCCGGCGTGGCCAACCCTTCGACGGTGACGACCTCGGCGTGGTGGGCGCGGGCGGCGGGCACAAGGCAGGCCATGACGGCCATGCCGTCCAGATAGACGGTACACGCGCCGCACTCCCCCTCGGCGCAGCCCTCCTTCGTGCCCGTCAGTTGCCCTTCCTCGCGCAGCCAGCGCAGCAGCGTCTTGGAGATACCCGGCGCGCTGAGCGGCCGGCCGTTGACCGTCGTCTCGATGGGCGTGTCGGGGCCGAAGGAGGCGGCGTAGTCAGGGCCGGTGGGGAACAGGCCGCCGGTGCTGCCCCAGAGCATGGCCGGATCGGCCGGCCAGTTCTCGCGCTCGCGGCCGTCGCGCAGGGCCAACAGCGCCCGGCGGGTCATCACCTCGACCATCTCGGCGCGGTAGGCGGCCGGGCCGCGCACGTCGTCGATGGGCGTCGCCGCGGCGGCGGCCAGCCCGGCGGCAACGGTGATCTCATCGTCGCTCAGAGCCTTGCCGGATAAATAGTCCTCCGCTGAGGTCGCGTTGATGATCGTCGGGGCGACGCTGCCCAGGGTGATGCGGGCGTCGCTGACACTGCGGCTGTCGGCGGCGAAGTCGAGCACGACGGCCAGATGGACGACGGAGATGGCCTGCGCCCGTCGCAGCCCCAGCTTGACGAACATGCCGCGGGCCGTCGCCGGCAGCGGCGCGAGGACGATCTCGACCAGCAGCTCGTCCGGCTCCATGACCGTGCGGCGCACGCCGGTGTAGAAGTCGGCCAGTCGTACCATGCGCCAGCCGCGCGCCGAGGCTAGGATGACCTGGGCGTCGAGGGCGCGCAGGGCGGAGATGGTGTCGTTGGCCGGACTGGCGGTGATGAGGTTGCCGGCGACGGTGGCCCGGTTGCGCAATTGGGGCGAGGCGATCTCCCAGCAAGCCTGGGCCAACGGCAGGGCGTGGGCGACGAGGTCGGCCGAGGCGACGACCTGATTGTGCGTCACCAACGCGCCGATGTGGATGAGGCCGTCGGCGTCGCGGCTGATGGTGTTGAGGTCGGGGATGCGGGTGATGTCGATGATCACCTTGAGACCCGACCGCGCGCCGCGCTCCATCTCCAGCAGCAGGTCCGTGCCGCCGGCGACGACGCGGGCGGCGCGGCCGTGGCGAGCCAAAAGCTCCAGAGCGGTGGCCAGATCGGCGGGCATCTCGTAGCGATCGAGGATGGGAGGAACGTTGTGGGTAAACATAGGCGGTTATTACATGGAACTGGCGGCCTCTTCCGGCGTGGCGGCCGGGATGGCCATAGGCCGGCCGTCGCCGCCGCGTTGGGCCATGATGATCTGGGCGATGATGCTGACGGCGATTTCGGCCGGCGATTCGGCATTGATTTCCAGGCCGATGGGCGCGTTGACGCGCGTCAGGCTGTCGGCGGGCAACCCGTCGGCCAATAGCTGGCGGCGCGTCTCCTGCCAACGGCGGCGGCTGCCCATGACGCCGATGAAGGCGGCGGGCGTAGCCAGCAGTTGCGGCAATAGCTCCCGGTCGAGGCCGACGTTGCGGGTGACGACGGCGACGTAGGTGCGCGCGTCGATGGGCTGGATGGCCAGAGCGTCGGCCAGCGGCCCGCTCAGGCGCGCGTCGGCGTCGGGCACGTTCTCGGCCGTGGCTAACTCCGGGCGGTCGTCCCAGGCGACGACGCGGTAGCCCAGCCAGTGCCCCAGCGACACCAGGGCGCGGCCGACATGGCCACAGCCGAGGACGTAGAGGGTGGGCAGGGCAACGTAAGGCTCGACGTAGATTTCTACCTGGCCGCCGCAGACGCCGGGGTCGCCGCGCTGGGGATCGACGAGGGAGTAGGGCACGAGCCGGGTGCGGCCGTCGCGCAGTGCCTCGGCCGCGGCGGCCACGACGCGGGCTTCCATCTCGCCGCCGCCGATGGTGCTCAGGGTGCGGCCGTCGCCATAGACGAGCATCTTCGTGCCCGCGTGGCGCGGCACGGAGCCTTGGTCGCGGATGATGACCGCCAGGGCCACCGGCTCGCGCCGGGCCTGGGCGGCCAGGAGTTCTTCAAGGACGTGGCGATCTTCGCCGGTCATGGTTGGTCTTGCGGAACAAACGTCGGCATCAGGGCCGCGCCACACACCACTCCGACACCCAGGCGTTCTTGCCCTCGCCCTCCACGCGGTAGAAGACGTGAGGAAACGGCGTGGCTTCGAGAGCCGAGAGGGGCACCTGGTCGCGCGCGGCGATCAGTTCCCGCTGGCTGACCTCACGGACAGTCACCAGGGTCTCGTCGAGAAAGAAGCGGTTGTGCGCCCAGACGGCCGGCCGGCCCTCGTTGGCCAGGACAACGCGCCGGTCATCGACCAGGCGGCCGCATTGCCCGTGGGCCACGCAGTCGTCGCTGCAGACGATCTTGGCCGCTTCGTCCACCGCCAGGGGCGGGTTGTCGCCGCCGCAGGCAGCCAGCAGTAAACCGAAGGCCAGCAGGAGCAGCAGATAGAGTGTGGGGCGCAGTCGGGACATGCCAACAATAGTGTAACAGAATTTGGCCCAGGCGTTCAACGATTGGCGCGGCACTTCTCATGCACGTTTGCGGCCGGCGATTAAGAAAAGGGGCGAGACAGCCGCTCGGCCGTCTCGCCCCCTTTGGCATAGCGGTGGGCGCGGGCGGCAAGGCCCGCGCCGGCGCGCCTACTCGGTGATGGTGAAGAGAGCGCCTTCGGAGCGGCCGAAGACCTCCGGGAAGAACTGCTCGCGCGCCGTGGCCGGCATCGCCTGATAGACGCCCGGTATGTTCGGCTGCAAGTAGTAGGTGTACTGGTACGTCCCCGCGGGCAGGAACTGGCTCAGGAAGACGACCTTCTCATCGCGGTACTGGATGTGGTCGAAGTACCACCAGCCCCAGAAGCCGCGGGCGAAGTCGCCCTCCGCGGGCACGATGCCACCGGCGCGCCCCGACTGGCTGGTCAGCAAGTTGGGGTCGATGGCGTCTGTGCCCGCGGGGATGGGGTCTTCGACCAGGACGTAGACGCGGTCGTTGGGCACGACGATGGTCAGCTCGACGCGCACCTGGCCGCCGGCGCCGATGCTGTCGATGGGTTCGCACGTCTCGGCCGCCGGGTCACAGGCGGCGTCGAAGTAGCGGCGCTCGACGGTGAAGCCCCGGCTGATCGGGTCGAGGGCGTCGACGGCGATGGCGCTGTCAAGGCGCAACGTGTAGTACAGGCGACCGTCGCCCGCGCCGCGCTGGAAGTCGAAGAAGTTCGTCTCGTCGCTGACCAACTCGTTGAGCGGCACGCGGACGATCTCCGAGTCGGTCACGTTGTTGGCCGTGAAGCTGCCCGCCGCCCGCGATTGCAGGTTGACCAGCAGCTCATAGGCGTAGTCCGGCTCCAGTTCGCCGGAGACGGCCATCCAGTCGCTGAGGGCGCTGACGCTCCAGGCGGTCTGGTGCAGCGTGGCCCACGTCTCGGCGTCACGGGCGACCATCAGCCAGCGCACGGCCGGCGGCAGCAGCGGGCTGTCCGGCTGCAAGCGCGCCAGCGCGGCGACGACCATGGCCGTGCCGCGGATGTCGCTGTCGAGGTTGGCGAAGTCCTGCTCGGCGCTCTCCCAGTGCGCGCCGGTGGCGCTCATGATGGCCGTGTCGTTCAGATCGGTCAGCAGCGCCGTTGGGTTCGCGCCGGTCGCGCCGCTCAGGTCGTAGGCCATGATCAGCAGCGCCTTGGCATACGGGTCGAGCAGGCCGCGGTGTTCGTCCACCAGCGTGTCGGCGTCGTCGGCGACGTTCTCGCCGGCTTCGGCCATCACGTAGAGGAAGAAGGCCTGCCGGTTGGCCTCGGCGGCGTCGCCCAGGTTGCCGACCGGCTGGAGCTGGGTGCGCAGGTAAGCCACGCCCTTGTCCAGCACGGCGGCGTCCACGTCGTAGCCGAGGTCGGCCGCGCGCGAGAGGGCCAGCACAGCCTGGGCGCTGATCCACGGGTCGGCTTCGGTGCTGAAGCACCAGCCCCAGCCGCCATTCTCGAACTGCGCGGCCTGCAGGGCGGCGACATCGGCGCTGACGCGCGCCGTCAGCCGGCCTTGCAGATCGGGCCGGTCGAGTTCCAGGGCGCGAACGGCCGCCTCAACCGAAGCGTTGTAGAGCAGCCGGTCGCCATAGGTGCCGGCGCACTCCAACCAGGCGGCGCTGTCGGCCTCGATGACATCGAACGATTCGATGATGGCCGCGGCCAGCGACGGCTGGAGGCGCACTTGCACCTCGCCCTGGCGCTGATCCACGCCCTGCGGCAGGACGACGGCCTCAACGCGGCGGCCTTCCTCGTCCAATTCGCCGGCGGTGGCCACGAAGTCGCGGCCGTCGTAGCGGTAGACGGGCAGCAGCGCGTCTGGGCCAACGCCCACGGTGGGCTTGCTGGCGTCGCTGAAGTCGCCGCCTTCGACGCGGAAGGTCAGGTCGGCCGTCTCCACGTCGTCAACGGTGACGTTCCAGCGCACCAGTTGCCGGCCGCCGGCCGGGACCGTGACCGTCTGCGTTGCCTCGCCGTCAATCGTCACCCCGGTGGCTTCCAGCGTCACCGTGGCCTTGATGTCGGCGTCGGTGTTGTTGTTGACGTTCGCGCCCAGCGACACCTGGTCGCCGACGGTGAAGAAGCGCGGCGTGACCGGGCGGATGATGAGCGGCAGGCGGGCCAGGATATCGACGCTGGCCTGGCCGACGCGGGTGTCGGTGGTGGTCGCCTTGCTGTGCAGCCGCCAGGTGGTGACGTTGTCAGGCAGGGGAATCTCGACCGAGGCGCGGCCATCGGCGTCGGTCATCAGCCGGGCTTCCCAGTAGGCCGTGTCGCGGAAGTCCTGACGCACGTCGTCCTCGCCTTCGATGCGGAACGACGCCGCCATCTCATCCGCCCCGCCGCCGCCGCCGAAGCCGCCGGCCATGAGCGGTTCCTCGATCTCCAACCCTTCGCCGGTGATGAGCAGACCGGAGCCAAGCGTGCTGCGCAGCGGCTGGCGGAAGTAGAACGCGTCGAGGATGTGCGGCGCGTTGTCTTCCTTCAGCAGCAGCACGGCCAGATCGACCAGAGCCACAGAAACCTCGGACTGGACGCCGTTGCCGGCCTGGTCGGTCACGGCGATGTCGAACGTGGCCGTATCGCCGGGGGCGTACTCCTCCGCGCCGGGCGTCAGCGTCACGGTCAGGTCAAACTGGTCGGGCGGGACGACGATCTCCACGAAGCCGACGCGGATGTCGGCATAGGGGAAGTCGGCGTCGGCCACATCGACCGGCTTGATGGCCACAACGGTCACGTGGACGTTGGGCGCGTACTCCTCGGTGATGGGCAGCGAGATGATCTGGCTGCCGTTGACGGTGATGACCTGCTGGTCGATGATGTTGCCGCGCTCGACCACCAGCCACGCCTGCACGGGCTGGGCGAACGGCGACTGGACGAGAATTTGCGCCGTCTCGCCGGGGCGATACTCGCGCTTGTCGGTCGTCACGTCCATCGTGCGCTGGTTGGGGTCGGTGCGCCAGCCGGCGAACTGGGCGTCCACCGACCAGATGGCCGTGCTGGTCATCTGCTCGCGGCCGCCGGCGTCGGTCAGCGTAGCCACGACGAGGTATGTGCCGCCCGATTCGGGCGTGAAGCTCACTGTGGCCTGGCCGTCGGCGTCGGTGGTCACGGTCTCGCGGCCGACTTCGGTGTCAACCGGCGTCCACTGCGTCACGCGCTGGCCGAACTCGACGACGCGCTCGCTTTCCCAGTCGCGCTGGTAGAAGACGACTTCAACCGACTGGTTGCCCAGGGCTTCGCCGGCCCAATCGACGGTCAGCAGATCGACCGCGGCCTCATCGCCGGCATCGACGATGTTGTTCTGGGGTCGCAGCCCGACGTAGGCGTCGGCGCTGTGGAAGACGATCTCTGTGCGGCCGCTGACCGGGAACTCGCCCAGGCCGCCGACGGTGACTTCGACGCGCACCGTGCGGCTGCCGGCGTCGCTCTCGGCCAGCAGGTCAGCCGGCAGGGGGATGGTCACGTGGCCGGCGCCGTCGGTCTCGCCGTCGCCGCTGGCGACGGTGGTCTCGTTGCCGCCAAAGTTGAAGGGATCGAACTCGTAGTTGAAGTCGCCCGTGTCGCCGAAGGCGTAGGCGGGCGCGCTCTCGAACGAGGGCACGTATTCGGACTCGATGACGTTCCAGTTGACCGGCAGGCCGGCGGCCGAACCGCCAAAGAGGTAGGCCACGTCCACGTTGACGTTCGTCGCCTGGCCGCGCAGCACATCGGCCTGCTCCGGTGTCACGGTGACCTGGAACTCCGGCGCGCGGTACTCAGCCACGGTGAAGGGCCGGCTGGACAGCCAGAAGTTGCCGGTCAGGTTGAAGGAGTAGCTGCCCAGCGGCATGTCGTCCGGCAACGTCAATTCGCCATTGAAGACGCCGTCCTCGTCCACCGTGACCGTAAAGGTTTCGCTGAACGTGTCCACGTCCTCGCCGAAGAAGAAGTTGGGGTTGACCGAGACCTCCAGTTCCTCAATGTCGGGCAGGAGGTAGCGGCCGAAGCTGGGCACACGGACGATACCCTTGTAGTAAACCGTGTCGCCCGGCCGGAAGATGGGCCGGTCGGTGTAGATGTAGGCGTAGAGTGATTGCTCCGGGCCGCTGTCCATTGTCAGGCCCATCTGCCAGGGCTGCACGGTGGCCGTCCACAGCGTCGAGGCCATACCGAACCCGGCCGCGCCCGGCTCGTTGCTGGCGACGACCACGCCTTCGAGATACTGCTCATCAGGCGTGTAGTCAAAGCGCGCGAAGCCGTTGGCGTCGCTGGTGGCCGTGCCGGCGGCCTCGCTGTTGCGCTTGTAGAGCGTCAGTTCGCGCCCGGCGACGGGCTGGCCGCTGGCCAGGTCGGTCACCCAGACGTTGACCTCGCCGAACATCTCCTTGACGACGATGTTGGTGTCGGCGACGACCAGCACGACGTTGCGCACCTGCCAGTAGCTGCTATCCGCGTCCACTTCGGGCGCGTTGACGCGCAACTCGTAGACGCCGGTGGGCAGCACGCCGCCATCGGCCAGGGGCACATCGATCACGCCCAACTCGCCGGGCACGTTCTCCACCGGGATGGTCGTCTGGAAGACCGGCTCGCCCGCCGGCACATGCTCATTGATCTGGTAGGAGTTGAAGATCAGATCAGTGTTGGCGCCCAGTTCGTACAGTGACACTGTCACCTCGGTGACGTTGCGGTGCAAGACCTGCACGGTTGTGGGGAAGCTGGTGCTCAACTGGGCGACATCGCGCGGCAGATTGAGCGACGCCAGCGGGGCCAAGGGCGGGGCGTTGAAGGTGAAGACGTAGTCCTCGCCCAGAGTGTTGCCATAGGGGTCGGCCGCCGTGGCCGGGATGGTCACGGTGTAGGTGGTGTTGGGCGCCAGCTCAAAGTCCAGCGAAACGGAGTAGGTGCCTTCCCACTCGTTGACGAAATAATCGACATCGCCGGGGGCCGGCTCGATGACAAATTGGTCAACGACCGTATCATCGTTCATGGGCGAGGCGAATTCGACGCTGAAGCCGCGTTGCCAGGTGTCGGCCGTGCTGCCGTCGGCCGGGAAGGTCGAGGCCACGGCCGGCAGGGGCACGGTCGTGAAGGTGCTGACGTGGTCGCCTTCCAGCGTCGCGCCGCCGTTGGCCGAGGGCGCAGACGCGCCGACGGTCAGCGTGATGTCCGACGCCAGCGGCAGCAGGTCATCGGGCGACAGCACGACGGCACGGTTGCCCGCCTGCCAGGCGGCCGTGTAGGCCACGGCCTCGTCGTCGGCGCTCAGGCTGAGCGCGCCCTCGACGCCGGTCGGGTTCATGGGCATGTTGAAGGTCACGGTGATGGGCGTCGTCGGCACGATGCGCTCGGCGTTGTTCTCCGGCTCAACGGTGACAACTTCGGGGCCAAGCGTCGTGAATTGCCACGTCGGCGGGTTCTCGATGACGCTGCCGGTCAGATCGGTCAGAGCGGGATCGACACTGACGGTGTAGCTCGTCGAACCGGCCAGGGCCGGGTCGGCCACGAAGCGGTAGATGCTGGTGGAAGTCCACTCGCCCGCGCCCGCGACGGGTGGGTCGAACGTCAGCGGCTGGGGCAGGCCGGCCTGCTCGCCGCTGCTGACCAGAGGCACGACGGGCTTGTTGAAGACGACGGTGATGGCCGCGTCGGTGCCGATGGCCGTCGCGCCGTCCTCCGGGCTGACCTGGGTGACGGCCAGCGGCCCGGTGGTCTGCAAGGCGAAGTCAACCGGTTCCAGGAGCGTCTGGCCGTTGACGGAGGCGGCCGAATCGGCGACGCGGACGTGATAGGTCTGGCCCTCGGCCAGCGTTTCGGCGGGCGTGAAGACGGCCACGGACGGCTCCGGCCAACTCAGCTCGCCCTCGACGGCCGGCTCGATGGCAAAGGCCGCGGCGACGGACTCTTGGTCCATTGGCTGGTCGAAGCGGACGGTGATGGCCGCGTTGGCGGCGATTTCGCTGCCGGGCAGGGGGTCGCTGGTGACGACCTGCGGCGCCCAGTCGATGGCCTCGACGGGCACGG
>ERZ724513.1112-NODE-1112-length-13584-cov-8.949812_pt1 | contig 13584 bp, 11 predicted proteins | sample MGYA00376046_ERZ724513 | MGnify/ENA primary metagenome ERZ724513 (study PRJEB28724, sample SAMN07190883) | activated sludge metagenome | isolation source: activated sludge of sewage treatment plant in Hong Hong | place: Hong Kong | collected 2016-03-17 ... | reverse complement strand
CATCGACGCCTTCACCGCACTGGGCCGGGTGGGAACGGTGGCCGCCGACGTCCTACCATGAAGCCGCCCACGGCCCGGGCCGGAACCGCGAGCTGTGCGAGCAACCTTCGGTTCCCTTCTTCCCGGACCAGCCCGGCCATGAAATCCGCACGGATCTGGCGAATTCCGCGCAGTTTCCGATCGACTGGCCGAAAAACTCCGTTGACCGGACGTAAAGCTGTGTGAGACGGCAATCCTAGCTAGAACGAGTTGGCAGTGTCAAAGAACGGACAAATCCATCATGAGTCCTTATTTTCGCAGGTCAATGACCATGCAAGCAGGGTCATTCTAGAACACGTTCTACCGCTGTCGGGAGGTCCCGATAACAACTGCGCGGGTACCGCGTGATTGACCGAATTGTCAATTGTCGAGCAGGCCGACCGAGGAGAACATCCGGTTCGGGTCGCGGTCGGCAAAGTATCCGCCGAGCGCGGCACCCAAACCGTCCGGCGTCCAGGCATCGCCCGACGCGGTGAACTTGTGCTCGAGCACGGGCGCCGCGACCAGACCGATCGACGGCCCGTAGACGACGAACACCTGTCCGTTGACTTTCTCGGCGGCGGGCGAGGCGAGGAACCGGACCAGCGTCACCACGTGATCCGGGGACAGCGGGTCGACCTCGCCGCTGCCGAGCTCCGGCGCCGCGCCGAACGTCTCGGCGGTCATCGGTGTCCTGGCGCGCGGACAGATCGCATTGGCGCGCACGCCGTAGCGGCCCAGTCCGCGCGCGGCCGACACCGTCAGCGCGGTGATGCCGGCCTTGGCGGCGCCGTAGTTGGCCTGGCCGGGCGGCCCGCCCAGACCGGCCTCCGACGAGGTGTTGATGATCCGGCCGTACACGGTGTTTTCTCCGCCGTCGCCGCCTCGTTTGGCCTTGTCCCGCCAGTAGGTCGCCGCGTTGCGGGTCAGCAGGAAGTGGCCGCGCAGATGGACGGCGATGACGGCGTCGAAGTCCTCGTCGGACATGTTGAACAGCATGCGGTCACGGGTGATGCCGGCGTTGTTCACGACGATGTCCAAGCCGCCGAGGCCGTCGGCGGTGGCGACGAGCTCGTCGGCGGTGGACCGCGCGCTGATGTCGCCGGGAACCGCGACGGCCTTGGCGCCCAGCGCCGCGATCTCCGCCAGGACGTCGGAGTTGTCCAACGCGCCAGCGATGTCGTTGACCACAACGGTCGCGCCCGCGGCCGCCAGCCCGACGGCTTCGGCGCGACCCAGGCCCGCGGCGGCGCCGGTGACAACGGCGACCTTTCCGGAAAGATCAATGTCGCTCAAGTTACGAATACCTCTAGTCTTTTCGGACCAGCGCGGCGCGGGGGCATTCGGCGACCGCCTGTTCGGCCAGCGCTTCCCGGTCGGCGGGAATCTCGGCAACCTTCATCACGGCGTACTCGTCATCGTCAAGGCCGAACAGGTCGGGAGCTATACCCACGCAAATCGCGTTGCCCTCGCAACGATCGTGGTCGACTTCCACACGCATGACAATCTCCTCCCGATCCAGGCAGGCCCCGGATGGGATCCGCGGCCCGTCGAGCCAGTCTTGCACCGTTCTGGACCCCAAGACTAGAACGTGTTACAACCAGGAATGCAACCGGGCGGAATTCCCGAGGTCGCCCGAGAAGTGAGGAAGCGCGATGCGGATCGGCTACACCCCTGAGCAGGAGGAGTTGCGTCGCGAACTGCGCGCCTACTTCACCAAGCTCATGACTCCCGAACGCGCCGAGGCGCTGGCGTCGGGCGACGGCGAGATGGGCCGGGGAAACGTCTACCGCGAGACGGTCGCGCAGATGGGCAAGGACGGCTGGCTGACGTTGTCCTGGCCCACGGAGTTCGGCGGACAGGCGCGGCCGCCGATGGACGGCCTGATCTTCAACGACGAGGCGGCCCTGGCCAACGTGCCGGTGCCGTTCCTGACCATCAACAGCGTGGCGCCGACGATCATGGCGTTCGGCACCGAGGAACAGAAGAAGTTCTTCCTGCCCAAGATCGCCGCGGGTGAGTTGCACTTCTCGATCGGCTACTCCGAGCCCGGCGCGGGCACCGACCTGGCGTCACTGCGCACCGCCGCCGTGCGCGACGGCGACGACTACGTCATCAACGGGCAGAAGATGTGGACCTCGCTCATCGCCTACGCCGACTACGTCTGGCTGGCGGTCCGCACCAACCCGGAAGCGAAGAAGCACCGCGGCATCTCGATGCTCATCGTTCCCACCACGGCCGAGGGCTTCTCCTGGACGCCGGTGCACACCATGTCCGGTGTAGACACCAGTGCCACCTACTACCAGGACGTGCGGGTGCCCGTCACCAACCTGGTGGGCGAGGAGAACGCCGGCTGGAAGCTGGTCACCAACCAGCTCAACCACGAGCGCGTCGCCCTGGTGTCGGCGCAGCCGATCTTCTTGGCGCTCAACGGAGTTCGGGAATGGGCGCAGAACACCAAGGACGGGCACGGCAGGCGACTGATCGACTCCGAGTGGGTTCAGCTCAACCTCGCCCGGGTGCACGCCAAGGCCGAGGTGCTCAAGCTGATCAACTGGGAGCTCGCCTCCGCCACCGACGCGACGCCGTCACCGGCGGACGCGTCCGCCGCGAAGGTATACGGCACCGAACTGGCCACCGAGGCCTACCGCCTGCTGATGGAGGTGCTCGGCACGGCGGCGACGCTGCGCACGGATTCACCCCGCGCGCTGCTGCGCGGCCGCATCGAGCGGATGCACCGGTCCTGCCTGATCCTGACGTTCGGCGGCGGCACGAACGAGATCCAGCGCGACATCATCGGCATGGTCGCGCTCGGCCTGCCCCACGCCAGTCGCTAGCCCGAGAAATCCGGAGAGAACCGAAGACCATGGACTTTTCACACAGCGAAGCCTCCGACGACCTCGGCGGCCTGGTCCGCACCATCACCGAGTCGATCTGTACCAATGAGCACCAACGCGAACTCGACGGATCGGACACCCGCTTCGACCGCGACCTGTGGGCCAAGCTGATCGAGGCCGACATCCTCTCGGCCGCCGCGCCCGAGGCCGTGGGCGGCGGCGGATACGGCGTCCTCGAGCAGGCCGCGGTCCTCGAAGCGCTCGGCCGGCAACTGGCGGCCGTGCCCTACCTCGAGTCGGCGGTACTCGGCGCCGGAGCGCTGGCGAAGTTCGGTTCGGCTGCGCTGCAAGAGGATTGGGCCGCCCCGGCGGTGGCCGGCAGCAAGCTTCTCACGATCGCACTGGCGGGCGACATGGGCGACGGGCCGGTGCAGGCCGCCGAGGACTCCGGCGGGTTCCGCCTCACCGGCGCCCGCACCCAGGTCGCCTACGGGCCGGTGGCCGACGCCTTCCTGGTGCCCGCCGAGACCGGCTCGGGCACCAAGGTTTTCCTGGTCTCGGCCGCCGACGCCGGCGTCACCGTCACACCGTTGCGCACCACGGGCCACGGCAGTGTGGCGCACCTGGAACTGGCCGGTGTGCCGGCCGGTGCCGAGCGGGTGGTGGGCGGAAGCGAGGTCGTCGACTGGCTGACCACCCGGCAGACGCTCGGGCTCAGCGCATTCCAGCTCGGCGTGCTGGCCCGCGCGCTGGAGATGACCGCGGAGTATGCCCGCGAGCGCGAGCAGTTCGACCGGCCGATCGGCAGCTTCCAGGCCGTCGCCCAGCGGCTGGCCGACGGCTACATCGACATCAAGGGCCTGCGCCTGACCGTCACGCAGGCCGCGTGGCGTCTCTCGGAGGACCTGCCCGCCGACGTCGACGTGCGCACCGCCGCGTTCTGGGCCGCCGAGGCCGGACACCGCGTCGCGCACACCGCGGTGCATGTGCACGGCGGCGTCGGCATCGACACCGACCACCCGGTGCACCGGTACTTCCTGGCGGCCAAACAGGCCGAGTTCGCGGTCGGCAGCGCCACCGGGCAACTGCTGGTGATCGGCCGCGAACTGGCCGACACCCCCGCCTGAGCCCGACGATGAGTGATTTCGGTGCAGGAACCGTCGCTGACCGACGGGAAATGCACCGAAATCACTCGACAGTGTCCGGTCTGTTGGCCGAACTGGTCGACGTCGACGATCGGGGCGTCTATTCACGCGATATTGCCGACGGCGAGGGCGATGTCTCCTTTGTGAGCTGGCGCAACCACATTCACGACGGTGCGGCGCTGGCCGCGCTGCTGGACGCCCGGCTGGACCCGGACCGTCCGCGCCACGTCGGCGTGCTGCTCGGCAACACGCCATTCTTCTGCACGATGCTGGTGGCCGCGGCGCTGTCGGGCATCGTGCCGGTCGGACTGAACCCGACCCGCCGGGGCGCCGCCCTGCAGCGTGACATCGACCACGCCGACTGCCAGTTCGTGCTCGCCGATCGGGAGAACACCCAGCACGACATCGCCGCCGTCGACGTCGAATCACCCGAATTCACAGCCGAATTGGCGTCCCACCGGGGAGCGCCGGTCAAGTTCCCGGACGCCGATCCGGACGACCTGTTCATGTTGATCTTCACCTCCGGCACCGGCGGCGATCCGAAGGCGGTGCGGTGCACGCACGAGAAGGTGGCCTTTCCCGGTCAGATGCTGGCGCAGCGGTTCGGTCTGGGACCGTCGGACACCTGTTATCTGTCCATGCCGCTGTTCCATTCGAACGCGATCATGGCGGGGTGGGCTCCGGCGGTGGCCGCTGGCGCGTCGATCGCCTTGCGCCGCAAGTTCTCCGCGTCGGGGTTCTTCCCCGACGTGCGCCGCTTCGGCGCCACCTACGCCAACTACGTCGGCAAGCCGCTGTCCTACATCCTGGCCACACCCGAAGCCCCGGACGACGCCGACAATCCGTTGCGGGTCGCGTACGGAAACGAGGGCGCACCGCGGGATCTGAGCCGATTCGCCGCGAGATTCGGTGTGCAGGTGGTTGACGGGTTCGGTTCCAGCGAGGGCGGGGTGTCCATCGCGCGCACCCCCGACACCCCCGAGGGGGCGCTGGGACCGCTCGTCGACGGTGTCACGATCGTCGACGTCGACACCGGCGAGGAGTGCCCGCCCGGTGTGGTCGGGGAATTGGTCAACACCGCTGGCCGCGGCCAGTTCCGCGGCTACTACAAAGACGAGCAGGCCGAGGCCGACCGGATGCGCGGCGGCGTGTACCACACCGGTGACCTGGCCTACCGGGACGAGCACGGGTTCGCCCACTTCGCCGGGCGACTCGGCGACTGGATGCGCGTCGACGGGGAGAACCTGGGCACCGCACCCATCGAACGCGTCCTGACGCGCTACCCGGGGGTGACCGAGGCCGCGGTGTACCCGATCCCCGACCCGGCGGTCGGGGATCAGGTGATGGCCGCCCTCGTGCTGCCCGAGGGCGCCGCATTCGACCCCGACAACTTCCGCCGATTCCTCTCGGAGCAAAGCGATCTCGGGCCGAAGCAGTGGCCGGCGTTCGTGCGGGTCGGTTCGTCGGTGCCGCGTACCGAGACGTTCAAGATCCTCAAACGCCAACTGTCCGCCGAGGGCACCGAGTGCGCCGACCCGGTGCACCGCATCCCGCCCCCCGCCCGCGCATCCGGGGGCTGACCGTGCCGGAGGACATCGCGTCGATGCTGCTGGACCGGCTCGGTGACACCCACCCCGGGCTGCGGACCAGAAGCCGGGACTGGACGTGGGATGCGGTGGTCCGCGAGTCCGCCGCACGCGGTGCGCTGGCATCGGAGCTGCGCGGTCCCGGGCCGTTCCATATCGGCGTACTGCTCGACAACACAGCGGATTTCGTGTTCTGGCTCGGCGGCGCCGCATTGGCCGGCGCGACGATCGTGGGCATCAATCCGACCCGCGGACCCGCCGACATGGCCGCCGACATCCGGCACGCCGATTGTCAGTTGCTGGTCACTGACACCGCCCGGCTGCCGATGTTGCGGGACCTGGACTCCGGGATCGGTCCGGAGCGAATCCTGTGCACCGACAGCCCGGAATACGTCGCGGCGGTGGCGGACCACCGATCCGAGCCGGCCGTCGCGGCCGGCGTCGGGCCGGAATCCCTTCTGCTGCTGCTGTTCACCTCGGGCACCACGGGTACCTCGAAGGCGGTCCGGTGCACCCAGGGCCGGCTGGCCCGCATCGCATACACGGCCGTCGAGAAGTACGGTCATGTCCGCGCGGACGTGGACTACTGCTGCATGCCGCTGTTCCACGGCAACGCGATCATGGCCCTGTGGGCGCCGGCACTGGCCGTCGGCGCGACGGTCTGCCTGACGCCGTCGTTCTCCGCATCGGGGTTCCTGCCCGATGTCAGGTTCTTCGGGGCGACGTTCTTCACCTACGTCGGTAAGGCCCTGGCATACCTGATGGCCACGCCGGAGCGTCCCGATGACGCGGACAACACACTGGTCCGCGGCTTCGGCACCGAGGCATCGCCGGACGACCAGGCGGTGTTCCGGCGCCGCTTCGGCGCGGTGCTGTTCGAGGGTTACGGTTCCAGCGAAGGCGGCAACGCGGCGGCCGTCGCACCCGACGCACCGCCGGGCGCACTCGGCCGCCCGGCGCACGACGGGATTGCAGTGGTCGACCCGGACTCACTGACCCCTTGTCCGCCAGCGGTTCTCGACGCTCATGGCCGGGTCGTCAACGCCGACGACGCGGTCGGAGAGATCGTCGACACCCGGGGCGCACGCGACTTCGAGGGCTACTACAAGAACGACGCCGCCGACGCCGAGCGGATCCGCAACGGCTGGTACTGGACCGGCGATCTGGGCTACGTCGACGAGGCGGGGTTCCTGTACTTCGCGGGCCGGCGCGGCGACTGGATCCGCGTTGACGGCGAGAACATCTCGGCCCTGACCGTCGAGTGGGTGCTGCGGCGCCACCCGGAGGTGGTGGCCGCCGCCGTCTACGGGGTGCCCGACCCCCAGTCGGGCGATCAGGTGATGGCCGCCGTTGAAGTGGCCGACCCCGGGCGCTTCGACGTCGCGGCCTTCGCCGTATATCTCGGAGGGCAACCGGATCTGGGCACCAAGGGCATGCCCCGGATGCTGCGGGTGTCGGCGCGGTTGCCGGTGACCGGGTCCAACAAGGTGCTCAAACGCGATCTGCAACAACAGAAATGGCGCTGCGATGACCCGGTGTACCGCTGGGTGGGGCGCGGCGCTTCCGAATATCACCTGATGATGAACGCTGACGTGGCGGCACTGGAGGCCGAGTTCCACCGGCACGGACGCGAGCGGTTCCTGTGAGAAGGGAGATCGGCAATGGCTGAGCCGAATTGGGACGACGAGTGCGATGTGCTGGTGGCGGGATCCGGCGCCGGCGGGGTGACCGGCGCCTACACCGCGGCCCGTGAGGGCCTCGACGTCGTCCTCGTCGAAGCGACCGAGATGTTCGGCGGCACCACCGCCTACTCCGGCGGCGGCGGAATGTGGTTCCCCGCCAACCCCTTTCTGCTACGGGCCGGGACCGACGACACCGTCGAGGACGCCTGCGAGTACTACACCGCCGTCGTCGGCGACCGCACCCCGCGGGAACTGCAGGAGACCTACGTCCGCGGCGGCGCACCCCTGGTCGAGTACCTGGAGAGCGACGACAACATCAAGTTCATGGCGATGCCGTGGCCGGACTACTTCGGCAAGGCGCCGAAGGCGCGCGCCGACGGGATGCGCCACATGGCGGCCAAACCGTTGAAGGTCGCCGCCGCGCCCGATCTGGCCGAACTGATCCGCGGCCCGCTGGACTCAGATCGCCTGGGTGCGCCCCGTCCGCACGACTACTTCGTCGGCGGCCGGGCCCTGATCGCGCGGTTCCTGATCGCGGCGCGGCAGTATCCGAACTTCGCCGCCCGGTTGAACACGGCCCTGGTCGACCTCGTCGTCGAGGACGGCCGCGTCGTCGGCGCCGTTCTGGAGACCAACGGGGCCACCCGAAGGATCCGGACCCGCCGCGGCGTCCTGCTGGCCGCCGGCGGATTCGAGGGCAACGACGAGTTGCGGGCCCGGTTCGGCGTACCCGGTTCGTCGCGGGACACCATGGGGCCGTGGGGAAACCAGGGCCGTGCACATCTGGCCGGCATCGCCGCGGGCGCCGACACCGATCTGATGGACCAGGCCTGGTGGTCACCGGGGCTGATCCACCCGGACGGCCGTTCGGCGTTCGCGCTGTGGTTCACCGGCGGCATCTTCGTGAACCGGGACGGACGCCGGTTCACCAACGAGTCCGCGGCCTACGACCGCCTCGGTCGCGCGGTGCTCGACGCGATGGCCGACGGATCGGTGACGTTGCCGTACTGGATGGTCTACGACGACACGGACGGCGAGCTGCCGCCGGTCAAGGCGACCAACGTGTCGATGGTCGAACCGGAGAAGTACGTCGATGCCGGCCTGTGGAAGACGGCCGACACCCTCGAAGAACTGGCCGCCATGATCGACGTGCCGGCACAGAATCTGGTCGAGACGGTGGCGAGGTTCAACGAGTTCGTCGACCGCGGAGTGGACGAGGACTTCGGCCGCGGCGACGAGGCTTACGACCGAGCCTTCTCCGGCGGGGCTCCGCCGTTGTACGCCATCCGCAAGCCGCCGTTCCACGCCGCCGCGTTCGGTGTTTCCGACCTCGGCACCAAGGGCGGTCTGCGCACCGACACCGCCGCACGCGTCCTGGACAAAGCGGGCGAGGTGATTCCGGGCCTCTACGCCGCCGGCAACACCATGGCCGCGCCCAGCGGCTACGCCTATCCGGGCGGCGGCAACCCGATCGGTACGTCGATGGTCTTCAGTCACTTGGCGGTCAAGGACATGCTCGAGCGGTAACGTGGCGTGATGAGCCCTGACACGGCGGTTCGGCAGATCGACACCGGCGCTCCGATGACCCGGTTCGCCCGTGGCTGGCACTGCCTGGGCCTGGCCGAGAACTTCCGCGACGGACAGCCGCACGGCATCGACGCGTTCGGCACCATGCTGGTGGTGTTCGCCGACTCGGAAGGTGCGCTGAAGGTCCTCGACGGCTACTGCCGGCACATGGGCGGCAACCTCGCACAGGGCGCCATCAAGGGCGACGCGATCGCCTGCCCGTTCCACGACTGGCGCTGGGGCGGCGACGGCAAGTGCAAGCTGGTGCCCTACGCCAAACGCACCCCGAAGCTGGCCCGCACCCGGGCCTGGCAGACCACGGAGATCAACGGTCAGTTGCTGGTGTGGCACGACCCGGAGGGCTCGACGCCGGCCCCGGAGCTCACCCCGCCCACCATCGAGGGCTTCGCCGACGGCATCTGGTCACCGTGGCAATGGAACTCGATCCACATCGAGGGTTCGAACTGCCGCGAGATCGTGGACAACAACGTGGACATGGCGCACTTCTTCTACATCCACCATGCCTATCCGACCTACTTCAAGAACGTCATCGAGGGTCACACCGCCAGTCAGTTCATGGAGTCCAAACCCCGGCCCGACTACACCGCCAACCCGGAGAAGCTCTGGGAGGGCACGTATCTGCGTTCGGAGGCAACGTATTTCGGTCCCGCGTACATGATCAACTGGCTGCACAACGATCTCGGTCCGGACTTCACCGTCGAGGTGGCGCTGATCAACTGCCATTACCCGGTGACGCACAACTCGTTCGTGCTGCAGTGGGGGGTGGCGGTCCGCGAGATGCCCGGGTTGCCCGCCGACAAGGCGGAAAAGCTTGCGGTGGCGATGAACCGGACGTTCGGCGAGGGCTTCCTGGAGGACGTCGAGATCTGGAAGAACAAGGTACGCACCGACAATCCACTGCTGACCGAGGAGGACGGTCCGGTCTATCAGCACCGGCGTTGGTATGAGCAGTTCTATGTGGACGTGGACGACGTCACCCCCGACATGACCGCCCGCTTCGAGCAGGAGGTCGACACCACGCACGCCAACGAACTCTGGCAGCAGCAGGTCGCCGAGAACATGGCGAGACTCGCCGAGCGTTGACCGCGCTCGCCCACCCCTCAGTCGCCGCTGTGGGGGAAGATCTGCCGTTGTGCGGCAAGCAGAATGGCACCGGCCGTGACATATGCACGTTTCGCCTGATCGGCCGGCGAGATTGGCAGGTTGGCAGCCCTACGCAGGACCATCAGCGCCAGCGCGTTGTTGGTTTGGTACGGGATGATCAGGAGATTGGCGCTGTCGTCTGAGCCGTGAAGTGTCATGAGATGCTGTTGCTTGTGCTCCCAGCCGCCCCAGTTGAAATCGGGTGGTCGTTGCAGCGGCGGCCAGTTGACGTTGATCTCGGCAACGTCGCCCAATAGCGGCTCTAGAACCGCGACGAGGCGGGGCAATTCGTTGGTCATCCTGTCGGTGCGGGGCCACCAGGCTCCGTCGATGTCATGACCCAGCTCAGTCGCCACGCACAGTCGCGGTCGTTCCGCACCGCCATGGCGGGCGATCCTTCCGCTGGTGGAGTGAGGCACGCGGCGCTCCTAGACGATCGGCGGCGGAACTGACCCGTCAGGACCACTGACCGTCAGATGTCGACTGCGGCGTCGGCCAAGAGCCGAGCAACTCCCCTCACGCTACGCCCACGGCCGTCGGAGAACGCGGGGTATGGCCGACGGGTTCGTTAATCGGCACCAACGGGACCACCGCTGAACAACGGTCAAGAGTTGGCGACCAGCGACGGCACCACAGCCTCGATCAGGTGCGGTCCCGGTTCGGCGAAAGCCGCCGACAGCGCATCGGCCAACTCCTCGGCCGTCGTCACCCGGCGCGCCGGCACCCCCATCCCCTCGGCGATCTTGACGAAATCCATTGTGGGACGGCCCAAGTCGAGCAGGCCGAGCGCCTTGGGACCCGTTGATCCGGCATCGGCTGCGCCCACCCGGGCCAGTTCGATGCGCAGGATGTCGTAGGCCCCGTTGTTCAGGATCACCGTGGTCACGTCGAGCCGTTCGCGGGCCTGGGTCCACAACGCGGAGATCGTGTACATCGCCGAACCGTCGGCCTGCAACGACAGCACCGGCCGACCGGGGGCGGCCACGGCGGCCCCGACGGCGGCGGGCAGGCCGTAGCCGATGGCGCCGCCGGTCAGGGTCAGCACGTCGTGTGCCGGCGCGCCCGCGGTGGCCGCGGCCAGCATGACCCCGGCCGTGTTGGACTCGTCGACGACGATCGCCGCCTCCGGCAGCACGGCCCCGACGACCGCCGACACCGAAACGGCGGTCAACGGCCCGGTGGGCAGCTGCGGGCGGGACGGCTCGGCCACCGCGGCCTCGGTGCCGGGCGCGATCTCGTCGGCCAGGTGCGCCAATGCCGTTGCGGCACCGCGATATCCCGCAAGAGTATGCACCCGGCAGCCTTCGGGAACCAGGTCGCTGGCCTTGCCGGGGTAGGCGAAGAAGGACACCGGCGACACCGCGCCCGCCAGGATCAAATGCCGGGCGCCGTCCAGTTGACCCTGTGCGGCTTCGGCGAAGTACGCCAGCCGTTCGACCGTCGGCACCCCGGCGCCGCGCTCGAGTCGGGCCGGGAAGGTCTCGCACAGCACTCGCGCACCCGTCGCCTCGGCGATCCGGACCGCGGCGGACAACCCGGGCGTTCGGGTGGCGTCGCCGCCGATCAGCAGCACGGCCGGCTCGCCGGACCGCAGTGCCTGCGCCGCCGCGCGCACGGCGTCGTCGTCCACCGCCGGAGGGTGTGGCGGCACGGCTGTGACGGGCGCCCGCCCCCCGTCGGACCACGACACGTCCGCGGGCAGGATCAGGGTCGAGACGACACCGGCCCGGCTGGCGCCGATCGCGTCGGCAGTGTCGGCTGCCACCTCGTCGGTCGTGGCACTGCGGCGCACCCAGCCCGACACCGCGCCGGCCAGGGCGTCGATATCGGATTCCAGTGGGGCGTCGTACTTCTTGTGATACGTGGCGTGGTCGCCGACGACCACGATCATCGGGGTGTGCGCGCGGCGCGCGTTGTGCAGATTAGCCAGCCCGTTGCCCAGACCCGGCCCCAGATGCAACAGCACGGCGGCGGGCTTGTCGGCGATCCGGGCGTACCCGTCGGCCGCACCGGTCGCGACGCCCTCGAACAGCGCGAGCACGCCGCGCATCTCGGGCACGCTGTCCAGGCCGGCGACGAAATGCATCTCCGATGTGCCGGGGTTGGCGAAGCAGACGTCGACGCCGTTTGCGGTAAGGGTGGAGAGCAGCGATTGTGCTCCGTTCACGATGCGACCCCTTCGACCTTGGTGAAGACCCGCCGCGCGTTGGCGTGCAGGTAGTCGTGCCGGGCGTCGTCGGACAGGCCGACTTCGTCCAGACCGGCCATCGCATGTGCGTGTCCGATCATCGGATAGTTGGTGCCGAACAACACTTTCCGTTGCCCCGTCCGGGTTTTCATGAACCGCACCAGTTCGTCGGGCAGCCGCCGCGTCGTGTACGCGGAGGTGTCGATGTAGACGTTCTCGTGCTTGCGTGCCACCGCGATCATCTCTTCGGTCCACGGATAGCCGACGTGGCCACAGACGATCACCAGCTCAGGGAAATCGAGCGCCACCTCGTCGATGTACGGGATCGGCCGGCCGGTCTCGGACGGACGCAGCGGACCGGTGTGGCCGACCTGGGTGCAGAACGGCACCCCGAGTTCGACGCACTCGGCGAACAGCGGGTAGTAACGCCGATCGGTCGGCGGCAGCCGCCACAGCCACGGCACCACCCGCAGTCCGACGAATCCGTCGTCGCGCACCCGTCGGCGCAGTTCACGAACGGCCGCCATCGGTTGATCGAGGTCGACCGTCGCCAGTCCGCGGAATCGGTTCGGGTGGAGCCGAACCCACTCGGCCACTTCGTCGTTCGATATCAGGTCAAGGCCGTTCGGGCCCCGCCAGGCGCTGAGCAGACCGACGCCCACTTCGGCGGCGTCCATCGACGCCAGCGTGAGCTCGATGGGCAGGTCGTCGGCCGGCATCCCGCCGCCGGTCCAGCGGCGCAGGGACGCCAACATGTCACTGGCGAGAAAGCGCCGCGTCGGGTGTTGCATCCAGACATCGATTGTCATCGGGGTCGACTCTATGCGGGAACATCGGGGACCGAAGCGTGTCCAGCACACGGGGTCAAGACCTCTGCGCAATAATTATCGACATGGCTAATTCAGTCCGACGGTGGATTCGGATGTTCGGGATTCTGCTCATGGTCGCCGTGTTCGCCGGACTGCCCGCGGCGGGCGCCCAAACCCGCACGGTCAACGTCGCCGTCCACGAACTGGAGCCGATGGTCATGAAGACCGACGACGGCCGGCACACCGGGTTCGCGGTCGACGTGTGGCAAGGAATCGCCGAACGCAATCAATGGACCACCAATTACGTCGAGTTCGAGGACGCCGCCGCCGAGTTGGATGCGGTCGCGCAGAACAAGGCCGACGTGGCGATCGGGGGCATCTCGATCACCGCGGAGCGGACCCCGAAGTTCGATTTCACCCAGCCCACGATGAACGGCGGACTGCAGATCATGGTGCCGATGAAATCGATCGGCCCGGCGCAACTCGGCATCTTGCCGTTCCTGAAGCTGCTGTTCTCGAAGACGATACTGATCTGGTTGCTGGCCGGCTTGGCGATAAGTCTCGTGCCAGCGCTCCTCATGTGGCTGCT
>ERZ724513.1111-NODE-1111-length-13585-cov-8.434294_pt1 | contig 13585 bp, 12 predicted proteins | sample MGYA00376046_ERZ724513 | MGnify/ENA primary metagenome ERZ724513 (study PRJEB28724, sample SAMN07190883) | activated sludge metagenome | isolation source: activated sludge of sewage treatment plant in Hong Hong | place: Hong Kong | collected 2016-03-17 ... | reverse complement strand
CTGGCGCGCGACCTGATCGGCGGCGGTGTCGACTACCTGGCCGGCGCCCTGAGCGGGGCCAGTCCGCTGCCGCTGGCGGCGCCCCACACCCCGTTCAACGGCCGGCTCGGACCCAAGCGGTCCGTCGCCGGCGGCGCCTGGCCGCTCGAACGCGTCCGGTCGATCCAGGACGCGACCGGGGTTACCAACAACGACGTGGTGACCGCCGTGGTGTCCGGGGCGCTGCGGGGCTGGCTCGCCGCGCACGACGCGCTGCCGGGACGTTCGCTCATCGGCTTCTGCCCGGTCTCGGTGCGCGTCGAGGGCGAGGGTCCCCAGGCCGGGCACGGCAACCTGTTCGGCCTGCAGCAGTGCCCGTTGGGCACCGACCTGGCCGACCCGGCGGAGCGGCTGGAGCGCATCCACCGGTCGATGCAGTTCGCCAAGGACGAGGTGGCCCGGCGCGGTTCGGCGGCCACCACGCTGTTGACCGTGCCCAATCTCCTCCCGACGTTTCTGCTGTCGGCGATTCCGCTGATTCCCAAGTGGCGCAACGGTTACAACGTGCCGATCTCCAACGTGCGCGGGCCGAGGACCGACATGTACTTCAACGGCGCGCACCTGGATTCGCTGTATCCGATCTCGACGGTGTTCGACGGCCTGGGGCTGAACGCCACGATGTGCTCGTACGCCGAGACCATCTCGTTCGGCTATGTCGCCGGGCGCAACCTCGTGCCCGACATCGCGACGCTCATACCGCTCACCGAGACGGCGTTCGCGGAACTGGAATCGGCGGTGGGCGTCGCCGGGCGGTGATCTCGGCGAGCACCACATCCACCGCGCCGGGAACCGCGGCGGCGACCCGGGGCGTCAGCCCCGGACCGTTCCCGGTCTCGGCGGCCTCGACACAGACCACCACCAGTTCGCCCGGCAACCGGTCCAGCGCCCGCCCCAGCCCGATGACCGCGGCGATGTCCACGCCGTGCGAGCTGTTCGCCCGGATACCGTCGAAATCCGTTGCGCGGCAGGACCGCACGCTGCCGGGCGGGGCGGCGCCCGTGACCGCGGCATCGACCAGCACGCCCAGTCCCATGCCCGTCCAGGCGTCGAGCAGTTGGGTGGGATCGGCGGGTTCGGTCACCACCCGAACTCCGGGTGGGTTGCGGGCCGCGCAGGCGTCCGCGACGGCCGGGCCGACGCCGTCGTCGCGGCGGTAGCGGTTGCCGACGCCGATCACCACGACATCGTCGACGGTCATCGTCGCCGGACCGTCACCGTCAGGAAGTGCGCGGCACACGAGATGCACGGGTCGTAGCAGCGAATCGTCTTCTCGCACAGGGTGGTCAGTGCGGCGTCGTCGAGGCCGGTGTTGGAAGCCACCATGGTGGCCAGGTCGTGCTCCATCGCACCCTGATTCTGGGAAGTGGGCGCGACGATGCGGGCGGCTTCGATGTCTCCGCGGGCATCGAACTCGTAGCGGTGGTAGAGCAGCCCGCGCGGCGCCTCGCTGATGCCGTGACCGATGCCGGCGCGCGGCGTGATCTCGGTGAACGGTCGTTCGGGCCGCCGGTACTCGGCGATGATCCGCAGCGCCTCCTCCACCGCGTAGACCACCTCGACGGCGCGAACAACGATGCTGCGGAACGGGTTTCGGCACTGTTCCCCGAGTCCCGCGCCGGCGGCGGCCTCCCGCGCGAGCGGGGACAGCTGCGCGGAGTTCAGCGAATAGCGGGCCAGCGGACCGGTCAGGAACCGGTGGCCGTCGAGGGTGGCCTGCAGCGCGGTGGAGTGCGGAACCTGCATTTCGGTCACGTGGTCGTCGAATTGCTCCGGGCCGAGACGCAATCCGCTGCTGCTGACGATCGACCCGGTCTCGATGGCGTACCGGTCCGGGGTCCGCACCGCCAGCAGGTCGTGGTCGACCTCGAGATCCGGGAACGGCAGGCCGGCCACCCACTGCACGGTCTCCAGCGCCAGATCCAGCGCCCGGCGCAGCCGTTCGGCGATCGCCGCGAGACCGTCGGGGTCCGGAACGGAGTAGAAGCCACCGACCCGGACGTTGACGGGATGCACGGCGCGGCCGCCGATCAGTTCCATCAACTCGTTGCCGGTCTTCTTCAGCGCCAGTCCACGCTCGACGGCGTCGCGGTGGTCGGCGGCCATGGTCATCGCGTCGGGGTAGCCGAGGAAGTCCGGGCCGTGCAGCAGGTAGATGTGCAGGGTATGGCTGCTGATCCACTCGCCGCAGTACAGCAGCCTGCGCAGCGAGGCCACCATCGGATCCAGCTGCATCCCGAACGCGTTCTCGACCGCGTTGCACGCGCTCGTCTGGTAGGCGACCGGACAGATGCCGCAGATCCGCGCGGTGATGTCGGGGGTCTCGGCGGCGGCGCGGCCGCGCAGGAACGCCTCGAAGAACCGGGGCGGCTCGAAGATCCGCAACCGGGCGTGCTCCACCCGGTCGCCGTCCAGGGTGACGCTGAACGAGCCCTCGCCCTCGACCCGGGTCATCAACTCCAGCGACAGGTTGCGGGTGGTCATCTGGCCTCCGGATGCCAGGGCGCGGCGACGTTGAACGTCGAGAACACCCGGTCGATGTCGTTGTCGGACATGCCATCCCGGCGCAAGAGCGGGATCAGCGTGGGTGTGGCCGGCTGGTCGGCCGGGCCGAAGCAGCCGTAGCACCCGCGGTGGTGCGCCGGACAGAGCGCGCCGCAGCCGGCCCGGGTGACGGGGCCCAGGCAGGCGATGCCCTCGGCGACCGGCAGGCACACGGTGCCGCGGCGTTTGCATTCGGTGCATACGGTCGATCCCGGCAGCCGGGGTCGGCGGCCGACGGCCAGCGCCGTCAGCGTGTCCAGCAGTTGGCCGCGGTCGATGGGACAGCCGTGCAGGGTGTAGTCGACCGTCACGTGCTCCGAGGCCGGGGTCGAGGTGGCCAGGGTGTCGATGTAGCCCGGTTGCGGATAGACCGCCGCGGCGAATTCGTTCACGTCGGCCAGGTTGCGCAGCGCCTGGATCCCGCCCGCGGACGCGCATGCCCCGATGGTGACCAGCACCCGGCTCTGCTCGCGGATCGCCACGATGCGCTGCCGGTCGGCTTCGGTGGTGATGGAGCCCTCGACCAGCGACACGTCGTAGGGGCCGTCGATGCGCGCGCTGGAGGCCTCGCCGAAGTCGGCGATCTGGAACCGGGCGGCCACCTCGAGCAACTCGTCCTCACAGTCGAGCAGGGTCAGCTGGCAGCCGTCGCAGGACGCGAACTTCCAGACCGCGAGAGTGGGTGGGCTCATCTACAGTTCCCCGATCCCCAGCAGTTCGCCGGCGACCCGGTAGTCGACGACCGGGCCGTCGCGACACAGCAGCAGCGGGCCGAGCTGGCAGTGTCCGCATAAACCGATGCCGCACTGCATGTTTCGTTCCAGGGACACCTGGATGTCCTCGGCGGTCATCCCGTTGTCGATCAGCGCGGCGGCGCTGAACCGGATCATCGGCTCCGGCCCGCACAGATACGCGGTGGTGCGGTCGGGCCGCAGCGACAGGTGCCGCACCGGTTCGGTGACGACCCCGACGTCGCCGGACCAACCCGGATCCGGCCGGTCGACGGTGCGGACGACCCGCAGCGCCGGATCGGCCGCCCAGACGTCCAGTTCCGGGCCGAACAGAAAATGTCCCGGGGTGCGCTCGCCGACCACCAGCACGATGTTCCCGTAACGCTCGCGCTCGGCGAGCGCCTTGAGCACCACTGGCCGCAGCGGCGCCAGGCCGCAGCCACCGGCCACGATCACCAGGTCGCGGCCCGCGGCGGCGGCCAGATCCCAGCTGGTGCCGAACGGCCCGCGCACGCCCACCACATCGCCGACCCCCGCGTCGTGCAGCGCCGCGCTGACGGCCCCGACGCAGCGGATGGTGTGCGTCAGCGTGCCGGCGGCGGCGTCGCCGTCGGGATCTCCGCTGTAGGACATCGGGATCTCACCGACCCCGAACGCGTAGAGCATGACGAACTGGCCAGGCGCCGGGGTGTCGAGCCGAGCCGCCAGCGGTTCCAGCGTCAGCGTCGCCGACTCGGCGTTCTCGGCGACCTTGTCGCGGATCCGGTACGGGACCGGCGTCATCGGTGATGCGGTGGGGGCGGCCGGACTCAGGGCGTCAATCATGTTGTGGCCCATCGAGTTCGGCGAGCGTCGTCATCTCCTCGGTGATGTCGATCCCGGTCGGGCACCAGGCGATGCAGCGTCCGCAGCCCACGCATCCGGAGGAGCCGAACTGGTCGTGCCAGGTGCCGAGTTTGTGCGTGATCCAATGCCGGTATCGCGCGGGTGCGGACTGTCGCACACTGCCCTGGTGCATGACCGAGAAGTCCAGTTCGAAACACGATGTCCAGTGCTGCCAGCGTTCGGCGTGCTGCCCATTGAGGTCGCTGACCTCCTCGGTGCCGGTGCAGAAACAGGTCGGGCAGACCATGGTGCAGTTGCCGCACGTCAGGCACCGGGCGGCGACGTCGTCCCAGTGCGCCGACTCCCGGGACCGCATCAGCAGCGCCCGCAAATCCACCTCGGGCATCTGCCGGCCCATGTGGTCGGCCGCGTCGCGGACGGCGTCCGCCGCGGCGGCGATCTGGTGGTCGGGGGCCACCTCGTGTGGCACCGCGGCCAGCACGTCCGCGCCGGCCGTGCTGCCCACGTCGACGATGTAGCGGCAGGTGTCGCCGTCGACGAGTTCGGTCAGCGCCAGGTCGTAACCGGGCCGCACGCCCGGGCCGGTGCCCATCGAGGCGCAGAAGCACACCTCGCCGGGTTCGGTGCAGTTGACGGCGACCACGAAGACTCCACGTCGCCGCCGCGCGTAGTCGCCGTCGGGGTGGCCACCGCCCGCCAGGACCCGGTCCAGGGTGGCGATCGCGGCCAGGTCGCAGCCCCGCACTCCGAGGCAAGCGTAGGGGGCAGAAGGTGTTTCGGTTTCAGCGGCGGGTTCGCCGGCGAGGTCGGGTGTGCCGGACCACAGTCGGCGCCGCGGGGGATGCAGGAACTGCTTCCATGATTGCGGTCCGGCCGAGTGCCCGAACCGCGCGCCGTCGTCGCGGCCGTAGACCCGGTAGTGACCGGCCCCGGTGTGCACCCCCCAGCCGCGGGGCAGATCGTCCGCGGAGGTGAGGGTGCCCAGCGTGATGGCGTTCTCCCGCAGGGTGGGTCCGATCACCTGGTAGCCGCGCTCGATCAGCACGTCGACCAGTCGGGACAGACCGGCGTCGCCGAAGCTGACGGTCGGATGCCCGCTCATCAGCGCGGCCGCACGACGATGACCGGGCAGTGCGCGGCGTGGACGACGGCGGTGCTGACCGATCCCAGCAGCATCCCGATGTAACCGCCGCGGCCGTGGCTGCCGACCACCACCAGTTGGGCCTGCTGTGAGCCGTCGATCAGCCAGTGCGCGGGCCGGTCGGTGACGATCTGCCGGTGCACCGTGACGTCGGGGTAGCGGTCGTGCCAGCCCGCGAGACGTTCGGCGAGGATCTCGTGCCCCTGCGCCTCGTAGGACTGGTCGGCGATCGCGTAGGGCGAGTAGCTCAGGTCGCTCCAGGCGTGCAACGCGATCAGGTCCACCCCGCGGCGGGATGCTTCGTCGAACGCCAGCGCGGTGGCCGCCACCGATGCCCGGGACCCGTCGATCCCGACTAGGACGGGCGCCACGTCATCGGGCGCCTGCGCGTCGTCGGCACGCACCAGGGCGATGGGACCGTGGCCGTGGTGGATCAGGCCGGTGCTGGTGGAGCCGAGCGCCAGCCGGCCGATCGCGCCGCGCCCGCGGCAGCCGACCACCACCATGGCGGCGTGCTTGGAGGCTTCGGCGAGAGCCGGCACGACCGCCGAATACACCACCTCCGAACGCATTTCGGGAACGGGGAGCTGGCCGGCGCTGGCGCGGACGATGTTCTCGGCCCGAGCCAGGGCGTCCCGCGCGTTGTCCTGCTGCCATCCGCTGTAGGCGGGCTCGAGCGGGGCCGGTCCGATGCTCCTGCTGGTGATGTAGTGCGACACCACGTTCAGCAGCACGATGGGAACGGCCCGCAACGTCGCCTCCCGGGTGCCGAACCGCACCGCGGCATCGGATTCCGGTGATCCGTCGACCGCGATCACGACGGTGTCGTGGTGTTCGGGCTCAGACATCGCACTCCTGCCGATCGGGACTGTCGGATATCACGTTAGGCCGCTCATCCGGCAAGTGGCAGGGTCATTGGTCCCGATCACTCAGACGCCCACCAGTGTGTCGATCCACCCCCGGGCGAAGTACAACAGGAATCCGGCCGCGACGACCCACAGCAGCGGACTGATCTCACGGGCTCGTCCGGACGCCGAGCGCAGCACCACCCACGCGATGAACCCCACGCCGATGCCGTTGGCGATCGAATAGGACAACGGCATCACCGCGACCGTCAGAACCACCGGCAGGGTCACGCTGAAATCGTCGAAGTCGATGTCGCGCAACACCGATGCCATCAAGGCGCCGACGACGACGAGCGCGGCGGCGGCCACCTCCGAGGGCACGATGGCGGCCAGCGGGGTGAGGAACATCGCAGCCAGGAACAGGCCGCCGGTCACCAGGCTCGCCAGTCCGGTGCGGGCGCCCTCGCCGATGCCGGTGCCCGATTCGATGAACACCGTGTTCGACGACGCCGACACCGCGCCGCCGACCACCGCGCCGGCGCCCTCGACCACCAGAGCCGACTGCAGCCGCGGGAAGTTGCCGTGCTCGTCGGCCAGCCCGGCTTGGCGCGACAGGCCGGTGAAGGTGCCCATGGCGTCGAAGAAGTTGGTGAACACCAGGGTGAAGACCAGCATGATGCCGGCCAGGATGCCGATGCGCCCGAAGCTGGCCAGGCTGACGTCGCCGACCAGCGACAGATCAGGCAGCGCGAACGGCGAGCCGGTCAGGGTGGGCACCGACAGGCCCCAGCCGCCGGCCTTGTCGGCCGCGGATCCCAGATGCCAGACGGCTTCGACGACGACGGCGACCACGGTGCCCGAGATCAGTCCGATCAGGATGCCGCCGCGGACTTTTCGCGCCACCAGGATGCCGGTGACCAGGAGCGTGAACACGAAGATCAACGTCGGGACGGTGGTGATCGAACCGGCGCCCTTGGCGCCCAAGCCCAGTGGCGGCGAGGGCAGCCCGGTGGAGCCGACGAACCCGGCGTCGACCAGACCGATGAACAGGATGAACAACCCGATGCCGGCGGTGATCGCCAGTTTCAGCGGCATCGGCACGGCGTCGAAGATCAGCCTGCGCAGGCCGCTGACGGCCAGCGCGACGATGATCAGACCGTCGATGACCACCAGGCCCATCGCCTCGGGCCAGCTCACCGACCCGACCACGGAGCTGGCCAGGAACGAGTTGATGCCCAGGCCGGCCGCGAACGCGAACGGCAACCGGGCGACCACGCCGAACAGGATCGTCATGACGCCGGCGGCCAGCGCCGTGACCGCCGACACCTGGGTGAAACCCAGTTTGTGGCCGGTGACATCGGCGGCGCCAGACAGGATGATCGGGTTCAGCACGACGATGTAGGCCATCGCGATGAATGTCACGACGCCGCCGCGGATCTCGCCGGCGACTGTCGAACCGCGCGCGGAGATCTCGAAGAAGCGGTCCAGGGCGGGCACCGGCCGTCAGACCCGGCCCGCGATGAACGACGCCGCCTGCCCGGGGTACGGGGCCATCTCGTAGTTGCTGTGCGCCGAGCGGTTGCGCCCCTCGGAGCAGATCGGGTCGCCCTGGCTGCACAGGTCGATCGCCCGGCCGGCGAACTGACCCGTCGACGACAGCGGGGTGCCGAACCGGTTGCCCGGGTTGCCGAACACCGCGACGGCCGCGACGCGCCCGGCCAGCGCGGGGTCCAGCGGGGGAGCCGAGCCGAGGCTGCCGATCCGGTCGCCGATGGGCGGCACGCCGGCGAGCATCGACACCACCGATGCGCCCTGCGAGAAGCCGCCCAGCACGATCCGGGTGTTCGGGCAGTTGTCGGCCATCCAGGCGATGTGGCCGCGGGCGTCGTCCGCGCCCCAACCGGTGGTCAGGAAGTTGTAGCCGGCCGGATAGTTCACCGCATAGGTGCTCAGACTGCGTCCGCCCAGCATCGGCGCCAAAGTGGCCGACAGCGCGTCACCGACGCGGCCCGGGCCCGGCGGCTCGGCCGTGCCGCGGGCGAACACGAGGTCAACGTCGGCGCACGGATCGGCGGCCGCCGTCGGCACGGTGGACGTCGGCGCGACGGCCAGCGCGCCCAGCGTCAGAGCGGCCAGGACCGAAGCTGCGGTGCGTGCGAACATGGGCCCCATCCTCACAGAGATCGGCGGCGGCCACGACCGAAACCGTGCCAGGATGGCAGGCATGGTCGATGACGCCGAACGGCAGTTCAACGAGCACAATATCGAGGAGTTCCGCCGCAACGGCGGCAAAGTCGGCGGTCCGTTCGAGGGCATGCCCCTGCTGTTGCTGACGTCGACGGGTGCCCGCAGTGGTGCGCCGCGCATCAACCCGGTCGCCTACTTCGACATCGGCGGCCGCCTCTACGTGGTCGCCTCGTCGGCGGGACGGGACCGGGATCCCGCGTGGGCGTTCAACCTGCGCGCGCATCCGCAGGCGTCCGTGGAGATCGGCGCCGACCCGCCCCGCGCCGTCACCGCCCGCGAGTTGCCGCGCGACGAACGGAATGCGTTGTATCCCAGGATCGTCGAGCGCGCACCCGGGTTCGGCGACTACGAGAAGGCCACCGATCGCGTCATCCCGGTTTTCGAGCTCGCCTGACCGACGACCCCATCTGTTGAGCGCTCCGTGCGAACTCCACTCGCACAACGTCGCAACCACCGCTGAACAGATTCCGGGACGGCGTGCGGCGGCCGTGCCACGATTGACCGATGCCGTCCACACCGAGCGGGCAGCACACCGTCCTCGCCGAGGCGGAGAGCAGCGCCTACCACTCGCTGCGGCAGCGGCCGGTCAGCCGCGCCGAGCGATACGCGCTGGGCCGCAGTCTGCGTCACCGGGTGCCGCGCCGGACGCTGGCCGACTGGACCCCGCCGCCGGACCGGCCGGATCCCATCGGTCTCATCGAGGACAACCACGAGGGCCGGCTCGAACAACTGCTCCCGATCCGGGTCGGCCGAATGGTGGCCTCTCCCTACGGTTTTCTGCGCGGTACCGCGGTGGTGATGGCCGAGGACGTGGCGCGCCTGCCGTCGACGGGCATCACACCGGTGGTGTGCGGCGACGCGCATCTGGGCAACTTCGGGTTCTACGCCTCACCCGAACGCGACCTCGTCATCGACCTCAACGACTTCGACGAGGCGCATCCGGGTGGCTGGGAATGGGATCTGCGCCGCCTGGTCGCCAGCATCTGGGTCGCCGGCCGGCAGAACGGTGCGACGGAGGAACAGCTCGCGGGCGCGGTGCGCTGCTGTGTCGCCGCCTACCGCCAGGAGTTGCGCCGGCTGGCCGACGAACCGCTGTTCGGCCGGTCGTTCAGCCGCCTCGACGTCGACAGCCTGGCGGGTGAGACGGCCGGTCCGCTGCAGCAGGAGGTGCTGCGCTCGGCGGCCCGGGCCCGCAATCGCACGAGTGACCGTGCGCTGCCCCGGTTCACCGAGGAGGTCGACGGGATGCGGCGGATCGTCGAGGAGCCGCCGCTGATCACTCGCCTGCCGGCAGACGAGGCCGACGCGCTGGCCGAGGGGCTCGACGACTACCTGGCGACGCTGTCCACCCACTGGCGCCGGGTCCTCGGCGGCTACACCCTGCTCGACGTCGCGCAGAAGGTGGTCGGTGTGGGCAGCGTCGGGCTGCGCGCGTATGTCGCTCTGCTGGAAGGGTCTTCACCCGAGGACGTCGTCTTCCTTCAGCTCAAGCAGGCCCGTCGTTCGGTGCTGGCGCGCTACGTGCACGGCGACTCGGCGTGGCATGCCCATCAGGGTCAGCGGGTCGTCGAGTATCAGCAGGCGCTGCAGACCGTGAGCGATCCGCTGCTGGGCTGGACCACCGTGCAGGGGCGCCAGTTCTACGTCCGGCAGTTCCGAAACATGAAAGGCACCATCCCACTTGACGCGATGGACGCCGCCGCGTTGATCGACTATGCCGGGGTGGTCGGCCAGTTGCTGGCGAAGGGGCACGCGCGCACCAGTGGCGCGTCGATGATCGCCGGCTATATGGGGCGCTCGGAACGGGTGGACGACGCCCTGTGCGTGTTCGCCAGGCGCTACGCCGATCAGACCGAAGCCGACCACGCCCTGCTGGTCGACGCCGTCGACGGCGGCCGGCTACCGGTTGAGCGCGGCGTGTAGGCGGAACCTCCGCCGGACTACAGGTCCACCGACATCGGCGAAACGTTCCAGATGTCGTCGCAGTACTCGGCGATCGCACGGTCCGACGAGAACTTCCCGCTGCGCGCGGTGTTCAGGATCGACATGCGCGACCACTTGTCGTCGTCGTTCCACACCCGGCCCACCCGGTCCTGGCACTCGACGTAAGAGCGGTAGTCCGCCAGCACCAGGAACGGGTCGTGGTGAATGAGATTGTCCACCACCGGTTTCAGGATTTCACTGTCGCCGTGGGTGAAGCGGCCGCTGGCGATCAGTTCCAGCACCGCGGCCAGTTCCGGATCGCGTTCGATGTAGGCCGTCGGCCGGTAACCGTCGCGCTTGACCGTCTCCACCTGATCCTCGGTGAGGCCGAACAGGAAGAAGTTCTCCTGGCCGGCCTCCTCCCGGATCTCGACGTTCGCGCCGTCGAGCGTGCCGATCGTCAGCGCGCCGTTGAGCATGAACTTCATGTTGCCGGTGCCGGAGGCCTCCTTGCCGGCCGTCGAGATCTGCTCGGAGAGGTTGGCCGCCGGGTAGACCAGATGCGCGGTCTTGACGTTGAAGTTCGGCAGGAACACCACCTTCATGAACCGGTTGGCGATCGGGTCGTTGTTCACCGTCGCGCCGATTGCGGTGATGAGCTTGATGATTCGCTTGGCCATGAAATAGCCGGGCGCGGCCTTGCCGCCGAAGATGTAGGCCCGCGGCGCGATCGGCAGGCCCGGGTTCTCCCGCAGTCGCAGGTACTGCGTGACGATGCCGAGCGCCATCAGGTGCTGCCGTTTGTATTCGTGGATGCGCTTGACCTGGATGTCGAACATCCAGTCGGCGTCCAGTTCGATGCCGGTGACGGCGTGCACGTACTCGGCGAGCCGGGATTTGTTGGCCCGCTTGACCTCTCGCCACCGCTTGCGGAACTCGGAGTCTTCGACGTAGGCCTCCAGTCCGCGCAAGTGCCGCAGATCGGTCAGCCAGCCGTCGCCGATCACCTCGTCGAGCAGCGAGCGCAGTCCCGGATTCGACAGGGCCAGGAACCGGCGCGGTGTCACACCGTTGGTGACGTTGCCGAACCGCTCGGGCCACAACTCGTAGAAGTCGCGCAGCACGCTTTCCTTGAGCAGTTCGGAGTGCAGCGCGGCCACGCCGTTGACGTGGTGGCTTCCGACGGTGGCGAGGTGCGCCATCCTGACGCACTTGCCGTCGTCCTCGCCGATCAGCGACATCCGGGCGGTCCGCTCCTCGTCGCCCGGAAACTTCGCGCGGACCTCCTCGAGGAAGCGGTCGTTGATCTCGTAGATCAGCTCCAGGTGCCGCGGCAGCGAATCGGCGAAGATGCGCAGCGGCCAGGTCTCCAGCGCCTCGGGCAGCAGGGTGTGATTGGTGTAGCCGAACGTGCGGACCGTGAGGTCCCAGGCGTCCTCCCAGGGGAGCTGGTGGTCGTCGATGAGCAGACGCATCAGCTCGGCGACGGCGATCGACGGGTGGGTGTCGTTGAGCTGGATGGCCCACTTGTCCGGCAGTGCGGTCAGCGGTAAGCCGACCCGGTTCAGGTGGATGTTGAGGATGTCCTGCAGCGAGCAGGTCACGAAGAAGTACTGCTGCAACAGCCGCAGTCGCTTGCCGGTCTCGGGCTCGTCGTTGGGGTAGAGCACCTTGGAGACGGTCTCGGAGACGACCTCCTCGTCGACGGCCTTGTAGTAGTCACCGGCATTGAAGGCCTCCAGGGCGAGCGAGTCGACCGCGCGGGCGCTCCACAGCGTGAGGGTGTTGCAGGTGTTGACGCCGTAGCCCTGGATCGGGGTGTCGTACGACGTGCCCATGAGCACCCGCTGCGGCAGCCAGCGGACCCGGAACTTCCCGGCGACGTCCTCGTCCTTCTCGGTGTGGCCGCCCCAGTTCACCAGGTAGGTGGAGTCGGGTTTCTCGATCTCCCAGGGGTTGCCGTGGGACAGCCAGTTGTCGGTCTTCTCCACCTGCCAGCCTTCGACGATCTCCTGCTGGAAGATGCCGAACTCGTAGCGGATGCCGTAGCCGATGGACGGGCGCTCCAGGGTGGCCAGCGAGTCCAGGTAGCAGGCGGCCAGCCGGCCCAGGCCGCCGTTGCCCAGCCCCGGCTCAACCTCGCAGGCGAGAATCTCGTCGAGGTCCTGACCCAGGTCGGCCAGCGCGGCGCGCGCCTCTTCTTCGATGCCGAGGTTGAGCAGGTTGTTGCCCAGCTGCGGACCCATCAGGAACTCCGCCGACAGGTAGCAGGTGACCTTGCCGGACAGGTCGAGCCAGTCCTGCGTGGTGGCCATCCAGCGCTTCTGCATGCGGTCGCGCACCGCCAGCGAGAGCGCGCGGTAGTAGTGCTCGGGCGTCAGGGCAACCGGCGGACGGGCGATCGAGTAGACCAGATGATCGGAGACGGCGGCCCTGATCGACTCGGCGGTCATCCCGGACCGGGTCTGACCGGTCGGAGCGGGCTTCGGGATCGAGTTTCCGTTGATGGAATCTCCAGGCGCGGGGCTTACGACATCGGTCACTGACTTCTCCTGCCGGTGTTCGGACGGGTCAGTGTCACCCGCCCATGTTTCCAGAATGTGCGCAATCGGCGTCGCCGATGTGAACAGCCGCCCGTGCGAGCGCGACGCGCTACCGATGTCGGGGTGAGCCGGTCAGCGGCTGCCCGTCGGGAGATTGCAGCAGGCAGATCACGGTGCTGGGCAGAGGAGTGTTGGCCGTGCGGTCCTGGTTGGAGTCGATCAGGTAGGTCACCGAGTAATGCGTGCTGCCGCCGGTGTACGCGGCCAGTCCGGCCCGGCACTTCTGCTCGGCGACGTCGGCGACGGCCGCGTTGACTTCGACCGGGACGCGGAGGAACACCTCGGCGACGTGCGGGTCGGCACAGTCGACCACCGGAACCGCGACGTCGCCGAGTTCGATCTGCGGCAGGGCGGTCAGGCAGTCACCGGTGTCGAGTTCGAACCAGTTGCGGGTCCGCGGCGCCGCGACGGTGGCCGGAGTCGGGATGACGGTTGTGGTGGTGGTCGATGTCGGAGTGGTGGTGGTGCTGCTCGGCGCCTCGGTGGGGGTGGCGGCGCCGCCGCATCCAGTCAGGAGCAGGCCGCAGATCGCCGGTGCGGTTCGCGTAAGCACACTACGGAACCGGGTCTGCGGGTGTCGCGAAACCATTGCGGCGGCAGTGCTTCTCGGCTACCTGGCGGGCGCGGGCGCGGCGGCGGGTGCCGGCGCCGGGGCGGGTGCCGGCGCTG
>ERZ724513.1106-NODE-1106-length-13598-cov-5.185262_pt1 | contig 13598 bp, 11 predicted proteins | sample MGYA00376046_ERZ724513 | MGnify/ENA primary metagenome ERZ724513 (study PRJEB28724, sample SAMN07190883) | activated sludge metagenome | isolation source: activated sludge of sewage treatment plant in Hong Hong | place: Hong Kong | collected 2016-03-17 ... | reverse complement strand
AAGATGATCGTCAGGAACGGCAGCATCCGACGCCTCGGGCAAGGAGCCGGTACTACCCGATACGAGCGCGAACAATGTCCGCAAGGTAATCGGCGACCTCACGAATGGTCGCATCCCGTTCCCCTTCGACCATGATCCGCAACAGCGCTTCGGTGCCCGAGTACCTGACTAACACACGGCCACTCCCGTTCAACGTGGCTTCCGCCGTCTTAATCGCCTGCTGAATATCCGGAATCTGGTTTAAGTCCGGCTTGTGTTTCACTTTGACGTTCAGCAAAATCTGCGGAACCGCAGTCATGGCCTTCGCGAGTTCAGACAGCGGTTTCCCCGTGCGTTTCATCAAGGAGAGGATCTGCAAGGCCGAAATCAAGCCGTCGCCTGTGGTGTTATGATCCAAGAAAATAAAGTGGCCGGATTGCTCGCCGCCGAAATTATAGCCATCGGCCAACATCCGCTCCATGAGATACCGGTCACCCACGGGCGTTCGCATCAACTGAATGCCCGCCTTCTTCATGGCCAGTTCCAATCCAAAATTGCTCATCACGGTTCCCACGACCGTCTGAGAAGCGAGCCGGCCTTGACCATGCAAATCGAGCCCTAACGCGGCCATGACATGATCGCCGTCCACAATGTGGCCCTGCTCGCAGACGAAGATCGCTCGATCTGCGTCACCGTCCAGCGCTATGCCAATGTGCGCACCGTTCCGGCGCACGGCCTCCTGCAGTCGCTCGGGATGCACCGCCCCGCAATGGTCGTTGATGTTCATCCCGTCAGGCGTATTGGCGATGACTTCAATGTCGGCACCCAACTCCCGCAATACCGCGGGGGCCACTTTGTAGGCCGCGCCGTTGGCGCAATCCACCACTAACTTAATTCCTTGAAAATCGAGGTCGCGGGGAAGTGACCGTTTCACGAATTCGATATATCGTCCCTCGGCATCACCGATCCGGTACGCCTTTCCGATCGCATCGGCAGTCGGCCGCAGATGCTTGATCTCATCGGAAATAATCAATTGTTCAATGCGCGCTTCCACCTCGTCAGGCAGTTTGAAACCTTCGTTGGAGAAAAACTTGATTCCGTTATCCTGATACGGATTATGCGAGGCAGAAATCACCACGCCCGCATCCGCGCGTAAACTTCGAGTAAGAAACGCAATGGCGGGGGTCGGCAGAGGTCCCACGAGTAATACGTCGACGCCCATCGAGCAGATGCCCGAGGTCAAGGCCGATTCCAGCATGTACCCGGACAAGCGCGTGTCTTTTCCGATCACGACCTGATGCCTGCCCGCCCGGCGCATAAAAATATGGGCCGCGGCACGGCCGAGTTGCATGGCGATTTCGCTGGTCATGGGCTCCAGGTTCGCGACCCCGCGAACACCGTCTGTGCCGAACAATTTACGCATTGGATACCTCTACAGAAGAAGAACGCGCGTGACGGGAAATGGCTGACACGACCGTGGCCGTCTCTTTCATCGCTCGAACGTCATGCACACGAATAATGTGAGCGCCTTTCAGAACGGCTACCGCAACAGCCCCGGCGTTACCAAATTCCCGTTCGTGAACCGGTTGCCGAATCAGATTCCCGATAAACTGTTTACGAGATACCCCGGCCAGCACCGGGTACCCCAACTTCGTGAACGCATCGAACTCTGCGAGCATGTGAAGATTATGCTCTTGGAGCTTACCAAAACCGAAGCCCGGGTCAAGGATGATTTGAGTTGGACGGATACCGCGGGCGATCGCCTCCTGAGCCCGCTGCCGCAAAAATACGGTGACCTCTTCCACCACGTTCCCATACCGTGGCGACCGTTGCATGGTCCGCGGCGTGCCCTGCATGTGCATCAAGACCACAGCGACCCCGGTCTCAGCCACCAGGCCAGCCATCAAGGGATCTCCCTGCAAGGCGCTGATATCATTTACGATAAGGGCCCCTGCCTGAATAGCCAAACGAGCCACAGCCGCCTTCGTCGTATCGACTGAAATGGGAAGGGATACAGCCTCCCGCACGGCTTCCACGACGGGGATCAAGCGGCGCAACTCCTCACCTTCCTCGACTGGGTCCGCTCCCGGCCGGGAGGATTCGGCGCCGATGTCGATGATATCGGCCCCGTCAGCTTGCATCTGCCTCGCATGATCGACCGCCCGTTCAACTGTGGAGTAGGCCCCCCCATCGGAAAATGAGTCAGGCGTCACATTGAGCACACCCATGACGAGTGGATTCGATTGAATGGTGATGTTATGGGACCCAGCCGTAATAACCACAGGACGGAATGGAGATGGAGTGTCGAGGGTCAAGAGAAGTCCTAAGGCGCTCTCAGAACGGCACACGATGGAATGATGTAAGCTGACGAGATAAGGGATGGGAGATCATGCACCGATGAGGTGACAGCAGGATGTCCCAACCCTTGGCCTGGAACTCATATGAGGAACATGCTTCACAGGAACACCTACCATGGTGCCCCTGTGAAGCCGGCAGTTTACAAATTAGGCAGGAACCGTCTGTGAGGAGGATCCCTGAATGAGGATCTGATCGATCTCCAATGCGTCCAGCACTTCTTTTTCCAGCAACGCCTCGGCTAGTGCCTTCAGACTGGTCATGTTGTCAGTCAGGATTCGCTTCGCACGTTCATAGTTTTCCGTCACGAGGCGCCTGACTTCATGGTCGATCTCCAGGGCGACCTGCTCGCTGAAATCCCGTTTGGACCCAAGCTCTCGACCGAGGAAAATTTCCTCTTCCTTCCGTCCAAAGGTCAGCGGCCCCAGCTTTTCACTCATGCCCCATTCGCAGACCATTTTTCTGGCGAGATCCGTCGCGCGCTCCAAATCGTTGCCCGCTCCGGTCGTCACATCATGCAACACTAACTCCTCCGCCACCCGCCCGCCCATGAGAATGGCGAGATTGTTGTAGAGGAAATCCTTGGAATAATTGTGACGATCATCAGTTGGAAGCTGCATGGTCACGCCGAGTGCACGGCCGCGAGGAATAATCGTGACCTTATGCACCGGATCCGTTCCCGGCAAGAGCTTCGCCATCAGCGCATGGCCTGCTTCATGATAGGCTGTTGTGCGTTTTTCTTCATCGGTGAGCACCATGCTCTTCCGTTCCGCACCCATCAGGACCTTATCCTTCGCCATTTCGAAGTCGATCAGCTCGACTTCCTTCTTATTCAGACGAGCCGCCCACAGCGCCGCTTCGTTGACTAGATTTTCGAGGTCGGCCCCGGAGAACCCTGGCGTACCCCGAGCAATTTTTTCCAGCTCCACATCCGTCGACAAAGGAACTTTCTTGGTATGAACCTTCAGAATTTCCGATCGGCCACGCAGGTCCGGTCTGTTCACCACCACCTGACGGTCGAAACGACCGGGACGTAACAAGGCGGGATCCAGCACGTCAGGACGGTTCGTGGCAGCGATGAGAATGACGCCTTCCGTCGTGTCAAACCCGTCCATCTCGACCAGCAATTGGTTCAGGGTTTGCTCACGCTCGTCGTGTCCTCCGCCAAGGCCCGCGCCCCGCAGACGACCGACCGCATCGATTTCGTCGATGAAGATGATACAAGGCGCGTGCTTCTTGCCCTGTTCGAACAGGTCCCGTACGCGGGAAGCTCCGACCCCGACGAACATTTCAACGAAGTCTGAACCACTGATGCTGAAGAAGGGCACCCCCGCTTCGCCGGCAATGGCCTTGGCCAGGAGGGTCTTTCCGGTTCCCGGAGGGCCAACGATCAGGACGCCTTTCGGGATGCGCCCGCCGAGCTTCTGGAACTTTCGCGGATCTTTCAGGAATTCAATAATCTCCAGTACTTCTTCCTTGGCTTCCTCGATGCCGGCCACATCTGAGAACGTCACCTTCTTACGCTCTTCGGTCAACATGCGAGCGCGGCTTTTCCCGAACGACAAGGCCTTGTTGCCACCGATCTGCATCTGGCGCATGAGGAAGAACCACAGTCCGAGGAACAGAATGAAGGGGCCCCACGTCACCAGGAAGGTGATGTACCACGGGCTTTCATCAGGCGGCCGCGCTTCAATCTGCACATCTTTTTCGCGCAAATGCTTCACCAATTCCGGGTATTCAGCGGTATAGGTCCGAATCCGGCTTTGGTCTTTAAGAATCGCGCTGATGTGGTTGGCTTTGATCGTGACCTTCATGACTTCGCCCTTATCGAGCTTGGCCATGAAATCGCTGAATATGACTTCATCTTCCGGCGCATGGGTCGGCACGCTAAACAAATTGAACAACAAAATCATGAACAGGCCGACCACGACCCAGAACAATAAATTCTTTACGCGTGAATTCATCCACCTCTCCTTTGAGGATATTAGGCAGACCGAAAATTAGCTAAGCCTGCAGAATGTTACCATAGGTTCCGCAGGGGGAACAACCTTTCATGCGGACTCCTGCTCCCCTTCCTCGCCTTGATCAAGCGCCGCCAGGTACGGAAGATTGCGGTACTCCTGCCGGTAATCGAGACCATACCCCACCACAAACTTATTGGGAATTTTAAACCCGACATATTCCAGATCCACCTCGACTTGCCGCCGCTCCGGCTTGCTGAGCAGCGTGCAGACTTTCAACGACCGAGGTTTCCGTCGAGACAGAGTCTTCATTAGGTACTGCACCGTGAGACCGGAATCGACAATGTCCTCGACCAAGAGGACATCCTTGCCCACGATCGGTTCCGTCAGGTCGGAGATCAACTTGACCTTACCGGAGCTTCGCTTGCCGGCGCCATAACTCGTCACCACGATAAATTCTACCCGCATCGGAATACGGATGGCTCGGGCCAGGTCGGCATAAAAGGCATACGCTCCTTTGAGCACCCCTACCAGCACCAACTCTTTGCCGGCATAGTCAGACGCGATCTGTCGGCCGAGCTCACGGATTCGAGTTCGCATCTGCTCCTGCGTCACAATGGGGCGACCAAAAATGCGTTCCATTCCTACAAGACTCCTTTCCGGCGCACGGGATGCGTCACGCGAGCGACGATAAATCGGGTCGTCGAAGCGGTGGCCGCGAATCGGGCATCGATCCGTTGCCCCACGATCCAGGCGATGTGTTCTCGAGACAACAGCAGTGGGATGTGTTCTCGCATAGACCGACCCAGTTTTGCATCTGTGAAGTAATCTTGCAATTTCTTTCGTCGACCGGCCATCCCGGCGGGAAAAAAATAATCCCCCGGACGCCAAGATCGAACCGTCAACGGCAACAACAGACGCTCGGCATCAAAAATAGCGATTGTTGAAGAAGGCTTTTTCAGCAACGCCATCCCCCGCTCACGCGTCACCACCGAGATGCGGATCAAGGCACCCGTTGGCGGCCATGGCACCTCACAAGGCAAGCTGGACAGCGTGACAGTCTGAAGAGCGACACCCGAGGCAGATTGAGAGCTCGATTCTGTCTTCGGACCAGCGGGATCCCCCACCGCAATTCGCACCAGGCCCTGTTCCGATGTCACCACCAGGGATCCCACCGTCCACGAACCGCCTGAGCGCCCCGCAGACAAAGAGGCTAACAATGAGAGCACCACATCTCCACGCACCCCGATGGCCAATGGTGAGAGACTGCGCATCGCCTGCCTCAGCATACGCCGCTGCAGCGCCGGCTCCTCCTTCAGGAGGACCGCTCGATCGAGGGCGAGCGTCTGTGAATCTCGATTGACGGTCGCCCGGACCAGACGCCGGGCAGCCAGGCGTTCCAGTAGCCGGTCGTCTTCGCGCACAATGTCGGCTTGTCTCGCCAGCAACGGGACCGTCGCCGGAGCCAGTGACTGCATCACGGGGAGCAGTTCATGCCGGACTCTGTTACGAAGATAGACGGAGGTCGCATTGCTGGAATCGGTCCGAAAAGACACACTTTTCGTTTCCAGATAAGACAGGATCTCACGCCGCGTCACAGCCAGAAGCGGGCGCACGAAGAGATTCCCCCGGCGATGAGGCATGCCGCCCAAACCACGCAAACCGGCCCCACGCAGCATCCGCAGTAAGACGGTTTCAGCCTGATCATCCGCCGTATGCCCAAGCGCCACACGCTCGATACCCAGCTCAGTGACCAGGTCACGGAACAACTGATAGCGTAGTTCTCGGGCACGCGCCTGCAATGAGCTCGAACGACCCGGCTCACGCGCAGGAATTTGGAGCGCCTTGACGACACAGGGAATCTTCAGCCTGCGGCAGAGCTCAGCGACGAAGGAGGCATCCCCGTCCGATTCGGCCCCCCGCAGCCCGTAGTTGCAATGGACGACCGTCAGCGAAAAATTCCACGCCGGTGCGAGTTCGTGGAGGAGAGAGAGCAGGGCCACGGAATCCGGCCCGCCGGAAACGGCCACCAAGACTGATTGGCCCGGTTGAAGTAATGCGCGCGTACGGAGGGCTCGGATGACTTTGTTATGAAGCGGATGAGGTGTCGCTGTGGAAGGACCTGCCATCACTCATGACTGGGAATGGAGGGGAGAGACGGTATCCAACGCCGCCTCGCGCAACTGGATGCGGGCTGCATCCACGTCCAACTCAATCTGTCTGGACAACGCCTCTGCAGAGGCGAATACACGATCCTCACGCACAAACCCCAGCAGCTCAACACGAATCGTTTCCCCATAGAGCTCCAGCCGTTCATCGAGAATCGACACCTCCAGCAACCGTTCACCAGCCCCAAACGTGGGCCTGGTGCCGATGTAGACGACCGAGTCCAAGGCGCGTCCGTTCCACAGGACTCTGGCGGCATACACACCGTCCGGCGGAATGACTCGTCCCTCAGGCAGGCGAAGATTGGCCGTGGGCCATCCCAGCTCGGTCCCGCGATGAGCGCCGGGAATCACTCTCCCTTCAATGCCGTAGGGTCTCCCGAGGAAACGAATGGCTTTCTGCAGGTCACCGGCTTGAATCATCTGGCGAATCTTGGTCGAGCTCACCACCTCGCCGTCGATCGTCACGGGCGGCGTCGGATGCACTCGAAACCCCAGCTGTGCGCCGAGTTCAAGCAGATCCGCAATGCGACCTGCCCGCCCCTTCCCGAAAGCAAAATGTTCTCCGACGAACAACTCCCGCGTGCCAATTCCATCGCACAGGACCTGCTTCGCGAACTGCGCGGGACTCAATGCGGCAAATGCGGTCGTAAATTCCAGAAACACCACTTCATCGATGCCGGCGGCTTCGAAGCGGGCCAGCTTTTCTTCCGGCGTGGTGAGGAACATCAGATTGACCTGAGGAGCGAGGATCTTGACCGGATGCGGATCAAACGTGAGCACCAGCGCTGTGCCGGACTCGCGCCGCGCCGTCGACACCACCCGATCCAAAAGCGCCCGGTGGCCATGATGATGACCATCGAAATTGCCGATGGTCACGACCGAATAGGGCCTGGCGATGGAGGGGGTAAGACCGCGAGAAATTTTCATGCGTGCAGTGACTGAAGCAGCGCGGCCGCTTCTTTGGCAAAATAGGTCAGGATGATCTCGGCGCCGGCTCGCTTGATCGACAGTAGGGACTCCATCATGGCTCGACGCTCATCCAGCCAGCCGGCCTGCGCGGCGGCTTTGATCATGCTGTATTCGCCGCTCACCTGATAGGCGGCGATGGGCAGGAGCGTTCGCTCACGCGCGGCACTGATGACGTCCAGATAAGGCATGGCTGGCTTGACCATAATGATATCGGCGCCCTCTTCGACATCCAGATCAATCTCCCGTAACGCCTCCCGCTTGTTGGCGGGATCCATTTGATAAGACTGCCGGTCACCGAACTGCGGGCTGGAATTGGCGGCATCGCGAAACGGCGCATAAAAACAGGAGGCGAATTTCGCGGCGTAAGCCATAATTGGAATGTCAACGAATCCGGCCCGATCCAGCTCATCACGAATGGCGGCCACTCGTCCATCCATCATGTCTGACGGGGCGACCATATCGGCACCCGCCTCGGCATGCGTCTTCGCCATAGCCCTCAGACAATCCAGCGTTTCGTCGTTGACGATTTTCCCGTTGCGCACGATCCCGCAATGGCCGTGGCTCGTATACTCGTCGATACAGACGTCGGTAATGACCACCAACTCAGGAACCTGCTCTTTGAGGGCGCGAATGGCACGTTGCACGATGCCATTCGGATCGAATCCCGAGCTCCCTCGCTCGTCCTTTCGATCCGGAATGCCAAAGAGGATCACGGCAGGAATCCCTAACGACTTCACCTCCAGCGCCTCTTTGATCAGGAGATCAATGGAGACACGGCACTGTCCCGGCATGGAGTTGATCGGTTCACGCCGCCCCTGCCCTTCGGTGACAAACACCGGGTAGATGAAGTCACTCGGGCTCAGGGTCGTCTCTCGAACCATTCGCCGAAGCGGCTCGGTTTCCCGCGTTCGACGCATGCGCTGCATCGGAAAGGCCATGCGCTTATTTCCTTGGCAAATTGGTCAGGAAGACCACCAAATCGCGAACCGAAATCATGCCGACCAGTTGGCCGTCCTTCGTCACCCCGAGATGCCGAAGATGCGTTTGAGCCATCAAGTCGTTCGCGTCCAACAACGTCTTATGCTCTTCGATCGTCACGAGCGGCGCCGACATGATCTGTTCCACCGTCGTTTTGGTCATATCGGCCCCGGTCGCCACAACCCGCCGAACCATATCCGTGTCGGTAATGATGCCGATCACGTCTTTGCCGTTGGTGACGAACAAGCTGCCGATGTTGCGATCCCGCATGACGCGGCCCGCCGTGCGCACATCCACATCGCGCTCCACAGTGATGAACTTGTCTTTCGGAACCATAAACGATTTCACTGGAACCATGCGGCATCCTCCCTGTTAAGTAACGCACATCTTGCCGATCAACTTTCCACGATCATCGATTCGCCGAGGCGGGCCGGCGATCACGCTGATGCTCAACATGCCGAACGATAGCCTCCGCCAGCGCAGGGATGGTGTTCTCCGCCGCCATCACATGCACCGTCAGGCCGGCTTCCCGGGCGGTGGCCGCCGTGATAGGACCGATGCAGGCGATCGTCGTTTCCCCGATGAGTCGCAACAATTCATCCTTCGAGGGAAACAATCCGACAAAATTTCGTACCGTCGACGAACTGGTAAACGAAATCACATCAATCTCACCGGCTCCGAGCTGACCAACCAGGTGATCCAGCGCGACGGTTGGAAGAATGGTGCGATAGACGGGCACCACATCGACCTCCGCCCCCTGTGCACGCAACTGCTCCGGGAGCAGCTCCCGAGCCACCAGCGCGCGAGGAATCAGCACCTTGGCGCCGCGAAGGTGTCGCCCGGCCAACGAATCCAGAATGCCTTCCGCCTGAAATTGTTCCGGAATCACATCCGCGCGCAAACCATAGGCGGCCAGCGCCTCCGCGGTACGCGGCCCGATGCAACATATGGTGAGACCGGCCAATGCACGGACATCACGCTGCGTGCTGAGCAGGCGCGTCATGAATGGCCCTACGCCGTTCACACTGGTGAAGATTAACCAGTTGTAGGTAGACAATCGCGCAAGGGCTGCATCCAGAGGCGCCTGGTCTTCGGGGGGCGCAATTTCGATAGTGGGGCATTCCACCGCCTCCCCGCCCTGAGACTGGATCAGATCCGAAAATTCGGCGGCTTGCGGCTTCGGTCTCGTGACGAGAATCCGTTTTCCAAATAGCGGACGCTGCTCAAACCAGTTTAACTGCGGCCGGAGGCGCACAACCTCTCCGACCACGATTACGGTCGGCGGTTCCATATGCGCAGCCGCCGCTTTCTCCACAATATCATCCAACGTGCCCACAACCGTCCGCTGTGATACACGCGTCCCCCACCGGATCACGGCCACCGGCGTCGAACCATCTTTGCCCTCAGCCCGCAGGCACTGCACGATCTTCGGCAAATTGGTCATGCCCATGAGAAAGACCAGGGTACCGTGGACGGTCGCCAAGCGAGTCCATTCGATGCTGCTGCGCTCTTTCGTCGGGTCTTCATGGCCGGTGATGAAGGTCACGGTCGATGCGAGGGTCCGATGCGTGACGGGAATCCCGGCATAGGCTGGGGCCGCCACGGCTGCGGTCACACCCGGCACCACTTCGTAGTCCAAACCAGCCGCTGCCACAGCCTCGGCCTCTTCGCCACCCCGCCCGAAGACAAACGGATCGCCACCCTTCAGACGGACCACACATTTTCCGGCACGGGCCTGATCGATCAATACGCGATTGATCTCCGATTGATCACGATAGTGGCCGCGACCACGCCGACCGACGTACAGTCGCTCGGCCGTGCGGGGCACGTGCTGCAGCAACGCTTCGTTCGCGAGGTAATCGTACAAGACGACATCAGCCTGCTCCAGACACTCCTTGCCGCGCAATGTCAGCAGTTTTGGATCACCTGGACCGGCGCCCACCAAATAGACGGTTCCTTTGCGCGTTGTCTTGACCATTACGCCCGTCCGTAGATCTCCTTGAGAATCACGTCTCCACCAGCCGACAAGAGCCGCTCCGCAAGAGTGGTTCCAAGCTGATGGGCCTCTGTGGCCAGGCCGTTGATGTGCTGCCTGATCACCCGCTTTCCATCAACGCTGGCGACAAGGCCATCCAGCTTCAACGTCTCCCCATCAAGCAGCGCATACGCGGCGATCGGAACCTGACAGCCACCTTCGAGCCGGTGCAACAAGGCCCGTTCGGCTGTCACGGTGATTCGCGTCGGACGATGCTCAAATCGAGCGAGCACATCGCGGACGAAGCTGTCGTCCCTGCGCGCCTCGATACCCAGCGCCCCTTGGGCAATGGCGGGCAAGCTGAGTTCCACCGGAAGATACTCTGTAATCTCTGCGTTCCACCCCAGCCGCCGCAAACCCGCAGCAGCCAAGACGATGGCATCAAACTGTCCTTCGCGTAATTTCCTGAGACGCGTGTCCAGATTGCCGCGCAACATCTCAATGACAAAATCAGGACGATGGTGCAGCAACTGGGACTGCCGCCGGAGACTGCTGGTGCCGATGCGGGCACCGGGCTTCAACTCATCGAGCCGGCACCCATCTCGCGTGATCAGCGCATCCCGCGCATCTTCACGCGGAGGCACGCAGAGAATGTCCAAGCCGTCAGGTAATGCCGTCGGAACGTCCTTCATGCTATGGACGGCGAGATCGATCTCGCCGCTCAAGAGCGCATCTTCGATTTCTTTGACGAACAACCCCTTGCCGCCGATTTTGGCCAGCGGCACATCAAGGATTTTGTCGCCCGAGGTTTGGATGCGCTTGAGAGAGATGGTGAGACCGGGGACCAGTTCCTGAAGACGCGCCTGAACCCACTCGCTTTGATGCACGGCTAACTTGCTGCCACGTGTCCCGAGAATAAGCGCGCGACTCATCGGAACTCACAATCGGATCGGCTGGTCATCAAGGTTGGAGCGGCGGTAACGAATAATCTGCTCATGGGGGATCACGGCGATGCGGGTCAACTCACTCGCCGGCTTTGCTCCTTCGTTGTATGCTGTACCAATGACGCCTCGGAAAATCGGTTGGCGCCGTTCCCATCGCTGCTGTCTTCGGATACCTCCTGCACCTCGGTCTGCGCCGGGGGGTACGCAGCAGGTGCGTCCTCAAGGCTAAAAAACCGGCGAGCCGCATCGACATAGGCCGCGCCACTGGAAGACGTGGCCTCGGCTTTCAACGTCACCATCGTGCCATGCACCATTTTATTCACAATGGCTGACGCGAGTGCTTCCACGGCGGCTCGATCCTCCGGAGACAAATGCGCCAACCGCGCAAGGACTTTATCCACTTCGCGCCGTTTAATTTCTTCGGTCCGGCCACGCAAGGCGACGATGGTCGGCGTCACTTCCAACGATTGCAGCCATTGCCCGAGCACCGCCACTTCCTCCACCACCATCTGCTCGGCTTTCGCCGCTTCGCGCAGACGGTCTTCCCGGTTTTGTTCGACCCGCATATGGAGATCGTCGATGTCGAAGAGGAACGCGTCGTCAATCGGCCTCACCGCGGGATCAATGTTGCGCGGCACCGAGATATCGATCAAAAACATGGGACGACTCATTCGTTGTCGCATGGCCCGCTGCACATCGTCGGCCGTGACCAGGTAATGGGACGCGCCGGTCGATACGAGTACGATATCCGCCCCGGCCAATTCTGTTTTGTAGTCCTCGAACGGAACTGCGGTGCCATTAAACTTCTGGGCCAACTCCAACCCATGTTGGAAGTTGCGGGTGGTGATTCGCACCTGACGAACCCCGTTGGCGATCAGATGACGAGCCGCTAACTTCGCCATTTCCCCTGCCCCGATCAGCAACACGGTTTTTTCGGTCAGGTTGGAGAAAATCTTTTTGGCCAATTCGACAGCCGCGTAACTGACGGAGACGGCGGTCTCAGCAATTTTCGTTTCGGTACGCACGCGTTTGGCCACCGAAATGGCCTTCTTGACGATCTTGTTCAGCAACAACCCCGAGGCCTTGTGCGTGAGCGCCACTTCGAACGCATCCTTGATTTGTCCGAGAATCTGGGACTCACCGACGATCATGGAATCGAGGCTGGACGCGACACGGAAGAGATGGCTGATGGCACGATCGCCGGCATGCCAGTAGAGATGCGGGGTCAGATGTTCCGACGAAAGGGAGAGATGCGTATCCGCCAGAAATTCCTGTACCCGCCCATAGCCGCTTTCCAAGTCTTCGACGACGGCGTACACTTCGACGCGGTTACAGGTGGAGAGCAACAATCCCTCGCGCACCCCCTGATAGGTGCACAGCCGACTGAGCGCTTCACGCAGGCGACTTTCCGGAACGGCGAGCTTCTCGCGGATCTCGACCGGGGCAGTCTTATGGCTTAACCCGACAACTATGACATGCATCAGGACACCGAACCGTGACTTTTCAACACCACGCCGATCAGGGTCAGAATGACGCCGGCAAATCCGATGATGGTGAGATAGGCTGCCCGTTTAGCCCGCCAACCAATGGTCAAGCGCCCGACCAGCACGGCGAAATAGAAGCCCCACGTCACCATGGCCCAGGTTTGCTCAGGGTTCCAATTCACGTATGTTCCCCGAACGATCTCCGCAGAAAATGCGCCGCTAATAATTCCCAGGGTCAAAAGAGGGAACCCCATCACAATCGATTGCTGATTGAGATGATCGAGATAGTCCAAGGCGGGCAATTTCGCGTAGAGGACATTGAAGCGCTTCGACTTGAGAAGTCCGTCCTGAATGAGATACATCACCCCCGCGACAAAGGCGACGGCAAAACCCACGGTTCCCAGCATACTGAGGGTGACATGCACCCACAGCGTTTTGAACACCGGTTGGAGACTCGAAGCGCCATCCGACCGAAATGCCGCAGCAGTGACCAGAGAGACGAGCGCCAGCGGGACGATGAAAGAACCGAGCACATGCAGTTGCCGCCGGAATTCTACAGCAAGAAAAACCAAAATGAGCATCCAAGAAAAGAATGAGAGGGCTTCGTGAAAGGTCGGCAACTGGGCCTGGCTGGAATCAGCCATCCGGGCGACCAGCGCGACGGTATGCGTCGCAAAGCCGGCAGCAGTAATTCCCAGCGAAACCTTTGAGAGAGTTTCGGCACGGCGGAGCAAATAGGCCAAGGAACAGACCGTGCTCACGAAATACAAACCCATAGTGAGTAT
>ERZ724513.1104-NODE-1104-length-13601-cov-8.458955_pt1 | contig 13601 bp, 10 predicted proteins | sample MGYA00376046_ERZ724513 | MGnify/ENA primary metagenome ERZ724513 (study PRJEB28724, sample SAMN07190883) | activated sludge metagenome | isolation source: activated sludge of sewage treatment plant in Hong Hong | place: Hong Kong | collected 2016-03-17 ... | reverse complement strand
TCCTGATGCGCTTCTTCACCGTGACCGATGCCAAGGAAGCACGCAAGTCGGTGCTTTACGCTTCCGGCTTTGTCGCCTACTTCTTCAACGTCATCTTCCTGATGGGTCTCTGTGGCATCCTGATCGTCGGCCAGAATCCGGAATTTTTTGAAGGCGGGACGGTCGGCGGCAAGCTGATCGGCGGCGGCAACATGGTTGCGATGCACCTGGCCAGAGCGGTCGGCGGCAACATGCTGCTCGGCTTCCTGGCGGCTGTCGCCTTCGCCACGATCCTGGCCGTCGTTTCCGGTCTGGCGCTGGCTGGCGCGTCGGCGATCTCGCATGACCTCTACGCCCGGGTCATCATGAAGGGCAAGGCTACGGAAGCCAAGGAAATTCGCGTCTCCAAAATCGCCACAATCTGCCTTGGTTTCGTCGCCATCATCCTCGGCATCCTGTTCGAGAAGCAGAACATCGCCTTCATGGTCGGTCTGGCCTTCGGCGTCGCCGCAGCGGCGAACTTCCCGGTACTCATCCTTTCGATGTACTGGAAGGGTCTGACCACCCGCGGTGCACTGTGGGGAGGTTACGGTGGCCTGCTATCGGCGGTGGCCTTCGTCGTCCTTTCGAAGTCGGTTTGGGTCGACGTGATAGGCAACAAGGCAGCGATCTTCCCCTACACCCAGCCGGCGTTGTTCGCGATGCCGATCGCCTTCCTGCTCGCCTACATTTTCTCGAAGAGCGACAGCAGCGTCCGTGCCAGCCAGGAGATCGAAGCCTTCGAAGACCAGTATGTGCGCGCCCAGACCGGTTTCGGCGCCTCGGGAGCAGCCAAGCACTGAGGCCATCCATCAGGAAAAAGCCCCGGCCGGCCGGGGCTTTTTTGCTTTTCAGCCTTCGCGACTAGCGACGACCGGACGGCTTTTATGCCGGGTTTGTCGTCTTGGCTTCCATCCTTGCCAGCGCCTCGCGTCCGCACAGAATGTGGTCATGCATGAGCTTCTCGGCCTTGGCGGCATCGCCCGCCTCGATCGCCGCCATGATGGCACGGTGTTCGGCGAGGGATTGCTGGAGGCGGCCCTCAAGTGACAGCGAGTGCAAGCGCGAGAGCTTAAGGGCTTTGCGCAGATCCTGAATGACGGAAAGCATCCGGCGGTTGCCGGCGAGTTCCTGTGTTTTCTTGTGAAACTCCTGGTTGGCCTCGAAAAAGGCATCGATTCGCCCGTCGCGTGCGGCAGATTCGAGGCGTGCGTGGATATCTTTCAGTTGCGCGATATCGGCGGGGTTCGCTCGACGAACCGCATCTCCCGCGCAGCGCCCCTCGAGCATGGCCATCAGCGGAAAGATGTCGTCAAGATCCTGACGGGAAATTTCGGTGACGTAGCAGCCACGGCGCGGCTTGAGTTCGACCAGTCCCTCGGACGCCAGAACCTTCAACGCTTCGCGCAAGGGCGTGCGGGAAATCCCGTACTGCTCGGCGAGTCGTTGCTCGTCGATCCAGTCCCCTGGCGCCAGTTCGTGGGCGAAGATACGCTGCCGCAAGCGTTCTGCCACTTCCTGGTAGAGCGCGGTAGGTGCAATGCGGGTCATGTTCCTGGTGCGGTGCGCGTAAGTGCGAGGATCTGCCGACTTCCCCTGTAATTATGGATACAGTATTATGTGGCACTTGGTATGTCAAGCCGGGCCCGAGAGCGTAGAATTTGGAATCCGGCAGCAGCAGCCTGAAAAAATCGATTCGACGAGGGGTGTGTCATGTCAGAAAAGTTCTTTGATTCCAATAACCTGGATGCTTGGAAAAAGGCGGCGGCCAAACAGTCACCGGGTGGCGATGTCGGCAATCTGGTCTGGAATACCCCGGAAGGACTGGCGGTCAAGGCGCTGTACACCAAGGCCGATGTCGAAGGGCTTGAATTCGCCGACACCCTGCCCGGCTTCGCCCCCTACCTGCGTGGCCCGCAGCCGACAATGTATGCCGTCAAGCCGTGGACCATCCGCCAGTACGCCGGCTTCTCCACCGCCGAGGCATCCAACGCCTTCTACCGCAAGGCGCTAGCTGCCGGCGGCCAGGGCGTCTCGGTGGCTTTCGACCTGGCGACCCATCGTGGTTACGATTCCGACAATGCGCGGGTGACGGGTGATGTCGGCAAGGCCGGCGTGGCGATCGACTCGGTCGAGGACATGAAGATCCTCTTCGACGGCATCCCGCTCGACAAGATTTCCGTCTCGATGACGATGAACGGCGCCGTGCTGCCGATTCTGGCCGGCTACATCGTCGCCGCCGAGGAACAGGGCGTCAGTCAGGACAAGCTGTCCGGGACGATCCAGAACGACATCCTCAAAGAGTTCATGGTGCGGAACACCTACATCTATCCGCCCAAGCCGTCGATGAAGATCATCGCCGACATCTTCGGCTACACCGCGCAGCACATGCCGAAGTTCAACTCGATCTCGATTTCCGGCTACCACATCCAGGAAGCGGGCGCCAACCAGGCCATCGAGCTGGCCTTCACGCTGGCTGATGGAATGGAATATGTGCGCACCGGCGTCGCCTCGGGCATGGACGTCGATACCTTCGCCGGCCGCTTGTCCTTCTTCTGGGCGGTGGGCATGAACTTCTACCTGGAAATCGCCAAGATGCGCGCCGGCCGCCTGCTGTGGCACCGCATTATGTCCGGCTTCAACGCCAAGAACCCGAAGTCGATGATGCTTCGGACGCACAGCCAGACGTCCGGCTGGTCGCTGACCGAACAGGATCCGTACAACAATGTCGTGCGCACCACCATCGAAGCGATGGCTGCCGTCTTCGGCGGCACCCAGTCGCTGCACACCAACGCGCTCGACGAGGCGATCGCGCTGCCGACCGAATTTTCGTCGCGCATCGCCCGCAACACCCAGCTGATCATCCAGGAAGAAACCCACATCACCAACGTCGTCGACCCCTGGGCCGGCTCCTACATGATGGAGAAGCTGACGCAGGACATGGCCGACAAGGCTTGGGGCATCATCCAGGAAATCGAAGCGATGGGCGGCATGACCAAGGCCGTCGAATCGGGCTGGGCCAAGATGCAGGTCGAGACCTGCGCCGCTGACAAGCAGGCGCGCATCGACTCGGGCAAGGATGTCATCGTCGGCGTCAACAAGTACAAGCTGGCCAAGGAAGACCCGATCGACATCCTCGATATCGACAACCATGCCGTGCGTGATTCACAGATTGCCCGCCTGAAGAATATCCGCGCGACTCGCGATTCCGCCGCGGTTTTGGCCGCTTTGGAGGCGTTGACCGCAGCGGCCGAGTCAGGTCAGGGCAATCTACTTGACCTGACCGTCAAGGCCATGCGCCTGCGCGCGACGGTCGGCGAAGTGTCGGATGCGCTGGAAAAAATCTTTGGTCGTTTCCGCGCCAATAATCAGACCATTTCGGGGGTGTACGGAGGTGTCGTGGAAGGTCAGGAAAGCTGGGAGGCGATCAAGGCCGATATCGCCAAATTTGCCGAGGAAGAAGGCCGCCGGCCGCGCATCATGATCGCCAAGCTCGGCCAGGATGGCCATGACCGGGGTGCCAAGGTCGTGGCCACCGCCTATGCCGACCTTGGTTTCGATATCGACATGGGGCCGCTGTTCCAGACGCCGGAAGAAGCAGCCCGCCAGGCCATCGAAAACGATGTCCATGCGATCGGCGTGTCGTCGCTGGCTGCCGGGCACAAGACCCTGCTGCCGGAGTTGGTCAATTCGCTGAAGGCGCAGGGCGCCGACGACATCATCGTCTTCGCCGGCGGCGTGATTCCGGCGCAGGACTACGACTATCTGTTCAATGCCGGCGCCAAGGCCATCTTCGGGCCGGGTACCCGGATCGAGGATTCGGCGCGCAAGGTGCTGGAAGAAATCCGCAAGGCGCGCGGCTAGGCAAGGGATGAATCTGGGCGAAGCACCCGTGCTGGCGCATTCCCTGTCATCGGCTGACCAGACGCTGGTCGACGGCGTGCTCGCCGGCCAGCGCCGGGCACTGGCCAAGGCGATCACGCTGATCGAGTCGACCCGTCACGACCACCAGCAGCGCGCTCAGCGCGTGTTGAATGCCCTGTTGCCAAGCACCGGTAAGGCAATCCGCATCGGCATCTCCGGCGTGCCGGGGGCGGGCAAATCGACCTTCATCGAGGCGCTAGGCGTCTGGTTGATCGAGCAGGGCAAGAAGCTGGCGGTGCTGGCGGTCGACCCCTCGTCGTCGGTTTCCGGCGGTTCGATCCTGGGCGACAAGACGCGCATGGAACAGCTGTGCCAGCGCGAGGAAGCCTTCATCCGGCCGAGTCCGTCAGCCGGATCTCTGGGCGGCGTCGCCGAAAAGACGCGCGAGGCGATGCTGCTCTGCGAAGCGGCCGGTTTCGACGTCATCATCGTCGAGACGGTCGGCGTCGGCCAGTCGGAAACGACGGTGGCCGGCATGGTCGACATGTTCTGCCTGCTGCAGTTGCCGAATGCCGGCGACGACCTGCAGGCGATCAAGAAGGGCATCGTCGAGATCGCCGACCTGGTGGTCATCAACAAGGCCGACATCGACCCGCGGGCAACGGCTGTCGTCCGTGCACAGTGGCGCAATGCGCTGCACATGCTGCGCCCGGCCTCACCCAACTGGGCGCCACCGGTGATCACGCTGTCCGCCTTGCACAAGGAAGGCATAACCGAGTTCTGGGCGCAGGTGGAGAAATACCAGGTGGCGCTGACCCCGACCGGCGAATTTGCCGCCAGGCGCCAACATCAGGCCCTGAGCTGGATGTGGCAACTGATCGATTCCGGGTTGCGCCGGCATTTCCGTCATCACCCGCGCGTGCAGGAAAACCTGCCGGCATTGACCCGGTCCGTCGAACAGGGGCATACGACCCCGGCGGCCGCAGCCTATGTGCTGCTCGACTATCTGAAACACTGATTCGAATTACCCGAACCACTGAGGGAGTTTTCTATGATCGACATCATCCGCCAGCTGGAAAAAAAACGTGAACTGGCCCGCCTCGGCGGCGGCCAGAAGCGTATTGACAGCCAGCACAAGAAGGGCAAGCTGACCGCCCGCGAACGTATCGAGTTGTTGCTCGACCCGGACTCCTTCGAGGAATGGGACATGTTCAAGGAGCACCGCTGCGTCGATTTCGGTATGGATCAGGTGGAAAAGACTCCGGGTGACGGTGTTGTCGTCGGCTACGGCACGATCAACGGCCGGCTGGTCTTCGTCTTTTCGCAGGACTTCACGGTCTTCGGCGGCTCGCTGTCGGAAACCCACGCCGAGAAGATCTGCAAGGTCATGGATCATGCAATGAAGGTCGGCGCTCCGGTGATTGGCCTCAACGACTCGGGCGGCGCGCGCATCCAGGAAGGCGTCGCCTCCCTCGGCGGCTACGCTGACGTCTTCCAGCGCAACGTCATGGCTTCCGGCGTCGTGCCGCAGATTTCCCTGATCATGGGACCCTGCGCCGGTGGCGCGGTCTACTCGCCGTCAATGACCGATTTCATCTTCATGGTCAAGGACTCGTCCTACATGTTCGTGACTGGTCCGGAGGTGGTCAAGACTATCACCCACGAGGACGTTACCGCCGAGGAACTGGGTGGCGCCATTACCCACACCAGCAAGTCCGGCGTCGCCGACCTCGCCTTCGAGAACGACGTCGAAGCCCTCTCCATGCTGCGTCGCTTCATGAATTTCATTCCGGCCAACAACAGGGAAAAGCCGCCTCACACGCCGACCAACGATCCGGCCGGCCGCATGGATTACTCGCTCGACACGCTGGTTCCGGACAACACCAACAAGTCCTACGACATGAAGGAACTGTTGATCAAGGTGGTCGACGACAACGACTTCTTCGAGTTGCAGCCCGACTACGCCAGGAACATCATCATCGGCTTCGGACGCATCGACGGCCATCCGGTCGGTTTCATCGCCAATCAGCCGCTGGTGCTGGCCGGCTGTCTGGATATCAAGTCGTCGATCAAGGCCGCCCGTTTCGTCCGCTTCTGCGACGCCTTCAACATTCCGGTCGTCACCTTCGTCGACGTGCCGGGCTTCATGCCGGGAACCGCCCAGGAATACGGCGGCATCATCAAGCACGGCGCCAAGCTGCTCTACGCCTACGCCGAATGCACCGTGCCCAAGGTCACCGTGATTACCCGCAAGGCCTACGGCGGCGCCTATGACGTCATGTCGTCGAAGCACCTGCGCGGCGACGTCAACCTCGCCTGGCCGTCGGCGGAAATCGCCGTCATGGGACCGAAGGGCGCGGTCGAGATCATCTTCCGCGAAGAAAAGAACGACGTTGCCAAGCTGGCTGGACGTGAAGCCGAGTACAAGGAAAAATTCGCCAACCCGTTCGTGGCCGGTGCCCGTGGCTTCATCGACGACGTCATCATGCCGCACGCGACCCGCAAGCGCATCGCCCGTTCGCTAGCCATGCTGCGCGACAAGAAACTCGACAACCCGTGGCGCAAGCACGGCAACATTCCGCTGTAAGCGCCAGGGAGGAATACAAAAAATGTTCAAGAAAATCCTGATTGCAAACCGCGGTGAAATCGCCTGCCGCGTCATCAAGACCGCCCGCAAGATGGGCATCGCCACGGTCGCCGTCTATTCCGAAGCTGACAAGGACGCCCTGCACGTCGATCTGGCCGACGAAGCCGTCTGCATCGGCCCGGCCGCGTCGAAGGAATCCTACTTGGTCATGGACAAGATCATCGACGCCTGCAAGCAGACTGGTGCCGAGGCGGTCCACCCGGGCTACGGCTTCCTGTCCGAGAACGCCGAGTTCTCGCGGCGTCTGGAAGAGGACGGGATCAAGTTCATCGGTCCGAAGCATTACTCCGTCGGCAAGATGGGCGACAAGATTGAATCCAAGAGGCTGGCGCTCGAAGCCAGGGTTAATACCATTCCCGGTTACAACGAAGCCATTTCCGGTCCGGACGAGGCGGTCAAGATCGCGCAGGGTATTGGTTACCCGGTGATGATCAAGGCTTCCGCCGGCGGCGGCGGCAAGGGTCTGCGCGTTGCCTTCAACGACAAGGAAACGCACGAAGGCTTCTCCTCCTGCGTCAGCGAAGCCAGGAATGCCTTCGGCGACGACCGCGTCTTCATCGAAAAGTACGTTCTGGAACCGCGCCACATCGAAATCCAGGTACTCGGTGATTCCTTCGGCAACTACGTTTACCTAAACGAGCGTGACTGTTCGATCCAGCGCCGTCACCAGAAGGTGATCGAGGAAGCGCCGTCGCCTTTCGTTGATCCGGAAATGCGCAAGGCGATGGGCGAGCAGGCCGTGGCTCTGGCCCGTGCCGTGCAGTACGAATCGGCCGGGACGGTCGAGTTCGTGGTTGGCGCCGACAAGAGTTTCTACTTCCTGGAGATGAACACCCGCCTGCAGGTGGAACATCCGGTCACCGAACTGATTACCGGTGTCGACCTCGTCGAACTGATGATCCGCGTCGCCGCCGGCGAAAAGCTGCCGCTGACACAGGATCAGGTGCAACTGAATGGCTGGGCCATGGAATGCCGGATCAACGCCGAAGATCCGTTCCGCGGCTTCCTGCCGTCCACCGGTCGTCTGATCAAGTTCCAGCCGCCGAAGGAGATTCCGGGTCAGGTGCGGGTCGATACCGGCGTCTATGAGGGCGGCGAAATCTCGATGTTCTACGACTCGATGATTTCCAAGCTGATCGTCCATGGCGCCACCCGCGAGCAGGCCATCTCCCGCATGCGTGACGCGCTGAATGCCTTCGTGATCCGCGGCATCTCCTCGAACATCCCGTTCCAGGCCGCGCTGATGCAGCATCCGCGTTTCCAGTCCGGTAATTTCAATACCGGCTTCATTGGCGAGGAATACCCCAAGGGCTTCGATGCCTCGATGGTGCCGCACGATGACCCGGTGCTGCTGGTATCCGTGGCCGCCTACGTCTATCGCGCCTACACTGACCGGGGTGCTTCCGTTTCCGGCCAGTTGCAGGGCCACGAGCGCATCGTCAGCGACAAATGGTGCGTGGTGCGCCTGCACCGACGCGGCAACGAAAAGCATATGGTCATTGCCCGGCCGATCCAGGGAGGCTACCACGTCGAGTACAAGGGGGAGAACTACGAGATCCGCTCCGACTGGAAGCTGGGCGAGTCGCTGTTCAACGGAACCTGCAACGGCGAGGAATTCACGCTGCAGGTCGAGCGCCGCAAGACCCGGTACGTTCTTTTCCACTGGGGTGCTCATGCCAGCTTCATGGTGATGAGCGCCCGCGCTGCGGAACTGCTCGCGTTGATGCCCGAGAAGCTGCCACCCGACCTCTCGAAGTACCTGCTCTCCCCGATGCCCGGGCTGCTGCGGGAAGTGGCGGTCAGGGTCGGTCAGGAGGTCAAGGCTGGCGAGAAGTTGGCGGTCATCGAAGCGATGAAGATGGAGAACATCCTGAGGGCGGACCAGGATTGCAAGGTCAAGAAGATCTCTGCTGCCGCCGGCGAAAGCCTCGCGGTCGATCAGGTCATCATCGAGTTCGAATAGCCTGGGTTTTGATCGTTCCTGACGGTCGATCGCGTCGCCAAGGCCCGTCTCCGGACGGGCCTTGTGCGTTCACGGAAGCTTGCATGCGTAATGTATGAAGTCGCTTCCGCGGTCGACAATCTCGGTGGGAATGACCTGCTCGACCGAGCAATCGGCGAGGTCGAGGCCGACACTGAGACGGGCGCCGGCGTCCGCAGGCAGGACCAGCGAGATACCCCATTTGTGCCGCAGGACGAAGGCCGGTACCCGGACCAGTCTGTTTCCCTTGGGAGCGAGGCGCTTCAGATTGCAGGCCTCGGCTTCCTCGTCATACCATCTCAGTCGCCCCGAGAGAGTCCCGTCGTCGTCGCATTGCAGGCTGGTCATGACACCGAGGCTGGGGCTTCCGCCGACAAGTGCGGCGATGAGGGTGGGCGCCAGCCGGCGGCTTGCCTCGGGCTGTGGCGCGCGTATGGCCAAGCTGCCAGTGAGTTTCCAGTGTTCCCCGGGCACCGTCTGGCGGCTCTTTTTCGTGCGCAGCGGGGATGACTGCTCAATACCGAAGACTGCTTTTCGCTGATAGACAAGTGGCTGGTCCGACTTCTGGGCGCCCACCGGATTGAGTATCGTGTCCCTGAGCAAGGCATAGGCATCCTCGCTGCCAAACACGAGTTCGATCTCGTCCTTCTTTTGCGGCGCTGTCCTGTTCGGCGGCTGAAGGTATTGCTCGAGATCACGGAGAAGGCGAATGGCCGCGGCGGCCGAAAGCGAGCGCCCGAGCTTGAGCGCCTCCGGGGATTCGCCCGCCCCGAGCAGCTTGATGCGCTGGCCGAGCTTGACTGCGATCGGGCGCAGGTTCAGGTAACGCGGAACTCCCGGCGGCAGACCGTCGTCGAAAAGCGCAGCCAAATCGACCACATAGGTTTCCTGGTTCCTGTCCGGCTCGGCCTGAAAACTGACCAGTTCGCGCCAGCGACTGTAGATGCGATTGACGACCGGAAGCTGGATGGCGGTAAGGTGATAGGCATCGGCCATGCGCATCAGGATCGCCCAAGCCAGTTGCCCCGAGATGCTTCCCTTGCCGTAATGCGTGAAATCCGGGTCGGCCAGCGGCCGGCGCAGTACGCCGTTGGCCTCCGCTGCGGCAAACGCCATGAGAAGCAGATGGTCCGAAATCGGAGGGCAGGTGCGGGCGGCCAGAAAGTGGCAATACTGGGCGAGGCGGAAAGCGGTAGTGGCACGATGCAACGGCAGGGCACGATTTGCGGGTGTGCACTGCGGGGCGAAACGCAGGTAGGCAATGCCGAACTGCATCCAGAGTCGGTGAGTAATTTCAAAGGCGTGTTCTTCGCCTGCCAGCATCGGCAAGGCCTTGCGCGTAAACTGCTCTTCCATCACGGACTGCAGCGGAACGGCGGCAGCACGTAACTGGTTGAGCAGGCTGACTGCGTGTGCGGGTGGTATGGCCGCACCATCGATCGCCTGGATCTGCTCGAGCAATGCGGAGAAAACCGCAAGCGGAGCTGTCGATGCCAGTGCGCCAAGCCAGGCTTGGGCAGATTCGGCATCATTGAAGGCAGGCGCAATATCGCGACGCGGCTCAGGCAAGCGGAGCCAATGCATGGCAATCCTTTCCGTTGAAGCATTGACCGTGAAAGCAACGGCGCATTATGACCCCAAACCTCCCGATTCCGCCAGATGCCGGCGAGCGCGGAAGTGCAATCGGCGATTCGTTCGGCTATAACATGGCGCGCCACTGGTGGACCAGGAAGGTCGTCTTCGATCCCTACATGTCTTCATTCGCCCCGCGTCAGGGCCGGACGGCGATCGCCGCTGTCGGACAAGGCGTGACGCAGGCGCCGCAGCCGGTGCATAGTTCCAGGTCGACTTCGGGCAGCGGGCTGCCGCCGAGACGCGGCGGGAAGCGGATCGCGCGGACGTCGCAGAAATCGCCGCAGACGCGGCATTCGACGCCCTTGTGCGGCAGGCAGGCGGGGCCGATGACGGCCTTGAGCGACCACGGTGCCTGACCTTCCACGCGGTGCAGGGCCAGCGGCTTGCAGGCGTCGACGCAGGCGCCGCAGAAGGTGCACGCGCCGCGCGTGAAATCGACTGTCGGAAACCCGCCGTCGCCGGCGACGACGATGTGTTCCGGGCAGGCGCCGAGGCAGTCGTTGCAGCGCGTGCAGCAGTCGGTGAACTCAGTTTCGGCCAAGGCCCATGGCGGGCGGATTTCGGCCTTCGGGCGCGGTCGACCGCGAAAGAACCCCCGGCGGCTGGCATCGACCATGTTTCAGCCGCCGGCCTTCATCTTGTCGATGCCGCTGCGCAGCATCTGGTCGATTTCCGAACCGGGCTCGACTTGCGGCAGCAGGGCTTCCCAGTAGGCAATGCCCTTTTTGTTGTCGCCCGCCTCCATGGCGGCGGCGCCGGCGAGAAAGAGCGCGTGGGGGTTTTGCGGGTCGAGCTTCAGCGCGCGGGCGATCAGTTGCGCCGGCTTGCCCTTGAGCCCCTTGCCGGTGGCCATGGCGGCCGTCTCGGCATAGCTGGCCAGCAGTTCGGGATCGTCGTTGATGACTTTCTCGGCCTTGCCGTAAGCCTCGGCGGCCTCTTCGTAGCGGCCCATGGTCTTGTACGAGCGCGCCAGCATCAGCCAGCCCTGCATGTCGTCCGGGTTGGCCTTCATTTTTTCCGCAAGGCTGGCGACCATGCCGCTGATCTGTTCCGCCGTCATCTTGGGCGGGGCGCTGGTTTGCGTCGGGTCGAGGGCCTGCGGTTTGCCGAGCATGCCGTAGCCGAGTAGCGCCAGTACCGGCAGCAGCAGCAGGATGGCGATGGCTGTCTTGCGGCTCGGGCCATGGCTGGCTGGCGCGGCTTGCGGTGCGGCGGCATCCGGTTCGACGTCTTCGAGCAGGCGGCGCTGCAGTTCGCGTCTGGCTTGCTCGAAATCGGCATCGGCGAGCATGCCCTCGGTCTTCTCGGTTTCCAGCTCTTTCAACTGGTCGCGGAAGATGGCGAGGTTGGCTTCCTTGCGGTCGGCCCTGGCCTTGGGCGCGCGCAGGCCAAGCCACAGCGGCGGCAAAATAAAGGCGGCGACCACCACGATCAACAGGGTGGCAAAAATGGCGAACTGGGTCATTTCGGGTTGATTTCCTTGAGCAGCGCGTCGGCGCGGCTGGTCTCGTCGGCCGAGAGCGGTTGGTCGTCGGCGATGCGCGTGGCGCGCCGGCGCAGGTAGCGGATCAGCACGAAGAGGCCGAGCAGCATCAGCGCCACCGGGCCGCCCCACAGCAGCAGCGTGATGCCCTTGACCGGCGGCCGGTAGAGCACGAAATCGCCGTAGCGGACGACCATGAAGTCGATGATTTCCTTGTCGCTCTTGCCATCCTTGATCATGCCGCGGATTTCGCGGCGCAGATCCTGCGCCAGCTCGGCGTTGGAGTCGGCGATGGTCTGGTTCTGGCAGACGAGGCAGCGCAGCTCGGTGGATAAATCCTGCAGGCGTTTTTCTGCCACCGGATCGGCGGCCAGTGCGGCTTCATTGACTTCCGAGGCGATGGTTGCGGTCGACCCGAAAAAAGCGGCAAAAACGAGGGTGAGAATCAGGCTGCGGACGGTCATTTGTTCAGCTCCGCCAGCAGCGGCATGATCTTCTGGCCGAGGACATCCGGGGTGATCGGGCCGGTGTGCTTCATGCGGATGATGCCGGCCTTGTCGATGACGTAGGTTTCCGGCACGCCATAGACGCCGTAGTCGATGCCGACGCGGCCGTCGAGGTCCATCACGGTCAGCTTGTAGGGATCGCCGTGCTGGCTGAGCCAGGCGTTGGCGCGCTGGAAGGCGAGCTTCTTCTCTTCGTCGGCCGCCATCTTGCTCATGTCGAAGCCGCCGTCGCCGCGCACTTCCTTGTAATTGAGACCGATGACCGGCACGTCGACCTTCTTCGAGAACTCGACGAGGATCGGGTGCTCGGCGCGGCAGGAAACGCACCAGGATGCCCAGACGTTGAGCAGCCAGACCTTGCCCTGCATGTCCTTGGGGCCAAGGGTCTTGTCCGGTGTTGCCAGCACGTTCAGGTTGAAGGCCGGGGCCGGCTTGCCGACCAGCGGCGACGGCACGTCACGCGGGTTGAGGTTGAGGCCGACGGCGAGCAGGGCGACGAGGGCGGCGAAGGCGCCGAGTATCCAGTAATAGCGGTTCATGCTTGTTGGCTTCCTGCCGGGGTGGCGACTGCCGCCGCAGCGCGGGACTTGACGCGATAGCGGCGGTCGAGCATGGCGAGCAGGCCGCCGAGCGCCATCAGCACGCAGCCGCCCCAGATCCAGTCGACGAAGGGCTTGTAATAGACGCGCACCGCCCACTCGCCTTCCGGCTTGTCGCGGTCGATCGGCTCGCCGAGCGAGACGTAGACGTCGCGCAGGAAGCCGGCGTCGATGGCGGCCTCGGTCATCGGCATCTGCGACGAATGGTAGCTGCGCTTTTCCGGGTTCATCTTGCGCAGGAACTTGCCGTTGACCGCCAGATCGAATTCGCCCTGTGCCGCGGTGTAGTTCGGCCCCTCGACGCCCTTCACGCCGACGAAGGTGAAGTGGTAGCCGGCGACATCGACCGACTCGCCTGGCGCCATCTTGACGTCCTTTTCTTCCTGGAAACTGCTGACCATGGTGACGCCGACGACGAAGACGGCGATGCCGATGTGCGCCAGGTGCATGCCGAAGAAATGGCGCGGCTGCTTCAGCGCCGCGCTCAGGAAGGAGCGGCCGGCGCGCGTGTGCTGGACGCGTTCGGCGAAGTTGAGCAGGGCGCTGGCGACGATCCACGTTGCCAGCAGCAGGCCGAGCGCGGTCAACGCCGACCAGCTGCCATAAAGCAGCGGGATGGCGATGGCGACGATGACGGCCGGAACCAGCGCCCAGCGCACGGCGCGGGCGATCTCGGGTACCGACGCCTCCTTCCAGCGGGCGAAGGGGGCGACGCCCATCAGGAAGAGAATCGGCGTCATCACCGGCACGAAGACCGCGTTGAAGTAGGGCGGGCCGACCGAAATCTTGCCGACGCCGAGCGCGTCGATCAGCAGCGGGTAGAGCGTGCCGAGCAGCACGGTGGCGCAGGCGACGACCAGCAGCACGT
>ERZ724513.1100-NODE-1100-length-13608-cov-9.146093_pt1 | contig 13608 bp, 8 predicted proteins | sample MGYA00376046_ERZ724513 | MGnify/ENA primary metagenome ERZ724513 (study PRJEB28724, sample SAMN07190883) | activated sludge metagenome | isolation source: activated sludge of sewage treatment plant in Hong Hong | place: Hong Kong | collected 2016-03-17 ... | reverse complement strand
GCGGGAACGGCCGTCGCCGACGCCTCGGTCGGCGGCTCCGTCGCCGCGGCCGTGGGCGACAGCGCCGGCGTGGGCGTGTCCACCGTGGGCGCGTTCGCCGAGGTCGTGTCGGCCCCGACGACCGGGATGCCCGTCGGCGAGGCCAGGGCGGCCGTCTGTCGTTGCCAACGCGCCGCGCTGACGGCCACAGTGGCGACAAGGAGGAAGATCAGCACCGGCAACAGCCAGCCGAGCGAACGACGCGATTCGGCCGGCCGACCAGCCCCCAGGCTGAGATGTGTCTCTTCGGCCGCCACAGCGTCGTCGAGAGCCACGAGAAAGGTCTCGACACTGTCGTAACGTTGCGCCGGGTCGCGCCGCAGGCAGCGCTCGACCAAGTCGTAGGTCTGCCGGCTGAGGCCAGGACGCACGCGCTCGAGCGACGACGGCCGCGCCCTCAGCCGGCTCAGTGTCACTGCCCTCAGCGTCACCGGCCCTTCGGGCAACCGGCCCGCCAGGAGCTGATAGAGCAACACGCCCAGCGAATAGACGTGACCGGCGGCGCTGATCTCACGCCCGGCGCGCTGTTCGGGTGGGCGATAGTCCTCGCGGCCGTCGGCTGCGGCCGGGCGTCGATCGGGCGGGATGAAGAGATCAAGCAAGACGAGCGATTCATCGCTGCTCAGGGCGACGTTCTTCAGCCAGATGTTGTCCGGCTGCAAATCGTGGTGGAGAAGCTCCAGCCGTTCGGCCAACACCAGCGCGTCAGCCAGTTGGCGCACCAGCTTGAGGGCGTAGAGGGCATTGACCGGCGTTTCGCGCTGGGCCAGTTGTTCCAGCCGCTGCGACAGGGGCAGCCCGTCGATGTGGGCCTGGGCGACGTAGGGGCGGCCGTCGGGCGTCTTGCCAATATGGTAGATGGGGGCAATGCGAGGGTGGCGAACCTGGGCCACGGCGCGGGCGCGATGAACCAGACGGCCGGCAAAGCCGTTGTCCTCCGCCTGGCCGGGGCGCAAGATATCGAGTCGCACCAGACGATCGTCATCGACGTCGTAGGCCTGATACAAGTCCGTATACCGCTTCTCGGCGAGGCGTTGTTCTATCTTATACTGATCCAGCAGTTCTTCGAACAAGCTCGCTACAGCCATCTGTGTTATCGCAATGCGCTCGTCAGTAGTCTTTGGCTCCAACGATCTCGAACGCGCCGCCCCATGCCGCGCGTATATCCCCGAAGTGTTGGCTCTTTACATTCTAGCGACGCTAGATGAAGGCCAATCTTAAGCTCATTACCTCCTTATACTTTATACTCGCCATCGTCGCGTCCTGTCTAGTCAAAGTTAATCCTCAGGCGGTAGGCGTCGGTCGTGGTCGTCGGGCCATCATTGATGATCTGGATCACGTACTGCCCCGCCGGGCGCGTGCCCAGGTCTACCGTCCGATTGAGAGCCTTGTCGGGGTTGTAGCCGAGGAAGACCAATTGGCCGCACTGCCCCGACCAGACAACCAACTGACCGTCAAGAGGGACGAAGTTGTTCAACTGGACGCTAACCACGCCGCTGCGCGGCAGCGTAAAGCGGAAGACGCTCTGTGTGCCGTGGGGCGGGGGCAGGAAGCTATAGAGCCGGTTGAGCGATAGCGAGAAGGAGTCAACGCAACTGCTGCCGACAACGCTATCGATGGCGTTGGGGATGAAGGCATACTGTGTTGGCAGGTCGGTGACGTTGACGGTTACAGTGGTACTGTCGGTGATTGTACCGGGATTCAGGTCGTCGTCGCGGGCGGTGGCCGTGATCGTCCGCGAGCGTTGGTCGCCGACCGCCCCCGACACCACGGCCGAGAACGCGCATTGATAGGAAAAGCCCGGCTCGATGGTCACCGGAATGTCACACGTGCCCACACCATCCAGGCTACCCAGAAACTGATCGCGCAGTTGAGTGACGGTCACCGTGTCGGCCTCGCCGGTGTTATCGATGCGCACGCGAAACGAGACCGTTTGGCTGGGCGGGTGGATGAAGGGCGGATCGGCCGTCGCCGAGAGATTGATCTCCGCGGCCACGTTGGTGATGCGCACGGTGGCGCTCGTCGTGGCTGTGGCGGTCTGACCCGACTGGTCGCGGGCCGTTGCCGTCAGGATGACGCTGAAGTCAGATGGCTCGCCGGCTACCTGGGCCTTGAAAGAGCAGGTGTACGCCCCGCCATAGGGCTGGATGATCGGCAACGACGTCTGTGGCAGACAGGTATTAAATGCCGGATCGACGCTGCTGTTGCCGGCATCAAGGATGTTGCCGTACTGATTCGTCGTCAGGCCGGTCAGGGTCACCGGAACACTACCGGTGTTGACGAGATTGACATGGAAGGTGACCGCCGCGCCAGGTTCGGGCACCGAGTTGGGCTGCGGGATCAGTTCGGCCGCCACGTTGATCATCTCGACCCAGGCCGCATTCGTGGCCTGGTAGACGTCACCATTGGTGGGATCGACCGCCCGAACGGTGACCACGCTGGTCGATGGCGATTGCACGTTCGTCTGCCGGCAGGAGTAATCGATGCTGTCCAGCGGGGCGATGTTGACGGCTACGACCGGATCGAAGTCGCACGCGTCGGTGCTGTCATCGACCGTCACGTTGGACATGATGACGTCGGGGCTGGAGTTAAAGATGACAATGGTGAAAAAAGCCGTCGCCCCGGGTCGAACAACCTGCCTCGCCGGCGACTTGGTGATGCGCAAGTCGGGGTTCAGGACGTTGACAAAGGCATTGGCGACGTGCGTATCGGCCGCCCCACCCTCGGCTGTGCCCGTCGCCTGTATCTCGTTCAGAAAGCTGCCGGCGACGTCGGCCGCGATGCAGGTATAGGTGGTGCTCTGCCCCGGAGCCAGAGGGCCGACGTTGGAGCGGTTACATGAGGGCGTGGTCGCGTTGGTGGTGACAGTCTGCAAGGCCACTGTACCGGTATTGGTGACGCCGACGGTGAACGTGGCATCGTTGCCGGCGAAGAACTCCTGCAAGCGGGGCTTCTGGCCCACGAGGATGAGTGGGCTGGCGTCGGTCGTATCATCGTCGGCGCGAACGATGGCGCGATGAACCCCACCCCAGGACGCCACCAACGCCGCCAGCATCATGCCCGCCGCCAGGAAAGCAATTAGAGACCTAGGCGATCGACTCACTTCTCGGACTTCCTCGGAATCGGCATCCACCGTCCCTAGATGGTGGATGCCGATTCGACACACTCGTTGCGCGACAACAATGCCCTGGCCACCACGCGGATAAGTGCGACTGTGGCCAGGGCGACCCGCGCCGCGGCGCGGGTCAGACCGCCCCTAGGGGCTTTGCGCCTCCACACTCAGCTGATAGGGCAGTGTACTGCTCAGCCGGTTCTCAGAAATGATCCAGATGAAGTATGTTCCCGCGGGGCGCAGGCCCAGATCAACGATACGGGTCGTCACGACGCCGGTATCGCCGTTATGCTGGATGTAGGTTGGGCTGGCGCAGTTGCCGCTGTAGAGGATGAACTGTCCCTCGGCGCTAAAGTCACGCAGCACTGCCTTCAGCCGCGCCGGCGATTCCAACGTGAAGCGATACCAGTCATTGGCGTCATCGGGCAGGTAGTAGTAGGACAGGTTCGTCTGCAGCGGCAAGGCATTGCACGCGCCGTTGTTCGGCTCGCCCGGAACCGGCCGATTCGCGACCGACGGCAGCATTAGCCGCGTCGCCGGCTGGCCGGTGATGTTGATGGCTACGGAGTCGCTATCCTGCTCCGAGTCGGCGATGGCCGTGATCGTGTGCGTGACGATGTCGCCCGGCCGCTTGTTGGCGATGGTTGCCGGGTAGGTGCAGGTGTACGTGCCGTTGCCGACAATCGTCCGCGGCAGATCGCACGTGCCCTTGCCATCAACATTGCCGACGATGGAGTCGTTGAGCGCGTCCAGCGTCAGGTCGGTGGACATATTGTTGGTCACTTGCGCCGTCAGGTTAACCTCGCCGCCCGGCGCGACCAGGCTCGCCGGGTTGGCGCTCAGGACCACTTGCAGCGGCGTGAAGTCGGCCACGCTGACGATGGCCTCATCGGTCACCGTCAGTTCGCGCCCCTCGTCGTCGGCGGCGACAGCGGTAATGACATTGGTGAACGCCGGCGGCTGCAAGATCAGCACCACCTCATAGGAGCACGACCGTACCTCGCCCGGCGGGATGGCTAGATTCTGCCCTGGGCAGGTGTTGGCGCTCACCTGGCCATTGCTGGTGTTCAGCAGGTTGCCGTGGGCCGAGCTTTGCAGGCTGTTGAGCGCCAGGGGCACATTGCTGACATTGGTGATGGTCATGCTGAACTCAACGCGTGTCGGCTGCGCGGCCAGCACCTGGAACGGGTCGGAGAACACCTCCAGGGTCATATCGATGACGCCGATCTCGGTGATGTTGAAGTCCTCTGTCTGGCCAATACCTTCGATGAGACCGGAGGCGACCACTTCAATGGCGAAGGAGGCCTGCACGTTAGGGATGGTGCAGCTGTAGGTCTTTTCCTGACCGGCGTTCAGTGTACCGATGGTGGCATCGCAGGCGGGGGCGGGCACGTTCGCGGCCGGTTGCTCGCCCGCCTCGTTGACCTGCACCAGGTCATAGTCCACATACGCCTTCACGGTCACATCCTTCAGCGTGCCCTCGCTGGGGTTGACAACCGTCACGTTGAAGACGGCGTTCTGGCCCTTGAGGACTGTGCTGCCGACCGTCGGATCGGGGGCGATGTCGATGACAATGTCGCGCAGAACACGGACAACCGCCTCGTCGTCGGTCTGAACCTGTGTGCCCGTCTGGGCGGCGACGGCCTTGACGACGACCTTGTTGTCAATGCGCTGGTTGACATTGGTGACCACACAAGCGTAGGCCGGCAGGCTGGCCCCGGCGGCCAGGGAGGCAAAGGTACGGTTGCAGTCGGGCACATTCGCCGACGTCACCTGGATGTTGCTCAGGGTCACGTCGCCGGTGTTCTTGATGACGACGGTGAAGACGGCCGTCGTGCCCTTAATGACCGTCTGAATGGGCGGCGTCACGGTGACTTCGATGCGCGGGTTGACGATCGTCACTGTCGCGTTGGCATCATTGCTGTTCTGTTCGCCGTCGTAGACGTTGAACTGGATATTGCGTTCGGTCGGGTCCGGGTTGGCAACGTCCGCCTCAATGCCGTACTTGACCGTGCGGAGCACCTTCTCGTAGTTGGCGATCGTGTCAGTCCCACTCAGGAAAAGCGTGCCCGTCCCGGCGCTATAGCTAACCTGAATGTCGGTGCCGGTCGGGTCGGCCGTCAGGACTTCCTTGGCCCCGTTCTTGATATTGACGATGATGACCTTGGCGCTGGCCATCGTCTCATCGTCAATATCGGTGATCGCCAGGCCCGCCCCGGCAACGCTGACCTTCGGCCCACCGGCGACGAACGTGGCCGAGAAGCCCGTGCCCGGGTTGTTGCCGTTCAGGTCCAGGTTAGGCGGGTCGTTGGTGGGGTTCACCACCAGCGTCACCGTGGCCGGATCAGAGTAGACCTGGCCGTCGTAGCCCTTCCATTTGAGCGCCGTCGTACCCGACCAGTCGGCGTCGGGGACAAAGCGCAGTTGACCCAGCTCGCCGACGTTGATCTGCTGGTTGATGGCCACGTCGGCGCTGTTCAGCCGCAGCGCGCCGTTGCTGGGCAACTGGGTGATCTGAATCCGCTGGAGCGTGTCGCCGTCAACATCATTGAACGCGCCGATGAAGTCGGCCGCGGCGAAGAGGATGTTGACGCCCTCATCGCCGGTCTTCTGGAAATCGTTCACGGTCGGCTTGTCGTTCTGCGACTGGATCGTGATCGTCACCTGGGCCGAGGCGACAGCGTAGTTGCTGCCGTCGGAGGCGTTCCACTCAAACGCGGTGCTGCCCTCGTTCCAGTTCGGCGCGGGCACAAAGGCCAGGTTGCCCAGCTCGCCGGCGGGAATCTCTGCGCCCGAGGTGATTGGCGTGCCGTTCAGGCGCAACGTGCCGTCCGTTGGCAACGAGTCGATGCGCACCTTCACCAATGGGTCGCCATCGGCATCAGTGTAATGGGAAGTGAAGGTATTGGCGGTGAAGTTGAGGGTGGTGTCCTCGGCCGTCGCCAGAGTGATATCCGTCAGCGTCGGCGCGTCGTTGGCCGCCCCGACCGTCACCTGGAAGGATGTCTCGACGGTGGCATTGCCCGTATCCTTGGCCTGGACGGTCAGGGTGGCGGTGCCAGAGGCGTCGGCTTTGTAGTCGAGCGTCAGCGTCATCGTCGCGTCATCGACCGTCACGCTCTGGAACAGGTTCGCGTTGGTGTTGTTGGTGACAGAGTAGTCCAGCTCGTTGTCGGCGTCTTCCTTATCAGCAAAGGCATTGCCCAGGTTCACGACAGTGTTGGGCGCGTCCTCGCTGACGTTGACGTTGGCGATGCCGCTGGTTGTGGGCGGGTCGTTGACGGCGTTGACCGTCACCTTGAAGGTCGTCTCCACCCACAGCCCGCCGCCGTCGGTCGCGCGCACCTTGACATCGGACTTGCCGTTGGCGTCGGCAGCGTAATCGAGCGTGAGGTTGGGCTTGGTGATCGTCGGGTCGGGGTCGAACAGGGCCAGGTTGCTAACGCTGACGATGGCGTAGGTCAGGTCGGCGTCGGCGCTCTCCGCGTCGTCGAAGACATCGTAGAGGTTGATCTGCGACGTGGGCGCGTCTTCGTTCACGGTGACGTTCTCGGTGGCCGGGCCGGTCGGGGCGTCATTGATATCGACGACGAAGGTGTCGTCGGTGTGGGCGTCCTGCGAGTCGAAGGCGCGCACGGTGATGTTGGCCGTGCCCGCGCCGCTGGCGGCAAAGGTCAGCGTCAGCGTGCCGGTAGTGTTGTTGATCTCTGCCGTAACCAGACTGTTGTTGCTGTTGTTTTGCACCGTGAAGGTCAGCGCCGCGTCGGGGTCTTCGTCGTCGGAGAAGTACTGCCACAGGTTGATGACCCGCGGCGCGCTGCCCTCGTTAACGATCTGGTCGGGGATGCCCGTGGTCTTGGGCGGGTCATTGACTGCCGTCAGGTTGACGGTGATGGTGGCCGAGCCGGTCTTGCCGCCCTCGTCCAGCGCCTGCACGGAAAAGGAGATCGATGGATTGGTCTCGAAGTCCAACAGGGCGCTGTTGGCGACGGTGAGCTGGCCGGAATTGGCGTTGATGGCGAAGATGGTCGTGCCGCTGAGCGAGAAGGTCAGGGCGCTATTTTCAGGATCGTTGGCCTGGACAACGCCAACAACCGCGCCGTTGGCGGCGTCCTCGGCCAGGGTAAACGTGGCCGGGGTGACGACCGGGTTTTCGTTGAGGTTCGTGACGTTGACGGTGACGAGAGCCGTGTCGGTCAGGCCACCCTCGTCTTCGATCTCGACCGTCATGTTATACGAGGTGACGGCTTCGTAATTGAGCTGCGCGCCGGGAGCCACGGTGATCTTGCCGAGGCTGTCGATGTTGAAGAGGCCGTCGCCGCTGCCGCCGGTGATGTCGAAGGTGTGGGAGTCGTTGGTGTCGCCGTCGGTATAGACCAACGTGCCCACGGTCGTGCCGGCGGGGCTGTTTTCCGCCACCGAGAAGTTCTGGTCGCCCATGACCGGCGCCTGGTCGGAGGCGTCGATCAGGTTGACGGTTACTGTCGCCTGCGTACTTTGCGGCTCGTCGTCGGTCACGCGGACAGTCAGTTGGAAGGAGTGCTTGACCTCGTAGTCGAGCAAGCTGCTGTCCTCGACGGTGATGACGCCCGTGGCGCTGTTGATATCGAATGCCGGCGCGCCGTCGCCGCCGATGATGTCGTAAATCAGAGCCTTGCCCTCGGGGTCAAACGCGTTGAACACGCTGGGGGTAGGCGACGAACCATTGGGGCTGTTCTCGGCAATCGAAAACGTCTGGTTTGGCGTAACGATCGGGGCCGCGGCGCGTGCCGGCGTGGTCGCTATGAGCGCCAGCAAGAAAGCGGCGACAACGGATGCAATGCTCAGGTAGGTGGCTTGTCTCTTCATGATGCTCCTGACTCCTCGGCGCGCTGGCGTCTCGCAGGATCCACCAGCCATCTCCCCATCCAGTACAGTGCCCGGCCAATGCCCGACGGCCGGGTCATAAGTAGGGAGACGCCGAAACTATGGTATCGTCACATAGTCAAATCGACGGTTAAAATGCAGTGAAAAGTCGATTGTGGCTTCCCCCGGCGCACAGGCGCGGCGGGCGACAACAATGCACCATGAATTGTGCCCGCGCCTGCACGAAGACGCGGGACTTCTCATATGGCGCTTACGCGGGAGCAAGACAAGCGGCATCCCCGCCCCCTGCTAAGGCTGCTGAACGGGCGGTGTCTTGGTAGGCGGTTCCGGTGTGTCGGTCGCCGGTTCCGGTGTGTCGGTCGCCGGTTCCGGCTGTGTCGTAGTGGTCGGCGGCCGCGGCTCGGGCGTCGAACCGCCGGCGGTTGGCGGCGGCGGGGCGCTAGTGGGGTTGACCGACGGCGGCGTGGGCGTGCGCGGCACGGCCGCCAGGGGCACCCATACCTGCTGGCCGACGCTCAGGAGATCATTCGGCAGGCAGTTCACGGCGATCAAATCCTCGACCGGGATGTTGGCCCGCTCAGAGAGGTTGGATAGCGAGTCGCCCGTGCGAATGGTGTAGAGTACCCAGCCGGGCGGCGGCGAGACAACACAGGCCTCGGCCAACGTCGGCGTGACCGTCGGCGTCGCCGGCGCGGCTGTGCCGGTGGGCGAGGGCGTCGGGGTCAGCGCGCGAATGATGATGGGGATGACGTCGCTGGCCACTTCCACGCCGCCGCCGGTGATATTCTCCAGCCGGACTTGCCAGCCGAGGTTCTCGCCAGTGACGGGGATGTCGGCCCCGTCAACGGTCAGTCGGTAGGAGATGCCGTTGTTCGGCTCGGTCAGCGCGCCGAGCTTGTATTCCTGGTCGCCATCGATCAGGTAAAGGGCGAAGTGCTGGCCGGGTTGCGGCAGAGGGGGCCAATACCAGTCGAAGTCGATTGTGTCCTCGACGGTGAACTCGCGGCCGGGGCCGGGCGAGAGCGCTGGGATGGCCACCTCGCCGGCTGACTCCGTCGCCAGTTCGATGGTCGCCGTGGCCGTGGGCGACGGCGTTACGGCGGGGTCGTTCGTGGCGACGCCGGCCACATCGCCGGGCGTTGTCTCGGCCGCGGGCGTGTCCTCGGCTTCGGCCTGCCCGCTGCGCGCGTTGCGCAAGATCAAAAAGCCCAACAGACCCAGCACAAGCAGGGCCACCGGGATGATCACCAGAAAAGAGCGGTTCGGCTTGGGCGTCCAGGTGGCCGCCTTGGGCAGTTCCTGCTCGGCGAAGATGGCCGTCTCGATGGCGGTGATCAGCTCGTCGGCCGTCTCGAAGCGGCTCCACTCCTGCCGCCAGAGGCAGTTGCGCACCAGCCGGTAGGTCTCGCCGGCCAGGCCGGGGCGGGCCTCTTCCAACGGTTCTTCCTTGGGCATGTTGGCCTGTGGGAAGATATCGAAGGGCAGCACCGGCAACTTGGGCCGGTGGCCGGACAGTAACTCGTAGAGAAGCACCCCGAAGGAGTAGATGTTGCTACGCCGGGTGATACCCTTGCCCTCCAGTTCTTCGGGCGAGGCATAGTCGAGCATCTCGCTCGCGGCGCCGTTAACGCCCGGCGCGGCCGGGTCGAGGACGATGGGCAGGCCCAGGTCGATCAGGACGGGCGCGCCGTCCTCGCGCAGCATGATGTTCTCCGGGCGCAGGTCGTGGTGGATGAGGCCGGCGGCGTGGGCCACGCCGAGCGCCTGGGCCAGTTGCTTGGCCAGTTCCAGCGCCTCGATGACCGGCATGGGGCCTTGCGTGCGGTTTAGCTCGGCCAGTCTGTCGGCCAGGGTTGTGCCGGGGAAGTAGTCGATGACGGCATAGGGAAAGCCATCGTCGGTGATGTCCAGATCGCTGACGACGGCGATGGACGGCTCCTTGAGCTGCGAGACGGTCTCCATGCGGCGGCGGAAGCGCGCGGCCAGATTCTCGTCCTCTTCGGCCGTCGTGCGCAGCACCTCCAGAAAGACCAGGCGCTCCAGCTTGACATCACGCGCGAGGAAGAGATCGCTGGCCTTGCGTGCCGCGATGTGAGATTCGATCTCGTAGTTCCCTATCTGCTGCCCAGACAGGTCTTCCTTATCCCTTGCCACCATGCTCAGCTTTCTTATGCACGCCCTCTCAGGCCGCTTGGCGGGACAATCGGCGGGCCAGGAATGGCACCCTCAATGGCCCCACATTCGCTCTAGCGTACTATTTTACACACCAAAATGCAATGGTTCCGGGCGGCAATCACGGTCGCCCGGCCATCTCTGATCGCGATCATTCCCGAACCATCAGCTACTGATGATGCTGACAGCCCGATTTTCACTGAGGCCGATTGTCGCCCCGGTCGCGGCATCCTCCAGGACGACTTCCCACCGGAAGTCGCCCGTTTCCTCGACGGGCACACGCAGATGGTAGGCGCGCCCTAGATTAGCCTCGTCCACCTGACCCAGTGGCCGGCGCTCGCCGGCGCTGACCAGATATAAGACGAAGCGCTGCCCCTCGGCCAAGGCGTCCGGCCAGCTCCAGTAGAACGACACCGCGTCGCCCGCGCCAAAGCGGCTGCCGGCCGGCGGCCCATATAAAACGATGGCTCCCGGCGCGATCACGGCCACCGTTGCCGTCGCCGTCGGCTCCAGCCCGGCCGCGCCCCAGGGCGTGGCCTGCCCGATCAAACCCTGTGGGGCGGCTGTGGATGCGGCCGAAGGCTGCTCCACAATGACCGTCGCCCCTGGCTGCGTCGCCGCAGCCGGCGTGGGCGCGACCGGCGCAGGTGCGACCGACTGCGACAGCCAGTACCAGCCGCCGATGGCCAGCAACAACAGCAGCGGCATCACCAACCGTGTGGCCCTGTCACCGTTATCCACGAGAAACGTGCCCGCGTCGGCTGGTAGCCCCAGTCACCATTATCATACTTGTGAATTCTAGCACAAGACGAGCCAGTCGAAAATGGGCTTTTGTCCAGAGAGTATTACTCGAGGATAAGTTCTTCACGCCCGGCCAGCGTCGCCTCGATGTGGTCGATGACGGTGTCGAGATGGTGAGCGTGATGAACGAAGTCGAGTTGCTGGGTGCGCAGCGTCAGCACGGGGCAGAGGTCAAAGCCGGTCAGCCATTCCCGATAGAAGGAGTCGAGCAGGGAAAGGTAGTCGGCCGTGATGCCGGCCTCTATCGGCCGGGCGCGCTGGCGGATGCGTTCCACCAGCACGGGTACGGGCGCGGTCAGGTAAATGAGTAAGTCCGGCCGCGGCAAATTGGCCACAACCAGGTCGAAGACGGCGCGATAGGCCTGATAGTCGCGCTCGTTGAGGTTGTTCATGTGGTGCAGGACGCGGGCGAAGATGTGGGCGTCCTCATAGATGCTGCGGTCAACGATGGCCGATTGCGGGCTTTGAGCCAGAAGCAGGTGCTGTTGGGCGCGGTGGCCCAGGAAGAAGACCTGCAAATGAAAGGCCCACTGACGCATGTCGGCGTAGAAGTCGGGCAGGTAGGGGTTGTCGGCCACCGACTCGAAGCCGGTGATCCAGCCCAGGCGCGTGCCCAGGCGCTCGGTCAACGAGGTCTTACCCACGCCGATATTGCCGGCCACCAGGATGAAGCGCTTGGTCATGGGGTCTGAATTGTAGCCGGTTTGCGCGCCAGCACGAAAAGATGGCCCGCGCCCGGCGGCGAATCGCCCAGCGAATCGGTGATGAAGTCGTGCCAGACAACTTCGAAGCCGGTGGCGCGGAGCAGGCCCAGATTTGTCGGCGCGTCGAAGTGGCTCCAGTACATGCGCACGCCGAAATAGTTATCATCGAAATCGTCGTCGAGATCAACCGCGCCCAGGCACAGAAAGGCGTAGCCGCCCGGCTTCAGCAGGCGGTAGAGCGCGGCCAGCAAGCCGGTGTGGAACAAGCGGGGGATGTGGATGATGGCGTAGTAGGAGACGACAGCATCGAAGACATCCGGCGCAAAGCCGAGCCGGGTCAAGTCCTGGCACACGAGCGCCGCCGGCACGCGCGCGCGGGCCAGCGCCAGTTGCGCGGTCGAAAAATCGACGCCGACGACGCGGTGGGTCGCCGCCAGCGTCGCCGCGATGGGCACGCCCGCGCCACAGCCGGCGTCGAGCACCAGCGCCCCCGGCGACAGGCGACGCAGCAGATGGTCAAGGGCCAGCACGTCGGGCGAGGTCAGCGTCCGGTCGGCCAGATAGGCCGCGGCGGCGCGGTCATAGCCCAGACGCACAGTGGCTCGCGGGTCGCTCTCGCTCATTGGGCAACTGTAACCCAACAAGGGCACAAGTCCCACAATTCGCCCCGGCGAACAGCGGGACGCAAAGAAAAACCCCAGGCGACGGCCTGGGGCTTGCAGCGGAGAGGGTGGGATTCGAACCCACGGTGACCTCGCGGCCACAACGCTTTTCGAGAGCGCCCCGATCAACCACTCTGGCACCTCTCCAGCAGAACCCAAGTATAGCAGCATTTGGCCAATGACAAAAGGGGCAAGCGCGGGCGTCAGGAGCATTGCCAAGTCAAGCGGAGCTCACGCTAAGGCGCGAAGGAGCAAAAGGCGCAAAGAAGAAATTTGAGCTTCTTCTTGGCGTCCCTTGCTTACTTTGCGGCTTTGCGTGAGCACTTCTTCCGACCTTGCAATGACCCTACGGCTATTCCCCGTTAGTGCTGCGCAACTGGCGGAAGAACTGTTGCAGCAACGCGCCGGCCTCCTCGGCCATCACGCCGGTGGTCACAGCGACGCGATGGTTGAACGCCGGCTGGCCGAGCACGTCGATGATCGTGCCGTCCGCGCCAAAGCGCGTATCTTTGGCCCCATAGACCAGCCGCCCCAGCCGTCCCTGGATCATCGCCCCGGCGCACATGGGACACGGCTCCAACGTGCAGTAGAGCGTCACGCCGATGAGCCGCCAGTTGCCCAGGTGGGACGCGGCGGCGCGCAGGGCGATGATCTCGGCGTGGGCGGTGGGGTCCTGGTCGCTCTCCTTGCGGTTGAAGCCCGCGCCTATGACCACGTCGCCCAGCACAGCCACGGCCCCCACCGGCACCTCGCCCAGGGCCAAAGCGGCGGCGGCTTCCCCCAAAGCTACTTGCATCCATTGTTCGTCGGTCATCGTCATCTTGGCGGAGGATTATAGCCCGTCTGTCGTCGGCCGGCCTATTACGTCGCGCGGCGCGGGCTGTGGTAGAATACCAATGAGTTGACTCATCGTCCCCCACATCGTCGCTCGCCGGAGCCACTTTGAACGAAGTTTAACGTTCGATGGAACCACTGCATCCGCGCTAACGTCTTTGTAGTCAAGCAGTGCAATCTGCCGTTGGCGTGTCCCTGCGCGCCGCGGCCCATTTCCCGCCACCGCGGAGGTTAGTCATATGAGTTCCCAGAAGTCCGTGCGCTTATTCCTGATCCTGATGGCCCTTGTTCTGGCCCTGGCCGCCTGCCGGCGCGGCCAGCTGGCGGCGATGGTCCAGACGCCCAGCAACGCACTGGCGGCGTTGATGAAGATTTCCGCCTTCACGGCGTCATTGACGGCCGCGAGCCCATAGAGCCC
>ERZ724513.1097-NODE-1097-length-13613-cov-7.196489_pt1 | contig 13613 bp, 14 predicted proteins | sample MGYA00376046_ERZ724513 | MGnify/ENA primary metagenome ERZ724513 (study PRJEB28724, sample SAMN07190883) | activated sludge metagenome | isolation source: activated sludge of sewage treatment plant in Hong Hong | place: Hong Kong | collected 2016-03-17 ... | reverse complement strand
TGACCACGAGCGGTCTCGCCAAGCTCGACCAGCGCTGACGAGCGCTTCACCAACGGCACGCCCCCCTCAACCGACGGCCGGCCCGACATCCAGCGCGCGGCCGGCGTCGCACGTCCGTCGTAGCCGACCGGGTCACGCCGTGTAGAGCAGCTCCTTGGCAGCGTTGCAGACCTCCGCCAAGTCCTTGATGCCCTTCTCGCCGCGGTCGCTGCCCGTCTTGCACAGCAGCACCTTGCCGTCGGCGTCCACCAGCCAGTACTGCACGCGGGTGAACCCGTCGGCGACCGGCCACGCGGCCCCGAACGTCCAGCCGTCGGCCGTGGACTGAGTGATCTTCGTGCTCTCCATACCCGCAGCCTGGTCGAAGGTTCGGGCGAACGCCTCGCCAACCGCAAACGACACATAGTCGGTGGACGACTCGTACGCGCACATCACCGGCGGCACGGCCATCGATCGCTTCAGCGCTGCCGGGCGCGCGACCTTCGCACAATCCGGCGCCTTGGCGCTCAACGAGCCGGTGGCGGCGGTCGAGGTCGCCGTCGGGGCGCTCTCGGACGGGCTGGCGGCCGTCGTCGGCGAAGCCGCACTGGTCGACCGGGCACTCGACGGGGCCGCCGCAGGTGTCGCGGAGCCTCCGGACGCGCACCCGGTGAGCGCGTAGGCCAGCAACCCGACCAGGGTGAGTGCAGGTAGGTATGGCTTCATGTGGATCCCCCCTTGGATCGGCACGCGCTCCCCCGAGTCGCGGCGTGGCGACACGGTATTGGCGAGGCATTCTTCGCGTCAACGACACTGCAGAGCCCCGCAGCCTCATCGGGCGAGAATGGCGACCGCCTCGAGGTGGTGGGTCATACCGAACAGGTCGAAACCTCTTATCTCGGACGCCTCGTACCCCAGCCCCCGCGCGGTGCCAAGGTCGCGGGCCAGCGCCGCCGGGTCGCACGCCACGTACGCGATCGCGCGGGGTCGCAGCCGCGCCACCGCCGCCATCACGGCCTTGCCCGCGCCGGTGCGTGGCGGGTCGAGCACCACCAGGTCTGCCCGGTTCGGCAGCCTACGCAGCGTGCGCCCGACGTCGCCGGTGAAGAAGGACGCCGGCGGCACGTTGCGCCGCGCGTGCTCGATCGCGGCCTTGTTTCCCTCCACTCCCCAGACCCGGCAGCCGGCGTCGACCAGCGCGCCCGCGAACACGCCCACCCCGCAGTACAGGTCGAACGCCCGCTCGCCCGGCTGTGGTTGCAGCCCTCGCAGCACGGCGCGGGTGAGCACCTCGGCAGCGGCGAGGTGCGACTGCCAGAAGCCGTCCGCCGAAACCTCGAAGGTGCGCTCCCCCACCCGCTGCGTCACCACGTCATGGGACGCCGCCGAGCCGGACGCCACCAGCCGTCCACCTTGGTCGCTGACCACCCCGAGTAGTTCGGCTTCCGTTGATCGACCTTGTCGTAGTTCGGCCCCCGTTGATCGAGCTTGTCGAGATCCTGCGGGAGGGGCCTCAACGAGCTCGACCGGCGGGGTTTCGCCCAGCTCGATCGGCATCATCGGGTGCGCGATGCGGCAGCCGTCGTCAGGCAGGGGGACGACCTCGTGCGACCGGTGCGCCCGCAACCCGAGCCGTCCGTCACCCGTGCCGACGAACCGCATGCGCGTGCGCGACCCCAGCACCGGTGGCACCTGCTCGACCTCGCCGTGCCACTCGATGCCCGCTAGCCGGTGCAGTTGTTCGGCCAGCACCCGTCGTTTCAACTCGGCCTGAAACGCCGGCTCGACGTGCTGAAAGTCGCAGCCGCCACATCGTCCTGCGACCGGACAAGGCGGACTCACCCGCTGCGGCGCCGCGACCACCGCCTCGACCGCGTCGCCACGCGCGAACCGGCTGGCCACCTCGGTGATCCGCAGCACCACCTGCTCACCCGGCAGGGCGTGCCGCACGAAAACCACCCGGCCGTCGACCCGACTGACGCAGTGCCCGCCGTGGGCGATCGCACCGACCTCGACCGGGCCGATCAGGTCGCCGGGCTGCACATCACTCCGAACTCAGGTGCTGGCCCGAATGGACGGCGCCGGTGCCGGTGCTCCGCCAGGCCGCCGGATTCCGCTTGGCCCTGGCCACCGCGTACTTGGACGAGGCGAGCAGGTACGGCACCGAAGTCACCATCACGCCCTGCATGAAGTTCAGCCTGGTTTTGAGAATCAGCGAGGTCTGGTTGTGCAGCAACTGCTCCCACCAATGGCCCACCACGTACTCGGGAATGTAGACGCACAGAACGTCACGCGGGTTGTCCGAGCGAACCCCCTTGACGAACTCCAGAATCGGCCCCACCACCTCGCGGTACGGCGAGGCGATCACCCGCAGCGGCACGCCCAGGTCTTCGGCGTACCACTCGTCGAGCAGTTCCTTGGTCTCGTCGGCGTCCACCGACACCGTCACCGCCTCGACCGAACTCGGCCTGGACGCCTTGGCGAAGTTCACCGCGCGCACCGTGGGCTTGTTGATGCCCAGCACCACGATCACCGCGCGCACCCGGCTGGGCAGCAGGTTGCGCTCGCCGGGCTCGACGGCGATCTCGGCGTCGACCTTCTTGTAGTGGTTGTTGATGCCGCGCATCATGACGAACAGAATCGCCATGGCCAAAATGGCGATCCACGCACCGAGCAGGAACTTCACCCACAGCACGATCACCAGCACGGTCGCGGTGCAGGTCAGCCCGATCGCGTTCACCACCCGCGAGCGCTGCATCTTGCGGCGCTCCAGCGGGTCGGTCTCGGTCTTCAGGTGTCGTGACCAGTGCCGCAGCATGCCCGCCTGGCTCACCGTGAACGACACGAAGACGCCCACCACGTACAGGTTGATCAGCGCCGTCACCGACGCGTTGAAGGCCAGCACCAGCGCCACCGCGGCGACTGCCAGCAGCAGAATGCCGTTGCTGTAGGCGAGCCTGTCACCGCGGGTGTAGAGCGCCTTGGGCAGAAAGCCGTCGCGGGCCAGAATCGAGCCGAGCACCGGAAAACCGTTGAAGGCGGTGTTCGCGGCGAGAAACAGAATGATGAACGTGACGATGATCACGAAGTAGAACCCGGGCGGGAAGTTGTCGAACACCGTCGCCGCCAACTGACCCATCGCGGTGCCGACGTCGCGTTCGACGATCTGGCCGTTCTCGAGAAAGTGGCTGTGGCCGTCGGGGTCGACGAGCTTCAGCCCGGTGAGGTTCGACAGCAGAATGATGCCGCCCAGCATCGAGATGGCGATGCTGGCCAGCAGGGTCAGCGTCATGGCGGCGTTGTGGCTCTTGGGCGGCTTGAAGGCCGGCACACCGTTGCTGATCGCCTCGATACCGGTCAACGCCGCACAGCCCGACGAGAACGCCCGGGCCAACAGCGCGACCATGGCGAAGCCGACGAACGGGTCGTACATGGCCGAGCCGACCACGTCGAGCGACTTGGTGGGGGCCTCGAGGTTGTCGCCGAAGCCGAAGATGCGAATGAGCCCCCAGCCGGTCATGCCCAGCACGGCGATCATGAAGCCGTAGGTGGGTATGGCGAACACGGTGCCCGACTCGCGAACCCCGCGCAGGTTCATGGTCATCAGCAGCAGAATCAGGGCTGCCGCCACCAGACCCTCGTGGCCCTGAATCCACGGCAGCATCGCCTCGGCGTTCTGTACGCCCGACGACGTCGACACGGCCACGGTGAGCACGTAGTCGACGAGCAGGGCGCTGGCCACCGTGAGCCCGGCGTTGGGGCCGAAGTTGACCGTGGCCACCTCGTAGTCGCCGCCGCCCGAGGGGTAGGCGTGCACGTTCTGTCGGTACGACAGCACCACGATGAACATCACGAAAGCCACGGCGACGGCGATGGGCCACGAGTACGAGAAGCCGACGATGCCGGCCATCGACAGGGTCAGCAGAATCTCATCGGGAGCGTAGGCGACTGAGCTCAGGGCGTCCGAGGCGAAGACGGGTAGGGCGATGCGCTTGGGCAGCAGGGTCTCGCCCAGCTGGGTGCTGGCCAGCTTTCGGCCGACCAGTAGGCGTTTGACCGCATCGGTGGTGCTCACGTCCCACGAGCATAAGACGACCTGAGGGCGCATGCACCCTTGGTCTGCGCCTGAAGTGCAGGCTTGGGCTCCATATACTGAGGCCGCGGCCAACACCCGGGCCGACCTGGCAGGAGGCTGTGCGTGCACATCGTGATCATGGGTTGTGGACGAGTGGGCTCGTCGCTGGCCCGCAGCCTCGAACGCCGCGGGCATTCGGTGGCCGTGATCGACTCGATTCAAGACGCGTTCCGGCGCCTGGGCCCGACCTTTCAGGGCAAGACCGTGAAGGGCGTCGGGTTCGACCGTAGCGTGCTGATCAAGGCCGGCATCGACCGGGCGGACGGGTTCGCCGCGGTTTCGAGCGGTGACAACTCCAACATTCTCGCCGCCCGGGTGGTGCGTGAGACGTTCGGGGTGCACAACGTGGTGGCCCGCATCTACGACGAGGGCCGCGCCGAGGTGTACGAGCGGCTCGGCATTCCGTCGGTCGCGACCGTGCGGTGGGCGTCCGACCAGGTGTTGCGCAGGCTGTTGCCCGAGGGCGCCGAACCGCAGTGGCGCGACCCGTCCGGCACCGTGCGGCTTTCAGAGATGCACGTCGATTCGGGCTGGGTGGGCACCACCATCGGCGACATGCAGCGCGCCTCGCACTGCCCCATTCCCTTCTTGACCCGGTTCGGCGTCGGCCAGGTGCCCAGCGAGTCGACGATCTACCAGGACGGCGACTTGCTGTACGTCGCCGTGCACAACGACCGCGAGGCCGACGTCGAGAAGCTGTTCGACGCGCCGCCGGCGAAGCACTGAAAGGTATCTCTGATGCGTGTCGTGATCGCCGGAGCCGGCAACGTCGGCCGTTCGATCGCCCGGGAACTCATCGCCAACGGCCACCAGGTGCTGCTGGTCGACAAGGCGCCCGAGGCGATCAAGACCGCCAGCGTGCCCGAGGCCGAGTGGCTGCTGGCCGACGCCTGTGAGTTGGCCTCGTTGGAAGAGGCAGAGCTCGAAACCTGTGACGTGGCGATCGCCGCCACCGGCGACGACAAGACCAACCTGGTGCACTCGCTGCTCGCCAAGACCGAGTTCGGGGTGCCGCGCACCGTGGCCCGGGTGAACCACCCCAGCAACGAGTGGATGTTCGACGACTTGTGGGGTGTCGACGTGGCGGTGTCGACGCCGCGGTTGATGTGTGCCCTGGTCGAAGAGGCGGTCACCGTGGGCGACCTGGTGCGGCTGCTCAGCTTCCGCGGTGGCCACGCCAACCTGGTCGAGATGACCCTGCCCGAGTCGAGCCCCCGCGTGGGGGTGCGGGTCGGCGACCTGACCCTGCCTGGCGACGCGGTGCTGGTGGCGATCATTCGCGACGGCACGGCCCGCGCACCCGAGCGCGACGGCGCGGTCGAGGCGTCCGATGAGTTGCTGTTCGTGGTCGACCCTGAGTTCGAGGCCGAACTCGCGTACTACCTGAGCCCGCGCGACCGGGCCGCGGTGGTCGTCGACGCCTGAACCTGAGCGTTCGGCCCGGTTGGGAGATCCCGGCGTTCGCCCAGAAGACGGGTGTGATTTGTCATCCCGGGCTTGACCCGGGATCTCAGGACGCAAGCCCGAGAGCCGAACCGTGCGGTGTTGGAGATCCCGGCGTTCGCCCAGAAGACGGGGTGGAGCGCTACGCCGACTGGCTGCAGGTCGGCAGATCCCGGCGTTCGCACGGCGGGAGGTCAGAACCCAATCAGCCGCTGACCGAGCCCAGCAGCTCGTAGAACGGGTTGTACATGCGGCGTTGGCCATCAACCCACGACACCCGGCCGGTGACCTTCAGCTCGCGCCCGGCCACCATTCCGGCGATCTCGCGCCGCCCCATCCAGATCAGCGTGATCGTGCCCGAACCGTCCGAGAACTCGGCCTCAAGCCACGGGGTGCCACTGCGAGGTCGCAGGGTGAGCACCGAAATGCGTCCACGCAGCGTGGCGCGCTGCCGGTCGCGCACCTCGGCGATCGGCGTGCACCCCGACTGCGCCACCGTGCGCAGGGTCTGTTCCGAGTCGATCTCTTCAGTCGACCGGCGTAACCAGTCGACCGCGCGCCGGAACGGGTTGGACGCCACGACTCAGCCCTGCGGCACCGTCGGCATCGTCATCGCGATCACCTCGCCCGGCACCCGGGGGGCATCGCCGCGACGCACGACCACGTTGCGGAAGAACTCGACGAAGGGCGCCGCCGCACCCTCGTCATCTTCGGTGAGTCCGGCCTCACCCAACAGCGTGCCGCGGAGCAGCCACCGCGGCCCCTCGGCGAACCACGTGCGGCTCACCTGGAACAGCTGCTCACCGGCCGGCCCCTCGGCCGGGAGCACCCGGCGCAGCTCGGGCCCGAAAGGCCCGTCGGCGGTGGACGAGCTGCCGCCGGCCTGTTCGGCCTCTTCGGTCAGGTCTTCACGCAGTTCATCGGCCAGGCCGCCGTTGGTCGGGGCGGCCAACAGCGCCAGTTCGAGGCCCGACTGCTCCCAGAACGCCAGCGCCGCCACCACCTGGTCGGTGCCCTCCTGCACCTGCAACTGCAGGCCCATGCCCTGCCAGGGCGTGAGGATCAACGCGCCCAGATCGAGCCTTTCCACCTCGTCGGCGGTCAGATCGACCTCGTCGTAGTCGAAGGGTCCGTCGGCACGCCAGTCGACCTCCTCGACCTCTTCTTCGTCGTCGACGTCGGCTTCTTCGTCGAGTTCGTCGTCGTCCTCACCCACCTCGTCATTCGACTCGGCGTCATCGGGCTCGGAGTCATCGGCAAGCTCGTCGTCGGAGGCTTCGGCATCGGCCTCGTCGACGTCGGCCTCGACCGGGGCCTCGTCGTCGACCGCTTCGTCCGCAGCGTCGAGCTCGTCGGTCGGCTCGGTGAGCTGCTCATCGGGCTCCGCGACCGGTTCGGCCTTCCGTTTGCGTCCAAAGATCACGCCTGCTCCTTCATAGTGTCGGTGGCTGAGCGCCACGCATCGATTCCTCCGGTCGAGCCGTGGCCGGCATCGCCGCGTTCACTCGACGGTAGCCGCTGCACCTCGACGAACCGCGCCTGGGCCACCCGCTGCACCACCAGTTGGGCGATCAGATCGCCGCGGCGCAACGCGATGGTGTGCCGCGGGTCGGTGTTCAACAGGCACACCTTGATTTCGCCCCGATACCCCGAGTCGACGGTGCCGGGGGCGTTGACGATGGTCAACCCGTGCCGCGCCGCCAGGCCCGAGCGCGGGTGCACCAGGCCCACCCAACCGGCGGGCAATGCCAGCGCGACTCCGGTGCCCACCAGCACCCGCTCGCCGGGCGCGATCTCGACGTTCTCGGTGGTGGCCAGGTCGGCTCCGGCGTCACCGTCACGCGCGTACTGCGGTGCCGGCACACCCGGGTCGAGCCGCAGCAACGCCACGTCGACGATCTCGGAGCCGCTCACGCGCCGGAGTCTAGTGCCGACTGCGCGGCCGTCTCGGCGCCGTTCGCAGGCCGGTTGCGCTCGATCGCGTCCACCAGTTCGTCGGGGTGCCGACTCGACACCATCCAGCACAGGTGGGGGTCGGCACGGTCGCTCACGCCGACCACGACGACACCGGTGATGTAGGGCCGCAGGGCCAGAAAGACGTCGTCACGCGCGAGCACCCGGCGCCGCTGCTCGACGTCCACCGAGGTCGCCCGGCCGACGTAGGGCCAGTCCAGCCGACTACGGCCGACCTGCACCCCCGAGCCGTCCACGGTGATGGTCTGCGCTCCCCAACCGATCAACGTCCAGGCGATCAGCGCGGTGGCGGTCAGGGTGCTCGCGATCAGCACGGCATCGCCCAGCATGAAGGTCACGGCGGTCACGAAGGTCAACCCGAAGAACAGTGCGATCGCCCAGTACGAGAACGGCACCCGCACGCGTTCGGTGTAGTAGACCGGCTCGCTCGTGCTCACCTCTTGACCATAGTGTGCGCGACTCGCCCATCGTGACCGGTTCACGAACGAGCCTCACCCGCTGCCATCGGGTGCGGCACGAGCTGCGCCGCCCGACCGATCGAGGACCTGCTTCATGCCAGGGGTGGACCACGGCCAGTCTGCGCTGACTAGACTCGACGCGTCCGCAGGTTCGAACCCAGGAGTCGTCGATGAACGTGTCGCAGAAGCTGCTCTGGAACATCTACGCCGGCGCGGTCGGTGCGCTGTCAGCCGTGGTCGCCCAGAAGGCCGTGCGAGGCGCCTGGAAGGTCGCCACGGGTGACGAGCCGCCCGACCCCAACGATCCGGCCACCCCGCTCAGCGAGGCCCTGATCTGGGCCCTGGCCGGTGGCATCGGCATCGGCATCGCCCAACTGCTGACGAACCGCTTCGCCGCCCAGAGGTGGGAGAAGGCGATGGGCACGCCGGCGCCCAGCCGGTCGTCGGTCAGCTTCCGCTTCTGAGGACGCGCTGATTCTTCGCTGGTCGAGCTTGTCGAGACCGGCTGCGGCCAGGGTTTTCGACCAGCTCAACCAACGACCCGCGTTGATCAGCGGTTCCCTGGGCGACCAAGACTCGTCCAAGAATCTGTTCGGCGAGCCCTGGGGCGACTTGTCGCACCCACGACCAGACAGAGTCTGCGTGCGCCCGACCAGCGATAGCGGCTGACCTGTGGGTCACAAACCCTGTGTGCCCCACCAAGCAGGCACGCCCGGCGTGCCGCTTTGCAGCGGGGATCGAAGAGTCGCGTGGGTGCGCGGCCTCGAAATCAGTCGGCGCAGTCGACGCAGTACGAGTGGCCGTTGCGGGTGACGGCGATCTGGCTGCGGTGCTTGACGAGAAAGCATGAGTAGCAGGTGAACTCGTCGGCTTGGCGCGGCAGCACCCGCACCGTCAATTCCTCGTGCGACAGGTCCGCGCCGGGCAGCTCGAAGGACTCGGCAGCCTCGACCTCGTCCTCGTCGACCTTGCCGCTGTTCTTGTCGTTGCGGCGGGTCTTGAGTTCTTCGATGCTGTCTTCGCTCTCTTCGTCGGTCTTCCGCGGAGCGTCGTAGTCGGTTGCCATCTTTTCGTAAACTCCATCCTCAGCGCCGCCCGGCTGGGCTCGAACGCTCAGTTTTACCGTGGTGATCTCAATGCGTCGGACGCATACATATCACACGAGCCCAAAACGAACGCCGCTGGCGGCGGGTATCTCAACCACAGGACGCCCCGGCGGTATTCCCTGGCGGGCCGTGAGGCGTTCGACCCGGTAGGTTACGCCATAACGAACACAGGAGAGCGATCGAGCGATGCGCACCGCCCGGCCCCTGGGGCTCAGCCCCGACGGCAGGAGCCTGATCGTCGTCGTTGACGGCGAGCAACTGGCGATTCCGGCCGACGACAAACTGCGGGCGGCGCTGCGCAACGACCGAGCACGCATGGGACAACTGGAGATCGAGATGGAAAGTGCACTGCGGCCGCGCGACATCCAGGCCCGAATCAGGGCCGGGGAGTCGCTCGAAGCGGTGGCGCAGGCGGCCGGGGTTCCCATGGCGCAGATCGAGCCGTTCGCGGCGCCGGTGATCGCCGAGCGGGAGCACATCGCCGGGCTCGCCCAGAGCAATCCGGTGCGCCGGGCCGGTGACGCCGTGGCGCACCGCAGCCTGCGCGCGGTGGTGAGCGATCGGCTGCTGTCGCGCGGCATCGACGCCGACTCGGTCGATTGGGACGCCTGGCGCAGCGGCGAGCGGCGCTGGACCGTCCGATTGTCGTACGAGTCGGGCTCGGCACACCGGCAGGCCGACTTCACCTACGACCAGACCGGACGGTTCTCGGTGGCGGCCAACGAAGACGCCCGCTGGCTGACCGGCGAGCATTCCAGTTCGCACGGCCCGCAGCCGGGCCGCAAGCGTCACACCGACGAGGCGAGCGCCGAGCGCAGCCACGACGACAACGACGAACTGGCCATCGTGCGCGCCATTCAGCCGCAGTTCGAAGTGACCCCCGACATCGACGATGACGATGACCTGCTTACCGACAGCCCCGACAACGAAGACGCCTTCGCCGAGGGTGACCTGGCCGAGGTCGACGGCGTCTACGACATCATTCCCGGCGACCGTTCGAACATGGACGTGCTCTACGACATGCTGTCGACCTTCGACGAGGACTCGGTGCAGATCTACGCCGGGCTGGTGCGTCCGGCGCCTGACGAGGACGCGACGCCCGTGGTCGACCCCGGCGTCGAAACCGTGGTGGTGGTCGAGAGCGTCGAGGTGATCGAGCTCGAGCTCGACGACGATGCCGAGCCCGCCGTCGACGAGGCCGGGGCGACCGATGTGCCCACCGAGCGGCTGCCGTCCGGCGACGATGAGGCGAGTGCGTCCGAGGACGGTGAAGAGGCGATCTTCGCCGAGGTGCCCATCGTGCACTCCCCCCTGGCCGACGAGCCGCCCCACGAAGACTTCGAGGCGGAGCAAACCGAGCCCGAGGTCAGCGTCGTCGCAGACGAGCCTGAGGCGGTCGAAGAACCCGAACCCGCGCCGAAGCCGTCCCGGCCGACCGGACGCAAGCGCACGCCGGCCGCCGCGCCGATCACCGAGCCCGAGCAGCCCAGCCTGGTCGACGAGGCCGCCAACGAGCCGTCGCGGCCGATCAAGCGCAAGCGCGCCTCGGTGCCGAGTTGGGACGAGATCATGTTCGGCTCCCCCGCTCCCAAACCCAAGGACTGACCCCGGTCAAAGCCGTCGGTGGTCGAGTTTGTCGAGACCGCAGCCGCAAGGGGTTTCGACGACCTCAACGGCCGGCGCGGCGATCGACGAGCCTGTCGTCGACCTGCCTAGACTTGCGGCCGACCGACGAAGAGGAAGCGCATGCGCACCCCCTGCTCTGCTCTCGTGCTTGCACTGGTGCTGCTGGCCGGATGCTCGCCCAGCGCCCCGCCGAGCCCGTCGCCAAGGCCCACGACCGCGATCACGGCCCAGGTGCTGGGCCAGATTCTCGACGAGCACGCACCCGGCGCCTTCGCGATCGCAGGGGGTGACGGAGTGCTCAGCGCCAATCAGCCGACGGAGTTCGTGCGGGGCATCGAGGCCACCGCCTATCACCGCGCCACGCCCGGGCACCCGGCCCAGACGCTCACCGTTCGCTACTCGCCCACACCCTTCAACGACACCGTTCTTTGCCCGGCGAAGAGCTGCACCGAACGCGACGGCGTGCTGGTACGGCTTCGCGACCAGCGGCCCGTCGATGTGATCGCGCAGCGCGCGGAAGGCCTCGTGCAGGTCACCGGGTCGGTGGGCTGGTTCACCACCGATGGGCTGCCCACGGCGATCGCGCTGGCCAAGGACGCACGCATCGGACCCAGCGTCGATGCGCCCCTGGCCACCGAGGCGGCCGCGAACCCGCGCTGGCGCACTGCCGACCAGTTGACCTGCGGGTCGGCGACCACGCAGCCGCCCATCGCCCTGCCCGGTGCCGCCGGCGCCGTCGAGCAGGTCACGCCGCAAGCGCTGGCGGCCGTGCTGGCCAGTCACGTGCCCGCCGCCTGCGCGGGCGACGACAGCGGCCAGGATCGCATCGAGGGCACCGTCTACCTGGGCTCGGATGCCGAACGCGTCAGTCTGGCCGTTACCGACGTGCCGTTCGACTGCAAGGGCTACGACCGCTGCCGCACCACCGACGGCCTGCGCGTCGCCGAGCAATCCGACGTGCCCGACGACTCGTACCCTTACCATCTGGTGGTGGCCCGGCAGTTGAGCGACGGCGAGCACTGGGTGGTCGTCGACGAGGCGAGCGTCGTGGCGCACAAGGGCGACTTCCCCGTGGCGCTGGACGTGCTGAAGCAGATCGCCATCGACCCTCGGGTCGGCGCCAGCGTCGATGCGGCGCTCAACCAGGCGGGCAATGACCTGCCGCTGCGCTGGCGGGTGGCAGCCCGCACCGCCGAGTGACCGATTTGCCGGTCGGGCTCGTCGAGATGCGATGCCTGGTCGGTCGAGAACGACCGACCGCGCTCACTCGAACGGCAGCGGCTCGGGGTTGAGCGTGACGCGGCCCACGGCTGCGGTCATCCGACGCCGGTGGTGCCGACGGCACAGCACCTCGTACGCCACGTCACCCTGCTCACCCACCACGTCGCCGACCACCACCTGGCTGCCTTCGGTGACCATCCGGCCGTCCACCGTGCGGGCGTTGTGCGTGGCCGGCTCGCCGCACCAGCAGCGCGGACGCACCTGCAGCAGCTCCATGCGGTCGCACAGTTCGACCAGCCGCCTCGTGGCCGGGAACAGTTCGGTGCGAAAGTCGGTGAGAATGCCGAAGCAGTACACGTCGAGTTGCAACTCGTCGACCACGCGCGCCAGCTGGTCGATGTGGGCCGCGGTGTAGAACTGGGCCTCGTCGCAGATCAGGTAGTCGACCCGAGAACCGTGGGTGAGTTCGTGAATCACGAACGCCCAGAAGTCGAACCCGTCGTTCACCTCGATGGCGTGCTGGTCGAGCCCGATGCGCGACGAGATCACTGCCGCGCCGGCCCGGTCGTCGCGGCTGAACAGGCGACCCGAGCGGCCGGCCTGGGTTTCGGTGAAGTCGGTCTGCAGCGCCAGCGTCGACTTGCCGCAGTTCATCGGCCCGGTGAAGAAGATCAGTTGCGCCACGAGCTCACCCGACCAGCAGGGGGACGTTCAGCTCGGCGGGGGTGAGCGAGCCGTGCATGCCGACGAGCCCGAACTCGTTGGGTTGTGTCGTGGTCATCAGCGCGCCGTCGTCGGCCATCGCCACCAGCACGTCGCCGAACCGGTCGGCCAGCCGCGGCTGCACCGCACCGAACCAACCCGCATCGACGGCCTCGGCCCGGGACAGCACCCACGCCCGCTCGCCCAGCCGGTCGCGGTACCGGCGCGCGACCGCCTCGGGTTCGGTGGTGTACAACTGACGAAACCTGCCCTCGCCGCCCACCAACCGAACCCCGGCGGCGAGATCGGCTTCGTGCTCGATGGTCAACCGAGCGTCGCCCGGCACGTCGACCATGCCGTGATCGCCGGTCACCAGCAACCGGACGTCGCGGGGCAACGCCGCACGCAGTTGTGCGGCCAGATCGTCGACTCGGTTCAACTGCGCCAGCCACTGGTTGGACGCCACGCCGAACTTGTGCCCCGCATGGTCGAGGTCGCGTTCGTAGACGTAGACGAGGCTGCGCTCGGCGGCCGCCGACGCCCGTGCGGCGTACTCGACCCGCCACGCCGTCGGTGAGTCGTCCGCGAAACCGAAGAAGTTCGCCCCGCGCAGCGCACAGGTGGTCAGGCCGCTGCCGCGAAACCGCGCGGGAGTCACTGTGGCGCAGTACACCCCGGCCTTGCTCAGCCGTTCGAACATGGTGAGTTGAGGTTGGACGTCCAGCCCGTGCAGCCCCGGCGACCAGACCAGGGCATTGAGCAGCTCGCGCGCGTAGCGAAAGGTGTAGCCGGCCACGCCGTGTTGGCCGGGGGTGAGCCCCGTGCCCAGCGAGGCGATGGACGTTGCAGTGGTGCTGGGCGCGCCGACGGTGATCGCACGCGATCCGTCGCGGGTCAGCAGACCGTTCAGCACTGGCGCGGCGGGTGCGTGCCGGCGCAGCAGGTCGTGGCCGAGGCCGTCCACCAGCA
>ERZ724513.1092-NODE-1092-length-13634-cov-8.773768_pt1 | contig 13634 bp, 12 predicted proteins | sample MGYA00376046_ERZ724513 | MGnify/ENA primary metagenome ERZ724513 (study PRJEB28724, sample SAMN07190883) | activated sludge metagenome | isolation source: activated sludge of sewage treatment plant in Hong Hong | place: Hong Kong | collected 2016-03-17 ... | reverse complement strand
GCGATGGTCGCCGGGGCGATGTACCTGACCAGCTCCACGGCAGTGGGGATCGCCCTCGCGCTGCTCTATCCGTTGGCCGGGACGCTCGGGCTGTTCGCGGCTGTCGGGGTTCCCGTCGACGCCTCGCTGACCCGGCTGACCGCAGAACGCCTGACGGTCGCCACCTGGGATCAAGGGCTGGTGTACACCGCTGGCGGCGTGCTGGGTGCTTTGCTGCTCGCGGCTGTCGTCGGATTGCTCCTGCGCTTGTTCAAGCACCGTTCGACCTGGTTGGGTGCGCTGACAGTGACGCCGCTGCTGGCTGCTTTCCTGGCCTGGGCGATGTCGACGGCAATCGAGGTGCCGGTCGCCCTGGGCACGCCGTCACAGGTGACGATCAATCCGTTGCTGGCCGCCGCGGCAGGTCTGGGGCTCGCGCTGGTCACCCGGTTCGTCGCCGGCCGGCCGCGGGTGGCGCCGACCGCGCCAGCACCCACCCAGCCTGGTGCGCCTTCGGACATCGACTCACTGCTGCGCGAGGTGGGCATCGAGTAACCGCGGCAGGGCTGCGACCTAGGCTGGAAGCATGCTCAAAGGTTTCAAGGACTTCATCCTGCGCGGCAACGTCATCGACCTCGCCGTCGCAGTCGTCATCGGTGCTGCATTCACGGCGGTGATCGGTGCCGTCAACGAGGCGCTGATCACGCCGCTGGTGAACAGCTTCTTCCACATGCTTGGCCTGAGCAAGGACGGCATCGGAGGCACCATCGGGCTGCCCGGCGATCAGGTCATCAACATCGGCGTCATCATCGGTGCGGCCATCACGTTCCTGGTCACGGCTGCTGTGGTGTACTTCGTCTTCGTCGCGCCCATGAATCACTGGAAAGAGCGGTACGCGAAGCCTGAGGACCAGTCCGCCAGCGCCGAGGACCTGCTGGCTGAGATCCGTGACATCCTGCGCGAGCAAGGCAGCGACACCAAGTCGTAGCGCAGGCGGCTTCACCCGTTGGTGGATCGTTCACCGTTGCGAACGGTGCAGGATTGCACAAACGGTGAGCGCGAGGGCACGCACCGATTCGTGCTGTGAAGACAGCAAGGGGTGCAGTCGAAGTCGGTGGACATCCGGTGCGGCACAAGCCTGTCCGCGCCCGGCATGCTCACCGATCACCTACGTTCCGCGTTGCCTACCGCTCCCACGAGCGGCAAGGATGGGGCCCGTGGAAGCCGCCCCCGAACACATCACCGCCCGCGCCGAACGCACGCTCCGCGACCGCGTCTACGGCGCTTGCTATACCGGTTGGCAGAAGATCGACCTGAGCATCTGGCAGGTCGACGGGGAGCCCGTCCCATTCGCCGAAGCCGCCGCGGCGCAGTACGAACCGGCCGGCGGCGGCACGACTTGGGGCACGCCCTGGTCGACCGCCTGGTTCCGTGCCAAAGGCCAGGTCCCGCAGGACTGGCCCGCTGACGAGGTCGACCTGGACATCGACCTGGGCTGGACGTGGGGACCGGCCACCGGCGAAGCCCTGATGTACGACACGGCCGGGCATCCGATCGAAGGCATCGCCCCGGGCCGCCCGCGCATCCCCTGGCCGCGGCACCGGATCGACGTGTTCATCGAGGCCGCGGCCAACCCCATGCCCACGTTCGACTGGTACCCGACCGACTCCAGTCTTGGGCCGATTCCGGATGCCGCACCCCGCCTCACCGTCTCCCGGGCGCAGTTCGTGCGCATCAATCGGCAGGCCGAGCGCGTGGCGCAGGATTTCGTCCTCGCCCTGGCGGTGGTCAAGGAGCTGACCGACCCCCTGCAGAAGGTCCGCGCACTGGAGGCCCTCTGGGCGGGGTGCAACGTGGTCGACGATCTCAGCGACATGGACGGCCAACGTTGGTCGCGGGTGAGTGAGGAGCTCTCCGTGGTCTTCGACACGCCGGCCGGGGCCGACGCAGGCCACTTGCACGCCGTGGCCAACGCACACATCGACACGGCATGGCTATGGCCCTTCCGGGAGACCGTGCGCAAGGTCGCGCGCTCCTACGCCAACGCGCTCGCGGTCATGGCCGACGACCCGCACATGGTCTTCGCGTCTTCACAGGTGCAGCACCTGGCGTGGATGGCGGAGTTGCACCCGGAACTGTTCGAGCGGATCCGCAAGCGCATCATCGAGGGCCGCTGGATCGTGGAAGGGGGTACGTGGGTCGAACCGGATGGCAACATGCCCAGCGGCGAGTCCTTCGCGCGGCAGTTCCTGCAGGGCCAGACGTGGCTGCAGGAACACCTCGGGATCACTGCGACCTCGTTCTGGCTGCCTGACACGTTCGGGTACTCGGCCGGCTTACCGCAGATCGCTCGCGGTGCTGGCTGCGACACCTTCATCACGCAGAAACTGTCCTGGAACTCCGTCAACGTCTTCCCGCACACCACGCTGTTCTGGGAGGGGGTGGACGGCTCCCGGCTGCTGACCCACTTCCCGCCGGCCGACGACTACAACTGCTCGGTGCAGCCCGCCGAGCTCGCCAAAGCTCAGCGCAAGATGTCCACCCAGCCCGTGGCCGATGGCCTGTTCCTCTACGGCTTCGGGGACGGCGGCGGGGGACCGACCCGCGAGATGGGGCAGCGGCTGCAACGGCTGGCCGACGTCGCGGGGTTGCCGCGGGTGACCCCGAGCACAGTCGCCCAGTTCTTCGCTGCCGCGCGGGAACTGCCCGACCCGCCCGTGTGGTCCGGTGAGTTGTATCTGGAATACCACCGCGGCACGCTGACCAGCCAGGCCCACATCAAGCAGGCCCACCGGCGGGCCGAGGCGCTGCTGCGCGAGGCCGAGATCTGGGCGACCGGCGCCCACCTGCAGCAGGAATTCGACTACCCGGCCGATCAACTGCGCGACCTTTGGCGGGAACTGCTCGTCATGCAGTTCCACGATGTCCTGCCGGGCACCTCGATCGGCTGGGTGCACGACGAGGCGCTGCGGAGGTTGCGGGAGGTCAGCGACGCAGCCGAGGCCATCATCGCTTCGGCGTTGGCTGCGCTGGCCGGCGAGGGCGAGCAGGTCGTCTCCGCCACCGCCTCCCCGCACGGGCATCCCGGCATTCCGGCGCTGGGCTGCGCGCCGGCCATCGACCGGACCTGGGAAGTTGACGCTTCGGAATCCGACGGGACGATCACGTTGGCCCGCGGCAATCAGACGGTGACGTTCACGGACGGCCTGGTCACCTCGTTCCGGCTCGGAGACCGGGAACTGGTGCCACCGGATGGGGCGATGGGGCGCCTGCGGCTGCATCCCGACCGGCCTGTGCGCTGGGATGCCTGGGATCTCGACGAGCAGCACATCCACGGTGCCATCGAGGTCCCGGTCAGCGGCGCAGAGCTCATGCCCGACGCGACCGTGCGGGTGACTCGGCAGTGGCAGGACAGCACGTTCACCCAGCAGTTCAGGCTCCGCGAAGAGGGTTTGGAGATCCGCACCGAGGTGGACTGGCACGCGGCGGACGTGCTGCTGCGAATGGAGTGCGACCTCGACGTGCTCGCCTCCTCGACCTATGTGGAGACGATGTACGGCTTCCTCAAGCGGCCGACTCCCCGCAACACCAGTTGGGAGCGCGCCAAGTTCGAGACGTGCGGTCACCGCTGGCTGCACCTCGGTGAGACCGGGTTCGGCGTGGCGCTGCTGACACCGACCACGTACGGTTCCCGGATCACCCGCCACCACCGCAACGCCACCGGCGTCTATATGCGGGCCGCGTTCTCGTTGTTGCGGGCACCGGCCTTCCCCGACCCGCGCCGGGATGCGGGCGAGCACAGTTTCGTGCACGTGATCGTTCCTGGTGTGGGGGCCGCCGAGACCATCGCATTGGCCGACCAGGAGTCGTTCCCGATTCGGACCGTCAGCGGCGCTGCCCCCTTCGAACCCATCGTGCGGGTCAGCGGTCCGGGGCTTGCCGTGGAAGCGGTCAAACTCGCCGAGGACGGCAGCGGCGACGTCATCGTGCGGGTCCGGGAAGTGCTGGGAGCGCGCAGCCGAGGCGCGGTCGAACTCTGCACGCCGGTCGCCGAGGCGATCGAATGCGACCTGGTGGAACGCCAGCATTTGGCGGTTGATCCGGGGAATCTGGAGTTCCGGCAGTTCGAGGTGAAGACGCTGCGTTTTCGCTGACCCCAGGATTCACCATGTGCGGCACGGCCGATTGGTGAGCATTCCGGGCATCCGTTAGCCCAACGGGCGGGGTTTGGGCGTCCGGCATGCTCACCGATGCCCGGAATGCTCACGGATTGCGACTTCACGACCTGGAGGATCGGGGCCACGCAGCGCACGTGGCACACTTAGTTAGGCGTATTAACAAACGGGGAGAGCATGATCGACGACGAGGGGATCGTCCTGGCTGCCGTGCGCGCTATGCCGCGCTGGCACGTGATCCACTGGGGAGCCCCGGGCACGAGCACGCTGCTGTGCCTATGGGTGGCTGGCCGGGAGACGATCGTGGCTGTGGACGGCTTCTTCGTGACGTACAAGGGCAGACGCCGACCGATTCTGGACGGTGGCCTGACGCACGTGCTGCGCGAGGTCGAACAGGCCCGCGACGCGGCGGCGCTGGCCACCCAGCCTGCCACTGAGACCAAGGATTGGCTGCTGAAACAGTGGCAGGCCCAGTCCCCGGATGGCGTCTGGAACTTCCCACGCGGCGGTTACGTGGAATGGGCGTACAACGGTGCCCTGCACGTGGAGGCCAGTGACGGCGGGCCCTACGACCACCCCCTGCCGACGCCGCTGCAGGATGTGCTGGTCGACCTCGGCTGGAACCCACCGACGAGCACGTTCCGCAACTGCTGGCTGCGGCCCGGTGAGCGGACTGAGGACACGGCGGCGCTTTGCGTACTCACGCCCATGGCCGCGTTCGGCTACGAGGCGCCGCCGCCGGTCTGAGGCACGCCGAGCACGAGTTGCAGCGTGAGCCGTTCGTGGGGATCGTCCAGGGCGCGGCCGAACGTCTCCCGCAATCGCCCCAGCCGATAGGACACCGTCTGCGGATGGACATGCAGGGCGGTGGCGATGCGGGTGCGATCACCCTGGAAGGCCAGCCAGGCGGCGAGAGTCTCGAGCAAGGCCTGCCGCTTGGTCGCGGATATCCCGGCGACGGGTCGCAGCGCGCGCTCGGCCACCTCACCCAGCAGGTCAGGATCAGCCCCGATCACCAGCTCCGGCAGGTAGTCGGTCGCTACCACGATGGGTGAGTCCGGTACCCGTCCGGCTTGCACCAAGCGCTGCACCCGGCGGGCGTGTGCCAAGGAGACCGGCGCTTCGGCCGGGGGACGAACCGTGCCGACGAAGACCTGACTGCCCTCCCACGCCCGCTGCAGGGCCGCGCGTCGGCCGGGTCCGGAGGGATCGGGGAGGATCGCCAGCGCTTCGTCGCCTTCGAACGCCACGATGACGTCGGCCGGCGGCGTGGGTTCGCGCGCCTCACCCAGCGGCACGACGGCGACGGCCATGCGTTCGGGCAGCGTCCAACCCGCGGCGTCCGCGGCAGCCTGCAATGCGACCGGATCCTGCCCCGCCTGACCCTCCAGCAGCAACTCCACCAAGCGCGAGCGCATCACGTCACGTTGCCCCTCCTGCGTCGCGTGACCCTGGGCGCTGGCAGCGGACAACACGTCGATGTAGACGAAGATCGCCTCAGCCAGCGTCACGAGGTCACCGGTCGGCAGGTCACTCGCCACGGCGACCGTGGACATCCGTTCCCATGCGATCCGCGCGCCCACCCGGTAGGCCGACAACAGCGATTCGAGACTGCGGCCCTGTCTGCTCTCCACAGCGCCGATCCGCCGGTAGAAACGGGCGGCGCCGGCATCCAGGGCTGGCGATTGAGTTCCGAACAGGTCGAGCAGTCGGCCCAGTGCGATCTCGGTGCCGCGCTGCACCACTGGCCGGACGTCGCTGTCCCAGGCGGTCGCGTACGCCGGCACCTCGTCGGCGATCGCTGCGACGGTCGCCTGCACCGCCTCAGGCAGGAACGGTCGCAGCATGACGTCGAGTTCGTGCGGCAGTCGGGACCAAGGTTGCATTTTTAGCACTCCGAGATAAGAAGGAGGCCTCAAGTCTAGCCAGATGCGAGTCTTGCGCGTCCGTCTTTGTTGGAACCATAGTGGTATGAGTACGACAGCCGCATTCTTCGACCTCGATGGCACCCTGATCCCGGGGTCGGCCAACATCCCGCTGGCCAAGGCCGCCTTCCGGCACGGTTTCGTCACGCCGGCCGACTTGGCCAAGGACTTGCGCAACGGGGTGAGTTTCCTGCTCAAGGGCGCCACCGACGAGCGCAGCGCCGAGGTCCGCGACCGGATTCTGCGCGCGGTCTCCGGTCACCCCGCCGCGAAGGTGGAGGCGCTGGGTCCCTACTTCATCGACGACCTTGTGGCGAGCATCCGCCCGCAGATGCAGCAGGTGCTCGACCAACACGGCGACCTCGGCCACGATCGCGTGGTGATCTCCGCCTCCCCCACCGAGATCGTGTCCCGGCTCGCGCACACCGCGGGTCTTGAGCACGGCATCGGTACGACGGCCGCCCGCGACGGGCAGGACGTCTACACGGGTGAGCTCGAGGGCCCGTTCTGCTACGGCGAGGGCAAGGTCGCGGTCATGCAGGCGATCGCCCTGGAGCAGGGTTACGACCTGGCCGCGTGCTACGCGTACAGCGATTCCGCCAGCGACCTGCCCATGCTCGAGGCAGTGGGGCATCCGGTTGCGGTCAACCCGGAGCCGGAGTTGCGGTTGATCGCGCAGGAGCGCGGTTGGCCGGTGGTCGAGACGTCGTCGGTGCCGCGGGTGAAGTTGCGCTCGCTGTCGGGCCTCACTGCCCTGACCCGCAACGTCCTTGGCGCCGCTGGGCGCCGGGTGTTCGCCTGAGGGCGATCTTCGCCACTTCGGTGGATCTGCGCCACTTCTTTGCGGCGAGGATTTGCGGAAGTGGCGAGGATCTCCCGCGACGGCGGATGAAATCGCAATCCGTTGTCATTCAGGGCGCCGAAAGCCCGCCCGCGGTGCTCACCGATCGGCGGTCCCGGGTGGGAACGCGGCAGGCTCAGGCCGAGCCCGAGGTGTTGTAGTCCGGCAGATCCGGCACATCGCGGCGGGCCGGCGGTAGCGATCCATCGGCCAGGCCCTCGAGCAGATTCGCCGTCACCGCGCGGCTGAAGTCGCTGCTCGCGGGCGTGATCCCCTTCGCACGGTTCGGGCCGTTCAACGACCGGGTCCAGTTCATCGTCCCGGATGCCCACACCCGGGCCCCGGAGTCCGTGCTGTAGTACGTCATCGTCGACCAGGTCTGCTTGCCGCGGCAATCCACCGGCGACAGCGTGGGTACCTCGATCTGCTCAGGCGTCGGTGGCTGCGGGTAGTACCGGTCGGACTCGGTCCCGACCAGCCCCGGGAAGGCCGAGCCCTTTGCCAGCTTGATGCCGTCGAACAGCGCGAAATCCGGCTCCCGGATCACCATGGGTCCGGCGACCGGGAACGCGTCGTACAGCATCCCGACGATCCCCGACTCCGGCTTGCCCTGGTCGCGCCAGCGGATGTTCTTGGGCTGGATGGCCGCGTCCTTCGCGCAGTAGACGGCATCGTCTCGCAGGTCCACGCGCCAGTACCCGGCGTTGGCGCCCATGAACGCCAGTCCGGCGCCGGCGTCCCGGGCGTCGATCAGCGCCTGCCGGTAGGAAGCCGGCCAGTACTCGTCATGGCCGGTCGAGACCACCGCCTTCACCCCGTCGAGCAGGGAGGGATCGCGCGCGATGTCGGCGTTGCTGAACCACACATGGTCGATGCCGACCTCGTCGGCGAAGCGCGCCACCGGAACGTCGTAGCCCATGGCAATCGGCGCTCCCCACAATGCGTGGTCGTACGGCCGGTCGTAACTGACGGCGTAGGAACGGCCCGCGAAGTCTCCACCTGTGCTTCGGTACAGGCTTCGGCCACCCCAGACGTTGTAGGCCTGCCAGGTCATGCTGCACGACAGGATCGCGACCTTGCCCTGCGCGGATTCCGGCCGGACGACGAACGGGATGTTCGTGCCGCCGTCCTCGGAACGGACCACGACCGTGTACAGGCCGGATCGCCAACCCGTGGTGTCGACTTCAGCGACGACCGGCCACCCGGCCACAACCGCGCGGGTCTGCGGGTCTGGCGCTTCATTGCTGAACTGCTTTTTGCTGCCGGCGGTCTCCGCGACCTTCGTCCCGCCTTTGCCGCCGAAATGGCCGATCCGGTAAACCGAGGCGACCCAGGGCTTGGCTGCCGAGACGTGCAGCTGCAAGGGATCGCCGGCCTTGATGCTGTCGTTGGCGTAGGCCGACAGCAGCGCCGCGGGGGCCACTTTCCCAGCCCGCCAGCGGTCGGTCGGCGTCTCCGCTGGCGTCGCGGAGGGGCTCACCCGCTGTGGCGTGTTCGGCGGGCTCGGCGCGGTCTGGGTGGCAGCGCACGCGGCCGTCGTCAGGCCGGCTCCGGCGAGCAGGAAATGGCGGCGGCTCAGATCCACCCGACCATGCTCGCATTGCGCGAGTGGCGCCCCACGGCCCGACCCGCGCACAATCGGCACATGGAACACCGTGCCGTGATCGAGTCCACCACCGTCGAGGCCGTCCAGAAGCTGCTCAGCGAGCACGCCTTTCTGGAAGCGTTTGCGGGCGAGGTCGGAGTGACCGCCGGCGACATCGACATCACGCGCAACGACGGCTCGGTGGAAGCATCCATGCCATGGGCGTTCCGCACCGACAAGGCGGGGATCCCGGCGCTGGCCCAGAAGTTCCTGCCGCAGGAGGTGCACTTGAACTGGTGGCAGGCCTGGCAAACCGATGCTGCCGCCGGCGACATCAAAGTCGAACTCGACGGCCGCCCGGCTGCTACGTGCACCGGGACGGCCACACTGCGGCAGAACGGCGACGACGTCGAGTACCTGGTGGTCACCGAGACTCGCACGCACGGGGTGCCCTGGCCGTTGGGCGGCAAGGTGGAGTCCATGATCAACAAGGACCTGGTGGGATGGATCCTTTCCGTGCAGGCGCGGGTGGCCAACCGGGAGAGCTGAGGGCCGCAGCGGGACATCTTCGCCACCTTCGTGAATCCTCGCCGGAAACGGAGGGTCTTGCGCAGTCTCGGCTGGGGTGCGGTGGGTTTCTGGTCACTATCCCGCCACTGCATGACCGCTTCATGACCAGAACCCCGACAGTGCCCGGCTGGCCCATTAGCAACAGCCTCAACAGGTACAAGGCGCAATTCAACACTCGTTGAGTTAGGCTTGCCCCATGCGAGCGATGATTCTCAAGGAGTTCCGCGAACTGCGCCGCGACAGGCGCACCATGGGCATGCTCATCGCGATGCCGATCCTGCTGCTGGTTGTGTTCGGCTACGCCGCCAACTTCTCCGTCGACGAGATCCCCACGGCGACCCTCGGTCCACAAGCCGACCAAGCCGCCGCGCTGGTCACCAGCGTCCCGCAGGCGCCGTTCGACGTCACCGAGGTGAACACCACCGGCGACGCGGCCACCGCCGAGAACATGCTGCAACGCAACGAGGTCGACGTCGCGATCCTGACCGGCAGCCAGCCGGTCGTCGCCTACATCGACGGCTCCTCGCTCTTCACGGCGCAAAGTGCGGTGGCGGTTTTCAACCGCTTCGGTGACAAGGTCCAGACGCAGGTGCTGTTCAACCCCGAGCTCAAGACGAGCTGGGTGATGGTGCCGGCGATCATCGGGCTGATCCTCACGTTCATCGGCACGATCATCACAAGCATCGGGATGGTCAAGGAGAAGCAGACCGGCACGATCGAACAACTGGCGGTCATGCCGATCAAGCCCAGCACCGTGATCCTCGGCAAGATCCTGCCCTACTTCATGCTGGCGTCTTTGGACATGGTGGTGGTCACGGTCCTCGGGATGCTGCTGTTCGACGTGCCGTTCAACGGCAACGTCCTAGTGTTCGCCCTTGGCGCCGCGCTGTTCCTGTTCGTCGTGCTCGGTCTCGGCGTCTTCATCTCGACGATCTCGCAGAACGTGGGTCAGGCCATCCAGACCGCGTTCTTCTTCTTGCTCCCGCAGATCCTGCTCTCGGGCATGATCTTCCCGCTGGAGGCGATCCCGTGGACCGTGCGCTGGATCAGCTACTTCCTGCCGCTCACGTACTTCACGATGATCTCGCAAGGGGTCATGCTGCGCGGCGCCCCACTGGACAGCCTGTGGTTCCCACTGCTGATGCTGGCCATCATGGCCGTGATCGTGTTCACCGGCGCGGTGCTGCGCTTCCGGCGCAACCTGGCACCCGGCGACAAGCGGTCCAAGGTCGCGGCATGAGCGTGCAGCAACTCACGGTCAAACGCGGTCACGTGCTTGCCCTCGACGACGTCACAGTGGAAACCCCGGGGGGCCGGATCACCGCGATCGTGGGTGGCGATGGAGCCGGCAAGACGACACTGCTGGAAGCGATGGTCGGGCTGGTGCTGCCCGACGCCGGCAGCGTCGACCGGGTGCCTCGTGAAGACGTTGGCTACATGCCCTCCGGCGCGGGTAGTTGGGCAGATCTGACCGTGGACGAGAACGTCACGTTCATCGGTGGTTCCTACGGTCTGTCCGGATCGGCGCTGCAGGAGCGGGCCGACGAGGTGCTCGGCCGTGCTGGACTGAGCGAGGCTCGGGACCGGCTCGCCGGGCAACTGTCCGGGGGGATGCGGCAGAAGCTGGGTTTCTGCCTGGCGATCCTGCACGAGCCGCGCCTGCTGGTTCTCGACGAACCGAGCACCGGCGTCGACCCGGTCAGCCGTGTGGAACTGTGGCGGCTGATCAGCGAGGCGGCGGCCACCGGCACGGCCGTGGTGCTCAGCACCACCTACATGGACGAGGCCGAACGTGCGGGCTGGGTCGTGCTGCTGGAGCAGGGACGGCAACTGCTCGCAGGTACGGCCGATGAGCTCATCGCCTCCTGCCCTGGACAGGTCACATTGACGGCCGAACCTTCCCGACCGGAGCTGGCCTGGCGCAGTGGCGAGTTGTACAGGCAATGGTGGCCCGACGGCGCGCCCGCCGACACCACGCCCGCGCACCTGACGCTGGAGGACGTGAGCATCGTTGCCGCCCTGCGGGTGCAGTCATGAACACCTTGCTCGAAGCGCGCAACCTGACGAGGTCGTTCGGCAGCTTCACGGCGGTCGACGACGTGAGCTTCAAGGTCGGACCTGGCGAGGTCGTCGGGCTGCTCGGGGCGAACGGCGCCGGCAAGACGACCACCATCCGCATGCTGCTTGGGCTCTTGCGTCCGAGTACGGGCCAAGCCCTGCTCGCCGGGAGCCCGCCGAATCGTGTGGGCCGCCGCAAGCTCGGGTACGTGCCGCAGGGATTGGGTCTGTACGCCGAACTCACAGTTGGCGAGAACCTCGCTTTTGCGGCCCAGGCCTTCGGATGCCAACCCGCTGAGCTGCCGCCGGTGCTGGCCGACGATGCGGACACTTTGGTCGGCGGGCTGCCACTGGGTTTGCGCCGGCAGGTTGCCTTCCTCTGCGCGTTACAGCACAGCCCGGATGTCCTCGTCCTGGACGAGCCGACGTCGGGAGTGGAACCGCTGTCCCGGGCGCGTTTGTGGGATCGCATTCGCGCGGAGTCAAGTCGCGGCGTCGGCGTGCTCGTCACCACGCATTACATGCAGGAAGCGCGCCAATGTGACCGGCTGCTACTGATGTCCGAGGGCCGCCTGGTCGCCACCGGCACCGAGGCCGACATCGTGGACGGCACTCGCACCGTGGCCGTGCGCGGTCAGGATTGGGCGCGGACGTTCGAGGTGCTGACAGGGGCCGGATTCGGCGTCAACCTGGCGGGTCGCGACGTGCGGGTTGTCGATCCCGATCCCCAGCGGCTGCGCGACGTGCTCGCCAGCGCCGGGCTCGAGGCCACCCTGACGGACGTGCCCGCAACTATCGAAGAGCGCATGACCGCCCTGGCCACATCGTGAGTCCACGCGGCCGGCGGCCCGGCGACGAGAACACCCGGCAGACCATATTGGACAGTGCCCGCCGACTGTTCGCCGAGCAGGGGTACGAGCGGGCCAGCATGCGCGCCATCGCGCGGGATGCCGGCGTGGACCCCGCGTTGATCGTGCATTACTTCGGCAGCAAGCAGGATCTGCTCGTCGAGGCGCTGCGCTTGCCGCTCGACCCGGCACAGGTCACGGCGGGCATCTCCGGGCTTCCCGCCGACCAGCGTGGGGCCGCCTTTGTGCGGGTGTTGCTGTCGGTCTGGGAGCGGCCGGAGGTCCGCGAATACATACTGGGCATGCTGCGGACGGCGGCCTCCCACGAGATCGCCCGAAAGGCCTTGACACGCACGCTGCATGACAGCGTGCAGCCTGTTGTCGCAAGCCTGGTCATCGACCAGCCGCAGCGACGCTCGGCGCTAGTGATCAGCCAGATGGCGGGGCTGGCCATGACCCGCTACTTTCTGGCCATTCCCGAGATGGTCGGGCTCAGCGAGGAGGAGTTGGTCGCCGATGTCGGCGCGACAGTGCAGCGCTACCTGACCGGCGACCTCGGCCGATCGCCGGGATGCGAGTGAGAAGCCACAACGTTGCCTCTCACTCACATTTCGGCGCTGCGACAGCACTGGTAGGAATGGAACTGTGAGTAGCGATCATTACCTCGACATCGACGCCGTCATGGACCTGCAGGAGATCATCTCCAGCCTGCAGGACCTCGAGGACGACACCTTCGAACGGCACGGCCTGACCGCCAGCGGCACCTGGGACGAGGTCGACGACCCGGTCCTCATCGGTCCGGAGGGTCACCCGATCGACACCTGGCGCGAGGGCTACCCGTACACCGAACGGCTGGACCGGCGCGAGTACGAGATGCAGAAGCGGCTGCTGCAGATCGAGCTGCTGAAGATGCAGGGCTGGGTCAAGGAGACCGGCCAGCGGATCGTCATGGTTTTCGAAGGGCGCGATGCTGCGGGCAAGGGCGGCACGATCAAGCGCTTCACCGAACACATGAACCCGCGCGGCGCCCGCGTGATCGCCCTGGAGAAGCCTTCGCCGCGGGAGGCGGGGCAGTGGTACTTCCAGCGCTACATCCGGCACCTGCCGACCAAAGGCGAGATCGTCATGTTCGACCGCTCCTGGTACAACCGGGCCGGCGTCGAGCGGGTGATGGGTTTCGCCACCGACGACCAGTACGAGGAGTTCATGCGGCAGGCCCCGGAGTTCGAGCGCATGCTCGTGCGCGAAGGGATAATCCTGATCAAGTTCTGGTTCTCGGTGTCCCGCAAGGAGCAGATCACACGCTTCACGATCCGCCGGATCGACCCGGTGCGGCAGTGGAAACTCAGCCCGATGGACCTGGCGAGCCTGGATCGCTGGCACGACTACACGGCCGCCAAGGAGGCCATGTTCTGGTACACCGACACCGAGTGGGCGCCATGGACGGTCGTGCGCAGCAACGATAAGAAGCGCGGCCGGCTAGAGGCCATGCGCTGGGTGCTCAGTCGGGTCGACTACCCGGAGAAGGATCTCGACGTGGTGGGCGCACCCGACCGGTCCATCGTCGGCCCGCCCGCGGATATCTACGAGTCCGAGGAGAACACCGGCCGGGTGTTCCCGCCGCTGTAGGGCGGCAGGGGTTTGCGCAACTGG
>ERZ724513.1089-NODE-1089-length-13666-cov-4.824186_pt1 | contig 13666 bp, 13 predicted proteins | sample MGYA00376046_ERZ724513 | MGnify/ENA primary metagenome ERZ724513 (study PRJEB28724, sample SAMN07190883) | activated sludge metagenome | isolation source: activated sludge of sewage treatment plant in Hong Hong | place: Hong Kong | collected 2016-03-17 ... | reverse complement strand
CGTGAGGTCGCGGGATCGAGCCCCGCTCCCGCTACCAGACATAGATACGAAGCAGAGCAGGAAGAAGGCACGACAGTGGCCAGCAAGAGTTCAGATGTACGCCCCAAGATCACCTTGGCCTGCGTGGATTGCAAAGAGCGCAACTACATCACCAAGAAGAATCGCCGTAACGATCCAGATCGCATGGAGATGAACAAGTTCTGCCCTCGTTGTCGCAAGCACACTGCTCATCGCGAGACTCGCTGAGCTGTTGCCAACTTGTGGGCGGCCTCTGGATCATTGATCTGGAGGCCGTTTCGCTTGCCCGGTAGTCTCCGATTTTGATGACCACTCTTGCTGAGCTCACCACCACGCGAGTGGGTGGGCCGATCGCCGACTATGTCGAGGCCGCAGACGAGGCGGCGCTGATCCACGCCATACGAACCGCCGATGCGACCGGCATCCCGCTGCTCGTGATTGGCGATGGCAGCAACTTGATCGCCTCCGATGATCCCTTCGAAGGGCGCGTGGTGGCAGTGCGCACCACCGGTATGAAGGTGGATGCCGATGACTGTGAGTCAAATATGGCCATGTGTGGGGGAGTTTTGGTCAACATTGCGGCAGGCATGGTCTGGGATGACTTTGTGGCCAATGCCGTGCGCCGTGAATGGGTGGGTGTCGAGGCCCTGTCAGGGATCCCCGGGCGGGTAGGGGCTGCCCCAATCCAGAATATTGGCGCATATGGGCAGGAGGTCTCCCAGACCATCGCCCGGGTGCGCACCTTTGACCGGGTCGATCAACAAGTACGCACTTTTGCGGCTGCCGATTGCGGCTTCAGCTATCGCAACAGCATCTTCAAGCGTGAGCTTGGGCGCTATGTGGTCTTGGATGTCACCTTCCAGTTGAAGATGGGCGATCTCAGTGCCCCAATCGCCTACGACGAGCTGGCTCGAAGCCTTGGTGTGGAGCCGGGGCAACGCGCCGGCTTGAGCGTCGTACGTGACACTGTGCTGAGGCTGCGTCGGGCCAAAGGCATGGTCGTAGATCCTGCTGACCCAGACACTTGGAGCACCGGCTCGTTTTTTGTCAACCCGGTCGTTGCGCCTGACCAGGTGCCAGAGGGGGCCCGATCTTGGCCCGTGGCTGAAGGGCAGGTGAAGCTCAGCGCGGCGTGGTTGATCGAGCAGGCTGGTTTCGCCAAAGGATATGGGGCAACGACAGCCAAGGTTTCCTCAAAGCACACGCTCGCGCTCACCAACCAAGGGGGTGCCAGTGCAGCGGAAGTGATTGCTTTGGCCCGGGAGATCCAGGCTGGCGTGGAGCAGCGATTTGGTGTGCGCTTGGAGAACGAACCATCGCTGGTAGGTCTGCAGATTTGACCGGCGCCCGAGCATTTGACTTGGGTAACCGAACTCAGGTGCTCACCACTCCGCTGTAGGCGCTCTGGCCGGCAATGCCTGCGATCAGCACGAAGAACAACACAAGTCCGATGATGGCCAAGCCCAGCAGCACGGTGCCGATGATGCCAAGCACTTGGCCGATCCTGGCCTCGGTCTCGCCACGGTATTGGCCGTTGCTTGCGCGCACAGCCTTGAGTGCGTTGTTTCCGACCAACCAGGCGGCTGGGCTCGCGAAGAGCGGTAGGACGCAGACGAAAGCACCCGCCAGCGAGATGATCCCCAAGATCAACGCCGTGTTGGCTTGGGGTAGCACGGGCACCTGTACCGGTGAATAGCCCGGCGGCACATTGGCATAACCAGATGGGACATTGGGATAGTTCGGTGGCGGTGGGGTCGGCATCGGTGCAGGTGCGGCCGGTGGCATGGTGCCATAGGGATGTTGAGTGGTTGGATTCCACACCGGTGCTGTCTGGGGATAAGACACCGTGGGCTCAGCGCCCTGCTCTTCTGCCGCGGACTTAGATGCCCAATATCCGACTTCTTCAGTGGGCTCTTCTCTGCTGTTCGAGGCTTGGTCTGGCTGCTCGGCTGGACTCGCGGGCTCACCTGGATAGTTGGTCATGGATCCATTATCTAGGAGGTCGGCCAGCGAAGAGAAGTGCGCCCACATCTGGATGTGTCCTCCTTCACACAGTCGGCTATCGTTCGGGGTACTCCGTCACACGAGCCTCAAGGATTGAAAATGACCGAACAGATCACCGGTGGCACCACGATGGGAGCCAGCCGCGACACTGACATCCAGTTCAACCTCGCCGACGCCTTCGAGGCAGTCGCAGCGGCAGTGCCTGATCGCACCGCGATCATTTTCGGTGACCAGCAGCTCACCTACGCCGAGCTAGATGCCGAAGCCAACAAGCTCGCGCACTTCTTTGCTGACCTGGGCGTCAGCAAGGGTGACCACGTAGCCCTCTACTTGATGAACAGCATGGAGCACCTGATCTCGATCGTGTCCTTGATCAAACTTGGCGCACCCGCGGTCAACGTCAACTATCGCTATACCGGCCCCGAGTTGCACCACATCATGCACGACTCAGACTCCAAGGTGATCGTGGTCGAGCTGCCTGAGCATCAAGACCTGCTGGCCACCATGGTCGATCAACTTCCTGAGCTGAAGGCTCTGGTGATCTTGGGAGATCCAACGGAGTCGCTCAAGGACGCCGCGCAAGCCGCCGGCGTCACCGTGCACAACTTCAACAAGTACTCCCAGTTCGGTGACCAAAACGACTTCGGTGAGCGCACCGGCGACGAGCATTTCATCATGTACACCGGCGGCACCACCGGCTATCCCAAGGGTGTCTTGTGGCGTCATCACGATTTCTTCATGAAGCCACTGTCGGCTGGCAACCCGTACGGCGATGCGCGACGCAATCTCGATGAGCTCGGCAAGGGGGCCGCGGAGTTCCCCAGCATGGTGATGCTCAATGCGGCCCCACTCATGCATGGCGCGGCGTCCTTCTCGCTGTTCACGATGTTCTTCTTGGGTGCCACCTGGATCATGACTAGGCAGTTTGACGCCGAGGAGCTCGTGCGGCTGATCGACAAATACAAGGTGCAGGTCTTGGTGATCGTGGGTGACGGAATGGGCTCGCCAATTGCAGACAAGATGCATGAGCTCAAGGACGAACTCGACTTTTCTTCGCTCTTCTCGGTGTCAAGCGGTGGAGCGATCTTCTCCAATGCGGTCCGCGACCGGATGGCGGAGATCAAGGCCGATATCTACTTCCGCGACAACTTCGGCGCCTCAGAGTCGGGCAATGATGGCGAGTTCACCATCGACGAGCACGGCACCTTGCGGATGCCCTCCAATGCCAACACGGGAGTGATGGGCGAAGACGGCAACTTCTTGGAGCCAGGCTCAGAGGAGATCGGCCTGATCGCTCGCATCGGCAATGTGCCGCTGGCCTATTACAAAGATCCAGAGAAGACCGAGCGCACCTTCGTGACCTTGCCTGACGGTCGCCGAGCCTCACTCCTGGGAGACATGGGGCGCATCGAGGCCGATGGCAGCATCGTCTTCCTCGGGCGGGGCTCGGGTTGCATCAACACCAAGGGCGAGAAGGTCTTTCCCGAAGAGGTCGAGGCCGCCCTGCGTGCCCACCCTGACGTGACCGATGCTCTCGTCGTCGGTGTCGATGACGCCGACTTTGGGCAACGAGTCTCAGGTGTGATCTCCTTGCGTGCTGGGGCGGCAACCCCGAGCCTTGCAGACATTCAGGCACATTGCCGCACGATGCTGGCTGGCTACAAGTTGCCCCGGTCGATTGATGTGGTAGACGAAGTACGCCGTACTCCTGCAGGCAAGGCCAACTACAAGTGGGCCAAGGAAGTCGCCAGCGGCTCGTGAGGGTCAGCTGTCAGCCATTGGTCGATCGCTTGCAGCCAACCGACCTTGGCTGACTCGCTGGCCGTCGATCCGTGGATGGACGATTTCGCAAGGTCGGCCAACTGCGAGTCGGTGAGTTCGTGGGCGGCCCGCATGGTGGCGTATTGGCTGGCCAGGCGGGCCCCGAAGAGCAGTGGGTCGTCTGAGCCCAGGGCGACGCCTACTCCTGCCTCCATGAGTTGTGGGAGCGGCACCGAACTCAGGTCGGAGTAGACCCCCAACGAGACATTCGACACCGGGCACACCTCCAAGGTGATGCCTCTGGTCGCGATCTCGTCGAGTAGGGCAGGGTCCTCGCTCGCTCGGATGCCATGGCCGAGCCGGTTGGCGCCCAATGACTCCAGGCAGGTACGCACCGATTGCGCCCCGAGTAGTTCACCTGCATGGGGTGCCAGCATCAGCCCGGCCCTCTCGGCGATGCGGAAGGCTCCCGCAAACTCGGTGGTGTCACCCCGGCGCTCGTCGTTGGAGAGCCCAAATCCGACCACTCCTCGTCCGGCATATTGCGCCGCGAGGCGTGCCAGTGCGCGAGCATCGAGGGGATGCCTTGTGCGATTGGCCGCGATCGTGACCGCCATATCGAGCCCCGTCGTTGCTGCTGCATCTGACACGGCGTCTAGGACCAACTCGGTGAACGCCGTGATGCCCCCGAATTTGGCGGCATATCCGCTCGGGTCGACCTGGATTTCGGTGCGGACTGCGCCGTCGGCGCGGTCGTCCTGCGCTGCCTCCAGCACCAATCGGCGTACGTCGGCCTCTGTGCGCAGCAGCGATCGGGCGATGTCATAGAGCCGCTGAAAGCGAAACCAGCCCTTCTCGTCTGCGGCGCTGAGTGTGGGAGGCCAGTCATCGACCAAGGCGTCTGGCAAGTGGTGGCCATCGCGCTCAGCCAACTCGAGCAGCGTCTGATGCCGCATCGAACCGGTGAAATGCAGATGCAGATGTGCTTTGGGCAAAGACCGGAGGTCCCGGCGTGCAGTCACCCCTTGGCCAGCAACTTCTGCAGGCGACCGATGCCCTCAGCGAGGTCTTCGTCTCCCAGCGCGTATGAGAGCCGCACATAGCCGGGGGAACCGAAGGCCTCGCCCGGCACGACTGCGACCTCTGCCTTCTCCAAGAAGATCTCGGCCAACTCGGCGCTGCTGGTCGCCACTGCGCCATCGATGTCTCGGCCCAGCAGGCCCTTCACCGATGGATAGCAGTAGAAGGCACCCTGTGGCACCGGACAGACCACACCGTCGATTTCGTTGAGCATCGAAACCATGGTCTTGCGGCGGCGATCGAAGGCCACCAACATCTGATCGACCGCGCTCAGGTCGCCTTCGACTGCCGCGATCGCGGCTCGTTGTGCGACATTGGCGACATTGGAGGTCGCATGACTTTGGAAGTTGGTGGCGGCCTTGACCACGTCGGGCGGGCCGATCAGCCAGCCCACTCGCCAACCGGTCATTGCATATGTCTTGGCAACCCCGTTGACCACGATGCAGGTGTCGCGTACGCCGGGGCACAGCACCGGGAGAGAACCGGTGTCGACGTCGTCGTAGAGCAGGTGCTCATAGATCTCATCGGTGATCACCCAGATGCCGTGCTCTTCCAGCCAGGCCCCGATCTCCTTGATCTCGGCGGTGCTGTAGACCGCGCCGGTGGGGTTTGAGGGGGAGCAGAAGAGTAGGGCTTTGGTCTTCTCGGTGCGAGCTGCCTCGAGTTGGGCGACGGTCACCTTGTAGTCCTGGGTCTCATCGGCGAGTACTTCGACTGGGATGCCACCCGCCAACCGGATTGCCTCTGGATAGGTGGTCCAGTAGGGCGCGGGCAGGATCACTTCATCGCCCGGGTCGATGATGGTCATGAACGCGGCGTACACCGCGTGTTTGCCACCATTTGTGACAACCACTTGACTGGCGTCGATCTCGAAGCCGCTGTCTCGTCTTGTTTTCGCCGCGATCGCCTGCTTCAACTCCGGCAAGCCGGCCGCGGGGGTGTAGCGGTGGTTCTTGGGATCGCTGCAGGCTGCCACTGCGGCAGCAACGACATAGTCGGGTGTTGGGAAGTCGGGCTCGCCAGCGCCATAGCCGATCACGGGCCGGCCCTCGGCCTTGAGCGCCTTGGCCTTCGCGTCTACCTTCAAGGTGGCGGATTCGGCGATGCCTCCGATTAGTCGGGATACGCGGGGCTTGTCTTGGGATGCACTCATGAGGGCTATCGTAATCAGGCGCACTTTGGTGGTTCAGTTCGACTTGTTGCCACCTGACTGCGTACACTCCTCATTTGGTGAATCGCGCCATGCTTTGTCATGCCCGGATCACCGAAGGGCACTAGCTCAACTGGCAGAGCATCGGTCTCCAAAACCGAAGGTTGGGGGTTCAAGTCCCTCGTGCCCTGCGAGAAACAGATGTTGGATGCAATGGTTGATCGCGTCGATTGACCAAAACAGGATTGGACGGTGAGTGGTCGTGGCTCAAGGCACAACGACCAAGTCGGAGCGCACCAGCCCGTTGACCTTCTACCGACAGGTCGTGGCTGAACTGCGCAAGGTCGTCTGGCCGACCCAACAGCAGTTGATCACCTATCTGATCGTCGTACTGGTCTTCACGCTGGTGCTGATTGGTTATGTGTCCCTGATTGACCTGGGCTTCGGCAAGTTGGTCTTTTGGGTCTTCGGCGGAAAATAGCCATACCAGAACACGTTGATCTGGACCCAGATCCAGCAGCCAGCAATAGCGAAGTCTTTAGGGAGTAACAAGGAAGTGTCCGTGTCTGAGCACACTGATGAGCAGCCGTATGACGATGAGTCGACGGTCGAGGTGGACAGCACCCAGGTTGAGGCTGAGGGCGTTGATTCTGAAGTAACCGAGGCTGAGGCGTCCGAATCTGAGGCGTCCGAATCTGAGGCGTCCGAGGCTGAAGCGTCCGAGGCGGAGACCGCCGAGGAAGCCGCAGTTGATCCGCTGGAGGAATTCCGGGCTGCCCTGCGCGAGAAGCCCGGTGACTGGTTCGCGATCCACACCTACGCAGGCATGGAAAACCGGGTGAAGCTCAACCTGGAAAACCGAGTCACCTCGCTCAACATGGAGGCCTACATCCACGAGATCGTGGTCCCCACCGAAGAGGTCGCCGAGATCAAGAACGGACAGCGCAAGGTGCGCACCAAGCCGTCGCTGCCCGGCTATGTGCTGGTCCGGATGGACCTCGACGACGAGTCCTGGTCCGCAGTGCGTCATACGCCATCGGTCACCGGATTTGTCGGGACCAGCCACGACCCGGTCCCGTTGACCCTCGAAGAGGTTGAGCGGATGTTGGCCCCGGCTGTCCAAGCAGAAGCCGCAGCCGCCGAGGCTGAGGCTGCCGAGAGCGGTGCCAGCACCGGTGGAGCCGCTGTGAGCAAGCCGCGCGCTGCAGCACTCACCTCTGACTTCAATGTCAATGACTCCGTGATGGTGATCGACGGTCCGTTCACGCCGATGCACGCCACCATCACCGAAATCAACGTCGAGGCCCAACGGGTCAAGGCGCTGGTCGAGATTTTCGGTCGGGAAACCCCGATCGAGCTGAGCTTCAATCAGATCCAGAAGGTCTGAGCGAGGCGCAACCATCAAGTGGCAGAGCCGGTCCGGCTCGTTTGACCACAACGCAACAACCAAGAAGGACAGAAAATGCCCCCCAAGAAAAAGATCGCTGCACTGGTCAAGGTGCAGTTGCAGGCTGGAGCAGCAACTCCGGCTCCACCAGTTGGTACTGCCCTGGGCCCCCACGGCGTCAACATCATGGACTTCTGCAAGGCCTACAACGCCCAGACAGAGTCGATGCGCGGCAACGTCGTACCCGTCGAGATCACCATCTATGAAGATCGCACCTTCGACTTCATCACCAAGACCCCGCCAGCTGCCGAACTGATCAAGAAGGCAGCCGGGATCGCCAAGGGATCGGGTGTCCCGCAAAAGGACAAGGTCGGCAAGTTGACCAAGGACCAGGTCCGCGAGATCGCCGAGACCAAGATGCCCGACCTCAACGCCAATGACGTCGAGGCAGCGATGAAGATCGTCGAGGGCACCGCGCGCTCCATGGGCGTCCTCACCGACTGATCAGGCCCACGAAAGACCAACCAAACCGGGTGGGAGGGCTTGCATGGCCCAGACCACGACTTCAGCATTAAGGAAGACAGACATGCAACGCAGCAAGACCTACCGTGCAGCGGCGGAGAAGTTCGACAAGGACGAGCTCCACAGCCCGCTGGCCGCAATCAAGATCGCCAAGGACGGCTCCAAGAAGAAGTTCGATGAGACCGTCGACGTGTCCATGCGGCTGGGTGTTGACCCACGCAAAGCCGACCAGTTGGTTCGCGGCACCGTCAACCTGCCCCATGGCACCGGCAAGACTGCCCGTGTCCTGGTGTTCGCCAACGCCGAGAAGGCAGATGCGGCCCGTGAGGCCGGCGCTGACATCGTCGGTGGCGATGAATTGATCGAGAAGGTCATCGGCGGCTGGACCGACTTCGACGCCGTGGTGGCCACGCCCGACATGATGGGCAAGGTCGGTCGTCTGGGTCGGGTCCTGGGTCCCCGTGGCCTGATGCCCAACCCCAAGACCGGCACCGTGACCCCCGACGTGGCCAAGGCCGTGTCCGACATCAAGGGCGGCAAGATCGAGTTCCGCGTGGATCGTCACGCCAACCTGCACTTCATCATCGGCAAGGCTTCCTTTGATGAGACCAAGTTGGCTGAGAACTACGCCGCAGCCCTCGAGGAGATCCTCCGGTTGAAGCCGGCCAGCTCCAAGGGCCGCTATCTGAAGAAGATCACCGTGTCCACCACGATGGGCCCCGGCATCCAGATTGACCCCAACCGGACCCGCAACGTGGCCGCGGACGACGAGGCCTGATCCAGACCAGATCACCAAGAACTACCCGGTTGGTTGTGCCAACCGGGTAGTTTCTGTTTCTACCCCGCACTTTCCCGCGAGCCCGAGGACCTCAAATGCCAACCTTGCCCACACGTCGTACCTCTGCAGTTGCCGTTGTGGCCCTTTGTGGCGTCGTACTCGCCGGGTGTGGTGGGGAGAGCAAGGTCGTAGCCGGCCAGTCGGCCGCCACTCCGACACCAAGTCCGACGGTGTCGGCAAGCACGCAGCCGGCACCGACCACCCCCAGTGTCTCGCCCTCACAGGAGGCAGTGGCTTCGCTGGCTCCCACGGTGCCGGCACCTTCGCTGAATGCCCAGACGATGCCGGTGCGGTTGGCCTCGGCACTGGCCCGGGCCAAGAGCGTGCACTTTGAGATCCCGCAGGCCAATTTCGGCGGGATGCAGGTCTCTTCCAGCGGAGAGGCGACTCTGAGCAAGGACAACCCCAAAGCCGTGCTCGACATCAACATGATGGGTCCCTGGAAGATGGTCTACGTCGACAAGCAGACCTATGTGAAGCCACCGATGCAGGTGCCCAATGGCAAGGCCTGGATGCTGCTTCCCGACAACGAGATGGGAATGGGCCTGGGCGGCCCATTGTCCTTCCTCAATCCCACGGAACTCCTGAACTCCCTGCAGACCCCGGGTGCCTTCAAACGGGTTGGTCCGGCGGTGATCGACGGCGTACAGACCATGGAATATCAGATCACCATGGACGCAGCTGCGATGAAGAACTGGCTCAAGATGCCCCAACAGATGCGCCGGTTCATGCCCAAGAAGGCAGTGGTCAACGTCTGGATGGACGCCAATGACCTGCCGCGCCAGATCTCACAGCGACTGCCGGTCGAGGGTCAATCGCTGGCGCTCACCGTCAAGATGAGCAACTTCGGTACTCCCGTCAATGCCGTGGCTCCACCCAAGGATCAGGTCGGCAACTTCTCGATGGGCATGCCCTCGATGCCCCGTTGAGTTGACCCGCCTGTCACACGCGACCGGGCAGGGTTTGAAAACACCGATTTGGTGTTGGGCCGGCAAACCCGTAAAGTTCCACCTCGGAACCGAAGACCGCCGGTTGGACTCACCAGAGTTCTGAAGGTTTGCATGATGCAAACGGCCTGCGTAGGTGACACAGCAAGATCCCAACCGGACCTGCCCTGTGCGCCTTCGCACGGGGCGTTTTTGTTTTGCATGGTCTTCCTCCCTGGATCATCCATCCGGATGGCCCAGTTGAATGTTGGAAGGAGACCCATGGCGCGGCCAGACAAGGCAGCAGCCGTAGCGGAGATCGTTGAACAGTTCAACGCCTCCTCTGGTGCTGTGCTGACCGAGTACCGCGGTCTCACCGTGAAGCAGTTGCAGGACTTGCGACGAGCCCTCGGCGAGAACGCCACCTACGCCGTGGTCAAGAACACGCTCACCCAGATCGCTGCCAAGGAGGCAGGCGTCGAAGGCTTCGACGACCTCCTCACTGGTCCGACTGCGATCGCCTTCATCAATGGCGATCTGGTCGAAGCGGCCAAGGGATTGCGTGACTTTGCCAAGGCGAACCCTGCCCTTGTGATCAAGGGCGGTTTTGTGGACGGCGCTTCGATGGATGCCAAGGAGATCGCCAAGCTGGCCGATCTGGAATCCCGCGAAGTACTCATGGGCAAGCTGGCCGGCGCGATGCTGGCCTCGCTTTCTCAGGCCGTCTACCTGCTCAACGCCCCCCTCTCACAGGCTGCCCGGCTCGCCGGGGCCCTGCAGACCAAGGCCGAGCAGGACCCATCAATCCTCAAGGGTGGTGCCGGCGAGCCGGCAGCAGCAGCCCCGACCGAGGAAGCAGCTCCCGAGGCGCCCGCCGAGGAAGCTGCAGCCGAAGCAGATTCGACCGAATCCGCTGAAGCGCCGGCCGAAGAGGCCTGACCACCCCCCAGTAATGACCCGGTTCGCCACGTGTGAACCACCTAGGAAAGGAACGCCAAAATGGCGAAGCTCAGCACCGACGAGCTCCTCGACGCTTTCAAGGAGATGACCCTTCTTGAGCTCAGCGAGTTCGTCAAGCAGTTCGAAGAGACCTTCGGCGTGACCGCAGCCGCTCCGGTTGCCGTTGCTGCCGCCCCCGGCGCAGCAGTTGCCGGTGGCGACGCTGGTGACGCTGGCGGCGAGCAGGATGAGTTCGACGTGATCCTTGAGGCCGCTGGCGACAAGAAGATCAACGTCATCAAGGAGGTCCGGGCGCTGACCAGCCTCGGACTGAAGGAAGCCAAGGAGCTCGTTGAGAGCGCCCCCAAGGCCATCCTTGAGAAGGTCAACAAGGAGACCGCAGAGAAGGCCAAGGAGTCCCTCGAGGGCGCCGGCGCTTCGGTCACCCTGAAGTGATCCTTCCGGCGCAAGCCGGGATTATCCAACTCAACGGCCGTCCCGAATCGGGGCGGCCGTTGGGTTATCCAGGTGTCATTGAGCGGGGTTTTCGGGCCGGGAGGCCCCAGCTGGCACCAGCCGTCGTATGACGTGTTTGACCAACCGGCCCAGACAAGGGATGGACAGGCGTAGCGCTCGGGTGGGTTCGCGCGTTAGCTTATCCGTCGTGCCTGATTGTGCCTTGTGCCACAATCGGGGGATCGTACTTAACTAGGAGCCAGTTGAATGGGTGTCGAGATCGAGGTCAAGAACCTCACCAAGTCCTTCGGGAAGCAGCTGATCTGGGGTGACGTGACGCTGACCATCCCCGCCGGGGAGATCTCGGTCATGCTGGGCCCGTCCGGCACCGGCAAGTCTGTTTTCCTCAAGGCCCTGATCGGCCTGCTCAAGCCTGACCAGGGTGAGATCGTCATCGAAGGCGTCGACATCGCCTCCTGCTCGGAGAAGCAGCTCTACGAAATTCGCAAGCTCTTCGGCGTGCTCTTCCAGGACGGCGCCATGTTCGGCTCGATGAACCTCTACGACAATGTTGCCTTCCCGCTGCGCGAACACACCAAGAAGGCCGAGTCCGAGGTCAAGCGGATCGTGATGGAAAAGATGGACATGGTCGGCTTGGTGGGTGCTGAGGACAAGCTCCCCGGTGAGATCTCCGGCGGTATGCGCAAGCGGGCCGGCCTGGCGCGCGCCCTGGTGCTCGATCCCGAGATCCTGCTGATCGACGAACCCGACTCGGGTCTGGACCCCGTGCGTACGGCGTTCATCAACCAACTCTTCGTCGACCTCAATGCTCAGATCGATGCCACCTTCTTGATCGTGACCCACGACATCAACACCGCTCGCACGGTTCCTGACAACATCGGCCTGCTCTATCACAAGCATTTGGCCATGTTTGGTCCCCGCGAGATGCTGCTCAGCTCCGAGGAGCCGGTGGTGCGTCAGTTCCTCAATGCCCAAACGGTTGGCCCGATCGGCATGTCCGAGGAGAAGGACGCCAACGAACTGGAAGCGGAGAAGGACATGGACATGCCTCCATTGCCCCCGATTCCGCTGCAGTTGGAGCCATCCAATGGTGTGCCGCGACGCAGCCAGCGTGAGCCGGGTGCCTGGTGTCGGGCCAATGGCGTCGTACCTCCTCCGGGATCCTTCCAGGAGAACATGTCGATGGCGACCAGCTTCTGACCTGACCAACACCCTTTCGACCGCGCCGTCCACGAGTTGCAAACTCGTGGTTGACACCCCTGCACTTGTGTGCTGGGGAGGGTTGCGGTAAGTTTAATCCTTGCGCCCTCTCTCAAATGCTTCCTGCCTGCCCGATGGCTGGTTTGTGGTGGGATGGTGCCAGCCCCTGTGAGCCTTGGAAGGACCCCTCTTGGCCGCCTCGAGCAGCAAGAAATCGCTAGCCCCCCGCCGTGTATCTTTCGCCAAGATCGCTGAGCCCCTTGAGGTGCCCCAGTTGTTGGCTCTCCAGACGGAGAGTTTCGACTGGTTGATCGGTAATGAGCGCTGGGCCCAGCGCGTCGCCGATCGCCGTGCCCAGGGCGAGGATGTCTCGGACAAGTCGGGGTTGCACGAGATCTTCGAAGAAATCTCCCCCATCTCCGACTTCAGCGAGACCATGCAGCTCTCGTTCGAAAACCCGGTCTTCCTCGATCCCAAGTACACCGAGGAAGAGTGCAAGGAGAAGGACTTCACCTACTCCCGACCGCTCTACGTCTCCGCTGAGTTCATCAATGGCGACACCGGTGAGATCAAGGGACAGACCGTCTTCATGGGCGAGTTCCCGATGATGACCCGCAAGGGCACCTTCATCATCAACGGCACCGAACGCGTCGTGGTGTCGCAGTTGGTGCGTTCGCCCGGTGTCTACTTCGAGCGTTCGGCCGACAAGACCTCCGACAAGGACATCTTCACTGCGAAGGTGATCCCCAGCCGCGGCGCCTGGCTCGAGTTCGAGATCGACAAGCGCGACCTGGTTGGAGTGCGTCTCGACCGCAAGCGCAAGCAGCACGTCACGGTGCTGCTTAAGGCTTTCCAGGCTCTGGCCGCCGAGGAGGACTGGAACGAGGAGTATGACTACGAAGCCGTGATGGCCGAGTTGCGTCAGTACGAATCCATCCAGCTCACCGAGGAGAAGGACAACACCGAGGGTCCCGACGAGGCCCTGTTGGACATCTACCGCAAGCTGCGCCCGGGCGAGCCGCCCACTCGTGAGGCTGCGCTGACCCTGTTGAAGAACTACTACTTCAACCCCAAGCGTTATGACCTGGCCAAGGTCGGTCGCCACAAGATCAATCGCAAGCTGGGTTCGCATCAGCCATTCGACCAGCAGCGCTTGACCATCGCCGACGTGGTCGCCACGATTCGGTTCATCGTGCAGTTGCACGCTGCCGATCAGACTGATGTCAACAAGGACCGCGTGCACCTGGTCGACGCTAAGGGCGGGGAGATTCTTGATCCTGCCGGTGACTCGATCGTCGTACGACCCGATGACATCGACCACTTCGGCAACCGCCGGATGCGCACGGTCGGCGAGCTGATCCAGA
>ERZ724513.1087-NODE-1087-length-13696-cov-7.407521_pt1 | contig 13696 bp, 16 predicted proteins | sample MGYA00376046_ERZ724513 | MGnify/ENA primary metagenome ERZ724513 (study PRJEB28724, sample SAMN07190883) | activated sludge metagenome | isolation source: activated sludge of sewage treatment plant in Hong Hong | place: Hong Kong | collected 2016-03-17 ... | reverse complement strand
CACGGTGATCTGCGTCTCGAGGGTGTTACGGACAATTTCTGCTTGACGCATGACTCTGGGCCGCAAAAGGCGTTGGGACGGGGGCATGATACCATTTCGTCCTCGTTTAGGCTTTCCGCGAGATTCACATGAGTCGCTTCTGGAGCAAGGTTGTCGGCACCCTCACCCCCTACGTGCCGGGAGAGCAGCCCAAGATCGCCAACCTGATCAAGCTCAACACCAACGAGAACCCTTACCCGCCCTCGCCGAAGGTGCTGACGGCGATTCAGGCCGAACTCGGCGCCGACGCCGCGCGCCTGCGTCTCTACCCCGACCCCAACGCCGATCTGCTCAAGGCCGCCATTGCCAGAACTTACGACATCACGGCGCCGCAGGTCTTCGTCGGCAACGGCTCGGACGAAGTGCTCGCCCACGTCTTCATGGCTCTGCTCAAGCACGAGCGGCCGGTCCTCTTCCCGGACATCACCTACAGCTTCTACCCGGTCTATTGCGGACTGTACGGCATCGACTACCGCACCGTGCCGCTGGCCGACGACTTCAGCATCGACCCGACCGACTACGCGCAGCCCAACGGCGGCATCATCTTCCCCAACCCCAACGCGCCGACCGGCTGCCAGATCGGTGTCGACGCCATCAAGCAGATCCTCGCGGCAAATCGGGACTCGGTTGTCGTCGTCGATGAAGCCTATGTCGATTTCGGCGGAAAATCGGCCATTTCGCTGGTCGACCGCCACGACAACCTGCTGGTCGTGCATACGCTGTCCAAATCGCGTTCGCTGGCCGGGCTGCGCGTCGGCTTCGCCGTCGGCGACCCGGCACTGATCGAGGCCCTGGAGCGGGTCAAGAACAGCTTCAACTCGTATCCGCTTGATCGCCTGGCGATCGTCGGTGCCGTCGCCGCGCTGGAAGATGCCGAGCATTTCGAGCGCACCCGGCGGGCGGTCATCGCCACGCGCGACACGTTGACCACAGAACTCCGCTCACTCGGCTTCGAAGTCCTGCCCTCCGCAGCCAATTTCATCTTCGCCCGCCACCCGCAACGCGACGCAGCACAGCTGGCGCTGGCGCTGCGCGAGCAGAACATCATCGTCCGCCACTTCAAGCTGCCGCGCATCGACCAGTTCCTGCGCATCACGGTCGGCACCGCTGCCGAGTGCGCAGCCTTGATGGCAACGTTGCGCAACATCCTCAAATGACCGGCCAATCATCACCGGAACAGGACAAACAGCCGATGCAAGGCTGCGGCAGTTGCACTGTCTGCTGCAAGGTCATGAAGGTGCGCGAACTGGACAAGCCGGCCGACACCTGGTGCGCACACTGCAGCATCGGCGCCGGCTGCCGGATCTACGATACCCGCCCCGAATCCTGCCGGGTCTACGAATGCGTCTGGCTGCGCACGCAGGGGCTGGATAAGCCGATTTCGCCCGCGCTGCGGCCGGACCGGTCGCGCGTCGTCATCGGAACCGTGAACGACGGCGAGGACGTCATCCTTTACGTCAGCCCGGAGCGGCCGGATGCCTGGAAGCGCCCCGAGTTCATGCAACTGATCAGCGAAATCCGCGGTCGTGGGATCAAGGTCCTGCTCAGTTGTAACGACAAGGTCGGGCCGTTGCCGGCCTGACGAAGCCGGGAACCAACTGGTTCAGGCGAAGCCGCTGATGCCGAGGACGGCCCCGGCGGCAATTAGCCAGAGCGGATGCAGCTTCCGGAAGCGCAGATTGGCGAAGACGACTGCAGCGACCAGAATCCATCCCGCCGGTGACAGGCCGGCCGAGGTTGCGATCAGCGCCGCACCGGAAAACACCAGCCCGACCGCCAGCGGCGCCACGCCGAGGCTGATCGCCTGCTGCCAGCGCTTGCCGGAAAAACCCTCCCAGCGGTCGATCAGCTGGTAGATCAGCACGCTCATCGGCAGGCACATCGCCAGCGTCGCCGCCAGCGCGCCGGCCAGGCCGGCGACTTCCCAGCCGATCAGCGTGACGACCAGGACGTTCGGCCCGGGCGCCGCCTGGGCGATGGCGTAGAGGTGGGTAAAGGTGGTGTCGTCGAGCCAGTGATGGTTTTCGACGACGACGCGGTGCATTTCCGGCAGCAGCGCCGTGGCGCCACCGAAGGCGACGAAGGAGAGCAACGCGAATTCGAGGAAAAGTTCGCCGGCGACGCTCATTTTCGGCCCAGCTTCCAGTAGGCGACACCGCCGGAGAGCAGCAGCCCGGCGATCATCACGCTGGGCAGCGGCCAGCGCAGCCAAGCAATGGCCGCTACGGTCAACGCCGTAAAAGGCAGGGAAACGGGCTTGTCCTTGAGCGCCGTCCCCATGCGCCAGGCCATCGCGAAGAGCAGGCCGCAACCAACGGCGGCAATGCCGCGCAACATCGACTGGGCGACCGGCAGGCTGCCGTAGCGGTCGTAGAGCAGCGCCAGCAGCAGCACGATGGCGAGCGGGCCGGCGAGCAGGCCGAGCGGCGCGACGATGGCGCCGGCGACGCCCTGATAACGCTTGCCGACGACGACCGCCAGATTGATGACGTTTGGGCCAGGCAGGAACTGGCAGAGGCCGAGCTGGGTATTGAACTCATCGGGTGTCATCCAGCGTTTTTCCTCGACCAGCATGCGCCGGGCAAAAGGCAGCACGCCGCCGAAGCCGGACAGCCCCACCGAGGAAAAGCCCAAAAAAAGCGCCCGGAGGTCCGGGCGGCTTTGGGGTTCGGGGGCTGTTGCGGTCAACGTCGTTTCCGGGTCAATTTTCGAGACGGAATTCGGCTGACCTGGCATGCGCCGGCAGGCCTTCGCCGTGGGCGAGCGTCAAAGCGATGCGACCCAGCGTTTGGGCGCCGGCTTTCGACACCTTGATCAGGCTTGTCCGCTTCTGGAAATCATAGACGCCGAGCGGCGACGAGAAGCGCGCGCTGCCCGAAGTCGGCAGCACGTGGTTCGGGCCGGCGCAATAGTCACCGAGCGATTCCGAGGTGTAGTGGCCGATGAAGATGGCGCCGGCGTGATGAATCCTGGCGACCCAAGGATCGGGATCGGCCAGCGCCAGTTCGAGGTGTTCAGGCGCGACGCGGTTGGCGATGGCGCAGGCCTCTTCGAGATCTCGGACGAGTATCAGCGCGCCACGGTTGGTCAGCGAGGTCTCGATGACTTCGCGCCGCGGCATGGTCGGCAGCAGCTTCTCGATGCTGGCCTGGACGCGGTCGATATAGGCGGCGTCGGTGCAGATCAGGATCGACTGCGCCAGTTCGTCGTGCTCGGCCTGCGAGAAGAGGTCCATCGCCACCCAGTCCGGGTCGCTGGAACCGTCGGCCACCACCAGGATTTCCGACGGGCCGGCCACCATGTCGATGCCGACGATCCCGAACACCCGGCGCTTGGCGCAGGCGACATAGGCGTTGCCGGGGCCGACGATCTTGTCGACCTGCGGCACGCTCTGCGTGCCATAGGCCAGCGCGCCGACGGCCTGGGCGCCGCCGATGGTGAACACGCGGTCGACGCCGGCCAGGCAGGCCGCCGCCAGGACCAGCTGGTTGTGCTCACCGCCCGGCGTCGGAACGACCATGATCAGTTCCTTGACGCCTGCCACCTTGGCCGGAATCGCGTTCATCAGCACCGACGACGGGTAAGCCGCCTTGCCGCCCGGCACGTAGAGGCCGACGCGGTCGAGCGGTGTGATCATCTGGCCGAGCAGTGTGCCGTCGGCCTCGGTATACGACCAGCCTTCCATCTTCTGCCGCTCATGGTAGGCCTTGACGCGGGTCGCCGCGGCTTCGAGGGCGGCACGGCGGTCGGCCGGCAGGCCGTCAAGGGCCTTCTGCATTTCGGCCTTGGACAGCTCCAGATCGGCCATGGACGCGGCCGTCAGGCGATCGAACCTGTTGGTGTATTCGACGATGGCGGCATCGCCGCGCGCCTTGACGTCGGCCAGAATGCCGGCGACCGTGCGTTCGATGCCTTCATCGGCCGCCGCCTCGAAGGCGAGCAGCGCATCCATTTTTGCCTTGAAATCGGCGTCGACCGTAGCAAGTCGTTTGATTGCGACCATAGGATTACTTCTCCACCGCCTGGGCAAAGGCGTCGATGATCGGTTGCAAAGTCTCGCGCTTGACCTTCAGCGAGGCCTGATTGACGACGAGGCGCGAGGAAATGTCCATGATGTGCTCGCAGGCGACCAACTTGTTGGCCTTCAGCGTGCCGCCGGTGGACACCAGATCGACGATGGCATCGGCCAGGCCGGCCAGCGGCGCCAGCTCCATAGAGCCGTAGAGCTTGATCAGGTCGATATGGACGCCCTTGGCGGCGAAATGTTCGCGCGCCGTCTTGGTATATTTCGACGCCACCTTGAGGCGGGCGCCCTGGCGGACGGCGTTGTCGTAATCGAAGCCTTCGGGAATGGCGACCATCATCCGGCACTTGGCGATCTTCAGGTCGAGCGGCGCGTAGAGGCCCTCGCCGCCATGCTCGATCAGCACGTCCTTGCCGGCCACGCCGATGTCTGCCGCGCCATACTGCACGTAGGTCGGCACGTCGGTGGCGCGGACGATGACCACCCGCACGTTCGGCTGATTGGTCTCGATGATCAGCTTGCGCGAGGTTTCCGGGTTCTCGGTCGGCACAATCCCCGCTGCCGCCAGCAGCGGCAGGGTTTCGTCAAAGATGCGGCCCCTGGAGAGAGCGATGGTGATGGTCGTCACGGGGAGTCTCGTGAGAAAAGACCAATTTTACTGCAAAGCAGCAAAGCGGCCATGCACGCTGCTAGGTCCCCGCATGTGAACCACAAGGGATATGGCCGAAGGCCACGCCGCCGTCGCCGGCGGATCCGGCGACATAACGAAAAAAGCCCGGCAAGCCGGGCTTTCTGACTCAGACTGCGCCGGACTTATTCAGCCGGACGGATGTTTGCAGCCTGCTTGCCCTTCGGGCCAACGACGACGTCGAAAGTCACCTTCTGGTTCTCGGCCAGGGTCTTGAAACCGTTGCCTTGAATGGCGGAGAAGTGAGCGAAGAGATCTTCGCCGCCTTCAGACGGGGAGATAAAACCAAAACCCTTGGAGTCGTTGAACCACTTGACGGTACCAGTTGCCATTTATAGCTTCCTTGGAAAAAATTAACGGGTTTTCACCCAACAAAAATACGAGAACCAAGACCGAGGAGCTGACAAACCGTGGTACGGCGCAGGAACAAAACACTGCCTGGAAATCCCGAGCGTTCAGTATGGCGTACGGAATCAATAATGCAAAGCAATTTTTGGGGATTTTCCGGCTTTGGCAGCCGCCGACCGCGGAAACCAGGCCAATTCAGCGTGGAAACAACGGAAGTCAGTGAATGCGCCTGGCCAGCGCGCCAAGCTTCGCGAGTTTTTCCTCGATTCGCTCGTAACCACGATCGAGGTGATAGATGCGGTCGATCAGCGTTTCGCCATGCGCTACCAGGCCCGCAATCACCAGCGAGGCCGAAGCGCGCAGATCGGTAGCCATCACCGTTGCCCCCTCGAGATGGTCGACACCACGGACGATGGCGTTGCTGCCTTCGATCTGGATGTCGGCTCCGAGGCGTGCCAGTTCATTGGCGTGCATGAAGCGGTTCTCGAAAATGGTTTCACGGATGGTCGCGACGCCTTCGGCCACCGTATTGATCGCCATGAACTGCGCCTGCATGTCGGTCGGAAATGCGGGGTACGGCGCCGTGCGCAGACTGACCGCATTCAGCCGCTGCGGCGCCTGGAGGCGAATCGCGTCGCGTTCCACCGTGACTTCACAACCGGCATCCATCAGCTTGTCAACCACGGCATCGAGGTAGGCGGCCGAGGTCCGGACCAGCCGGATATCACCGCCGGTGGCGGCGGCGGCGCACAGGTAGGTTCCGGTCTCGATGCGGTCGGGCATGATCGCGTGGGTCGCGCCGTGCAGTCGGTCGACGCCCTGGATGCGGATGACGTCGGTGCCGGCGCCGGAAATGCGGGCACCCATGCTGACTAGGCAGTTGGCCAGATCAACAACTTCCGGCTCGCGCGCGGCGTTCTCGATGATGGTCTCGCCCACGGCCAGGCAGGCGGCCATCATCAGGTTTTCGGTGCCAGTTACGGTGACCATGTCGGTGCAGATGCGCGCTCCCTTCAGCCGGATCGCCTTGGCATGGACATAGCCCTGCTCGACCGTGATTTCGGCCCCCATGGCCTGCAGGCCCCTGATGTGCTGATCGACCGGCCGGGCGCCGATGGCGCAACCGCCGGGCAACGATACCCGCGCCTCGCCGCAACGGGCGACCAGGGGGCCGAGCACCAGAATCGAGGCGCGCATGGTCTTGACCATCTCGTAGGAGGCGACCGGATTGTTTAACCCGCCGCCGTTGAGGGCTAGGCCATCGACGCCGTCCATGGTGACGCCGACGCCCATGTCGCCGAGCAGGCGCAGCATGGTCGAAATGTCGTTGAGATGCGGCACGTTGGTCAGGTGCAGCGGACCGGCGGTGAGCAGCGAGGCGCAGAGAATCGGCAGCGCGGCATTCTTGGCGCCGGAAATGGCAACTTCTCCGGAAAGGGCTCTACCCCCCTGAATCAGCAACTTATCCACGCTGTGCGCTCCATTCTTCGGGGGTCAGGGTCTTGAAAGATATGGCGTGCAGCTCGCCGCTGGCCAGCTTTTCCCTGAGTGTTCGATAGACGTGCTGCTGCCGCTGCACGCGGTTCATCCCGGTGAACTCCGCGCTGACCACGATGGCCGCGAAGTGCTGCCCATCGCCGTCGAGGGCGAGATGTTCGCAGGTCATCCCGGCGCGAATGAGTTCCTTGATCTGATCGGGGTGCATAGGTTGGTCAGGCCCTCAGTTTCCAGCCACGCTTGAGCAGGCTCAGCGTGAGCAGAGAGACGGCGGCGAAGCAGGCGAAGACAACGCCCAGGCTGATTTCCGGTGTGATGTCGGAGACACCGAAAAAGCCGTAACGGAAGCCGTCGATCATGTAAAAGACGGGATTGTAATGCGACACGCGCTGCCAGAAGACAGGCAAGCTGTGGATCGAGTAAAAAACGCCCGAGAGCATGGTCAGCGGCATGATCAGAAAGTTCTGGAACGCCGCCAACTGGTCGAACTTCTCGGCCCAGAGTCCGGCCAGCATGCCCAGCGCGCCGAGAATCGCGCCACCGAGGACGGCGAATGCGAGCACCCAGAGCGGTGCGACGATGTTGAATTCGACAACCCAGACCGTCGCGGCCAGCACGCCGACCCCGACCATCAGGCCGCGCGCCAGCGAGGCCAGCACATAGGCAGCGAAGAAGGCGCCGTAAGGAATGGGCGGCAGCAGGACAAAAATGATCGACCCGGTGATCTTGGCCTGGATCAGGCTCGACGAGGAGTTGGCAAAGGCATTCTGCAGCACCTGCATCATCACCAGGCCTGGTATCAGGAAGCTGGTGTAGCGCACGCCATGCACCTGGACATGATCGTCGAGAACGTGACCGAAGATCAGCAGATAGAGCAGTGCCGTCAGCACCGGCGCGGCAACGGTCTGGAAGGCGACCTTCCAGAAGCGCAGCAACTCCTTGTAGAAAAGCGTCCAGAATCCGATCACTGCCTCATCGTCCGCACGAAGACATCCTCGAGCGTACCGCCGGGATGCGCCGCGATCAGGTTGGCCGTGGTATCGAGCGCGATGATCCTTCCCTGCTTCATCAACGCAATCCGCCCGCACAGCGCCTCGGCTTCCTCGAGATAATGCGTGGTAAGGATGATGGTGTGCCCCTCGCCGTTAAGACGGCGCACGAACTGCCACAAGCCTTGGCGCAGTTCGACGTCGACGCCCGCCGTCGGCTCGTCGAGGACGATCACCGGCGGCTTGTGCACCAGCGCCTGGGCAACCAGCACGCGGCGCTTCATGCCGCCCGACAGGCGGCGCATGTTCACGTTGGCCTTGCCGGTCAGGTCGAGGTTTTCAAGGATTTCATCGATCCATGCCTCGTTGTTGCGGATGCCGAAATAGCCGGACTGGATCCTCAGGGACTCGCGTACCGAGAAAAACGGGTCGAAGACCAGTTCCTGCGGCACGACCCCGAGAAGGCTCCGCGCCGCCCGGTAATCCCGGACGACATCGTGACCGAGCACCGAGAGCCTGCCGGAATCGGCGCGCACCAGACCAGCCAGCGTCGAGATGAGCGTCGTCTTGCCGGCACCGTTCGGCCCGAGCAGGCCGAAAAATTCACCCTCGCCGATTTCGAGCGAAACGCCAGCCAGCGCCTGCAGCGCACCGAAATTCTTGACCACGTCAACAATGGAAACAGCGGCAGTCATGAAGCAATGGCCCCTCAGACGAGGGGCAGCAACTCGGTGAGGCCGTAGAGCTCCGCCAGCGAGCGCACACCCGCCGGAATATGGGCAAATCTGACGGTTGACCGCGACCGGCTGGCGACACGCAACCAGCCGAGCATCACGGCAATGGCCGACGAATCGGCATCGCCGACCTGCTTGAGATCGAATATCTGTTCGCCCGGCTGCAAAGCGGAACGGCCGGCGTCGAGCAGGCCGCGGGCGTTGGCCATGACCATCGGCACCTTGACCACAAGGCGTTGCGCCTCACGCCCGATCATTTTCCGTCGGCCTTGGCGCTGCCGCCCTGAAGCGACTTGTTCTTGGCCGCGATCGCCGCGATCAGGCCGTCGATGCCGCCGCTGCGCACTTCCTGCGCAAACTGGTCGCGATAATTGGTGACCAGGCTGATGCCGGCGACGACCACATCGAAGACCTTCCAGCCGGTATCAGCCTTCTCCAGATTGTAGTCAATCTGGACGGGCTTCGATCCTGGCTGGATGACTTCGGTACGGACCAGCACCTCGCCGTCGCCAGGATTCATTTTGAACGGCTTGTAAACGATCTTCTGATTCTTGTAGCTGGTCAGGGCATTCGAATAGGTGCGCACCAGCAGGGTCTTGAACTCGGCAGTCAGTTGCTGCTGCTGGCCCGGGGACGCCTTCTTCCAGTCCTTGCCCACCGCCAGCGCGGTCATGTGCCGGAAGTCGAAGTGCGGCAACACCTTCTGATCAACCAGTTCGACGGCCTTCTGCGTGCTGCCGTTCTGAATGTCCCGGTCCTTGCGGACAATTTCCAGGACCTCCTCGGTCACCCTCTTGACCAGCACGTCCGGCGCGTCCTGGGCGAGAGCCGGGGAAGCGAGCAGCACGGCAAAAACGAGGGAAATCAGCTTATTCATCATTGTTTTCAATCCAGTACATCCTCGAGCCGCGGCGGGCGACCATCAAAAATCTGGTTGCGCCGGCGCTGCAGATAGGCGTCGCGTACATAGGCATACTTGTCGAGCGCCGCTTCCTCGACCACCTTGTCGGACGGCAGGAGGCTGGCGCGGACATCGACGAAGCCCAATGCCAAAAGGCTGTTGCGGGCGGCAACCGACTTGTTGAGCGTATACCAGGTGGGATCGGTATAGGAATCGACGACCCAGCCGCCGGTGTCGCGCACCGTACGCGGCCCAAGAATCGGCCAGAACAGGAAGTTGCTGTCGTCCCACCCCCAGACGGCCAGCGTCTGTCCGAAATCTTCATCATGCTTCTCGAGGCCCAGTTCGCTGGCAACGTCGAAGAGACCGAAGATGCCGACAGTCGAATTGATCAGCAGCCGCCCAAGGTCGTTCCCGGCGTCCGCCAACTTGCCCTGCAAGGCGTTGTTCAGGACATTGCGAACATCGGCGATGTTGCCGAAGAAGCTGCCGACGCCCGCCTTGGCCGGTAATGGCACCACAAAGTCGTAGGCCTGCGCCACCGGCTTGACGAGGACCGTGTCGAGGCCTTCATTGACCGCGAACATGCCCCGATTGAAGCCCTCGAGCGGATCGTGCGCGGTCTCCTCGGCCAATGCCGGTCCGCCATGCGCAATCGTGCCGGCCACCAGAAAGCCGATACCGGCAAACCTCTTCCATGTCATGAGATTATCCGTCATTTCGTTTCCTGTCCTTCCGCTGCCTTGTTGAAGAGGAACTGGCTGATCAGTTTCTCCAGAACCACCGCCGACTGCGTCTTGGTCACCGTATCGCCCGCCTTGAGCATTCTGTCATCGCCGCCGACATCGAAGCCGATGAACTGCTCGCCGAGCAGGCCCGACGTATAGATGGCCGCGAAGGTGTCCCTGGGAAAACGATAGCGCCCGTCGATGTCCATGGTCACCACCGCTTCGTAGGTCGCCGGATCGAACCTGATATCGGCAATTCGCCCGACGCGAACCCCCGCGCTCTTGACCGGCCCCCGCACCTTCAGCCCTCCGATATTATCAAAGCGCGCCTGCAGCGTGTATGTTTCGGACAGATGCCCCGACGCAAGGTTGCCAACTTTCAGCGCCAGAAACAGAAAGGCGGCAATGCCGATTGCCACGAAAATGCCGACCCAGAGGTCGAGTACGGTACGGTTCATGAAGTTCCCCGAAACATGAACGAAGTCAGAACGAAATCCAGTGCCAGGATGGCCAGCGCGGAAGTCACGACGGTGCGCGTGATCGCGCGCGAAACTCCCTCCGCCGTCGGCACCGAATCGTAGCCTTCGAAAACGGCAATTAGCGAAACCGCGATGCCGAAGACAAAACTCTTGATGACGCCATTCCAGACATCGTAGCGAAAATCGACCCCGGACTGCATCTGCGACCAGAAGGCTCCGTCGTCGACGCCGATAAAGACGACGCCGATCAGCCACCCGCCAAGCACGCCCATGGCGGAAAACAATGCAGCCAGCAGCGGCATCGAGACGACGCCGCCCCAGAAGCGCGGCGCGACGACGCGGGCAATCGGGTTGACCGCCATGATGTCCATCGCCTTCAACTGTTCGGTCGCCTTCATCAGCCCGATTTCCGCGGTTACCGACGAGCCGGCACGCGACGCGAAGAGCAGCGCCGCCACCACCGGACCCAGTTCGCGGGTAAGCGACAGTGCGACGAGGACGCCGAGCGCCTCGGTCGACCCATAGCGCTGCAGCGTTTCATAGCCCTGCAGGCCAAGCACGAGGCCGACGAACAACCCGGAAACGATGATGATCAGCAGCGACAGCACACCGCTGAAATAGATCTCGCGCAGAGTCAGCGGCAGACGGCGAAACGACGGACCCGAGTAGCGGAGCACGGCAACCAGGAAGCGCGCGGCAAATCCGAGGCGCCAGATGCGGTCGACCACGACGTGACCCAGTTTTCTGATTGACGACACCGACTCAGCCATGGGCGCGACTGCCGAGGAATTCGCGCACGATTGTCGGTGCCGGATAGTCGAAGCGCACCGGTCCCTCAACTTCGGCATGCACGAACTGGTGAACGAACGGGTCGGTGGAGCCACGGATTTCGTCCGGCGTCCCTTCGGCGACGATCCTGCCCTGCGATACGAAATAAATGTAGTCGACGATCATCAACGACTCATGCACGTCGTGCGTCACCATGATCGAGGTTGCGCCGAGCGCGTCGTTCAGCTTGCGGATCAACTGGCCGATCACACCCAGCGCGATCGGATCGAGCCCGGCGAACGGCTCGTCGTACATCACCAGCATCGGGTCGAGCGCCACCGCGCGGGCCAGCGCTACGCGGCGTGCCATGCCGCCGGACAGTTCAGCCGGCATCAGTGCGTGTGCGCCACGTAAGCCAACGGCTTCCAGCTTCATCAGGACCAGGTCGCGGATCATCTCTTCCGAGAGGTCGGTATGCTCGCGCAGGGGAAACGCGACATTGTCGAAGACCGTCATGTCGGTAAACAGGGCGCCGAACTGGAACAGCATGCCCATCTTGCGGCGCAGGCCGTAGAGTTCGGCATGCGACATCTCCGACACGCGCTGGTCCCCGAGGCGCACCATGCCGCCGGTCGGCCGCAACTGGCCGCCAATGCAGCGCAGCAGCGTGGTCTTGCCGCAGCCCGACCCGCCCATGATGGCCACCACGCTGCCGCGCGGGATCTTCATGTTGATCCCGGCCAGCACTGGCCGCCCGTCATAGCTGAAATGCAGATCCTGGATATCGACCAGAATGTCTTCCGACAAAATCGCACCCTCAGAAGCAAACTGAAGATTTTATCAGAATCGCGGGCCATTACCCTGGCGTCGCATCGCTATAATTGCATGAGATATTCTCGAAAAATTACCCCACACCCTTGTCGAACAAGCCCCTGCTCCTCATCGTCGATGACGACCCGCTGGTCAGCGATGCCTTGAGCCATGCTTTCGCGGCGGAATTCGACGTCGTGACCAGTCACGCCCGGCCGCATTGCCTGGCGCTGCTTAGGCAATTGCGCCAGACGCCGCAGCTAGCCCTGGTCGATCTCGGGCTGCCACCCCTGCCGCACCGCCCCGACGAGGGTTTCGCGCTGATCGGTGACCTGCTGGCCCATGCGCCGGAGATGAAGATCATCGTCCTTTCCGGTCAGAACGGCGAGGACAATGCTCGCCATGCGCGCACTCTGGGGGCCGTCGAATTCGTCGGCAAGCCGTGCGACCCGGGCCATCTGCTGACCCTGCTGCGTCAGGCGCTGGCGTTCTCCGACAGCGCCCCGCAAACCGGCAGTACTACAGGGCTGATCGGCGAGAGCCTGCCGATGCAACGTCTGCGCCTGCAGCTGGCGCAGTACGCCAACCTGAGCTTTCCGGTGCTGATCGAGGGGGAATCGGGCAGCGGCAAGGACGTCGTCGCCAGCCGCTGCCTGCACCAGCAGACAGAGCGGCAGGATCAGCCGTTTCTCGCGCTCAACTGCGCGGCGATCTCCCCCAGCCTGCTCGAACCCACCCTCTTTGGCCATGCCCGCGGCGCCTTCACCGGGGCCGCAACGGCGAAGGGGGGCTATTTCGAGGAAGCCGGCGAAGGCACGCTGTTCCTCGACGAGATCGGCGAACTGCCATCCGACCTCCAGCCGAAGCTGCTGCGCGTGCTGGAAAACGGCGAATACCAGCGCGTCGGCGAAACCCAGACCCGCACCTCGAAGGCGCGCATCGTCGCCGCCACCAACCGCGACCTGCGCCAGGAGATCAAGGCCGGGCGCTTCCGCGCCGACCTCTATCACCGGCTATCGGTCTTTACCGTCAGCGTCCCGCCGCTGCGCGACATGGGCCGCGACCGCCTGCTTCTGCTCGATCATTTCCGCAGACTGTATGCCGCGCAGGCCCAATGCCAGCCATTTGCGCTCGATCCGGCTGCCGAAGCGCTATGGCTGGGGTACGGCTTCCCGGGCAACGTGCGCGAATTGCGCAACATCGTCATCCGCCTCACCGCCCGCCACCCCGGGCAGGTAGTGGTGCCTGATCAACTGCTGGCCGAATTCGATACTTCCGACGACGTCGACCGCAGCAGTCGGGCCGCGGTGGTCGAGAACAATCACGAACAGCGCCTGCAGGCGGCACTGAAGCATCTGCAGACGGCCGCCCGCATCGACCTCGACGCGACACTGGCTGCCTGGGAGCGCAGCTACATCGAAGCCGCTCTCGAACTGTGCGCTGGCAACGTCAGTTGCGCTTCCCGCCACCTCGGCATCAACCGCACCACGCTTTACAACCGCATGGAAAACTGGCGTCGTTCATGAGCCTCTATCTCGAGCATTTCGGGCTGCGCGAACCGCCTTTCCGCATCACGCCGCATACCGACTTTTTCTTCACCGGCGCCAACCGCGGCCCGACGCTCGACGCGCTGATTTACGCCATCACCCAGGACGAGGGCATCGTCAAGGTCACCGGCGAGGTCGGCAGCG
>ERZ724513.1085-NODE-1085-length-13717-cov-9.094422_pt1 | contig 13717 bp, 12 predicted proteins | sample MGYA00376046_ERZ724513 | MGnify/ENA primary metagenome ERZ724513 (study PRJEB28724, sample SAMN07190883) | activated sludge metagenome | isolation source: activated sludge of sewage treatment plant in Hong Hong | place: Hong Kong | collected 2016-03-17 ... | reverse complement strand
GCGGCGCCGCGGCGATGGCCGCCTGGGCGGTCGGGGGCAGCACCCGCAACAGGTCGTTGAACTGACGCACGGTGCGCAGCCCCTCGTCCCACTGCGCGCGGGTGCTCGAGATCGGCATGGACAGCAGCGTCCAGTTCTCCTCGTTCCACATGATTTCGGCGCAATCCGGCGCGGTGTGGGCGAAGGTCACCATCCGGCGGTCACAGGCGCGGCGGGCGGCGTCGAGATTGGTGGCGTAGACCATCCGCGGACCGATGGCGCCCAGCAGCCAGATGTCGTCCTCGCGGGGTTCCTTCACGCCCTTGAGCCGCAGATCGATGACCACATTGGTGCCGACCTTGCGGTGCAGGGCGATCACGGTCGACACGTCGTCGAGGTCGAAGACGTAGACCGCCTCACCGCGGATCTGGCCGAGCACGACATTGCGCGCGGTGACGTCACCCACGGTGGACATCACGCCGCGTTTCCACCGGCTCAGGATCTCCGTCGACTCGGTTTCGTAGTCGAATCCGTGCGACCGCGCCCACGACTTGCGCCGGCGGCCCAGACCACGCCGACGGTCGATGTCGACGTACAGCAGCGCCGCCGCACCCACGAAACAGAGTGCGGACAGCGTTAACCAGAGCGGAACCATTGCGGACAGCCTATCTGGTAGACGGCCGGAAGCGAGAACGACTGCAGGTCACAACCGCGTCACAGCGTCCGGATAGGCCGGCCGGCGGCCGTCAGCCCAGGATCAGGCTGTCGCCGTCCGGGCTGACGTTCACCGGCACGGTGTCGCCGTCGTGGACCTCGCCGGCCAGCAGCATCTTGGCCAGCTGGTCGCCGATCGCCTGCTGCACCAGGCGACGCAGCGGACGGGCGCCGTAGACCGGGTCGAACCCGCGTTCGGCCAGCCACTGCTTTGCCGGCAGCGACACCTCCAGCGTCAACCGGCGCTGCGCCAGCCGCTTCTGCAGCTGGGCCAGCTGGATGTCGACGATCTGGACGAGTTCGTCGGGGTGCAGTGGCTCGAAGATCAGCACGTCGTCGAGACGGTTGATGAACTCCGGCTTGAACGCCGCGCGGACCGCGGCCATCACCTGCTCCTCGGTGCCGCCGGACCCCAGGTTCGACGTGAGGATCAGGATGGTGTTGCGGAAGTCGACCGTGCGCCCCTGGCCGTCGGTCAACCGGCCCTCGTCGAGCACCTGCAACAGCACGTCGAACACGTCCGGGTGGGCCTTCTCGACCTCGTCGAACAGCACCACCGTGTAGGGCCGGCGGCGCACCGACTCGGTCAGCTGACCGCCCTGGTCGTAGCCGATGTAGCCGGGGGGCGCACCGACCAGCCGGGCCACCGAGTGCTTCTCGCCGTACTCGCTCATGTCGATGCGGGTCATCGCGCGCTCGTCGTCGAACAGGAAGTCCGCCAACGCTTTTGCCAGCTCCGTCTTACCGACACCGGTGGGGCCGAGGAACAGGAACGAGCCCGTCGGGCGGTTCGGGTCGGCGACGCCGGCCCGGCTGCGGCGCACCGCGTCGGACACCGCCGCCACGGCCTTCTTCTGGCCGACGACCCGCTTGCCCAGCTCGTCTTCCATCCGCAGCAGCTTGGCGGTCTCGCCCTCCATCAGCCGCCCGGCCGGGATGCCGGTCCAGGCCGCCACCACGTCGGCGACGTCGTCGGGTCCGACCTCCTCCTTGAGCATGACGTCCTCGCGGGCCTCGGCCTGCGGGATCGCCGCGTCGAGCTTCTTCTCGATCTCCGGGATTCGCCCGTACCGCAGCTCGGCGGCCTTGGCCAGGTCGCCGTCGCGCTCGGCCCGGTCGGCCTCACCGCGCAGCGTCTCGAGTTGCTCCTTGAGTTCGCGGACGACGTCGATGGCGTTCTTCTCGTTCTGCCACCGGGTGGTCAGCTCGGCCAGCTTCTCCTTGCGGTCGGCCAGTTCCGAGCGCAGCTTCTCCAGGCGTTCCTTGGAGGCTTCGTCCTCTTCCTTGGCGAGCGCCATCTCCTCGATCTCGAGGCGACGCACGACGCGCTCCACCTCGTCGATCTCGACGGGCCGCGAGTCGATCTCCATCCGCAGCCGCGAGGCGGCCTCGTCGACCAGGTCGATCGCCTTGTCCGGCAGGAACCGGCTGGTGATGTAGCGGTCGCTCAACGCGGCGGCGGCCACCAGTGCCGAGTCGGTGATGCGCACACCGTGGTGCACCTCGTAGCGGTCCTTGAGGCCGCGCAGGATGCCGACGGTGTCCTCGACGGACGGTTCGCCGACCAGCACCTGCTGGAAGCGGCGCTCCAGGGCGGCGTCCTTCTCGATGTACTTGCGGTACTCGTCCAGCGTGGTCGCGCCGACCAGGCGCAGCTCGCCGCGGGCCAGCATCGGCTTGATCATGTTGCCGGCGTCCATCGCGCCTTCGCCGGTGGCGCCGGCGCCGACGATGGTGTGGAGCTCGTCGATGAAGGTGATGATCTGCCCGGCGGAGTTCTTGATGTCGTCGAGGACGGCCTTGAGGCGCTCCTCGAACTCACCGCGGTACTTGGCGCCGGCCACCATGGACCCCAGGTCCAGGGAGATGACGGTCTTGTCGCGCAGGCTCTCGGGGACGTCGCCGGCGACGATGCGCTGGGCCAGGCCCTCGACGATCGCGGTCTTGCCGACGCCGGGCTCACCGATGAGCACCGGGTTGTTCTTGGTACGCCGGGACAGCACCTGGATGACGCGCCGGATCTCGGTGTCGCGGCCGATGACCGGGTCCAGCTTGCCTTCCCGGGCCCGGGCGGTCAGGTCGGTGGAGTACTTCTCCAGCGCCTGGTAGCTGCCCTCGGGGTCGGGGCTCGTGACGCGTGCGCTGCCGCGGACCTTGACGAACGCCTCGCGCAGGGCTTCCGGGGAGGCGCCGTGCCCGGTGAGCAGTTTGGCGACGTCGGAGTCGCCGCTGGCCAGGCCGTACAGCAGGTGCTCGGTGGAGACGTATTCGTCGTCCATCTCGGTGGCCAGGTTCTGCGCGGCGGTGACGGCGGCGATCGACTCGCGGCTCAGCTGCGGGGTGGAATTGGCGCCGCTGGCGCTGGGCAACCGGTCGATGAGGCGCTGGGCCTCGGTCCGGATGGTCGCGGGATCGACTCCGACCGCCTCGAGCAGTGGCGCGGCGATACCGTCGTTCTGCGTCAGCAACGCCATCAGCAGGTGGGCGGGCATGATCTGCGGGTTGCCGGCGGTAGTGGCCGCCTGCAACGCCGACGTCAACGCGGCCTGGGTCTTCGTGGTCGGGTTGAACGAGTCCACGACGCCTCCGTTTCCATAGAGAAGGGGCCATCCGATGGCCCCACAAATGCTTGTCGCCTTGTCCAGCGCCGTCAAGGTTGAGTCTATTCCACTCAACCCTGATTTTTTTCCAGCCTCGGGGCATTCTCGTGCCCTATCGAACATATGATCGAACGATGGCCGGGATGAAGCCGATCGGATACAACGGCCAACCGCTGCGCGACCCGTTCCGCACGGTCCGGCCGGCCGTGCCGGTCCTGATCGACTTGACCGTGTTGTTCCCCCGCCGCCCACACCGGGACGGTCACTACCACCCGCACGGGTTGCAGTTGCACAAGGTCGTCGAAGGCACGTTGAGCTGCTGGGGAGTATGCGAACAGGGCGACTGGTGGGGCCTGGTGACCTACGAGATCGCCTACGGCCCGCGCCGCAAGGCCGTCACGCACTGGGTGCCGGCCTTCGTCCTGCGGCCGAAGGGCGGCGGCCGGTTGCCGTGAGATTCCGACGGCAGTTGCTACGTTGCCTGGATGGAGACCAGCACATCTCTGGAACTGACCGAGATCATCCCGCTGGCCCTGGTGATCGCGCTGTCACCGCTGTCGATCATCCCCGCGGTGCTGATCCTGCAGTCCCCGCGGCCACGGCCCAGCGGCCTGGCCTTCCTGGCGGGTTGGGTGTGCGGTCTGACCGCGCTGACGGCGGTGTTCATCGGCGCCTCGAACCTGGTCGCCCAACGTTCCGGCCATCCGCCGCTGTGGAGCTACTGGACCCGGGTGGCCGTGGGCGCGGCGCTGATCGTGTGGGGCGTCTACCGCTGGCTGACCCGACACGGCAGTGCCCACGAAATACCCGGAACCAAACACCTGACCGAGGCCGGACCGGCCAAGGCACTGACCATCGGCGCCGCACTGACGGCCCTCAACCCCAAGGTCCTGTTCATCTGCCTGGCCGCGGGCCTGGCCATCGGAGCGTCCGGCATCGGCAGCGAAAAGTACTGGGTGGCAGTCGTTTTCGTCGCCGTGTCCGCATCCACGGTCGCGCTGCCCATCCTGGCCTACGCGGTGTCCGGAGAGCAGCTGGAACCCGCCCTCGCGCGGGTCGGCGCCTGGATGGAGAAGCACAGCGCCGCGTTGATGGCCGCGATCCTGGTGATCATCGGCCTCATGGTGCTCTACAAGGGCGTTCACGGCCTGTAAGCAACGCGTCAGCAACCCCTATGATCTGGCCCTGTGGGGCTCGAAGACCGCGAAGCGCTGGAGGTGATTCTCGGCGCCCTGCGTGGACCCGGCGCCGATGTCATCGTCGCCCACTTCTACACCTGCTGGTTTGCCATCGACCCGACGGTGCGCGACCTGTTTCCGGCGTCCATGAACGATCAGCGGGCGGTTTTCACCAAGGTCCTCGACTGGGTGATCGGCGAGTTCGTCGCGCAGCGCGCCGACGCGCCCGTCGCCTTCCTGAGCCAGCTCGGCCGCGACCACCGCAAGTACGGTGTCACCCCCGAGCAGTACACCAGTCTCGCCACCGCCCTGTACGCGACACTGCAGGCCGAGCTCGGCCAGAAATGGACGCCGCGCGTCGACGCCGCGGGCAAACAGGCGATCAACTTCATGACGGCGGTGATGCGCGGCGCCGCCGAGGCCGAGCCGGGCCCGGCCTACTGGGACGGAACCGTCGTCGACCATCAGCGGGTGTCCCGCGACCTGACCGTGGTGCGGATGAAGCTCGATCAGCCGATGCCGTACCTGCCCGGTCAGTACGTGAACGCCCAGATCCCGCAGTGCCCGCGCCGGTGGCGGCTGCTGTCGCCGGCCATTCCCGCGCAGGACGACGGCGGGATCGAGTTCCACGTCCGCGCTGTTCCCGGTGGCCTGTTCAGCACGGCGATCGTCAACGAGACGACAGTGGGCGACCGCTGGCGGCTGGCCAGTCCGCACGGCGCGCTGGAGGTGGACCGCGACGGCGGCGACGTGTTGATGGTGGCGGGCAGCACCGGCGTGGCGCCGCTGCGCGCGCTCATCATGGACTTGGCCCGATTCGGGACCAATCCGCGGGTGCACCTGTTCTTCGGGGCGCGCTATGCCTGTGAGCTCTACGACCTGCGCACCCTGTGGCAGATCGCCGCGCACAACCCGTGGCTGTCGGTCACGCCGGTGGCGGAGTTCCCCGACCCGGTCTGGGCCACCGACTACCCGGACGTGCAACCGCCCCGCGGACTGCACGTGTTGGAGCGCGGCCGGCTGCCCGAGGTGGTGACGCGCTACGGCGCTTGGGGTGACCGCCAGATCCTGATCTGCGGCGGGCCGGACATGGTTCGGGCGACGCGCGCGGCGCTGATCGCCAAAGGCGCACCGCCGGAACGTATTCAGCACGATCCGCTGCCCTGACCCGCCGACCGCCATAGCCTGTTGGTGCCCAGCAGGTGACTTTCGTCACTGTTGTGCCCCGTCTCGTCACGAAACGATGGCACGGGTAACGCGGAACACCTGGAGGCAACCGCCGTGGAGATCATCCACAAGACCTCGGCCGACCTGCGCGTCGAACCGAACCTGCGCGACTACGAGCACACCCGGGCGGAGTTCGCCTGGTCGGATGTGCCGGAGCTGTGCGAGGGCATGGGCGGCGCGGGATGCAATCTCGCCTACGCGGCCGTCGACCGGCACGCCGACGGCCCCAACGCGTCACGCACCGCGCTGCGATTCGTCGAGGACACCGGCGGCACCGGCGACCTCGTCACCAAAGACGTCAGCTACGCCGAACTGGGCCGGCTGACCCGCACGTTCACCAACGTGCTGCGGTCGCTGGGCATCGGCAAGGGCGACCGAGTCTTCCTGATCATGGGCCGGGTTCCCGAGTTGTACGTCAGCATGCTGGGCGCGCTGCGCAATGGCAGCGTGGTCTCGCCGCTGTTCTCGGCGTTCGGGCCGGAGCCGATCGCCACCCGCGTGACCATCGGCGAGGCCAACGTCCTGGTGACCACCACCGCGATCTACCGCCGCAAGATCGCCAAGGTGCGCGACCAGCTGACGACGGTGCGCCACATCCTGCTGGTCGACCAGGACCAGACTGCCGAGGACGAGCCGGGCACCCTCAACCTCCACCGGTTGATGGCGCAGGCCGGCGACGACGCCCCCATCGAGCACACCACCGCCGACGACCCGTCGCTGCTGCATTTCACCAGCGGCACCACCGGCACGCCGAAGGGCGCCATGCACGTGCACGGCGCGGTCGCCATGCACTACATCACCGGCCGGTACGCGCTGGACCTGCACGACGACGACATCTACTGGTGCACCGCCGATCCCGGCTGGGTCACCGGCACCACCTACGGGATCATCGCGCCGCTGCTGCACGGCGTCACCTCGATCGTCGACGAGGCCGAGTTCGACGCCGAGCGCTGGTACCGGATCCTGCAGGACGAGCAGGTGACGGTGTGGTACACCGCCCCCACCGCGATCCGGATGCTGATCAAGAGCGGCGCCGAGATCGCCCAGCGCTACCGGTTCCCGAAGCTGCGCTTCATCGCCAGCGTCGGCGAGCCGCTCAACGCCGAGGCGGTCTGGTGGGGAAAACGGGTGCTGGGCTTGCCGATTCACGACAACTGGTGGCAGACCGAGACCGGCGGCATCATGGTCGCCAACACGCCGGCGTTCGACATCAAGCCCGGTTCGATGGGCCGCCCGCTGCCCGGGGTGGACGCCGTCGTGGTCACCCACGACGACTCCGGCACGGCATCGGTGATCGACCAACCCGGCGTGGAGGGCGAACTGGCCCTGCGGACCGGCTGGCCGTCGATGTTCCGCGGCTATCTGCACCAGGACGAGCGCTACCGCAAGTGCTTCACCCCCGACGGGCTCTACCTGACCGGCGATCTGGTCAAGCGCGACGAGGACGGCTACTTCTGGTTCGTCGGGCGCGCCGACGACGTGATCAAGTCGGCGGGCCACCTCATCGGCCCGTTCGAAGTCGAGAACGTGCTGACCGACCACCCGGCCGTCGCCGAGGCCGGCGTCATCGGAAAACCGGACCCGACGATGGGCGAACTCGTCAAGGCGTTCGTCTCGCTGAAAGAGGGTCACACCGGTGACGACGAGTTGCGCCGGGATCTGATGGCCCACGCCCGCAAGCGACTCGGCGCGGCCGTGGCCCCCAAGGAGATCGAGTTCGTCGACGCGCTGCCGCACACCCGCAGCGGCAAGATCATGCGCCGCCTGCTCAAGGCGCGCGAACTGGGACTGCCCGAAGGCGACACCTCGACCGTCGAGACCGCGCCGGGAACACCTGCCGCACAGGAGGTTTCGTCGTGATCGACAAGGAACTGGCGCGCGAACTGCTCACCGACATGGTGCGGGTGCGCCTGATGGAAGAGAAGTGCGCGGAGCTCTACAGCGCGGCGAAGATCCGCGGCTTCCTGCACCTCTACGTCGGCGAGGAGGCGGTGGCCGCCGGATCGCTGCGGGTGCTGGAAGACGAGGACGCGGTGGTGGCCACCTACCGTGAGCATGCCCATGCGCTGCTGCGCGGCATTCCGATGACCAAGATCATGGCCGAGATGTTCGGCAAGCAGGAGGGCTGTTCGCGCGGCCGGGGCGGCTCGATGCACCTCTTCGACAAGGGCGTCGGGTTCTACGGCGGCAACGCGATCGTGGCCGGCGGCCTGCCGGTGGCGGTCGGGCTGGCGCTGGCCGACAAGCAGCTGGACCGGAAGCGGGTCACCGCATGCTATTTCGGCGAGGGAGCCGTGGCCGAGGGCGCCTTCCACGAGTCGCTGAACCTGGCCGAGCTCTGGCAGCTGCCGGTGCTGTTCTGCTGCGAGAACAACCTCTACGCGATGGGCACCCCGATCGAGTTCGAGCAGTCGCAAACCGACATGACCGCCAAGGCCGCGTCCTACCGGGTGCCCGCGCTGGCGGTCGACGGCATGGACGTGCTGGCCTGCCATGCCGCCGTCCAGCAGGCGGCCTATCACGTCCGCAACGGCGGCGGCCCCTTCTTCCTGGAGTTCCGGACCTACCGCTTCCGGCCGCACTCGATGTTCGACCCGGAGTTGTACCGCGAGAAGAGCGAGGTCGAACACTGGCGGGAACGTGATCCCGTGCGCACCTTCACCGAGCGCTGTCTGGCCGAGGGCGCACTGACCGACGACGACGTCGCCGCGATCCGCCGCGCCGCCAACGACGAACTGGACGACGCAGTGGCCTACGCCGAGGCCGGCACCTGGGAGCCGGTCGAGGATCTCGCCCGCGACGTGCTGTCACCGGCGGGCACGGAGGCCCAGTGATGAGTAAGACGGCATACCGCACCGCGGTGCACGACTCCATCCGCGACGCGATGCTCGCCGATCCGCGGGTGCTGCTGATGGGTGAGGACGTCGGCCACTACGGCGGCACCTACGCCGCGTCGAAGGGTCTGCTCGACGAGTTCGGCGGGGACCGGATCCGCGACACCCCGCTGTCGGAGCTGGGCTTCGTCGGCGTCGGCATCGGCGCCGCGCTCGGCGGACTGCGGCCGATCGTCGAGGTGATGACGGTCAACTTCAGCCTGCTGGCACTCGACCAGATCGTGAACACCGCTGCGGCACTTCGGCATATGTCCGGCGGCCAGTTCTCCATCCCGCTCGTGGTGCGGATGGCGACCGGCGCCGGGCGTCAGCTGGCGGCCCAGCACTCGCACAGCCTGGAGGGCTGGTACGCCCACATCCCGGGCATCAAGGTGGTGGCCCCGGCCACCGTGGCCGACGCCTACGGGATGCTGCCCACCGCGCTGGCCGACCCGGACCCGGTGATCATCTTCGAACACGTTCAGCTGTACAACACCTCGGCGGACCTCGACGGCTACAGCGCCACCGACATTTCGCGTGCCGCCGTGCGCCGCGCGGGCTCGGATCTCACGCTGATCACCTACGGCGGCAGTGTCCCCAAGGCGCTGGACGCGGCCAACGAGCTGTCGCTGGCCGGAATCGACTGCGAGGTCATCGATTTGCGGGTGCTGCGGCCGCTCGACGACGAGACGATCTTCGACTCCGTACGCAAGACGCATCGGGTCGTCATCGTCGACGAGGCCTGGCGCACCGGCAGTCTGGCCGGCGAGATCAGCGCCCGGATCACCGAGAGCGTGTTCTACGAACTGGACGCGCCGATCGCCCGGGTCTGCAGCGAGGAGGTGCCCATTCCGTACGCCAAGCACCTCGAGGAGGCGGCACTGCCTCAGGTGGACAAGATCGTCGCCGCCGCGCGCAGCCTGTTCGGTGAGCGCTGATGGCCGAGTTCACGATGCCGGCCCTGGGCGCCGACATGGAGGAGGGCACTCTCAACGAATGGCTCGTCCAGCCCGGTGACACCGTCACCCGGGGACAGGTCGTCGCGGTGGTCGAAACCACCAAGGCCGCCGTCGAGGTGGAGTGCTGGCAGGAAGGGACGGTCGGCGAACTGCTGGTGCCCGTCGGTGAGACGGTTCAGGTCGGCACCCCATTGGCCACGTTGCTGGCGCCGGGCGAGCAGGCGCCCGCCAAACCGGCCGCCCCCAGCCAGCCCGAACCAACGGCCACGCGCGCCACCGAGCCGAAAACCCCGCGCCCGGAACCGAAAGCCGCGCCCCAGCCCGAGCCGGCCGAACCGGTGGTCCCACATCAGACCGAACCGGGGCATCGCCGGTGGATCTCTCCGCTCGCGCGCCGAGAGGCCGCCACGCTGGGGGTGGACACCGATGCCCTGACCGGCACCGGCCCGCAGGGCTCGGTCACGGTGGACGATGTGCACCGGGCTGCCGAAAAGGTGCTCAAAGAGCCGACACCCGAGCCGACGGTGACATCGGAGCCGAAGCCGCCCGCGGAGCCCGCGCGGAAGGCGGCGGCCAAACCGGCACGAAAGGCGGCGGCCAAAGCCGAGCACAAGTCGGAGGCGGCCGCCAAGGCCGCGGCCCGCGGCGCGGCGATGCGCGCGTCGATCGCGGCCGCGATGGGCCGCTCCAAGCGGGAGATCCCGCACTACTACCTCAGCCACCACGTCATGCTGGACAAGACGCTGGACTGGCTGTCCGAACGCAACGCGCAGCGGTCCATCCTGGAGCGGCTGCTGCCGGCCGTGTTGCAGATCAAGGCGGTAAGCCTTGCGGCGCAGCGCTTCTCGGAATTCAACGGGTTCTGGAAGGACGACGAATTCCAGCCGTCGTCGGATGTGCATGTCGGCGTGGCGATCTCGCTGCGCGGCGGCGGTCTGGTCGCACCGGCCATCCACAACACCGCCGACAAGAAGCTCGACGACCTGATGACCGACCTCACCGACCTGGTGGCCCGGGCCCGGGCCGGCTCACTGCGCAGCTCCGAGATGTCCGATCCCACGATCACCCTCACCAACCTCGGCGACAAGGCCGTCGACTCCGTTTTCGGGGTGATCTATCCACCGCAGGTCGCGCTGGTCGGGTTCGGCACACCGGCCCAGCAAGTGGTCGCCGTCGACGGCGGAATCCGGATCGCGACAATGGTGCAGGCGACGCTGTCGGCCGACCATCGCGCCAGCGACGGCCACCGCGGCGCCCTGTTCCTGGCCGAGATCGCCAGACTCCTGCAAGACCCCGACGCACTCGAGGAATGAGCGAAACACCATGGGCCAAGACGACATCCGCGAAACCGTACTGTCGTTGCTGACCGACGTCGCACCCGAAGTGGAGGCCGACGACATCGAGGACGACGTCCTACTGCGTGATCAGGTCGACCTGGACTCGATGGACTGGCTGAACTTCCTGCAACGGATCCACCGGAAGTTCGAGATCGACATCCCGGAGGCCGACTACGCGACGCTGCGCACGGTGACCGATCTGGTGACCTACATCGCCGCGCGTCGTTAGCGCCGCGACTGTCGCGGTTGCCAGACCACCAGCGCCGTGCTGGTCGACGGCACCTCGCGGCGGTGCGCCCGCAGCCGGTCGACCTCCGCGGACAACTCCGACAGCCGCGACTGCAGCGCCTCCACCTGGTTGGTCAGCTCGATGATCCGCTTGATGCCGGCCAGGTTGACACCCTCGTCCTGGGACAGCCGTTGCACCTCGCGCAGCAGGTCGACGTCGCGTTCGGAATACCGGCGCCCGCCACCGGAACTGCGGCTGGGCGACACCAGGCCGAGCCGGTCGTAGGTGCGCAGCGTCTGCGCGTGCATACCGGCGAGTTCGGCGGCGACCGAGATCAGGAAGGTGCGGGTGGTGTCATTCCGCGATGATTCGGATTTGCTCATCACGCATCACACTCGATTCCCGCCCCAGCCGGCACGCGGGTCGAAACCACTGGCCCGCTCCGCGGCCGCGTAGGCCTCCAGAGCTTTCAGCGCGTCGCCTTCGAGATCCGTTGGCACCGCGACCTTCACCGTGACCAGTAGGTCGCCGTGTCCGCCGCTGCGCTTGGGCACACCGCGACCGCGCACCCGCAGGATCCGGCCGTCGGCGGTGCCCTTGGGTACCCGGACCCCGACCTTGCCGTCCAGCGTCGGCACCGAAAGCGTTGTGCCGAGGGCCAATTCGGTGAAACTCACCGGAACCGTCACCGTCAGGTCGTCGCCGTCGCGGCCGAAGACCTTGTCCGAGCGGACGTGCACGGTCACGTACAGGTCGCCGGACGGCGCGCCGCGCAGCCCGGCCTCGCCCTGACCGGCCAGCCGTATCCGCTGACCGTCCTCGACCCCCGGTGGGATGCGGACGTTGATGGTGCGGGTGCGGGTGGTCACCCCGGTGCCCCGGCACTCGTCGCACGGGTGCTCGATGATCGACCCGCTGCCGCGGCACTCGGTGCAGGGTTCGGAGAACCCGAACGCGCCCTGGTTGCGGTTGACCACTCCCGCGCCGTTGCAGTTCGAGCACACCTTCGGGCTGGTGCCCGGGCGCGCGCCGCTGCCGTGGCAGTTGGTGCAGGGGGCCGGGCTGGTGAGCCGCAACGGCATCGCCACACCCTTGGTGGCCTCCAGGAAGTCGAGTTGGGTCTCGGTCTCCAGGTCGTTGCCGCGGCGCGGCCTGCTCGGGCGGGGTTGCTGTGCTCCCCGGCCGAACAGCCCACCGAACAGGTCGCCGATGTTGGCGCCCCCGGTCTGTCCCGCGGCGTCGAACAGGTCGCCGAGATTGAACTCGGCGCCATCGGTGCCGAAGCCGCCGAATCCGCCGCCGCCGTTGTTGAAGCGCCGGCCGAACCCGCCGCCCGCGAAGAGCCGGCGGGTTTCGTCGTACTCTTTCCGCTTGGCCGGATCCGTCAGGATTTCCTTGGCTTCCGATGCGGCCTTGTACTTCTCCTCGGCCGCGGCGTTGCCCGGGTTCCGGTCGGGGTGGTTGTCGGCGAGGATCTTGCGGGCGGCCCGTTTGATCTCTTTCTCGTCGGCGTCCGAGGAGACGCCGAGTTCTTTGTAGAAGTCCTTCTCAACCCATTCGCGCTGAGCCATTCCGCGTCACCTCCTCACCGTGTTCGCGTTGATGTCCGTCTCTGATTTCCGAGCCCGTCTCTATTTCCGAGTCCGTCTCTATTCCGATTGTGGGGCCTGCTCGGCCGAAGTGCCGTCGTCGTGCGCCGTGTCGGGCGATTCGCCCGCGTCCACTTCGTCGACGACCCCGACCATGGCGTGCCGCAGCACGTAGTCGCCGAGCCGGTAGCCCTGGCGCATGACCGTGCCGAGCACCGGGTTGGAGCCGTCACCTTCGTGCTGCACCGCTTCGTGCAGTGCGGGGTCGAACGGGTCACCCTCGGCGCCGAACGACGTCAGCCCGAGGGCCTCGAACACGCCGGTCAGCTTGTCTGCCACGGCCTTCAGCGGCCCGGATTCCAGGTCGCCGTGCGCGCGGGCGCGATCGAGGTCGTCGAGCACCGGCAGCAGCTGGGTGACCACATGGGCCTTGGCCCGCTCGGTGGCCACCTGCTGGTCGCGCAACGACCGCTTGCGGTAGTTGGCGAAGTCGGCCTGCACCCGTTGCAGATCGGCGATCAGCTCGGCCGCTTGATCTTGCGACTCCTCGGACATGACCTCCGGCTCCGGCCCACTGGGGGCCGGAGCGGAGGCCGTCTCACGAATCTCGCCGGTCTGCGGATCGATGCGCCGTTTGTCGGTGACGGTCACCGGCTCGTGCGAATCGTTCTCGCTCACTTGTTCTCCTGGTCATCCTCGACGACTTCGGCGTCGACGACGTTGTCGTCGGCGGAACTGTCGGAACCGGCTGCCCCACCGGCGCCACCGGCGGCCTGCTCGGCCTGAGTGGCCGCGTAGATCGCCTCTCCCAGCGCCTGGCTTTCGGTGCCCAGCTTCTCCATCGCGGACTTGATGGCCGAGATGTCATTGCCGTCGAGCGCGGACTTCGCCTCGGCGACGGCCGCGTCGACCTTGGCCAGGGCGTCCTCGGGAACCTTCGACCCGCCGGATTCGGACGCTGCACTCCGTTGTTCAGCGACGAACTTCTCCGTCTGGTAGACCAGCGACTCGGCCTGGTTGCGGACGTCGGCC